>Ga0181525_10001856_pt1 | contig 17778 bp, 21 predicted proteins | sample PEATcosm2014_Bin_48_FD_121100 | JGI IMG/M metagenome (GOLD analysis project Ga0181525, IMG submission 121100) | Peatland microbial communities from MTU Mesocosm Facility, Houghton, MI, USA - PEATcosm2014_Bin06_10_metaG | ecosystem: Environmental > Terrestrial > Soil > Wetlands > Peat | place...
AAGTTAAGGCCGTAAAGGATTTCCTCGGATCGCAACACATGCAAGATGTGTTTAAGCGCGTTAACGCGATGTCGACAGCACCGCAAGAAATCATCTGGCTTGAAGAGCTGACTCCCTAGTCAGCTAGCGATCCAAAGGAAATTACGTACGCCGGGTCACGCCGCTCGACAAAGTTTTGACCTGGATAGAACGCGCGCAGAGATACCAGAAAATCCATGTCGCTTCCTGGCCCCTAGCGGACGCGCCACTCGCGCCACCGAAGGTCCGCTTGCGGTGAAAGCGGACGTGACGGCGGACATCGCGTTTCGGTAGCGATTGACCCGCAGCGGTCATTGGGAGCAAAATTTTGCTGTGACACACAACGTAGTTCGCGTCACGGGCAGTTGTTGTTAGCCTTCGGGGGAATTTGGGTAGTGTCTCAGGTTGAATTTTGCAGTAGCCGTTGTGCGGACGGACATTGCTTGATTGCGTCCGCCAACCACGTCAAAGACCGCGTTGCCGTTGCGAGTGCAGTTTCCCGCGACGCATAAGTGGAACCTGAATAATACTGGACCGGCGTCCACTCACCTCTGTCTTCTACGTCGCGTCGGAACTCCTCAAAACCGTAGCTTCCGTCAGGACGCGAGAATAGGTCGACGCATCGGTCGTGTTCAAAATTCTCAATGCTGACGAAAACGAGCCACGATTTATCGATCCGCTTTGACATTGGAGCTATTCCCGCGCGCAATTCGTGGGCACTGACGTGAATGACCCGGAACGGACGTACATCCCTTACGTCACTGAATGCAGTATCGGGTTCAGAAAATCGCCGCGCCTACTCCTCCGGCAGCCCCGCCTTGCGTAGGCCTTCGTATGTCACTTCGGGCTCCTCGATCCGAGCGCTATACCATTTGATAGTCAGTTTAGGGTTTACTTTGCGAGCCTGCACAACGGCGGCTTCGGCTTCCGATTGCCGGCCCGTGAATGCGTATGCCACTGCCAGGGCTGCGTAGACGGGCCAAGCCGAGTACCCACTGTCGAGAGCGGCTGTTTCTTCCCGGATCGCATCCTGATACTGGCCCATGTCGTTGAACGTCTTGCCCTTGGTCCAGCGCCAGCGGCCCATTTCCGGATCGCGAGGGCTTAGCTTGATTGCTTGATCGATATTGGCAATCGCTAGCGGATATTCCGCCGGGGTCACTTCGTCCAAGGCAAGCTGAGCGTATGCCGACGCGTAATTGGGATTCAGTCTTACCGCGTTTTCGGCGGCTTCCGCGGCTTCCTTGGTCCGCCTGGTGATGCGGTAGAGCCCCCCCCGAACGACGTATGCTCGAGCATTCGTCGGATCGATCCTGATTGCGTTAGCGAGCAACTCTTCGATTTTGGCGATTTGTCCGGGCTTCTCGTCCATTCCGCCGTAAATGAAATCGTACCGTTCAGCGGCAGCAGCTCCGACCAAAGCATCGACATTGTTTGGGTCGAGTTTCAACGCCTGCTCGAACAGACCGAGGGCTTTCGCGAGGCTGTCATTGTCAGCGACCAATTGCAGCTGGTTGAGTATCGCCCAGCCGCGCATGGTGAGATCGATGGCGTCGGGGTTTCCAGAGTGGGTGCTCTTTTCCGCTTCTGCCTTGACCAGTTCGGAACCCAACGTATTAGCCAGGCGCGCCACTACCTGATCTTGCAGCTTGAACACGTCGGCCATGTCATCCTCGAAGCGGTCAGCCCAGAGATGCTTACCCGTCTCGCCATCAATAAGTTGCGCGTTGACGCGCACCCGGTTCTGGTCGCGCTGCACCGAACCTTCGAGGACATAACGCACGCCTAGTTCCTTGCTGATCTCCTTGACAGGGATGTTCTTGCCCTTGAACGTGAAGGCGGTGTTACGCGCGATTACGAAACTGTCACGGATGCGCGACAGGTCGGTTGTGAGGTTCTCCGTGATGCCGTCGGCGAAATAATCCTGGCTCGGGTCGTTCGAAAGGTTCGTGAAGGGCAGCACCACGATGGAAAGATGCGCGGCCTTGGCCGTGGTTGGCGCCACCAAGGCGACCGGAGCGCTCCGGCTGGCGGCAAGGAAATACCAAGCGCCACCTGCAGTTACGACAATGATCGCCGCACCCAGCAGCACTAATATTGACCGCTGCTTTGGTGCGGCTGGCTTGGGCGGTTTCTTATCTGCAGGCCCGCCGACTTCGAGCGAATAGACCCGGACGCGCTCCTCGATGTTCTTGAGTTGGGTCGGGCCCAGATCCCTCACGGCGAGATCGAGCCGCGCCTTGACTTGCCGATAGGCGTCTTCCGACAGACAGATGGCGCCGGGCTTGGCGATACCCTCCAACCGCGAGGCAATGTTGACGCCGTCGCCCATTAGGTCGCCGTCGCTCTCCTCGACCACATCGCCGAGATGGATGCCGACGCGGAACTCGATGCGACGTTCGGGCGGAAGGCCAGCGTTGCGCTCGACCATACCGTTCTGCAGCTCGACGGCGCAACGCACGGCGTCGACCACGCTACGGAACTCGACGAGGCTCCCATCACCGGTTCGTTTGACGACGCGCCCGTGATGCACGGCGATGGTTGGGTCGATCAGATCGCTCCGCAGCGTTCGGAGCCGTGCCAGTGTGCGATCCTCATCCGCACCGGCAAGCCGGCTGTATCCGACCACGTCCGCCGCGAGGATCGCCGCGAGTTTCCTGGTCTCGGTCATGCCCTTCCGCCAAAATCCGGAGCGAAACGGCTAGTCTCGCCCGCCGAAAGGATATCATGCCCAATGTCGAGTTCCGCGACCTAATACACAGGGTCCTCCGACGACCGGGGATGTCTCAGTGTGGCCCTTGGCGACCTTCCAGACCCAAGCCTCGAATGGTCGCTCTTGGGGCAACAGGAGACAAAGGTCAGGCCTGTCGCTGAATGGCTCGGTCGCGACTGACCCAAAGCGGACATCGGCCAAACTCAATGCGATGAGATCGTTGCACGATCGCGAACGTGCTCTTCTGCGACGATCGGCCATAGCGGCCGGCAATCGATACGCTCGATCCGCTGCTCCGCCGAGTCCGGCTTCCAGAGTACGCGGCCTTCCTCAAGCGCAACACCGCGCATCCGTTGCTCCGGTGGGGGGAGAGTATCGGCGTCAACCCGGATGCCACTACCGAGCGCCTCCGCGTATTCGGAAAGTCCGACATGACGCATTTTCGCCGCCGCGCTTGCCTGATCGTAGCCGAGCGCACGATGCTCGATTGCCACGCCACCGGCGGCCTCGGGCCGAAAGATGCTGTACCAGACGCGCGCGGTGCCGTCGTTTGCAGGCATACCGACCGCGCCGGAATTGTGCCACAGCCGCCCGCCCACCGATTGCGTGAATGGTAATCCGCAGTGGCCGCCGATCACGCCGTCCATTCCAGCCTCGTCGAGTTGTTGCCGCTTAGTGGCGGCGTCGGTTGACGCAAAGACGAGCCGGTTGATGTTATCGACGCCGCCGTGCAATACGGCGAACCGGTAGGGGCCAATCGCCAACTCAATCTGCCGCGACAGGCCCGCCATCCACACGCGGTCATCCAGCGATAGTTGTGAGGCTGCGTGAGCAAACCAGACGGCCGAGAGGCGGTCGCAGGTGCTGCCCTCTTCAAATCCGCACCCGCAATCGGCCGCGCCGGCCGCAAGATTTTCCTCCACGTTCCCCATGACGACGTGACAGCCTGACGCGCGGACCAGTGCGAGTGTCGCAGAGGCATCGGCACCGTAGGCGATTATGTCGCCCGTACAGACGATGCGATCCGGCGAAATGCCGCGTCGGACCATTTCGTCATAGAAAGCGCGCGTAGCTTCTAGGTTGCTGTAGGGGCCGCCAAAAATCGCGACGGGATCGGCGGACCTGACAACCGGGCCTGATTTCGTCATTTTGTCGGTCGGAGAGGCCACAACCAACTCCCGAGCAAGATTGCCACAAGCATACCTGCGAATTGCGCCGCGATAAATGCGACAACTCCGTCGGGCGCAATGCCAGCGAATGTGTCGGATAGCGAGCGGGCTATCGTGACGGCTGGATTGGCGAAGGAGGTAGATGCCGTGAACCAATAGGCCGACGTTATGTAGAGGCCCACCGCATAAGGCACCGCCGATGGTGTTCCCCTGCCGCATCCCAAGATCGTCAGCAACAACCCGAACGTGGCCAGGGCTTCGGCGAACCATTGGCCCGGACCAGTGCGCACCGTCATCGACACCTGCCACAACGGAAGCGCAAACATCGCGTGCGCGGCGAGCACGCCAACAATCGCACCAATCACTTGCGCGCCGATGTAGATGACAGGCGTGCGTCCCGATAGCTCGCGTCGCAAGGCCATGGCGATGCTGACGGCCGGATTGAAGTGCGCACCCGACACCGGGCCGAACGTCAGGATCAGCACGGTGAGAATAGCGCCGGTCGGAAACGTGTTGCAGAGAAGCGCGAGCGCGCCATTACCGCCCGATAGCTTCGCGGCCATAATCCCGGAGCCGACGACGCCCGCGAGTAGAAACGCCGTTCCCAAACACTCCGCGACGGCGCGTCGCGCCAACGTCGTCATCACGAGTGGCCAATATCTTTGAGCTTGTTTTTAAGCGTCAGTTGATCGAGCGCGCGCAGCGGCAACGCCGTGAAAATGCCGATGCGTTGATACAGCATCCGGTAGCTGTTTTTGAACGCGAGAACGATCTCGGCAGGCGAGCCGGTCGCTTGCGCCGGATCAGGGACGCCCCAATGCGCGGTCATCGGTTGGCCGGGCCACAATGGGCATGCTTCGGCCGCCGCGTTGTCGCACACGGTAAAGACGAAATCGAACTTCGGCGCGGCGGTAAACTCATCCCACGATTTCGAGCGAAAGACTGACGTGTCGTAGCCAAGGCTTTGCAGCAGTTGCAGCGTTTCAGGGTGAACCCTCCCCTTGGAATGGCTTCCGGCGCTGTACGCGCGAAATCTGCCAGCGCCTAGCTTGTTCAAGATCGCCTCGGCGATGATCGAACGAGCCGAATTGCCCGTGCAAAGAAAAAGCACGTTGAAGGGATGATCGGCCATGACACGACATCAGGCGGTCGAACAGCCACAACTCGCTGCGGCAGTCTCCTCGACCTGCGGTGCGGGTGCGCAACACGATTTCTCATGAGCGACGCGGGCGACACGTTCGCCCGTGCCGTCACCGTAGTCAATGCTTTCGCCGGTCGTGCGGAAAGTCTCCCACGAAATGCCTGCCGGATCGTCAATCCATGACTTTTCCGACTTCGCGTAACAGCACGCGGTTTGACCTTGTTCGATGACGTTGCCGCCAGCCTCGTGCAATCGCGTGTAAATCTCATTCAGTTCGTCACTGCTTTCGGCTTGAATGCCCAGATGATCGAGGCCCGGTCGCCGGCCCCGTGTTGAGACGGCGAAGTTGACGCGCGGATCGTCCAACATCCATTTGGCATAATCGGTTTTGATGACTGACGGCTGCGCATCAAACAGCGCCGAATAGAAGCCGATGGAGTGCTTCAGGTCGTCAACGGCTACATGCACATGAAATCGCTTCATCGGGGGCCCTCCTATGCTGTGACCTTTGCGCGCTTGGTGCGTGCCGGTTTGCACGCTGCCTCCGGTGCACACGGCTCGCCTTGGCAGCAATTTTCGGTGAGGTAAGTGAGCAACTCGTTCATCGTCTCGTACTGTGCCGCGTAGATCATCGAACGACCGTCACGGCGTACCGTAACTAATCCGGCATCCCGAAGCCGATCAAAGTGAAACGTAAGGGTGTTTGGGGCGAGCCCAATCGCTTCGGCCACGCGGCCGGCGGGCATCCCTTGAGGTCCTGCCTGCACAAGCAAGCGGAAAACGTCCAAACGATTGCCCTGAGCAAGCGCGCTCAAGATCGCAACGGCTCGGTCATTTTTCATATTTCAGCATGTATTGAAATATCAACGGTGCGTCAAGAGTTATTTCGATGATGATTGAAATATATTATTGGTCGCCTCCTGGCCCTTAGGGGACGTCGAGATCGCGCGGAGGAAGGTCCGCTTTCGGGGTCAGAGCGGACATCACAAATTGCAGCCGCCATGTCTGCCTCTGACCCAATTCGGAAGTGGGGTGTGCAGCGCGGCGGTCTAGGAATTGCACGATCTCTGGGCACTCTATTGGGGAAGGCATTTGGCGCTATCGCCCATTAAGGTTTGCGGCTTAAGAAGCTCGTGCTAACCGCAGTGGCACCATTCAGATATTGAGGAACGGATCGTGTCGATTCAGGCCAGAATTGTGGTATTTGTCTGTTTGTTGGCACCAACAGTATTTGAGCATGCGCCCAGCTACGCAAACGAAAAATTCGACGGATGGGAATTTTATTCAGCAAAAGAACTTCACGATTGGTGCGGATCACCAAATTCAATCAATCAGGAGACGTGTGCCTCCTATGTATGCGGCGCCGTTGATGCTTGGGCAGCTGAAAATATTGTTACCCAGGGAAAACAACTCTACTCAATCTGCCTACCGACCGGAACGACCTGTCACGAAATTAGCAAAGTCGTTCAAGATTTTTTGACTCATAACTCCATGGCCGAGAAATCCGCTGCGGGCGGAGTTATTGGTTACGCGTTGCAGCAGGCCTATCCTTGCCAAAAAAAATAGATCGAGGAGAGGAGAGATGTCATTTCCGAAACCTCAAACAAGAAGCGCTACGTGAGCGATAAGACGTCCATGGTTGACGGATGCGTGCAAGGGCACAAGTTCAACATAGATTGCTGCAGTGCATGAGTTTGAAAGTGGCCCTTAGCGTCACCTCGCTGCGCCGAACAATAATGTCGCTATTGGAGTAACAACGGACATTGATCGGCAGCGGCACTGAATGCATCGGTCGTGAATGACCCATCTGCGACATCAGCGACCGAAATATGTTGTCATGATCGTCACGCTGGAATGCGGTCGGCGATTTTCGGCCTGAGGGGCGACGATGCGTCGCCCTTAAAGCGCGTGGCGCAATCCCACAACACGCGGGCGCAGCATGGTCGGCGCTGCCATTTGCCGCCGGAGCGGTAGTGTGCTTCGGTATCTAATCCTAAACGATCCGCGGCTCAAGGCGCATCCGGAATTGGCGAAGGCGCAGTAGGCCGAGAACGGATGATGTAAGAGTCCAAAAGATAAAGCGACCGGGAGGTACACATGCCGAAAGTCAAGGCCAACAATATCACCATCAATTACGAGCAACAGGGGAGCGGTGAGCCGCTCGTTCTCATTCCCTATCTTGCCGCCGACAATGCCTGCTACGCCTTCCAGGTCGCCGATTACGCCAAGCACTTCACCTGCATCTCCCTCGATCCGCGCGGCGCCGGGGAGACCGACAAGCCGGACGGCACCTATTCGATGGAATTGTTTGCCGACGACGTCGCCGCCTTGATGCAGGCGATCGGCGTCGAGCGCGCGCATGTAAGCGGCCTGTCGCTCGGCGCGGCGACGGCGATTTGGGTTGCCGGCAAATATCCGCAGCGCGTGAAATCGCTGTCGTTGCACAGTTGCTGGCCGAAAAGCGACGCCTACCTCAAGACCGTGCTGGGCGGCTGGCAGAGCACGGCCAAGGGATTGAACAGCGTCACCGAAATGGTCATTCAGGGAATCCTGCCGTGGTGCTTCACACCGGATTTCTATTCGGGCAATCCGGAGTTCATGGGCCAGGTCGTCGCCTTCGTGCGCAGCCGACCGAAGCAGCCGCTCGATGCCTTCATGCGCCAATCGAACGCGGTGCTCACGCACGATGCCGCCGCGCAATTGTCCCGAATCAAGGCACCGACCCAGATCACCTTCGGCCGGCACGACCAAGTCACCTCGCTACGCTTCGCCGACGCGCTGACCGGCGGAATCAAGGGGAGCGAGCTTCTCGTATTCGAGACCTGCGCGCACGCGCCCATCTACCAGAGCACGGCCGAGTTCAACGAGAAGACTTTGAGCTTCCTCAATCGGCAGACCGGCTAGCTTTTTGGCCGCGCAGAGGCCGCCTCAGTCGGCGGCCTTTCTCTTGTTCGCATGTCGCAGTCTGGCCCTTCGCGTCACTTCGCTGCGCCGAACAATAACGTCGCTATTGGAGTAACAACGGACATTGTTCGGCACGGCTACTGAATGCATCGGCCGTGAATGACCTGTTGCGGTCATATTAGCTGCTCCACCGAAACTGTTTGCTTGCTAGGTCTCCCCCTGCAGCTCGCTACTTCTCCCTGCATTGCGAGCTATTGAAGTTCCTTAAGTTGCTGTGATACATCGGCTGTGGTTGTCACGGATGAGGCGGTCGTGAGTTCGGCGCTCGCGCATTTTTGCTCCGAACAAGATGGATTTCACGATATTGAAGCCGGGAAATGTGAGCAGATGTTTGATCAAAAAAGGAAAATGCAATGCCGCAGCGCGGTGACCGGCCAGTCAGCGCGTGAGCGCACGTAAGATTTTCACCTTGTTAGCGGCCGAACGCACGGCGTGCGTCAGCGTGCAAGTATTTTACCGTTCCGCCTTTTTCAACGGTAAGGTCCGCTTTGAAAGCATTTCGGACGTGATGCGGTGCTGGCGCCGAACAAGCCAGTAGCGATTGACGGGAGCCGAAAGAGGCGCCGGCTCTTGATCCCGTCAATTTTCCTTGGCATGCGGAAATGATGTGCTGCAGTGCGTTTTAACCATTCACACAACAATATGTTTATCATGAACGAGTGCGGTATTAAGGTTTCTAAATGCGGCACTCAACATATCCAGAGCGTCGCAAACCGCAGCGACGGCCCCTATTCTTAGAGGGAATGATTAGCTTTGCTGGACGGTGCCGGCTGAAATGTATGGTCCAAAATCTCTCGGACTCTGGCGTAAAACTGGGGTTTCATACTGTCACGGACGCCCCTGCCGAATTCACCTTGCGCGTTCTTTTGGCCGGCGGGAAGCTTCAATATTTAGCGCGGCCGAAATGGCGAAGACACCGCTCATGTGGCGTTCAATTCGTGAAGCCGCACCCAGCACATAATGCAGTTTCTTTTCGCAGTTTATATCACAGCTAGGTAACTTGCAGTTCAAATGCTGTCCTCGGCAAAAACAGGACCGCAGTAGATGCTTATCATTCCCGACGTTGTCAGAAAGTTCAACGTCTTCCTGAAAGACGAAACCACAGCTGCCACGATTGAATATCTTGCCCTTTCTGCCGGTATTGCGGTAGCCGTCCTCACAGCCATGAAGCCTGCCAACTTTTCGTCTGCTTGCCGCAACTGCGGCCATCCGTTGCACTTTGTGAGAGCGATTTCCAAGTTTCGTCGCCATCCTGAATTGCGGATTTATGAATGTGGCCAGTGCCGGAAGACTGTCGTGGAAGAATGGCGGCCGCTCGAAGACGCCATAAAGCAACTGCCGAATTCGCGTCAGGCAGCCAGAACCGTGACGGCTGGTCTGATGGTGCTTCGTAAAAGTGGGGGAATGAGCAACTTGGACGTCACAATCATGTTCGGATTATGGGCGGGAAGCATAGTGTTTGGATGGAAACAGCAACCGCATTGGCTTGTCGTGCCAATGGTAGTCGGCGCTCCCTACGTAGCATTTTTAATTTGCCGCGATCATGCCTGGGCAGCAAAAGGGTTCAGCCTGGCAAGACAAAAGATATTTGAGCGACGCAGGAATTGGCTGAAGAGCCCTTGGATGTTAAGGTACGTCGAGAAAAACCTCTTGTTGTTCTGGGCGGTCGCCGGAAAAGCCGCCACCATTAGCAAGGCGGAGATCACATTTCGCATTATCACCTCGCCTTTTGTGCTTTTTTTGACAAACCTGCCGAGGGCGCTCCGCCTGAAATTGACCAGTTCGCGAGTCGACTTGAAACAAACTATGTCCGCACCACAAGCGGTGCAACGCAGTCAGATTGGCAAGCCGCAGGGTGGCTACTTCCCGTCCGTCATGAACTGATGGGCTGCATGTCTGCTGTTGGCACTAAGCCGACGCGCCTGTCGTGCCGGCGAATGTCTGGTGTTGAGGACAAGCCGGATGGGGCCACTTCAAGGGTCATTTGCAGCCTTCTCCGGTTATAGCTTGTTTGTCTACTGGCGGCATTCCTGGCGGCCGACTGAAGTCTGCAGATTGAGGAGGGCTAATGGATCAAGGAATAAAAAAACGGGTGAAGGCAGCGCTGCACCCCGATTCGCTCCTCTATAATTCGCTAGCGTGGATTTACGGCTGGATCGCCAGAAAACCAAGCGTCCAGCGTGCGGCCTATATGCGAGCTTTCAAGACAAGTGTTTTCAACGAAAGCGAGCTGTGGATGGCTTCGAGCCAGCCCGTGCATTTGTTGGATGCAGCGATTGAGGCTTGGCGACCACGCAGCTTCTTAGATGTGGGCTGCGGAATCGGGAAAACTTTGGAGTATGTTGCCCGTAAGGGCATTGATTGCATTGGAATCGAGGGATCAACGGCTGCCGTCGCGGCTTCCCCGGTCAAGCAACTCATCCGCCTCACAAATCTTAACCGTCCCGTACACCTTGGACGCAAGTTCGACATGGTGTGGAGCTTCGAAGTTGCTGAGCACATTCACCCGTCCCACACCGATACCTTTCTTGCTACACTGATCCGACACGGAGATTTAATTGTCATGTCAGCAGCACAGCCCGGTCAAGGTGGTGCAGGACATTTCAACGAGCAACCCTCCTCTTTCTGGATTCGGAAAATGCTCGAACGCGGCTACAGCTATGACTCTGAATTCTCAGAGTTTCTGCATTGTTTGCCTGACGTTTACAGTGGCAACATGATGGTGTTCCTTGCTCACACCGCTGCGGCAAGCCGTTCGAGATACGATGTCGGTGATCGCCCAAACGCCCAGCATTTTTCTGCGGTGTAACATGCAGCGCTTGGCCCTAAGCCGACGCGCCTGTCGTGCCAGCGACATCGCGTTTAGGTAGCGATTGACCCATCACTGACCCTAGGCGAGCGCGATGGCCTCGATGCCGACGAGCACGCCGGGGATGTCCGCCCCAAAGCGCACCATCGCCCTTGCTGGCTTTGCCTTAGGGAAGAACTCGGCGTACGCGTTGTTCATCTCATTGTAGAGGTCTGGCTGGGCCAGTAGTACGGTCACCTTCACAATGCGGTCGAGCGAGCTGCCGGAGGCCTCGAGGATAGCCTCGACGTTGTGCAGGCACTGACGTGTTTGTTCCTGCATCGTTTTGCCGACGATGTCGGTGGGGCCGCCGCCCGGGCGCACCGGTATTTGTCCCGATACAAAAACGAAACCGTTGGCAACCACAGCATGCGAATATAGAGAATGAGGTGCAGGATAGTCGGGAACGTCAACGTGGCGGATCGCAGGCATGGTTTTTCCCCAAGAAAACTCACCCCATTCAAAGGGGCCATAGCCACTATCATAACCGGAGTTGGCGGCCTCGTTCATTTCCGCTGATGGCCCTTCGCGACAGCCAGTGCGGTGCAGCGATATTTCCGGAGTTGCGCGCTAGGCGGAATTTGTGTGGTGCCATCATCCTCACGCATCAGTAATCAGCGCATCGTCCACAATGGCCTTATCGATCAGCCCTCGAGCTGTTGCCGCGTCTATTGGATCGAGATAGCCGAAGGTGACGATCGGCGCTCTGTGCTCATTCAGAATGTTGAACCCGACGCCCGCGACGATTGCATGCGGGCACATGGTTGGATACGGGATTGAATGTATACGAAACGGATGTGGCGATCAGACGCTGGATAACGGATCGAGGCGAGTATGCCAATTGGCGATGCAGGAAATCAGATAACCATCTGGAGCATCGTAAGCCTTTTGGTCGGTACGATCATCAGCGCGATCGTTTCCTATTTGCTGCAGCGAACTTCATTTGCCGAAGCCAGGCGCGTCAAAGCACAGGAAAAACTCGAAGAGCGCAAGACGCTGGGCCTAACTCTACTTCACAAAATGATTAGGATGACCTCTACGCTTCAAATTTTAAAAGACAGCTTGGACGAAGCTTTTGCTGATGCCAAAGCCAATAGCATTACTGGTCAACCGTGGCAGTTTGTCATGCCGGTGGTCAATTTCCTCGATAGAGTGAAGTTTACACCGGAAGAGTTGACGTTTTTAATGCTGCTGGACAGAAATCTTTTCAATGATTTTGGTCCGTTCGACGATATCCATAACAACCTTCTTGGCGTTTTTGAGCTATACCGTACGAAGCGTTCGGCTCTCACGGATATCCTGCCGGCTGAAATGAAAGGAAACCTCGGAACGACCGGTGTCTCTTTGAACGAAATTCTGAAACTTGCGCCGAAAGCAGCTGAGTTAGATTTTCTGATTGAAGGGATGGTTCAAAGGACGCGACAGGACAGCAAAGAAGCCTGGGAGCTTCTTGATAGGTTACAGAAATCACTCAACAAGGAGTTCAATCTTAATTTGCGAATTGTGCCAAAGTGAGCGACCGCCGTTGTTTGCTAACCGTTTTCCCGGCCGAGTCGATGCGGACATGGCGGATGATCGACACGGGTCAACAAACCAGAAAACGATGATCCCTCAATTGTCCCGGCGATGATTGCGGTGCTGGCATTCCGACCCTTGGCGAGTGGCCAACGGCTATAGATTGGATCGCCATCATTTTGATTTCTGCCAGCGTTTACGTCGTAAGCGGTGGGCCGCTGCCGGGACGATCGACGTGTCAGGCGTCGCCGCCGAACCACGTCCGGAGTGGATGAATTGGGACTTGTCCGGTTATGGCCCTTCGCGACCCATGTTATTCCGTATTTCAACATTGACGCGGGCGGCCATGTCACCACCTACCGCTGCGAACGACGCTGGCTGCCGTCCCTTCTGGAAACCCGAACGCGGCTGGCAAGCACCGAAAACGAGGCCGAAATCGCGTCAGCAGCTGCCTTTTTTGAACGGCATGGGGTGATCCTGCACGAGTTCCGGCGTGACGACCCCGCCGTGGTCATTCGGAACATGCTGGTCCGAATGATCGACCTGCTGCGGTCCGAGGCAATTCGTCTGTCGATTGGACCGCTTGCGCGGTCGATGAAGTGCAGGGCTCGTCTTTGAAATGAACAGGAATGAGAAGCTCGCGGAGGCCGCTTATGATGCCATGTACGAAGCAAAATCGTACGCGGTGAAGGACTGCGCAGTTGAGCCGCCTGCCAAGCCGGTTAGGTCAATAATTCTGTCCTTTTCCGAACTAAAAAACACTAAACAACGATGCCAATGCGGACTAGCAAAATCTAGCAAAAGGGCCTGATTGAGCAAAAGGGCCCGATTGTACGGACAAGTCCTTGACACCTTGGCAGTCAGTTGAAGCTGTGTCACCCTAGTATCAGAGGGGTTGCCATGGAGGAGACCATGCGCGTGCGCAGGTTCATTAGACGCGCCGTGTTTGCGACGGGACTGATTACAGGCTCCGTTGTAATGCTGGCGGCGCCCGCATCAGCAAGCTCGATTTACAGTCTACCGGTCGGTACACCTGCAGATCAAAATTGGGCAGGGTCGTTGGGGTTAGATTTCACAGTCAATAGCAATATCGTGGTTTACGGTCTCGGTGCATGGGCGGACGGCGGCACCCCCATCGATGTGGTAATTTATAATGCAACCACCGGCTCGCCGGTTTCAGGGCTTTCGACCACCATTACGTCGGCGCTTTCTGGCGTATATGTGTTTAATGCAGTGACACCGGTTACGTTGACGCCCGGTTCTTATCAGGTGGCGGCGTGGGGATACGGCAGCGGGACCGGAAACTATAACACAGGTACCGCAGGTTGCGCTGGAGGATCATCAGGATCCTCTTGTCCAGCGCTGGGTTTCAATACGCTCGGCGGTGAGCTGACCTTCGGATCACCCTATTACAATACTAATGCAACTGGTTTCGCGACCACCCTCGATGACATTTGGAACGATAGCGGCCCATACGGCATCGACCATTACTACGGGGCGGGAAACTTCGAAGCTTTTGCTACTCCCCTGCCGTCGACCTGGACGATGCTGATCGCTGGCTTCCTGGGTCTCGGCTTCTTGGCATATCGCGGGCGGAAGAGGGACTCTGCTGCTCTCACAGCCGCCTGACCAAAAACACCAGACCTCATATAGGAGAGACCGCCGCGAGGTGGTCTTTCTTTTTTGCGCGCGCGACGGCGCGATTTCAGGCTACGAGCTTGGCGATAAACGGATCGGTACTGCCGGGCGGGTGTCTGATCGCAGCGTGCGAAGTCGGATCGGCAAGCACGGCAGTGGTCGTCCCCAGCCATCCATCCTCTCGAAATGTTCGTACAAATCCGCTAGCACACCGCCCGTATTGCGCTAGCTGTCGCTGGTGCGGCAAACGACCGCGCGCACAACTTAACTTTAATGTGTGATCCGCATTGCGGCCGCAAAGTCGCGTCGTATCTGTGGACGATAAGGTCGACCGGGCGGCTCCCCGTCCCCCGACACAGCCGCCCGGCTCAAGAACCTGAGTTGAGGCAACAACTCAGGAACCCCAAGCAGAAAGCGCCTGGGGTTCTTTTTTGTGGCAACGCCGCGTCTAACGGATGGCCAGCACCAGTTAGTGCGTGACTGTGACAGTTTGGCCACAAATCGGACCGGCGGCGATGCTTGGCCGAGTCGTGAGGTCTGTTGCTGACCCTAAAGCCGACGCGGCGCGAATGCCAGCTTCGCTACTACAGCGAAATCCAGCTAACAAAATCTAGCAAAAAACCCTGACTTGCCAGCGGGGGATGCGGTCTCTCCGCACGTTGGTCAGCAGCGGGATGCCAAAGGTGATGTTGCATGCAAAATACTCGAAGCGTATGGTTTGGCTGTATGACTGGGACAGCCTGGGGGTGCATACGATGAAATTGCTGTTGATTGGGCTGACTGCCATCAGTGCCGCGTTTGCATTGGTGCCGAGTAGAGCCTCTGCCGTCACAATAACGCTAACTAACGACGGTCCGGTCTCGCCGAACACAGGCGGCGTCCTCTTGGGTCCGGGCGTCTTTGAAACGAGTTCGCATAACGCGCCACACTCGATTGGTGCCAACGCCAGCGACCCGAAGGGGTGGGATCCATGGGGCGCTAGCGATACAAATAGTCGCTGGCTGAGTGTTGGAAGCTGTTGTGGCGGAACCGGCTCTTTCGCGACATTTTCGTTCGCGGCGCCGGAAGACACGTTGAGCCTGCTATGGGGATCACCCAATTCTGACAACACCGTCACGCTCTACAGCGGAAAAAACGGCAAGGGTACCGTGATCGGTACAGTTTCATTCGTAGACGGCGTTGGCTATGAGATTAATGGCTCGCCGACGACAACACCCTATGGTCCCAACACTACGGCACCGGGGGATATCATCTCAATTAGTTCCTCTAGTTTGTTCCAGAGCGCTGTCCTGACTAACGATAGCGGTGGTTTTGAAGTGGCCGACATCAGGGCTGCTGCCCCGCTGCCCTCGACTTGGATTATGCTGTTCTCTGCCCTCATCGGTCTCGGCTTCTTCGCTTATCGAGGGTCGAGGAACGCCGCTGCTATTGCAGCCATCTGATCAAAACACTCGATCGGATTTCGGAGGGACCGCCGCGAGGCGGTCCTTTCTTATGCTCATGTTGCAGTGCATGAGTCTCAAAACTGGCCCTTAACGACGCTTTCTGTTTTGGCGGCGGCCTGGCGCTGGCATAATACCACCTGCGGACCGCCTGCCGATTGATCCGCTTAGGAATGAGCGATGGCAGCAGCTTTGGTGGGAGCAGCTTTGATTTCATGGCTGGGTGTGATCGTCGCGGTGCTCATTGCGATTCCAACTGCCGTATTTTGCAGTGAAATCGCCGCTGCCCTGTGGCGACGTCAGCTAGCGACAGACCCGATCGGTGACCGGCGCCCACGCGTTGCCGTGCTGGTGCCAGCGCACAACGAGAGCGGCAATATTGCGCCAACGCTGGAAAACATCAGGAAGCAATTGCGGCCCGGCGAACGGCTGCTCGTCGTTGCCGATAATTGCACCGACGACACCGCAGCCGTTGCCAGGGCGGCCGGCGCCGAAGTCGTCGAGCGGCAAGACCCTAAGCACCTCGGCAAGGGCTACGCTTTGGACCATGGCCTTCGCTGCCTCGCCAACGATCCGCCCGACATTGTGGTCATCATCGATGCCGATTGCTGGCTTGCCACCGACGCCATAGCCCGCCTCGCAGGCGCATCCGCAATGACCGGACGGCCCGCCCAGGCGCTTTACCTGATGGAGGTACCGGCCGGAGCGGGCATCAACCAACAGATCGCTGGCTTTGCCTGGAGAATCAAGAATTGGGTCCGGCCGTTGGGCCTGCAACGCCTCGGCCTGCCCTGTCAGCTGACCGGCAGCGGCATGGCCTTTCCCTGGCCGGCCATTCGCGCTGTCGACCTTGCCAGCGGATGGATCGTTGAAGACCTAAAGCTCGGCCTCGATGCTGCCGCTGCCGGCAATCCGCCCCTGTTCTGTCCCGCGGCGCAGGTGACCAGCCAATTCGCCATCTCCGAACAGGCGAGCGCCGATCAGCGCAGGCGCTGGGAGCACGGAAGCCTGATGACAATGCTGCGGTTCGCGCCGCGCTTACTGTGGGTTGCGATCGCCAACAGAGACTTCGCCGTCCTCGCCCTCACCCTCGATCTGGCAGTCCCGCCGCTATCGCTGCTCGCCGTCATGTTGATCGGGGTGTTTGCCATCACCGGCACCGCGGCGCTGCTAACGCGGGCGCCCGCCGGCTTTATCATCAGCGCGGCAGCCCTGGTCGGTTTTGCAATTGCCGTCGCTTGCGCCTGGGTCGGGTATGGACGTGAGGTCCTGCCGATGCGCGCGATCTTGTCGGTTCCAACCTATGTCCTGAAGAAATTCGGCCTCTACGGTCAACTCCTGTCCGGAAAAAGGCAAACCCAGTGGGTCAAGACCGATCGGACCAAAACCTGATGGTCCAGCGGTTGAGACCGCCGAGTTTGGAGTCAGTGATATATCAACAGGTAATGGCTGCCTGCCCCTACACCAAAATGCAACACGCCATTGTTTCTGCTACAGTTCGAGCAAGAGATTGACTACGTTTTTCGACTTTCTGACAGTTGCCTGCTTCGTCAGCATAGCAATCGCGTTCTTTCAGTTCACCGGACGGGAAATTTCGACGCTGCTAAGGCTTTTGCTGAGCGGCCTTGCATTCGCTGTCGCCAATCAGATCGGCAACGCCGGTTGGACGCTCGCCGCCATTGCGCTGGTTGCAGCTGGGGCGGTCTATGCAGCCATGGTCATCCGGCGTGCGAATGGCCAAACGTCCTAACTGACGCTTGGCGGTGAACACTGGTTAGAAAGCAAACCTTCGGGCGGCTTCGACCAAAACTCAGAAATGATATTCGGGAGGTATGAACTCGGCCATCACCGATGTGGGCACGAAAAATTTCGCAATGTCATGAGTTTTTTCACTCGTATGTCCATTGTCGTCGCGTCTTAGGGTCTGTGTTATTTTGCCGCTGATGATGCCGAGCAGGCACTTCGTATTGGCATCAAATACGCCGGATCCGGAATTTCCAGTCGTCGCCACGTCGCCAATGGCCGTCCGATATCTGGGCGCAATATTTCGCGGTAGCCGATTGGGTGGAACGACGTGCGAGCGGGCGATGCGTTCGGGAATGGCGACGATGACCTCCTCACCCGGCACGGAAGGGTGCTGGCACACGGCGATCCGTCGAAGCCGCAGGCTTACCGGCAGTTGCGATTGGTCGATGGCGAGGAGCGCCAGGTCCACGTCTTCGAATGACCCCTGCTTGATAACGCTCGCCGGCAGCTCCTTGCCGGCAATCTCGACGCGGGGATTGAACAAAAGCGCGATCCGACCAACGACATGAGCCGCCGTGATGACA
>Ga0181525_10001857_pt1 | contig 17777 bp, 12 predicted proteins | sample PEATcosm2014_Bin_48_FD_121100 | JGI IMG/M metagenome (GOLD analysis project Ga0181525, IMG submission 121100) | Peatland microbial communities from MTU Mesocosm Facility, Houghton, MI, USA - PEATcosm2014_Bin06_10_metaG | ecosystem: Environmental > Terrestrial > Soil > Wetlands > Peat | place...
CAGCGATCCGTCAGTTCTGAGGGCAGTTGGTCCCGAGATGGTGAACGCATTCGATCCCTGGGTGACACTGATCGTGTCGATCCCAGACGCTATGTTTTGGACGCCGGACAATCCCATGGAAAATACTTCATCCGCGGGATTCTTGGTAGTGCCGAACAATTCTGACCAGGTCGGCTGATAGTCACTCGACAGGCAGTTACTGGTTGTCGTGCCCCAACTTCCGGTGCTGTCTGCCTTGAAGTTGTAAACGACAGCTTGGTTCGGGCTTCCGCTGGGACTCGAGGCCCAACCGGTGAAATCGAAACTCTGAATCTCCGTGGAATTGGACCCTCCGTTGTCACTTAGATCAAGGTAGAGGGTATTCGGGGTGGAAGAGCAGTTCCAGCTCCATCCGCCGGAGCTGCTGCCGATGTGCCAGCCGCCGTGAGCCGACCAGCTGGAATTTGAGGGGTACACATGCGCCATTGACATGTAGGGCGCGCTCGAACCATAACTGAGCGCTCCCACGTAGCCTATGCCTTCGCTGCTGGTGAAAAATGCCAGGCTGCGCTGGCAGTTCAACTCATGGCGTTGAGCGCTACCAATCGGAGTAAATGTGTTGCTGGCAAGATACGGATCCCACGTCGAATCGGTGAGGCGGCAAATGGGCAAGCCAAAATCGGCCGGAACTACGCAAGTGCCCGCTCCTCGCAGACCTCCCATGTTTGGAACCGGGATCGGTTGCGAGATAAGAGTGTCCTGGCGTGCGCAATAGGCCGGAGGTCCACAGTGCTGAGAGCTTGAGCTGGAGACGGGAAGCGCGAGACTTTGTTGGGCCGTATAAGCGGCTCCGTCAGTCACGGACGCGGTAAATGTAAAGGTCCCAGTTTGAGTGGGTGATCCCGAGATCAGACCGGTGGACGAGTTAAGTTGAAGACCGGCAGGCAAGGAGCCAGACGTCAAACTCCATTGATAAGGAGCAGTGCCGCCGCTTGCGGTTAGCGAAGTGTCGTACTGCGAGCCTTTCGAGGCGGCAGGGATGCTTATGGTTGCGATTTTGAGAACGGAGTAGGAATTGCCAGTCACAGTGATGGTTGTAACGGCCTGATTACCAGGCTGAGTTACGCTGGTTGCAACAATCGAAACTAGCTTGGGGTTCGCAGTAGCCGGTGCAGTGAAAAGGCCAGTGTTCGAAATTGTTCCAGCGCTGGCCGACCAGGTCACTGCGGGATTGCTGGTATTGGTTACGGTGGCGGTAAATTGGATCTTTCCGCTTATCGCGACGCTGGGATTCGCGGGTGAGATTTGGACGGCCGAGCAAGTCGCACATGCGCTTACCACCAGGGCGAAAGTACGGCTTCCTGGGCCGCTCTGAACTTTGCCCGGGATGGCTCCACTCGTGACCAGGATCGTGAATTGTGATGTTCCCACTTGAGTGGGTTGACCCGAAATACTTCCGGTTGCCGGGTTGAGCGTCAGGCCCGACGGCAGTATGCCGCTGCTAACGGAAAAATTGTAAGGCGCGTTACCTCCGGTAACCGATAACACAGCGCTGTAGGTTTTCCCCACGGTGGCGGCGGGCAGAGTCGATTGGATGGAAATAGCGGACTCAGTCGTCTGCGCCGCGGGCTGCGCCGGAGAGCCAAAACTCTGGCTGCATGCGCCCAGTACAAGGCAACCCGCAACCACAAGAAGCAATGGCAAAATCCGCCACAGGCTTGAGTTTTGACCGCGTTCAGCCACGCATACTCTCTTGGGGAACGTACACATCCCTCGGAAAACGATCTGGGGGTCTGAGCGTTTCGAGTCCATGTGACGACTGTAATTAGTGACTCCCGTGCCCGACAGATCACCAAAGGCCGTGCCCTCAAAAGTGCCAGAAGTGCATGGGGCAAGGTGAACAAACGGATGGATTAGATCTGAGCCGGGAGAGCCGCAGGAAAAACGGGAAGGGGGAGAAAGGTCACGAGAAGCTGCGGCCTATACGAATCCCTATGTCCACGTCATACCCGTGCGCTCCGGCGAGTTGCGGCGGCCGCGTCGAGCCAGCAGGTGGTAGATGGACACGAAGATGGAGGCGTTAATCATGCAAAAGTAGTATGGAAGGCGCATAGCCTTCCAAGGCAACAGATGGAACGCGCCCATGATGGCTGCGAGGTAAAACGCGATTTGCGCCACCGTGAGCCACCTGTAAAAAGGGAACTGCCAGAGCAAGCTGCTGCTGATCGCCAGCGCAATCATGGCCACAGGGACGAGCAACCGCGCCGCCTTGTGGGAAAGAAAACAGAAGAGCAGCAGCGGTCTTGGGGGCCAAAGGAATGGCCCGATTTCGCTGAGTTGTGAAATGTTCCCGGCCGCGATGCGGACTCGCCGGCCAAAGCCTTCCATCTCGTGGGCTTCCTCATAGGCAACCGCCTTCGGTTCGTAAGCGATGCGAAATCCGCGTCGGAGCACGCTGGTTGGAATTACAAAGTCGTCATTGATGGTTCCCGCCGGAGGGGAAGGATAGAGTGCTTTTCGCATGGCATACAGCGAACCATGAGCGCCGGTGAGGGTTCCTAGCTTGGCTTCCTGCAACTTGAGAAAAGTCTCATATTTCCAGTAGAGATCTTCCTGCCGCCCCAGCTTGGCGTCATCCGCGTTCAACACTTGGTACACGCCGCTGGCGGCACCGACTCGGGGGTCGGCAAAGTTTGATGTCAATTCTAGGAGTGAATCACCTGCCAACATACTGGAAGCATCGGAGAAGACGACGATCTCGCCCCACAGGCTGGGCACGGTGTCATTCAATACAACGATCTTGCCACGGTTTTTGGGGAAGTTAACGAGGCGAACCCGGCCTTGGCCCTCCTGCTCGGCGAGTACGCGAACGATCTGCGCGGTATCGTCAGTGGAACCGTCGGAGGCGACCACGATCTCTAGTCGATCGGCGGGATAGTCCAGCGCAAGTGAGTTGCGAACTTTGTCTCCGATTACGCTGGCTTCGTTGTAGGCCGAAATCAGCAACGATACGGAAGGCTCAATCGGGGCTTTCCGGACCGGTTTGCGAAAGAGGAACTGCAAAATCCAAAGTAAAACAGGATAGCCCACGTAGGCGTAGACGATGAACGCGAACGAGATCCACACCATGAGACGGATCGTCATCTCGTCAGATTGCTTTGGACTCTACGCAAAAAAGTTGTCCATAAATCTCGCAGGACTCGACGCGGAACCCAGCGCGCTGCAAGAGATCGTCGACCTCTGAGCGTGTCCAGAAATAGACTGGACAGCCCGCCGCCTTCAGCCGCGCCTTGCGCACAGCGGCGCGCCAGGTTCCGGCACGAGGCCACGCGGAAAGAAATCTGTCCTTTGTGATGCTGCGGATAACCTTTAAGCGGGGCAGGGGCTCGGCCACGTAATCCCAGAACCCAATGGCGATTACCATGTCGAACTTGCGGTCGGTTTTCCAATCGAGAACGTCGGAGAGTACGAAGTCGCAACGATCAGCCACCCCGTCGTGCTCGACCAACTCTTGCGCCATCTTCAACATGGTAGGGGCGAAATCGAGTCCCGTAACGCGCGCGCCTTTTTGAGCCAACGGGCTTACGAAACGCCCTGAGCCGCAGCCCACGTCACAAATGGTTTGACTGCTGCCGTTGCCGGCTTTTCGCATGACCCAGTGGAAGCGCTGGTACATGTCGCGGCGCAGCCAGCGGTCGAGGCTGCGTGCGACTGGATTCTTCTTGCCGGTGTAGATGGAATCGAACTCGGGCGCGATTTTGTCCCAGTATTCAGCGATCTGCCGGGCTTCGTCTTGAGCCATTCTTCCCCCAGGTAGGTTCATCGGCGGCCTCGGCCAATGCGGCGAGTCCGCTGTTGCGAAAGCTGGTGAATCCGCCGCGAGACAGCATCTGCTCGAGGCGAGTGTAAGTCTTATGCAAATTCGTGTAATGCCGCAACCGCGATTTGAAGCGACCATTGAGCCGCGGCTGTTGCGGGTCGATCTCCCACGGATGAGTGTAGGAAATCACCGGCAGCCCTTCGGCTTGTGCGTGACGCAAGCCCATCTGGTTGTACCACCACGGTAACAGACGCAGGTATCCACCACCGCCGAAGGGAAATCTTCTCGGCCCCCACAACAGAAAAGTCGCGATGGGATATTCCAGCAGCGGGCCGGACGCGGTAGCGATGCGGAATGGAAACCGGGGCGCCTCCGGGATTCCGTAGTTGTCATGGTGAATCGGGAAGATGCTCGAATCATAACGGAAACCAATCTCCGCCAGGATTTCGGTGGCCCATAATGAACTCATCACGATGGAATAAGTGGGAGCGCGATAGCCGAAAACCGGCAGTCCCGCTGCTTGCTCAATGGCCTGCTTCGCGCGGGACGTATCCTCGCGAAATTCCTTGGGATCGAGCTTGTAAATGAGCCGATGCCAATAGGAGTGGCATGCCAACTCGTGTCCGCGAGCCGCAATTTCCCGTACCAGCGTGGGGAATCGCTCGGCTACCCAGCCAAGCACGAAGAATGTGGCTTCCACTTGCATCTCGGAACACAAGTCGAGCAGCCGGCGCGTGTTGTTCTCGACCCGGCTTTCGTAAGAGTCCCATTGCGAACGCTGGACAATATCGCTAAAAGATTCCGCGTGGAAATAGTCTTCTACGTCAACGGAGAAGACGTTCTTCCATTGACCGAGAAGCGGACCCGTGGCCGTGGTTACCGGCGGGATGGTTGCAGTCGCGGCGGAACTGGATTTGACGTCGCTCATGGTCCTTACTTACCTTATCAAACTTCAAATATCGTGAGTCATTACTCGGGTGTTACTACTGGGGCGAACTGCGCCCCAGCAGCAAGGCGCGGAGTTGGTCGTAACGCCGGTTTCCCAACAAACGCTTGGCACTTTGATAAGCCACGACCCCGAGCTGTTTCTTCCATAGGCCCTGGCCCCGACAGAGTCGCTCGAACGTTGGCAAAGATGTGTCGCGCATCACCACAACGCGGCCCAGTTCAAGATGGTCGACGGAAGCCGAGTTCGCATGCGGCCAACTGGTAGCGACCGAAGCATAACCAGCCTGCCGGGCAATCTCCCGGGCACGCCGGTCGTAACGCCCGCCCGGGCAGGCAAAATGCTTTACCGGTGCGCCCAGGATTTGCTCGAGTTCCTGCCGGGCTTCGACGATCTCGCGGTGAAGGCCCTGGGAATCAAGATCGCTCAGGTACGGATGCGTCATGGAGTGGCAGCCGATCTCGAAGCCCATTTGAGCCAACTCCCTGAGTTGTGCAGGTGAGAGATACCCGCGTTGTCCCAAAAAACCTACCGTGATGTAGAACGTAGCTTCGAATCCAGCAGCCTTCAGCAATGGCGCCGCCGCGATGAGGTCAGTTTCCGCGCCGTCGTCAAATGTGATAGCGACAGCATTTTCCCGAGGACCGGCAAGAGCCTGGCTTACGTTCATGCCCGTCCAGCCAGAGTCCTTAAGCCAGGAGATTTGAGAACGAAATGCGGATTCGCCGACGACATAGCGCACGTAACCGCTCTCCGGCGAGCACAAGGCCCGGCCGGGGAGTTCCAACTCGTGAAACATCAGATAGACCATGCTGGGAGCAGCCATCAGAAAATTTTCCTCAGCGGCGCCTTTACGGATTCGGGCACGCGGATGCCCAGCCGATCCAGAACGTTCTTGCCGCTCTTAAGCAGATCCCACATGCGATGAGAGCGGGCATTCGCTTCACCAAACTGCGCCAGCAATGATGCTGGCAGAACGCCATCCGAGGGGAGCAGCAATTCGCCTTTTCGACCGCGAAACTTACCGCTGGCGATGCCGGCCAGAATCGCCTGCGGCTCCCCGGAATCGATTTCCAGTTCGAGAAAGAGGCCGCGGTATTGTTTTTTCCAGTGGAGATCTTGTCCGTAGAAGGCAAGCGTCGCAGGACTTCGCTGTTTCAATTTCTGTAACAAGGCGAAGGTTCCGGGCCGCGGAGCGTAACGGCCGTCATACTTCGTGTTCCAAGTCTCGATCCCGTGGGGCAGAGTCTGAAAGCTTTCGATCCAGGGGAAGAACTCATCTTTGGGATGGGCGATGACGGCAATTGCTCCCTGCTCTGCGATGTAACGGATCGCCGCTTCGGGATCAGTAATCGCCGTAAGTCCACTGTGGCCGTACGCGGTGATGTGCATATTGCGTTCGCAGCGGTATTCCAGGCCAGCGATGATACAAAATGTTGCATCCGATAGCGCCTCGCACTCGCGACGGTACGCGTTCAGGAGATTCTCATCGAAGTATTCCGCGTGGTCGTTCATGCAAACGAAGGCGCAATCTTCGGTCCGGTAAATGTCGCGTAGTTGCGCGAGCGTGAATTCACCGTCTGAGTAAGTGCTGTGAACGTGGATCGCACCTTTGATCATCGTGCACTTCCCCAAGCGTTCATGCGAGTGAGACGGCCAGCAAAGCTGAGCCAGTCGCCCAGTTCCGGCAGCGGGTCTTGCCACTGGAAGCAATCATGGAAGGTTCCGGGAACCGGCGTGAGTACATCCAGCAGTGTGCGCAGACGACTGGGGTAGGCCAGCGGATAGCCGGAAGGCGCACCGCGCCACACTTCGACCAAGTGACGAACATCTCCCAACAGCCACCGGCAGCGAACGCCCGTCTGGAAATGATTCACCGGTTCCACGTCACCCGCCTCCGCCATACGGGCCAGAAGCGCGGGGAAATCCACCCCGGCATAGCAAGCCAAGGCAAGGGAATTCCAGAATCGTCCATTCACCTCCATAAAGACGGGAGGCTGGCCTTCGGCTTGGCGGAATTCGACCATTGCCACCCCATGCCAGTTTAGCGCCTTGAGAATGGCTAGCGATGCTTTGCGAATCACAGGATCTGGCGCCACGCTCACGCGCACGGCACTTCCGGAGCCTGTGGGGCGAACGTCGCGAATTCTGCGATGAGCAAACTCGGCCCGCAGCTCCCCACGATGCATCAGAGCGAAATATCCTGCACCCGTTCCTTCTACGAATTCCTGGACGAGAACGGCGCGGGAATTCTGGCTGACTTGCTGGTACGCCACATCGAATTCCGCCGGGTTTCCGGCGTAACGCGGTTTTCCGCCCGTGCGCACGACGCCGGCGGGACCGAGTTCTTCGGAGCTGCGAGGCTTCAGGACCACGGGAAAAGAAACAGAATGCCGGGCTTCGCGGGCCTGCTGTTCATCGGAAACGATAATGGTTTTCGGCACCGCGATGCCGAGCGAAGAAGCCAGACCGACCGTTTCACATTTATCGAAGGCGCGTAGGAGATCCGAATGAGCCGGGAGCACCATCCGGCTTCCCCCGGCGAACACCGTGTCCCGCTGCGCGGAGAGCGGAAGTGTGGTGGCCTCGGTCATAGGCAGAATAAGTGTTCCGGCCTCGGCGTTGGCGACTGCGGCAATGCGCTCCACAAACGCCGCAGCGTGCTCTTGCGGAGCGGGATACTCGAAACTGCCACTCGAGTAACGCGACCACCCGGCTTTCGACCACGAACTGGCCTCGCCGAGCAAAACGCGATGACCCGCGTGAGCCAGCGAGCGGACCGCAGCCACGGCTTGATTTTGATTGCCGTCAAGGACCAGGATTCTCATGAGCCCATCGGCAACACGGCCGCACCGTTCGGCTCGCGGCTGGTGTGGAATTCGGCAATGGTTGTGCGCAGCACGCCGGCAAAGCCTTCGGCAATTCGTGACCAGTCGTAGCGTTTCGCCTGAATGGCGGCAGCTTGTTCATAGCGGCGACGCAACGCGGAGTCCGGCAGTAGTTCAAGGATGGCTTTCGCGAAGCTCTCAGGATCATCGGCCAACAACAGGTCGCGGCCATGCTGCACATCTAAACCCTCGGCGCCGATGCTGGTCGATACCATCGCCTTTCCCATGGCCATGGCCTCGAAGATCTTCAAGCGAGTGCCACCCCCGATGCGCAGGGGCACAATCACCACCGTGGCGTCTCGTAAATAGCTGGCCACGGAAGGAACTGTTCCTGTCACCTCTACCGAAGGAGAGGCGAGTCGCCGAACCCGGCCATGCGGATTTCGGCCCACGATCTGGAAACGGGCTTCGGGAAATGCAGCTAGAATCGCAGGCCAGATCTCACGGCAGAAATATTCGACGGCGTCGATGTTGGGTTCCCAATCCATCGATCCGGTGAACACCACGATCGGCGGATTCCCAGATGCGGCGGGCACAAGCGAATATTGCTCTAGGTCTACGCCGGTAGGAACGACCGTGATTGCACACTGTGGGGCGAACATTCGCATTTCATCCCGGTCGTTGTTGGAAACCGCGATGACATGATGAAATCTCGCCAGAGCATTTTCCTCATAACCAGCCATCTTGGCCGCTTCGATCTGGTAGCACATACGGCGTACTGGTGAGCTTTCAGTTTCTGCCAACCGCCGCCAAAGAACAGTTTCGACATTGTGCTGAAACAACACCGTCGGCAACGGTAGTTGCTCGGGAAAATTCAACGAGGCAGAAAGAAAATCGCATACGGCGACATCAAAATGATCTTCAGAAAGCCATTGACTCAACGTGCTTCGCACTTTGGGATGCGTAAACTTGGTGACGGCATAGGGAGCCCGCGCGGGAAGGTGAAGTAGATAGTCGAAGGACTGCGCCAGCATCGCTTCGGGAGCCGCGGTATGAATGGTGTGCGCTCCGGGCAACTGGCGCACGATTTCAGCTTCGTACGCTGCATCACGCTCGCCGCCGTAATAGGAGAGCAGCGTCACCGGATATGTTCTAGCTAGATGGCGAAGAATGTTGTAGGAACGGATTTTCCCTCCGGTATCGACCGGCAACAACTTGCCGCCTTTGACCCAGAGAATCCGCATGACTGAAGTTGCTTACCAGCACAACCCTTCGTAAGAAGCGCCCACAGCGGGGCGGTGGGCTTTCTCGAAATTCACCAGGTCGACGACCACCTGGTCAGTGTGCAGACTGCGTTGCAATGTTTCCCGGTCTATGCCGCGGGTTGCAATCACCACGACTTCGGCCTGGCGCAGCGCGTCTTCCAGGCTTGGACACAGCAGGGACCCGATGTGCGGAATCACCTGCTCGATATATTGGCGGTTCGACCCGATCAGCCGTCCCAGAGAAACGTTATCGTCCCAGATTCGCAACTGGCAGCCTTCACCCAGAAGGCGCTTCACCAGTTGTACCTGCGGACTCTCGCGCAGATCATCGGTGGCCGCCTTAAAGCTCAGGCCGAGCACAGCGACGTTGCGTTTTCCGGTTTGCAGCACAAGTTCTACAGCGCGATCCAGGTGCGCTTCGTTGCTGGGCAGGATCGATTCGAACAAAGGTAGCTGCAGGTCGAGTTCCTTGGCGCGGTAGTTCAGCGCGCGCACGTCCTTGGGCAGGCACGAACCTCCAAAGGCGAAGCCCGGCTTCAAATAACTCGCCGAGACATTGAGCTTCGTGTCAGCGGTGAAGATCTCGATGACGGATTCAGCATCCACACCCAATTCCTTGGAAAGCGTTCCCACTTCGTTGGCGAAAGACACCTTCACCGCATGCCAGGCGTTGCAGACATACTTGACCAGCTCCGCAGAGCGGAAAGACGTTTCAAAGATTTTTCCCGGTACCCAGGCATAGAGTTCCCGCAAGCGTGCGCTGTGAGCCGCATCGGCGGCGCCGATGATGGTGATGGCGGGCTCCAGGAAATCGGCGACCGCGGTGCCTTCGCGCATGAACTCAGGGTTGACGCACACTGCGAAGTCCTGCCCCATGCTTTTTCCGACGGCCTTCTCCAACGCCGGAATGACTACGGACTCGGCGGTGCCCGGCAGCACAGTACTGCGTAGCACCACGGTGTGAAAGGCATCTTTCTTGCGTAGGGCCTGGCCAATTTCGCGGCAAACCGGTTCCACGTGCCCTAGGTCGAGCTTTCCGTTGCGCAGGCTGGGAGTTCCCACGCACAGAAAGGAGATCTCCGTTCCCATTACGGCGGAAGCAACGTCACTGGTGGCGCGCAACCGCCCGGCGGCGTGGCACTCACTCAGCAATTCGGCTACCCGTGGCTCGACGATCGGACTGCGACCCGAATCCATGGCCTCGACCTTAGTGGGATTCAGATCTACGCCGATGACCTGGTTTCCCTTATGGGCCAGACAGGCGGCCGTTACCGTGCCCACATAACCCAAACCGAATACGCTGATCGACCGGCTCATTTTGGGGTCTTTTGCTCTCAACTCTAAGATAGCCCATGCGCCGACTCACGGCAAAGATTCGTCCTGAACGGCAATCAGACGCAGATTTGCATCGGAGTGGTGAGTCTATGCTTGGTGGGCAATGTCCCATTAAAGCCGTGTTTTCAGTGAGTTGGAAGATTACCAACGTGCAAGAAAGCCCGCACAGGTTGTCAGCGCACAGTCTATCCGAAGTACATTCAGAGACGACTCGCGGCAAACGCGGACGGCTGATACTTTATAAGTTACGATCCTGAACGGTTATGGGCGCTGCGACGTGGAAAGACCGATACCGGCGACTGCTCTCGATGGGGCCGGACGAACTGCGGGAACGCCTGCGGCAACAGTTAATGGCGCGCGCGGACCTGTGGCGCTACCACTTCGGGGCGGGCTTCATCGCAAAGACACAAGGTGGTGGCGTCGACAAGCAACCCCGTTTCTTCTTTGCCATCGATCAGGTCCCGAAACTTTGCTCACTTTTACGCGAGCGCCTGCCCGCGCAGGCGGAGCAAATCCTTCGGCGTGCCGAACGAATCTGCCAGCACCGCTTCGATCTGCTTGGCTACGAAGACTTAGACTACGGCAAGGAAATTGACTGGCACTTGGACCGGGTGCACGGCAAGCGCGCTCCGCGCAAGCCCTGGTTCAAAGTCCGCTACCTCGACTTCGCGGAAGTGGGCGACAGCAAAGTCACATGGGAATTGAATCGTCACCAACACTTCGTGACGCTGGCTAAGGCGTATCGCCTCAGCGGAGAAGAGAAATTCGGCGTCGAATTGTTTCGCCAGTGGGAGCACTGGCACCGTGAAAATCCGTATCCCATAGGGATAAACTGGGCGAGCAGCCTCGAAGTGGCTTTCCGCAGTCTTTCCTGGATTTGGACTTACTTCCTGCTCTTAGACTCCCCGGTGATGCCTGCACGATTCCGCCCTCAGTGGCTGCAAGCGCTGGGGGTGAGTGCCCGTCACATCGAGAATCATCTCTCGACCTACTTCTCGCCCAACACGCATTTGTTAGGAGAAGGCGTTGCACTCTTTTTTATCGGCACGCTCTGTCCCGAATTGCAGGCCGCACCACGTTGGCGTGAGCGAGGATGGGAGATTGTGCAGAGAGAAGCAGATCGTCAGGTGCGAGCCGACGGCCTGCACTTCGAGCAATCCACTTACTACCACGTGTATGCTCTCGATTTTTTTCTGCACAGTTTGGTGTTGGCTTCCCTCAACCAGACTCCGGTGGCGCCTGAATTCGAAAAAATCGTAGAGAAAATGTTGGAGGCGCTTTGCGTCCTGGGCCGCAGCGGCCCCGTGCCGCAGTTGGGAGACGATGACGGCGGCCGCCTCTTCGATGCCAGTAGAAACCGGGCCGGCCACTTGCTCGATCCGCTGGCGACGGGCGCGGTTTGGTTTGGACGTGGAGATTTCAAATTCGTTTCTGGTGGTCTGCGCGAAGAGACTCTGTGGCTGTTGGGCGAACAGGGTCTTCTGGAATTCGATGGGATCGCGGAAGCCAAGCCGGTTCAAGAATCGATCGTCCTGCAAGAAAGTGGACTCTACGTGATGACCGACGCGGATGGCGAGCGGCAGTTGGTGATCGACGCTGGACCACAAGGCGCACACACTGCCGGCCACGGACATGCAGATGCGTTGAGCGTCGTCGCGAACTTTGCCGGTCAGCCTTTGCTCATCGACCCGGGCACTTTCGAATACGTGGGCAAGGATTTTGAGCGCGATCGTTTTCGCGCGACCCAGGCTCACAACACGATGGCTGTAGACGGTCGGTCGCAAGCGGAGCCTACCGGACCATTTTCCTGGGGGCAGTTGCCGCGCGCTACTGCTGAAACCTGGACTAGCGGACGGACCTTTGACCTGTTTGTGGGCAGCCACGACGGCTACGCGCGGTTGCCGAATCCGGTGCTGCACCGGCGCTGGGTTTTTTCGCTGAAATCGCGTTTTTGGCTGATTCGCGACCTCGCCTTAGGGACAGGAAAACATCAGATCGATTTGTACTGGCATCTCAGTCCAACACTCTTTCCACATGCCAGCTTGGCCAATGCTTTTTTTGATCAGGATGGAAGGACTGGATTCTACGTGATTCCGGCCGAAGAGAAAGGCTGGTCGCGGGAGATCCTACAAGACCAATGGTCCCCGGCCTATGGACGCAAGGAACCGTGCAGCGTTGTCCACTTCGCCGCCGCCGCCGACTTGCCGGCCGAGTTTCTGACTTTGTTGATGCCGGCAGCAAGCGCGTCGCTTGACGCGGGCAAACTGGTAAGACTGCCAGACGCTGTGGGCGTCTCCGCCTTTCGCTATTCGATGGGTGAAGAGGAGCACTGCTTCTACTTCGGAGAAGGCAAAGGCTGGTCGTTTGAGGATTGGAACACGGATGCTCGTTTTTTCTACTTCTGTGCAAGTCGCGCAGACGCGATGCTCATTTGCTGCCAGTTCACATTCGTGCAGTGGCGCGGGCAGTCTCTCATTTCCTCGCCGCGTCCTGTCGCGCAGTGCGAGATAATCAAGCGCAAGGGACAGACAGAAACTCTCTGTCCTGAGCCAGACGCGGTAGTAAACCGTCAAGTGCTGGAATGGCTGTTGTCTGCCTTGGCGCCCGCGCCCATCAACGTATCTGGTCAAGGAGCGAAGAGCTAATCATGTGCGGCATCTGCGGGATCTTTTTCTCCGACCGGCAGCGGCGAGTGGACGCAGGGAGTCTTGCGGCCATGAATCAGCGGATTTCGCATCGTGGCCCGGACGATGACGGTTTCCTGGTCGAGGAAAATATCGGCTTGGCCATGCGCCGGCTGAGCATTATTGACGTCAAGACCGGCCACCAGCCCTTGTCGAATGAGAATGGCGATGTCTGGATCGCTTTTAACGGCGAAATCTACAACCACGAAAATTTGCGCGCCGAAATGGAAGCCCGCGGCCATCGCTACCGCACGCGCAGCGACACAGAAAGCATTGTTCATCTTTACGAGGAGTATGGCCGCGATTGCGTGAAGCACCTGCGCGGCATGTTTGCTTTTGCCATCTGGGACCGGCGTGTGCGCCGGCTTTTTTGCGCTCGCGATCGTCTGGGGATAAAACCCTTCTATTACCGCTGGGACGGGACCACGTTTTTGTTCGGCTCGGAAATCAAATCTATCCTCAAGTTTCCCGGCGTCGTCCCGCAGTTCAATCAAGGCACACTCGCCGAGTACATGGCTTTCGGCTACATTACCGGCCCAAGCACGATGTATGAAGGTATCAACAAGCTGATGCCGGGGCACACGCTGGAAATCGATGAACACGGCAGCGTGAAGATTGAACAATATTGGGATCTTGCGGTCACGCCTGGGGTCGAGATGCGGCCGCGCTCGTATTATGTGCAGACCTACCGCGATCTTTTGGAACAGGCTGTTTCTTCGCACTTGATGAGCGACGTGCCGTTGGGAATGTTTCTAAGTGGCGGTCTGGATTCGAGCGCAGTAGCGGCTTTAGCCACAAAGATTCGCGGGGAGCGGATTCAATCCTTCGCGGTCGGCTACGGAGAGGAAGAATTCAGCGAGTTGCGTTACGCCCGCGAGGTCGCGCAGCACATCAATTCAGAGCATCACGAAGTCCGGCTCAGCCGCGAGGAGTTTTTTGCGGCCTTGCCACGGCTGATCTGGCACGAAGACGAGCCGATCGTTTGGCCCTCCAGCGTGTCGCTCTACTTTGTTGCGCGGCTGGCGCGGGAACGCGTCACCGTGGTGCTTACCGGCGAGGGCAGCGATGAGACTCTTGCCGGTTACACTCGTTATGCGTGGACCCTCATCAACTCGCGCCTCGACCATGCCTATCGCAGATTCACGCCGGCGGCGCTGCGTGACCTGGTGCGCCGGGGAATCGGGTCAAGCCGGCTGGGCGCCGATCTTCACCGCAAACTCGATCATACGTTTCTGATGCGGGATGGCGCCGACTGGCCGTCTTTCTATTTCGACAATTTCTACTCGGCATTTTCTGCCGCCGAGCAACCGCAACTCCTGACGAGTGAGGCGCTGGCTGCGGCAGGTGACGCCTACGCCGGCTCCATGCGACCGTGGGAGCAGTCGTCCGGCGACTTGCTGCATCGGTTGCTCTACACGGACATCAAGAGCTATCTCATCGAACTGCTGATGAAACAGGATCAGATGAGCATGGCGGCCTCGATCGAAAGCCGCGTGCCTTTCCTCGATCACGTTCTGGTCGAGTTCACTGCAACCATTCCCGCGGATTACCAGATTCAGGGATTGGCGGGGAAGTTCATTCTGAAGGAAGCCGTCAAAGACCTTCTTCCCGCATCGATCATTCATCGTAAGAAAATGGGCTTCCCTACGCCGTGGGCCTACTGGCTTGCCGGGCCGCAGCTGGATCAACTGGAGAAAATGCTGTTGGAACCGCGCGCAACTCGGCGTGGCCTGTTCAAGACCGACGCCATCCGTCAGCTCTTCGCCGAGCATCGCGCAAAACACCGCGACCACGGAAACAAAATCTGGCGGCTGTTGAATCTGGAGACCTGGTTCCGCGCATGCATCGAGGGCGATCTTCCTGAGGCGAACGCCGGCACTCCGGATTTCGAACGCGCACTCTCCGGGCATTGAACGAAGCTGTGCGCCACAGGTCGACTCAGGAAAGTTCAGACAAAGGCTTGCTAATTTCAGGTGGATGATCGTCGCCCAGAACCGATGCGTCGATTTTGGCGCTGGTCAGTGCTGGACGAATCGCGCGCATGAAAGCGTTGCACTTGAACCAGAGTTTTGCTTCGAAGTAGCTGCGGTAGATGAATCGCGTCGCCTGAAGATCCAGAGATACATCCCGGCTGGCATCGCCGGTGGCGGGAGCGTATCCCAGTTCCCGAAGAGTTTTCCCGACAATTTTTTCAAAGCGCGACAATTGCGTGGGAGAGAACGATTTTTTCCAGCGGCCAACCGGACTGAAGCTTCCCTTTTGAGCTTCTGTTTTAAACGAAGTGTTCGGCTGAGAAACCGAGCCGTAGCCGACCTGCCGAATCCGTTCATAGTCGAGTTCCTGATCGATGAACCGCCCCACCTGATTGAGCGTTTCCTGCGGCGAGGCGATTAAGTCCTCGAAGCGCACTTCCATATAATCGGCGCCGAGCAGCGCCGCATAAGCGCGTCCGCGCTCTACGATCCACTCCCAATAAACTCCAGCGCCGATCAAATTTTGCCGTTCTTCCCAGGGAAAAGGGCGAACGTAGCGCAACTTCTCCAGCGATGTGGCGACATCGCGTCCATCGCGAATAATATGAATTACCAGAGCGTCGGGAATGAGTTGCTTTACCAGCGGGAGGTGGAGCAGGGTTTCGGGCGAGTTCTCCGCCCAGCGCTGCGCTCCCTGCGCTCGGGCAATTTCGTTCATCACAATGCTCAGGAAGTCTCCGGTGTGATGGCACTCGTCGAGGATCTTTTTCTCGATCTGTCGCGCGTCCAATCCTGTGGCCCGGAAGAGTTTGCTTCCCAGCCAGACTCGCAACAGCTTCTGCCGGTTGCTTCTTTCACTCAGGTCGCCAAAGCGCAATGCGAGAACGTTGAACACGTTCGATTCCGCAAGATAAACCGCGAATCCGCCCGCTGACAGTAGCATGTCGTAAAGCAGAGTCGTTCCCGAGCGGGGGCAGCCGAGCACAAACACCGGAGCCGTTTTCCTGGAGTGGCCTGTCATGGTTCGCGTGTCTCTCAATCCAGTCTAGCGCGAAAAATTAGACTTCCATATGGCGACGCAGTTCCTATGAGAACGGCGATGCAGACTTGGTTGCGCGTGCTGCAACCCAGTTCACGATTCCGTGCCCAGGGAAATGCCGGCGTATTGTAGGCTAGTCATGTGAAGGCAAAGTTGAAAAACGGGTTCAAGCAGGTTGTCGGGCGAACGGGAATTCTACGTTTTGCAAGCCTATTTGCGCCAGACGGAGCAGCCATCCTGATGTACCACTCCGTGCGCGATGAGCCGGAACGTTATGCAAACTCGATTGGCGCAGGCATTATTCATGCCACGCCCGTGTTCGAGCGCCAGATGGAAATCGTCTCCCGACGATTTAACCCAGTCACGGTTGATGACGTCCGCTTGTTTCTAGAGGAAGGGAAACCACTCCCACGAAGAGCGGTGGCTGTAACGTTTGACGATGGTTTCGCAGACAATTCAGAGCTTGCCGCGCCCATTCTGAGCCGCTTCGGCATTCCCGCAGCTTTCTACCTGACCGTGGGGCTTATCAATACAAAGAATCCTCCCTGGTATTGCCGGTTGCGCCACGCCTTCGCTACCACCAAAAAAGAAGAGTGGGTCTTTTCCGTGAACGAGAAGCCCGCCCCTGAGAAGCCTCGGAGCTTGTCGACGCCCCAAGATCGCGATGTTGCGCTGCTTGCGGCCTTCGATTTGTGCTCGCCCCTGGCCGGAGACACTCTGGAGCAGGCCGTGCAGAGCGTTGAACGTGGTCTGGACGTCGCACCCCTAACCGACGAACAGGGTTTCATGATGGATTGGGACCAGGCTAGAGCCCTGCAGCGGGAGGGCCATATCGTCGGCTGTCATACGCTGACGCATCCCAATGTGGCGCATGTATCCGAGGCCGTTGCCCGCAAGGAAGTGGTGGAATCAAGAGGCAGATTGGACGAGGAATTAGGTTCCCCCGTGCTGCATTTCAGCTATCCTCATCCGGGATTGAATCCGAACTGGAATGCCGAGACAGTGGAAATGACCAGGGAAGCCGGCTACAAGACTGCGGTCACTACCGACCCCGGACCCGTGCGCACGGGAGATCATCCACTGTCGCTCACTCGTATTTACACACCCCGCTCCGAGCAGGAATTCGTGTGGAGTTTGGAGCGTGCCTTTCTCCGGCGCCGGCAGCGGCCTTCTGCTGCACCGCTAGTCACGCGGTAGAAGATAAACCGAAGCGAAAGTATTTTCATCATTTGATCGCGCGAACGCAGATCAATTGATCGGAGGCGAACCAATTCAATGCGGAATTCCGGGCGAAGCGGTCACTCATACGACAGAACGCGCCCTGGTCAAACAACCATTCAAGGCTATACCACCCCCAACAGTGACAAATCCAATCCTCTGGCTCGAGGTGCATCGAGCGGAGCAGATCGATCCAACTGCGCCGATAGTATCGACGATGAACTACGACCGGCAGCCCGCCGGAAGGCACCGGTTTCCCGCGTAGGGTGTAGCGGAAGTAGCGCACCAAGGGCCGCGCCGCAACTCTCACCTTTTGGTACGCCTGATCCATGTGAAAGAAAGGGCAGAGCATGTTAGGGGTAGTGATGACAGCGTGACCGCCCGGCTTGAGCACTCGCCACATCTCGCGCAACGCAGCTTCATCCTTCTCCAGATACTCCATGACACCCAGGCACATCACGGCATCGAAAGTGTTATCGGGGAACGGAATCCGTTCAATGTCTCCTACGCGAAAATGATCCCGGCTGTAATGTTCGCGGGCGTACTCTACCATGCCTTCGGAAAAGTCCACGCCCCAGGCCGTGTAGCCACGCTGCATCAACTCTCCGGCCAAGTGACCGGTTCCGCAGCCGATGTCCAGGATATTCGACCCCGGCGGAACCTTGGCCTCAAGCATTTCCAGAGCGAAGC
>Ga0181525_10001858_pt1 | contig 17777 bp, 17 predicted proteins | sample PEATcosm2014_Bin_48_FD_121100 | JGI IMG/M metagenome (GOLD analysis project Ga0181525, IMG submission 121100) | Peatland microbial communities from MTU Mesocosm Facility, Houghton, MI, USA - PEATcosm2014_Bin06_10_metaG | ecosystem: Environmental > Terrestrial > Soil > Wetlands > Peat | place...
AAAGCAGATCGCGAATGGCCTTGCGCCGCGCCTCGTCGGCTTCCTTGGCCGCCTTGCGCTCAATGGCGTCCATGGGGCGCTTGGCCTCAGGCTCGCCAGTTTCCGGCTCGCTGCACGCCGGACATCGGTTGGCAAAGCCGGGCTTGCCCGGCCTGAGTTCAAACTCTTCCGAGCAGACCACACAAACCTTGATGGGAAATACCATATCTGTCTCTATGATAATGGACGCGAATTCCGCGCAACGGATTCGGACGGGCCTCAAAAGTAACCCGCGGCCCACATCGAGAGACGATGCAGGAGAAGGCCGCGGCATTAAAAACGAAATAAATAAGAGGCCTTGATAAATACCTGCCGCCCATCGTTCAGAAAATCCTGCGAGCGCAGCGCTGGGGTATCGTCAGACGTGCAGCCGTTTGGAAAGCTCTTGCAAAGCCTCCTGTCCAGGTTCTGCAAGTCGTTGTTATAGCCGATATAGATTGCCGTTCCGGGATGCGGCAGCCAGGTGAACAGCGCTTCGGTGCCAACCTGCTTGGTGCGCGACAGAGAAGTCTCTAAAGGATTGGCGAGCGTCGAATCGTACTCGACGATGACGCGAGCCGAAAGCGACCGCGTGAATTGATAGTTCACCTTGGTGCGGAAGACCTGGCTCTCATAAACAAATGCGCCGTCCGCAACTGAGTGATCGCGATCCAGTAAATAGACATTGTCCGCGGTAAGTTGACGCAGCGGCTGCAGCGTAAAGTACACCTGCAGTGCTTCCTGGTCTAAAAGAAACGGCACGCAATTCGGAGTAATTGGGGACGGCGGCGTACAAACCGCCGGGTTATAATTCACATTGCCGCTGCGAAAGAATGTGGAATTGAAATTGAGCTGCGGATACGGTGCGCCGCGCGCGGTAAAACCGACATAGTTCTCGGTAAAGTTCCTACTCTTATCCAGCAGATAACCATTCTGCGGACCCACCGTGTCGGAACTCTGGCCAATCAGAGGCACAAGCACTATATTGCGCGGCAGAGCAACATAAGCGTCGAAGTTCGAGTAATGATAGATGCGGTTGCCTTGATGATCGAAGGCTACATTCTGAAACGTTTCCACTCCATAGCTTTGAATCGTTCTATGCTTGGGAAACCATGCATAGCCCGCATACAGCGATCCATTGTGAAAGTTAGTCGTCTGGATAAATCCAACCTGGCTTTGGAAGCCGGTGCTGTAATCCCGGAAGACTGCGTCAAGGTTGAAGGCATGTGCCGAACGGTTCAGTTCGATCTTGCTCGCCGGCCCGGCTGCATAACTCGGGCTATCCACTGTGCCATTGGTCGAACTCTCCACCATCTGCCCCGTCGCCGTCCATTTATTGGTTGCCCGCCAGGTAAAATCCGCGCCCCCAATGCGATTCCATCCCTGACCAAAATCTTCGTCGGTATAGATTGCGCCGATGCTGAGGTTCTTGCCGAAGTCCTGCGAGACGCGCCCCACGGCAAAGATCGCTCGCTTGTTATAGAGAGGATCACCGGACGCAACAGTCTGGCCAGGTTCGCGGTCGTCGATGGTAAACAGTCCCAAGTTAGTGTGGCCGATCTTTCCCGTTATGCGTCCGCCATACTCCGGATGAATAATATTTCGCGTATAAACCAGATTAATTGGAGTTATAAAATAATTCGCATTTTCCAAAAAAAATGGCCGCAGTTCCGGGAAATAAACCGGGTATCGCACATCGACGGTAAACTGCGGCTGATCCGATTCCACATCGCTGAAATCCGGATTGATTGTCGCGTCGAAAACAATTCTATCCTTGAGAATCGCCTTGAACTCGCCGCCTGCCGTACTTTCCAAATGGCGTGAACTGAAATAAGGATTCAGCGGGTCTACTGCCTCCAGCGTCCGCTCGTTCTGCCCTAAAACATACGGATTGATCTGCACATTATGCGAGCCGGTCACGCCCGCGATGCCGCGCAGCGTCCCTTCCTGGCTAAGTGTGCCAGAGATATTGGCCGCAACCCGCGGCCAGAAATCCGATTCGCTGTTGCGCGGAAAATTGCGCATGAAAACCACGCCCCAATCCGCGCCGCCCGGAGGAAAGCGCAAACTACGAAATGGAATCGCAATCAGCGCCATCCATCCCTTGTCTGTAACTTGCCCTTCGGAATCCCAAACCTGGTCATAGCTGTAATCCGTGCTGACGTTGTCGGTCCACGCCGCATCGGCCTGCACGCCCACGGGGTTTACCGTGAAGAGAACCCCTCTGCGCCTATCCTGAAATGGATCCAGCAGCACGGAAACATTGTCGTCGTTCAAAACATTTTCGCGCCGCGCCAGATGCCCGCGAATCTGGTCGGGGTGGTCGTCGAAGCAGATAAATGCAAAATACAAGACGCTCTTTGTATATCCCGCCCATACCTCGGTTTTTTTGGTGCCAGGCTGCCCGTCTTTTGGATAATTCTGAATAAAATCGGTGATCTTCAGCAGCTTGCTCTTCAGCTCAGTGCGCGGTTCCATTCCCGCAAAATCGCTGAGGCGCAAGGGATCGGAAAGCAGCGGCACGATGAGTGGAGCGGCCGGCGGCTTCTTGGCGCTTTGTGCACTAGGCGCCTGCGCGGTCAGAACTGCGGGCTTGGCGCTCTGGGCAGCTAAAGTTGCGGCCATCGTCAGACACACCGCCGCCGCAATCGCCAAACGCCGCATATATCTATAGTACGAAACGCACCTTACTTTGGTTCATGCAGGTAACGTATTTTTTGTCGCCACCATCCGGTTTAATTTTTTCTTCAAAGGAGTCTTCGCCAAAAATTCGGCGATAATGATCACCATGCGGCTCACCAATCACTGTTATGCGGTAACTGGGCTGGGCTATCTTGCGCCCTGGTGCGTCAATGCGGGCTTCATCGCCGGCGATGAGGCGATCCTTGTAGTCGATACCGGCGGAAACACCCTGGCCGCTCAGACCATTTACGGCTACGCCAGCGCCATCAGGCCTGAAAACAAGTTGCGGGCGATCAATACGGAAAGGCATTTCGATCATATCGGCGGCAATGGCTACTTTCGCGCCCAGGAAATCGATGTATGGGGACATGCCGAAGCCGTGCGAACGCCCGAGGAATTTCAAGCCGAGATTGCCGAGTTCAATGACTCAATCGCCGCCCCCGCACGCCGCGCGCTTCATGAGTCGCGAGCATTTTTCCATGACACGAATCCGGCTAACCCCAACTGCCTCATTCAAGCCGAAACCGAATTCGAACTCGGAGGCATGAAAGCTCAGATACTGTTCACCCCCGGCCACACGCCAACCAACCTTTCGGTTTGGCTGCCGCAAGACGGTGTTCTCTACACCGGAGATCTGGTCGTCAGCGAATACCTTCCCAATCTCGACGCCGGAAGCCCGGCAGACTGGCGCATTTGGCTCGATTCCCTCAACCGCATCGAAGCGCTGAAGCCCGACTTCATTGTAGGCGGCCACGGCCCAGTCTCAAGCGGCGCGGAGATTCCGGCAGCCATCGATTCCGTGCGCAAGGTTCTATGTGAATCGATTGAGCGCGGATCGTCGCCGACTGCGGGCAGTTGTTATGGAGCACAAACCGCAAAGCAGGCCAATGATGCGGAGCTATGATCAATTCTCGCCCAGCAGCGCCCTGATATCTCTACTGCCTCTCAGAACACGCAGAATCAACACATCTTCATTCTCAATCCGGTAAAGAATGATGTAATCTCTGACCGGAAAGCGGCGCAGGCCTGGGCGCAGTTCCTCATCGCGGCGGCGGCCGATATAGGGATGACTGGCAAGGAGATAAAAGTAATCGGAGAGAAATTCGGCGAAACGATCCGCGATTTCAAAACTGCTGCTCTTTCTGGCTATATAGCACCAGATGTCGTCCAGATCGGCTTCGGCTGCCGGTGTTACGCAGCGCGCCATCAGTTGTTCGCTGATTGCTCGACGGCCAGCCGCGCGCGGCCTCGGCGCTTCACGTCCTCGGCAAGCTCACGCATGGATTCCTGAGTGATGACGCGTCCTCGACCATGACTGAGAGAAGCCTCCGCGCTATCGACCAGCGCGAGAATCTCCGCTCGGGTCCGCTCACGCTCCTCCCACAAGAGTAGCGCCTCTTCGACCGCATCTTCTTCGCGGCTCAGCCTGCCCGTTTTTACGGCCATTTGGAAGAACGCCCTTTGGTCCGTCGATAGTTGAACATCCATAGCTTCTAGCGTAGGAGTGAAGCGGGCAAGTGTCAACTCTCTCCTATTGGTATACCTCGCGTCGGTGGGCGATGCGCGCAACTCTCACAACTTTCTCTTCTTCATCAATGGTGTAGATTGCACGGTAATCGCCGACGCGGATGCGCCATTCGTCTCTACCACCGCTAAGTTTCTTGCAGCCATTAGGTCTGGGGTCTGTACCAAGCGCCTTGATTTTTGGGAAGATGCGGGCTGATATCGACTCAGGCAATCGAAAGAATTCCTTCTCGGCGCTGGTTTTCAGCGCAACCCGGTATTCAGGCACTCAGTTTGCCTCTTCGAATCAGCTTCGCCTCGATCTCCTCCAGCGGGACGTCCTCCTCGTTTCGACGCGACTGAGAGACCAATACATCCTCGATCTCTTCCCACAGCTCCGCGTGCTCGCGCAGATCGATCTGGACAGCGACCTTGCGGCCTTCCTCGTCCGTCACGTATTGGATTCCGGTCATGGCAACTCCTCCAAATGCGCGCTCCCGCATGATTTGACGCTACTCTGAGTCTGATTGGGCGTCAAGATGGACACTGTCTTCCACATACTTACTCACCCTCCGGCCTTATCCTCTATACAGACTCCGTGAGCGACTTCGCCCAATCCGTCAAGCAGCAGGCCGACATCGTCAAGGTGATCGAGGGCTACATCCGCCTGCGCAATGCGGGGGCGCAGAGGTTCAAGGGATTATGTCCCTTCCACAAGGAAAAAACGCCGTCGTTCAACGTGAACGGCGGGTCGCAGCAGTTCTTTTACTGCTTCGGCTGCCAGGCATCGGGCGATGTCTTTTCTTTTGTTGCGAAGATTGAGAATGTCGGCTTTCCCGAAGCCGTCCGCATCGTTGCCGGCAAGTGCGGCGTCCCGCTGCCCAAGCGCGAGTTCTCCTCGCCGGAAGAAGCCGCCGGAGCGCGCCTGCGGGGCAAGCTGCTTGAGTTGCACGAGACCGCGACCGCCTGGTTTGAAGAGCAGTTACGAGGCCCCGAAGGCGCAGTGGCGCGCGAGTATCTGGCTGGCCGCGGCCTCACGCCTGAGAATATCAAGACCTTCCGCATTGGCTACGCGCCAGACAGCTTCAACGCGCTGCGCGACCGTCTCAGCCCCATCGCCGACAACGAGACGCTGAGAGCCAGCGGCCTCTTTGCCTCCAAAGAGCATGAGGACGGCACCCTCGGCCCCATCTACGACCGCTTCCGCAAGCGCGTCACCTTCCCCATCTGCAATGAGAGCGGCCGCGTGATCGCCTTTACGGCGCGCACGCTGGAGACGGGCGACAAGGCCGGTGCAAAGTACATCAACTCGCCCGAGACGCCGCTTTATTCCAAGGGGTCGGTGCTGTTCAACCTGGACAAGGCGAAGGCGGCTATTCGGCAGATGGAGTTTGCCCTGCTGGTGGAAGGCCAGATGGACTGCATCTCGGTCTTTCTGCGCGGGATACAGAACGTCATCGCGACGAGCGGGACGGCATTTACCGAGCAGCAGGTGGCTCTTTTGCGCCGCCACACCTCGCAGGTCGTCGTCAACTTCGACCCGGACGCAGCAGGCTCGAACGCGGCGGAGAAATCCATTTCCCTGCTCACCGAAGAGGGCTTTACGATCAAGATCGTCACCCTCGACGGCGGCCTCGACCCTGACAGGTACATTCGCGAGCGCGGCCTCGAAGCCTATACGGCGGCCCTGCGCGGCGCGCGCCGCCAATCCGATTACCTCATCGAGCGCGCCCGCCAATCCTTCCCCGGAGCCAGCGCCGAGCAGAAGGTCAAGGCGATGAACTTCCTGCTGCCCCACATCCGCCGCTTGCCGGAAAAACTGGCGCGCGACCAGTTCGCCGCCGACGCCGCGCAAAAACTGGGCATCGATTCGGCCGTCCTGCGCGAAGAACTGCGCCAGGCCGCGCTGCGCCGCCGCGACCACATTGAGACGCGGGCCACGGCGCTCACCGAGGTCGAGCGGGTTCTGCTGCGCGCGCTAGCCATCGACGATCCGGAGTTTGCGCAGTCGCGGAATCTGGCAGCCGAGGCGCTGGCCCAGCAGCCCACCTGGTTTGAGCACCTGGGCGCTTTTGCGGCTCTGCAGGCGCTGGCCACGCGCCAGGCCCGCGACCCCATGGACGTGATCGAAGACGAGGCCCAGCGCGCTCTGCTGGCCGAGACGCTGCTGGCCGAGACCAAGCCGCCCGAGGAGAGCGAAGTCCAGAGCGCCGTTCAGGAGATTCACGAGCACACCATTGTGCGCCGCCTGCGCGACCTGCGGGAGCTGATCGCCGAAGCCGAGCGCCACGGCGACTTTGCCGAGTTGGCCCTGCTGACGCAGCAAAAGCTCGACATGGACCGCGCCCTGCGCCAGTTGCACAACCAGAGGCCGCCGGAGCGGTAGAGGATTTCTGGCCGCGCCAAAAATTCTTCGATGAGAGCATAATAAAGAGGCAAGGGTGAACTTCGCCGTTCTGAAATTTCCGCAAGGAATGAGAAAAGATGGCTACCAAGAGTGCCAACATCTCCGACTTTCTCAAGGGATTACTAATGGGCGCTTGGCTTGGTGTTTCTACAAGTCCAAAGAATTCCAAAGCCGTTCTTGAAGAAGCTCTGCGAAAAAGACGGGAATCCGAAGATAGAGATGCACGTCACCGGTCTGAAATTGGCTTTGTACCTCATAGAAAGTAGTAGTCACGCGATTCTCATACGATGCAAAGGAGCACATGATCCTCGAACTCAAACCCGCGCAACAGAAGGTGCTTGACCGTGCCGCCCGTTCCGGCATGAGCCCGGATGAGGTGCTCGATCAGGCCTTTGCATTCATTCAAGAACAGTATCGGAATGACGACTGGATGGTGGCCGACAAGGATTCCATTGCCGCTCAGATCGAAGAAGGATTCACGCAGGCCCAACGCGGCGAGCTTGTAGATGCAGAGCAAGTGGTTCATATTCTCCAGGACCGCCGGGCTAAGCGGCGCATTGCCTGAGAGATGCCCACCCTTTTTCAGTTCACTCCGCAGGCGCTTAATCAACTTGGCGACATTTGGGACTTCATCGCAGAAGACAATGTGGGAGCGGCAAATCGCGTGGAATCGGCCATTCTGTCGGCGTGCAATAGTCTCGCCAGGCACCCTATGCTCGGCTCCCGGCGAATCGAAATTACACCATTACCCGTTCGTTTTTGGACGATGACTCGGTTTCCAAACTACATAGTCGTCTACCGCCCCGACACGAAACCACTCCAGATTGTTGCGGTCCTCCATGGGAAGAGAGATATCCAAGCGATTCTTGAAGATCTCAATATCCAATGAGGTAGGCTCGAAACCCAGCCGCTCGCCGCAAATCCTGCGTCCAATTGCCCTTTATCGCGTCAAATAGATAGAAATGGGATCGGCCGCCCCAAGAGCCCTTCGCCGATCCAGCACTTTTTGCCTTGGCAGGGCATGGCAAAAGGTGGTATTCTTTGATTCTCTGTGCGGATGCGCGCCCCCTTTGCCCCAACCATGAGCCGCGGCTCGCGGGCGACCCAGGTGATTCCTGAAGCGCTTGCATCCTGTTCCGAGCAAAACCCTGAAGCCGCTTTTTCATGCGGGTGACCGCAGTTCTGTTTGCGGATGCGCCGGTTCTCCAGATTCCCTCTGGAAAATCTTTTGTGCGCGTTCCTGACCGGATACCGCACCGGCGCGCAAGACGGTGCTGAATCTTTCTTGCGCAAAGAGAGTAGGAGCATTTTGGCCATCGACGACAAGTTTGACAGTGAACACGAGCACGACCACGAGCATGATATTGACAGCATCATCGAGGTCGGCAAGGAAAAGGGCTACCTCACCTACGGCGACGTGAATGACATGCTGCCGGATGAGATGGCCTCTTCGCCTGAGGATCTGGACGACCTCATCACGACCATCGGCACTCAGGGCATCGACCTGCTGGACGGTCCCAAATTCGGCGCCGACAAGGACTTCGACCTGGAAGAGGGCGAGGATGTCGAGCTCGACCTGACCCCCGGAACGCTGGAAAAGACCAACGACCCGGTCCGCATGTACCTGCGTGAGATGGGCACCGTGCCGCTGCTGACGCGCGAGGGCGAAGTCGAAATCGCCAAGCGCATTGAGCGCGGCCAGGTGCGCGTTCTCAAAGCCATCTCGCGCTCGCCCATTGTGATCCGCGAGATTGCCGCGCTGGGCGAAGATCTCAAGCGTGGCGTGCGCAACGTAAAAGAAGTGGTGATCTTCGACGACGAAGAGCTCACTGAAGAGATTGTGCAGGCGCGTGTCAAGGCCACCGTCGCGCGCATTGACGCGCTGGTCAAGCACCAGAAGAAGATTGCGCAGCTTGAAGAGAAGCTTGAAACGCCGACGACTACCGTCAAGACAAAGGCCTCGGCCGCGCGCAAGAGCCGCTGGCTCATCGCCCGTGAAAAGGTTCTCATCTCGCGCATCGTGCGTGAGCTCAAATACACACCGATGGAGCGCAAGCGGCTGCTCGACAAGGTGAACAAGACCGTCGATACCATGCGCACGCTGGAGCGCCAGATTCGCTCCCTCGAACAGAAGCACGAGGCCTCCAAGAGCGAGGAGCTGAAGAAGGAATATCGCCGCCAGCAGAAGAACTGCAAGACGGATCTGGAAAAGATCGAAGCAGAAGCAGGCGTTCTCATCGTCGAACTCAAGCGCACCCAGCGCGAGATGATTCAGGGCGATATGGACGCCGAGCAGGCCAAGCGCGAGTTGATCGAAGCCAATTTGAGACTCGTGGTTTCCATCGCCAAGAAGTACACCAACCGCGGCTTGCAATTCCTCGACCTGATTCAGGAGGGCAACATCGGCCTGATGAAGGCCGTGGATAAATTCGAATACCGCCGCGGCTACAAGTTCTCGACTTATGCAACCTGGTGGATTCGCCAGGCCATTACGAGAGCCATTGCCGATCAGGCGCGCACAATTCGCATCCCGGTGCACATGATCGAGACCATCAACAAGCTGATCCGCACCAGCCGTCAACTGGTGCAGGAGCTGGGCCGCGAGCCGTCCAGCGAAGAGATCGCCAAGCGCATGGACATTCCCGTCGCCAAGGTCCGCAAGGTTCTCAAAATTGCGCAGGAGCCCATCTCGCTCGAGACTCCCATCGGCGAAGAGGAAGACTCGCACCTGGGCGACTTCATTGAAGACCGCCAGGCCGTCTCGCCCTCTGAAGCCGTCATTAGCGTCAACCTCAAGGAGTACACCTCGCAGGTTCTTCGCACTCTCACCCCTCGCGAAGAGCGCGTGATCAAGATGCGCTTCGGCCTGGAAGACGGCTCCGAGCACACGCTGGAAGAGGTAGGCCAAAGCTTCCAGGTAACCCGCGAGCGTATTCGTCAGATTGAAGCCAAGGCGCTGCGCAAGCTCCGCCACCACAGCCGCAGCCGCAAGCTCAAGGCCTTTGTCGAAGGCGTCAAGGATATGTAGCCCGATGGCAACTCAGTTAACAAGAGCCGCAATCCGCAAGGGTTGCGGCTCAGTTTTTCGATCTCGCAACTCTAACAGCGTGTAGGAGTATATATAACAATATATCAATCTAATTGACATTATTTCATTCAATTGTATATGGTGATATTTATAGAGAGATTCCACAAGAGGGAAACACCATGCCCGTCGCAACTGTCCAGAAGACCCTCGTTGTTCGTGCCCGGAAAGAGCGCGTTCTTGTTGAATTCCCAGAGAGTCTGCTGAAGCGCGCCGATGAGGCGGCTCGCAGGATGGACAAGAACCGCAGCGAATTGATCCGAACCGCCGTCGAGCAATTGCTTGAGGAGATAGAAACCAAGCAATTTGAACTGGAACTTGCCGCCGCATATACGGCAAATGCTCAACTGAGCCGGGAAATCATGGAAGAATTTGTTCATGTTGATCGCGAGGGATTCTGATGGCGGGCAAGCCCTTTCGAGGAATGATCGTCGAAGTTTCCTTGGACCCGGTTGTCGGTCACGAACAAGGCAGAACGCGTCCTTGCGTTGTGGTTCAGAACGATGTGGGCAACCGGTTCGCATCGACGACAATTGTTGTTCCGCTGACAGACGCGGCGCGTGTCAAAGCACCTTCACCGATTTACGTGCAGGTGAAAATGGGCGATGGAGGAACTACCAAAGATAGCTGTATTCTGTGCGATCAGATTCGTGTCGTCGATCAGAGCAGATTCGGCATAGTCTATGGCGCCCTTGCTCCTGAAACCATGGCCATTCTCGATGCAGCTTTGCTGGTAAGCCTGGGCCTGTCAGGCGCTTCGTCCAAAAAGTCTTTTTAAAATCGAATTGAAGCAAAAGCTCTACGCAACCTCCGTCGATCCAACCGCAATCCACAAGGGTTGCGGCTCTTTGCATTCTAAATACTCACTTGGCGCAACAGGCCTTTTTAGCACTCAGTGTCTATCTGCCGCAAGGCGCGAAGATTTACAATCAGTCTTACTCCTCTGATCGTGCTCTATCCTATACGGGTGACCGAATTGAAAAACAATCTTCTGCTCCTGCTGTTTGCTGGCCTCTGTACCGCGCCCGCGTTTGCTCATGCCCAATCCAGCGGTCACCCAACTCCAGAGACCAAGCCCGCGGCGATCACCGATCCGTTGGCTCCAACGCACGGCGTCAAGTCAGCGGAGCAGATGGACAAGGAGTGGCAGGATTCCGTCTCCAAATTCGATGCGCGCCGCGACGCCCTGCTCAAGCAAGCCGATCAGCAGGCATACGACGGTCCCTACCGCCCCGACTGGGAGACTCTGCGCAATCACGAGATTCCTCAGTGGTTCAAGGACGCCAAGTTCGGCATATTTATCGGCTGGGGAGTCTATGCCGTCCCCGGCGCGGTCAATGAGTGGTATCCGCATAACATGTACAAGCCCGCTGACCCGGCGCACGACGACTTCGTCAAGCGCGTTGGCTCGCTCGACCAGGGACTTGGCTACAAGGATTTCATCCCGCAATTCCGCGCCGAACACTTCGATCCCAATGACTGGGTGCAGTTATTCAAAAAATCCGGCGCAAAGTATGTCATCCCCATTGCCGAGCACCATGATGGCTTTGCAATGTATGACTCCGATCTCTCCGATTGGACCGCGGTCAAGATGGGGCCGCATCGCGATGTGGTTGGCGAGTTGGCTCAAGCCACGCGCGCGGCCGGCCTGCACTTCGGCCTTTCCTTTCATCGCGCCGAGCATAACTACTATTACGGCGAAGGCCGCTCCATCCGCTCCGATGTCAACGATCCCAAGTATGCCTCGTTCTACGGCCCGGCCCATTTCTGGCTGGTCGATCCAAATTATGACCCCACCAATGAATGGACCTACGTCAGCGATGCCTGGACGCGCGACTGGCTGGCGCGCGCGGTGGAGTTAGTCGATAAATACAAGCCTGAAATCTTCTACTTTGACGGCGGCAACGCACAGCCTTTCTATCGCGCCAAGATGACGGAGTTCACGGCATTCTATGATAACTTTGCCGCGCGCAATCACATGGAAGGAATAATCACGCTCAAAGGCAAACCGATGGAGCCTACCGCGGGAGTGCATGTTATCGAGCGCAGCCTGCGCACTGAGATCGACCCACGGCACTGGCAGACCGAGACGCCCATCAGCAATCTCTCCTGGGGCTACATGGAGCACGACGATTTCAAGACGACCGACTCCCTTATTCATCAGTTAGTCGATACCGTCAGCAAGAATGGCAACCTATTGCTTAGCATCGGTCCCAGGGCCGATGGCGCGATTCCCGGCCAGGTGCGCACTACGTTGCTGGAGATAGGCGCATGGCTCGACCGCAACGGCGAAGCGATCTATGCTACCCAGCCGTGGACGATCTATGGCGAAGGCCCAACCGAAATCAAGACCGGCTTCGGCTCCGACCAGACGATGAAGCCTTATACCGCCTCCGATTTTCGCTTCACCCGCAAGGGCAACAACCTTTATGTCATCAGCCTCGCCTGCCCTGAGGACGGAACCGCCTCCATCCACGCGCTCGGCCTGACCGGAGAAGTCAAAGGCCATACCATTCAGCAGGTAGACCTGCTCGGTTCAAGTCAGAAAGTCGAGTGGCTGCAAACCACCGGCGCGCTCAACGTGAAGCTGCCCCAGGATGCCGCCTGCAAATATGGCTTCGCGCTGCGGGTCAAGTTGGACCATTGAAATCAATAGCCGGGTGCCTTCGGTCACCTTTGCACTTTTCCAGCACGAGAGACCAACCGGAGGGAGCAGGGGCCTTCAGGCCCTGAATACGGCGAGCCAAATGCGCGGCCTTTAGGCCCGGGCTTTACCTTCAGCGCCATGCAAGTGGAAAGGCATGGGGTTCATAAGCCTACAAGCCGCCGAACTGAATGGATACACCTCGGGCGCTGACGCCAATTCGCGACGGACCGGATTCTCCTCGATATACCGCACGCAACTCATGAACTTTTCTTCGCTCATAATCTGACTCTCGTTGAAGCTGCGCATCCATACTTCATGCTTGCTTTTCAAGCGGAAGGAGAAGCCGCCTTTGACGAATTGCATGGCCTTTTCCAGCGAGACATCCGGCGCGGAAGTTATCAGGGCATGGAAGTGTTCCGGCATGATGACAAAGGCATGCAAAAGGAACTTTCCCTGACTGCGATAATCGAGGATGGTTTGCTTCAACAGTTCCGCCGTAGTCGTGACCTGAAAGAGGCTGTGGCTGCATTCAGGGGCCTGAAGGCCCCTGCTCCCTCCGTTGGCGCACGAGAGCGTATTCAGGGGCTAAAGCCTGGGCGTTTATTTGAAGCATTTTCGGCACGACTGAAGTTGTGCCCGGACACCTAGTCGCAATCCAAACGGAATTTTGCAAGAGGCTCTTCCATTGGACGCCGCAAAAGGGGACTCGGTTTTACGCCGTCAACCAAACGCAACTTCCCTGTCGTATTCGCGCAAACCCATTGTCTTGTGGACGGCAATCACTCAAACGCATTGATGGCCGTGGTAAATTGCAGCACTTTTCCCGATCCCTCGGTCACCGCGCCCATGGTGTAATTAGCTGTTGAGGCATCGTCGGGAGCTTCCGGCTCCCAGTAGATCACGCCCAGCCCCATGCTGCCGGGCACGGCATTCATCGCCTGGAGCGCACCCTGTATATCTGTATAGGCATCGGTCGGATCGCTATACAAATAGCCGATCTCGGCGATCATCACCGGCTTGCTATAACGGGCGGCCAGCGTATTCAGGTTGCTGGCAACCGCAGTGATGTTTGCCGGCCCGTCGTAATACGAGGCTCCAATCACGTCGAACTTCGCGCTGGCCGCCGTAAGCCCGTCAAAGAACCACTCAAAGTCGCTCAGATTGCTGATTCCGGCAATGTGAATGACCACCTGCGATGTAGGGCTTGCCGCCTTGACGGCGTTATAGCCTTGGTTGATGAGGCCGGTAACATTGGTGAAGTTATTGCCATTTACGGTTGTGGCGCCAACCGAGCCGATGGGCCAAAGCATACCGGAGTTGATCTCATTGCCCACCTGCACATAATCCGGAGTGACTCCGGCCGCCACCAGTGCCGTCATAAAGCCATAGGTGTAGTTATAGACGTCGGTTTGCAGTTGGGCATAGCTATCGCTCGCCCACGCGGCGGGAACCGTTTGATGCCCGGGGTCGGCCCAGGTATCGCTGTAATGGAAGTCGATCACGATCTTGAAGCCCATCGCACTGGCCGTTTTTGCCAGCGCAATGCTGCCGGTCTGATCCAGGTCGCCCACGCCCAGAACGCCCGCGGTAATGGTGGGATTCACAAATGTGCGGATGCGGATGGTGTTGACGCCGGCATTTTTGAGAATCTGCAGCGCGCTTCCAGTTGCGCCGGTGGTATCGGTCCAGGTATACCCCATGCTCTCCAGTTGGGTCAGCCATCCTACATCCGCGCCAACAACAGTGGCAGTTGCCGGGGCAGAGGTTATCTTGTAAGTGGCGGATGCAACCAGGGAGTTTGTGTAGCCCGTGGCCACGGCGATAGCCTCGATGGTCTCCGTAGCCGCAGTCGCGGGAATCGTGATCGCGCCGGAGTATACAGTCGAGGCAGTGCTGGGCGTCGTTCCGTTGGTTGTGTAGTAGATCGTCGCGCCGGCCGTGGCGTCGGAGATGGTGACACTTTGCGCCGTCGTATAGCTTCCGCCCGCTGGCGAGAAGGCCGGCGCAGTTGCCTGGGGCGGAGTCACATTGGTGGACGAGCCTGAACCTCCGCAACCACTGAGAAAAATAGCCCCGATTGCCAGGATGAAGCCGGGGAAGATGAAAAGGATTCTGTGCTGCTGCGCCATGGCGATGCCTCAACTTACATTCCCATTCTTTATAGGCGCGCCAATCATCCACTGTCATCCGACGAAAGTAGGATTGGCCCAACTCGCCGCTGCAAGTCCTCTCCTGAACTGAACCAGCCACAAATGCTGGGTGCCATCCAGTCCGCGTTCTTTGCGGAATGGGTGGGATACCGCCGCTCTATTCTTGGGCCGGATCAGTGGGTACGAATTCTCGGACCTGGGGATCCACGAAAACTGCGTAAGCGAATTGCGGGCACTCGGCCCCATCGCGAGCGATCACCGTCCCGAGCTGCCAAACCCTTTCTCCGCCCGCGCCGAGTCTTCCAGACTTTCTACCTCTTGGATGGGGCCTGTGAGAACCTCGACCGGAATCATCTGCGCGATCTTCTCGCCCGCCTTCAGTTCGACGGCATTTTCGCCCAGGTTGGTCATCAGCACCAGGATTTCGCCCCTGTAGCCGGCATCGATCACTCCAGCGGTGGTGGCAATGCCGCGCGCCGCCATCGATGAGCGGTCCCGCACCAGCAGTCCCAGCGGCACACCGGTCGCCGGATGGCGCGCCTCGACGGCAATGCCCGTCCGCACCTTGATTCTGGCCATGGGTGCCAGAACTATGCTTTCTAATGCAAACACGTCATAGCCCAAGTCTTCTCCCGCATGTGCTACTACTGGGAGCCGGGCTCCGGAATCTAAAAGCTTAACAAATAGTGCATTTATTGGTTGTTTTGAAAAAGTAACCCTACTGGAGATCATCGTTTTGGGCATAGATTTGCGAATACCAGCAGCCTCGATACCTCCTTCGACCTCGGAAAGCGGCGCTGGAAAGAGCAGTAGATTCTCGCCTTGTGGACGCTTATTTCGAGACATAGAAACCCTACTAATCTTGATATTCAAATGCTATTTCATTGATCAATCGAAGGAATCAATTCGGCCCTAAGTTCTCCACAGAACAATAAAAATAATGGTGGGAAACTCTGTCGAAACAAGATTTATTTGTTGATCGCATTCAATCTTGCTTTAATGGCAGCGATGATCTGTCCAACCAGCGGGCTTTGACGGAAATGATCAAAAGAAGCATATGAAGGTTTCTCCTATCCCATGTTTGAGGATATAGAAATGGGGCATGAGGATATGATCACGCTTTGGCGGGCTCCCTCAAAACAGCGGCGTCTGCCGTCCCGGCATGGTCAGCCCAAAATGCTCATAAGCCAGCCGCGTCGCCACCCGCCCGCGCGGAGTGCGGTCCAAAAATCCAATCTGAATCAGAAACGGCTCGTAGACCTCTTCCAGCGCGTCCTGCTCCTCGGCCAGCGTTGCGGCCAGCGTGCTCAGGCCCACCGGCCCGCCATCGTATTTCTGAATAATGGCCAGCAGCAGCTTGCGATCGATCTCGTCAAAACCATGCGCGTCCACCTCCAGCATGGTGAGCGCCGCGTTGGCCGTGGGCCGGTCGATCACCCCCGAGCCCCTCACCTGCGCATAATCCCGCACGCGCCGCAGCAGGCGGTTGGCAATGCGTGGTGTCCCGCGCGACCGCAGCGCAATCTCCGCCGCTCCATCCTGATCGATGGGAATCTGCATCACCTCGGCCGAGCGCGTGACAATAAAGCGCAGATCCTCCTCGGTATAAAACTCCAGCCGCAGCAGTATTCCAAAGCGCGACCGCAGCGGCGAGCTCAGCAATCCCGGCCGTGTCGTTGCGCCAATAAAGGTGAACGGCCGAATCTCCATCACATGCGTGCGCGCCGCCGGACCCTGGCCAATAATAATATCCAGCTTGTAATCCTCCAGCGCGGTATAGAGTTTCTCTTCCAGCACCGGCTGCATGCGGTGAATCTCGTCCAGAAACAGCACCTGGCGCTCGCGCAAATTGGTCAGGATCGCCGTCAGGTCGCCTTGAATCTGTAGCGCCGGTCCTGAAGTCTGCTGAAAGCCCACATCCAATTCATTGGCGATGATGGTGGCCAGTGTCGTCTTTCCCAACCCTGGAGGTCCAAAAAGCAGCACATGGTCCAGCGCCTCGCCGCGGTTCTTGGCCGCTTCCAATGCGATCGCAAGCTGTTCCTTTGCTTTGGCTTGTCCAATGAATTCGCCCAGCCAGCGCGGGCGCAGCTTCAGCTCGAAAACCTGTTCTTCGTCGGCGCGCGAGGCGCTTACCAGACGTTCCGGTGTGTTGTCGCGTGCAATGGCCATGCTGAGAAGAAGTGTAGCCGCTGGCGGCGGCCACGGCAAAGCGCGCTTCCCTCGAGCCATCTCCACAGCCGGCTTATTGACTGTCTTGATACGGACCGCTTTCGCCCGTTTTCCTGAGATGCGGGCAGGAAATCTGAAGGTATATAGTCGAAGGTGGAAAAGAATCTCCGGCTTTGCTGCGTTCGCGCGGAGCCAAAGCTGTTGAAATTTGCCAGGAGACCCAAATGTTCAATCGCCTCTGCTTCGGAGCGCTCTTATTTGCCGGCCTTGCCCTCACAATCACCGGGTGCGGCACCTCCCCTTCGCTGACCACCATCGTGGTCAGCCCCAGCGGGACGGTTACCGTTGAAATGACTCCCCCTGGCTATCCTCAGGGCTCCAATCAATATACGGCCATCGGTTACTATACCCACCCCGGCCATCCGGCAAAGACGGTGGACATTACCAGCTCGGTTACTTGGAAGTCCAGCGACGCCCAGATTGCTACCGTCAGCAGCACCGGTTTAGCCACGGCTACCGGCTTCAATTCCGTTACCGGACTGGGCTGGATAGGCAATACCACCATCACTGCCAGCGCCCCCGGCTTCAACGGCGATGTGGTCAGCAATCAGGTGATCTTCACCGTGTCGGCTTGCGACCTCTGCGCCAACACCGATATCACCAAGGTTGACGTCATTCCGGCGGCGCAGACGGTTGCCAGCCTCAATGTTCCCATTCAATTTGAAGCCATCGGCACCACGGCCAACGGCCTCACTGTAGCCCTGACCGGGCTGAGCGGCGTCAGTTGGATCTCCAGTGAGCCAACGGTCGCCACCATCAATAAGAACACCGGCCTGGCTACCACCACCGGCTCCGGCACCTCCACCATCACCGCTATTTTCTCCAATTCCGATGGCACGGCAGCCGAAGGCACGGCGACGGTCACTGTCTCACCCACCGGTTCGCCTGAGCCTCTCACCGCCATGACCGTCGCGCCCAATGCACAGACCGCGCTGGCGCTTGGCCAAACCGCACAGTTCCTGGCCATCGCCACCACCAACGGCAGCACCTCGGTCAACCTGACCAACCAAACGGCTGTTGTCAACGGCAAGACCATCCAGCCCGCCGTCTGGA
>Ga0181525_10001860_pt1 | contig 17775 bp, 19 predicted proteins | sample PEATcosm2014_Bin_48_FD_121100 | JGI IMG/M metagenome (GOLD analysis project Ga0181525, IMG submission 121100) | Peatland microbial communities from MTU Mesocosm Facility, Houghton, MI, USA - PEATcosm2014_Bin06_10_metaG | ecosystem: Environmental > Terrestrial > Soil > Wetlands > Peat | place...
ATAGACTCTCTGCGCGTCTATACCGACCTGTTCAATTTGCAACTTGCGGGAATGTTTCTCGGAGCGCTGTTCCTATGGGGTCCGTTCGCCGATGGTCGGGGGCGCCGGAAAATACTCTTCGGTTCGATTATGTTGTACGGTGTGGCAAACCTGTTGACCGCGTTTGCTGGTACCGTCCCGCAGTTTGCGATCATCCGCCTTGTCGCCGGTGTTGGTTTGGGCGGACAACTAGGCGCGGGGGTGACGTTGGTTGCCGAGAATACGAGCGTTGAAAACCGCGGCATAGGCACCGCTATCATCGGTTTTGTTGGCATGCTCGGGGTGGTGGCGGCGGGCATTCTGGCGAAGGCCCAAGTGAACTGGCGATCAGCGTACATCGTGGGGGGACTTTTGGCGTTTCTCGTTCTTGCTGTAAGGTTGCTAGGTGTTAACGAATCTAGATTGTTCGAAAAAAACGTCGCGGGTGCCAAGCGGTCCAACTATTCGAGTATCTTAGTTTTTCTGCTCAGGCCGCGCAATTTGTTGAAAGTCGTTTGCTGTATCCTAGTGGGAGCCCCGACATTTTTCGTTACTGGACTTTTGGTGCCAGGTGCGCCCGAATTTGGTGCCGCCTTTGGCATGAAAATATTGCCGACGCCGGCGACTGGGTTAATCTGGACTTACCTGAGCATCTCTGTCGGTGACATTTTTTGCGGCCTGCTAAGTCAGGCCTTGCGATCTCGGAAAAAAGCGCTCCTTGTCTTTCACGCCGTCACCGTTATCGGGATTGCAGCGTTCCTCTTTCAGCCACCGGTCACGCCTAATGGATTTTATCTGCGATGCGTCATCGCGGGTTTGGGAATTGGCTTCTGGGCTAATATGGTCACGAACGCTGCTGAACAATTCGGTACGAACGTGCGGGCTACCGTTACGATAACGGTTCCAACCTGCGTCCGGCTGCTCTTGTTCCCAATTTCTGCTGCGTTCCTGGCTCTACGCCCCAGCTTGGGGCTCGTACCTGCGGCCGCTGTCGTAGGCTTTTCTGCCTCAGCGATCGCGATTGCGGCCTTGCTTTGGCTGGAAGATGGATTTAGTCGCAACATGGATTTCAATGAACGACTGACGGAAGTCCGACCGACTGTCTCAGTAGGCAGCGCAACTCGTGCACGATTGTAGCGCCCGAATCTTTTGCTTACTATCCGAGCCTTGGTTGTAGAAAGGATTTATGAATAAAATTCGTGTCGGTGATCGCTTCGATACCCGCTTTTCCTTGAACCGGGACGAGGTTGACGAGTTCAGGAGGCTTTCCGGTGATACAAACCAAATTCATTATAGTGCAGATGCCGCAAGCAAGAGTGCAATCGGCGCGCAAGCGGTTAGATCGGTGCACGGAATGCACGCGGCTTTGATCTTCACGCGGATCTTAGGTACGCAGTTCCCAGGCGACGGCACTGTCTACCGATCCCTAACTATCGAGTTTGAAGAACCGATTTTCATTCAGACAGAATACGTTGCGGAAGTGAGCGTTCTTAGTGTCGACAGGAAGCGACATCGGGCGAGACTTCTCACCGTCATTCGCGATTTAAGCGAACCGGACAAAACAAGGCTGTTTGGCACAGCCCTCGTTATTCATGAGGATAAATTTTGAAGCGGTACCCAAGAGAAATGCACGGGTCCCGACTGATGTCGCTCGTACAGCACGGATCGGCCAAACGAATGGCTCATGCGTCCGTTGCCCGAAAATCTGACAACCACGCGTGAACTGAACGCCCGAAACACGCACCAACGGAGCACCGTTCGGGACACACAGTCCCTCGAGAGCGGTGGACTGCGGCCTACACGTACTTTCCTGGGCGTAGGACACGTGAACGCGCGGATGCGACGGCAAGTATGAGAACGAAGTCTCGATGCAGATGTACTTAGGTGATTCATAAGCTATTACGGCGACACGCGCCGCCAAGGACACCGCCACCGAACTACTGGTTTCGACAACGACGATGGCGCGGCCATAGGGGAGGACGAAGCCGTTGAGTCTTTGGCAGTCCCCCGCGTGCTAGGCGCACTTTGGTGGATTGGTGAGAGAAACAAATTCGTCGCCGGTATTGGGCCCCGCAGCTGTGGTGATGACTTCGTGCTAAGATAACGGCGGAAAAAGACACAGGTCTGTGAACGAATTGCCGATCCCCCAGGAGAATACCTACGTCACGACCCTAATAGTGCGCGGCAGCGCGGCGTCAGTCTTCCTAACAATCTGTCGAATTTGGCGGACATTTATCCTGACGAGTAGAGACGTGTTCCTGTCTACATGTAAGCTTACAAGCCGTCAGTCTTGCCGGAGCTTCCACTTTCTTCCAGAAAGGCGGCGCCACGGAAGACAAGACTAACCAACCGCCCTGTCATACCAGTGACAGGGGACTCCTGATAGCCTTCATGGGGCTTCCAGGCGCTGGCAAATCGACGACGGCTGAAGCGTTATCTGTCCTCGTTCCCGGCTCGGTCGTTTTTCCCGAGCCAGCGCAAGACCAATGGCCGCCCGCAGTAACCGAGCGCCACGAATTCGGATGCTTCGGTGCTATCACCTGGTTTCGGTCGATGCGTGTGCCGCTGCTTCACAGAGCGAACAAACTGCGGCTTTCCGGCGGAGTCGCGATTGTTGACTCATATTACGACAAGCTGATTATGGACTATGCTGATCATCCTGACATGAAATGGCTGCTGCCACCGGAAGATGCTTACCTGCCCGTGATCCGAGAGATGGCTCGCTTGGACCAGATGCTTCTTCCCGTTGTTGACTGTTTGATTTTTCTACAAGTCACATTTGAGCAATGGCGGTATCTCCTCTCTACCAGGCAGCGAGAAATGGATTCGGAAGAGGCCTTCTTGAACAGCTTTTCAACGCAAGCAGCGTTCCTGGGAGCGGCTCAGGCTTTTGCAAGCCGAACAGGTGCACCGTTAATCAAATATGATCAGCACCTTGGTGGGCCGAACGCCACGGCTAGTAAGTTGCTCGATCTCTTGGAGCAGAATGGTCTCTTGAGTCGAGGTCAGTAGGATGGATGGCTACGCAATAGTGGAGAGCTTTCGCCGACTGGACGCAGGAGAGACACTGACGGAAAGCATCTGCACATCGATCTCCCGAGCTAGGCCGCCCGACTATCAGCTGGCCGCTCTGGTTGTCCGCCTACGAGACAGGCCGAGGTCCCCGCCTGAAGAGGCGCTGCTGAATTGGATATACAAGGAAACTCCTTCTGTTGCGGCCATCGTGGCAGAAGTGTTTGAGGGGCCATTGCAAGATTCTCAGGGCACTCTGGTCGCAGCCTGTGACAATGAGGACCTAGTCTTACTGCGGCGCATTCAGCGAAAACAAGATATTGGGCTTCAACTCTTCGGTCGCTTCATCCAGCGATATGTCAAAGGGGATATTCCCGAAGTTGTAGCCGCATTTATGTTAGCCCTTGTTTACAAGGAGGGACTCAACGATCCGGATATCACAGCACTGACGATGGCAATGACTGGCTCGGGAGCCACGGTGGATTACAGGGATTATTCGGAGAACCGAGGCCGTCGAATGTTGCGACGTTACCCAACAGGTGGGGTCTCGGAAAAGGTGGCGCTCATACTGCCGAGTGTCTGTATAGCTCTGAGCGACACGTTGCCTCTCCTAACCACTACAGTCGTAGGAAGGGCTCTTGGCTTCACTGGTGGAACTTGGGATAAGTTGAAGGTGGTCCCCGGCTTCACGTTCCCAGCCCCAGGATCAGAAACAGAAGATGTGCTTTCTAAGTGCAACGCTGTCATGTGCACAACTGGCGATTTAGTGAATCCCGCAGACAGAGAGTTGTACTTGCTCAGAAGTCTCACCAGCACGATCACCTCCGATGCGCTCATTGTATCAAGCATAGCGAGCAAACACCTGGCGCTCCCGCCTCATCGAATGCTGCTTGATATTTGCTTCGGACCAGGGGCGTTTCTTCAAACAAAGGCTTACGCAGAAAGGATAGCAGCGAAGCTAACCGCTGTTCTGAATGGCGGTGGCGTTGAGTGCTCGAACGTCTTTACGGACACGTCTCAGCCTGCCGGTACGGGTGTGGGAAACGTTCTTGAAGTCGCAGAAGCACTGGCGGTCATGGGAGCCCCTAATTCTTTGATTGACTGGGATACTAGAGCGATCCAAAGACAGCGGGATATCGTGGTCTCGCAAACAACGCTCTTACTGTGCTCTGAGTTCAAGCACTTAAGTTCTGAGAATTTGAAGTCCGAAGTGCTTACACTTTTCTCATCGGGCAGGGTGCTGGCCGCCTTCTATACGCTTCTCATCGCGCATTCGGTGAATCAAGTTGACGCGGAAAACTTGTGTGCTACACCGGCCACGCTGATTGAAAAACTGAGGGGCGTGCCGGTTTTGTCCCGAATGGATGGAAAGCTAACTGGGTTGAATCAAGTAAGGCTCGGCAACCTTGTTAACTTTAAGCTCGCACCGAGGTTCGCGGTAGAGAGTGCTCCCGGCCAAAACCGCTCTGGTCTTCGCCTCACGAAACAGATCAGTGATTTGGTGACAAGCGGCGAGCCGCTTTGCGTCGTTTATACGCAATCCGATGAACCCGTAAAGTTGACTGAAGAACTTGAAGAAGAACTCGTGTCCTGCTTTGGCCTTTCCGCTACAACCAGAGTTTGAACGTTGCTAATTGATAGCGGTCAGGATTCCAAGTACTTCCTGGTCCATGACCGTGAGGTGTAGAGCGTCTTGATAGCTTATGCCCAATGACTGGCAGGCTCGCGCTATGTTATCCGTTTGATGGTGTCTCGTAACGGGGTCCAGCAAAGACACGTTCGCCAGAACGACCGACATGAGCGCGGTCTCGATGACCCGAGAATCACCTGGTTCGCCTCGCGACACGCGCAAAATCGTTCCTCGTTCCATCATGTCTCGGAGACGCTGGAGTCTATCAAGGAAACGAGGCGTCTGGGATCTGATCAAGGCTTCCAATTCCCCAGCTGATAGGTGCTTCGCTTGTCGGAGTGCTTCCACGTCATTGTCCATATCGATCTACTTCCTTATTAGATTGTACTCGCCTTGCTCCACATCGCTTCGAACTCTCGCTCGTACGCTTGAAATAGCCACGAATCGCCGTGCCTATCTGCCTCAAGAGTCACGGTGGCTTTGCTGGCGGCCGAAAGAAATTGAGGCCCTACGAACATTCTCTCATCGATCCGAAATACCATCGTCGTAAGCCCTCCGGGATACGCTCGCGCCTCAACTCCTTCAAAATCTTTGAACGTTTGTTTGAGGAGCTCAATACTGTTGGCAAATGTTCCGGGGGCGTGCCCCTCCAGCGCTTCCCTCTCGATCGAATGCGGCGAGGTTGGATCGACGACCAGAAAGCGAACCCGCAGTCTTGGACTATTGCGAAGCCGCTCGCGAAGAACGTGATTGAAGCTGTCATAGAAGTTCCTTAGAGAGTACCCTGTGATGTCCAGTCGGCTGGAAACTGAACTCATGAGCTGATGGTAGGCGTCAATGTCGCGCCGATTGTAAATCGCAGTCAGTCCTGAATTCAGAATCTCATCAGCACGGCTGGCATTCTCATCGATGATACGTCTGTAAGCAAGATCCAGACAACCTACGATTCCGCTCGCGACCAGCGACGTTCCGATCGACTTAGATACCTCGCCAGTAGCAGGAAAAAGTATCAGACAAATTCCGCCCAGGAGCACTATGGCGACCACCAAAGTGTATATACGTAACTTGGTTCGCGTAGTCACGATTTGCGAGGTTCGCACACAAGTTCGTGTACTTCAAGAAGCCTCGTGACTTCCTGGTGAATGTCCTGAACGGTTCGCATTTGGCCTGCCACATCTGCGCACGAGATCGTGCAAAAAGATGAATCGTCAGCCGCCAGTGAACGATATTCGACCGCTACTCGCTCTTGAAGATCAAGGGCAGTTTCATGGATGTCGGGGTGTCCGTTCAAGTATGAGCGGACCTCCTGTGGGCGTTGATGGATGATATTGGACTGGACGAAAGCGAATGGGACATCGAAAAAGACAGTAAGGGCGGCGGGCGGTATACGGTGGCATCCGAATTCGACTTGCCTGAGCCAAGCCCGGAAGTGCTGCTTTTTTGCCGAACCCAAGAGCTTTGCGCTTTGGAACGCAAGATTTGAATAGAAGTAGCGGTCGGCAACAACTAACTTGCCCGATTGAAGCCAGGTATCCAAAAGTGGCTTTGCCGCGGCTCGATCCCCTGCGAACAACGAAGCGATCAAGTAGGGGCTGACATCTTCAACCGCTCCAAACTCTCCCCTCAGGAACATCGCTATAGCTTCGCCGTAACCAGGTTCTTCCGTCCTTGGGAAACTAATATACTCGTGCTCAACACCTGTCGCGCGCAGACGGTCAAGGAGTAGACTGACCTGCGTGGACTTCCCAGATCCATCCAGGCCTTCAAAAGCCACGATTCGGCCAGTCACCGCCCACTCCTTGCCAATCGGCGCGAGAACGGCGTCGATGGCTCTATACTGTCTGTGGTGGTTGCCCAATCGAACAGCGCTGCTATTCGGAGGACTTCAACCCATTCGCAACCTAGTCGCCCCATCAATCTTTAGCATAGCCGAGCCGCCCCCTTAAGCAGTATCCTCACATCCTCAGAAGGGGAGTTTCAGAAGTCGGAATCAACACGACTCGTCCCTCGGCGCGACCACCACTGCGGCTCGCGAGCAAGGCCAACCACTCGGCATGATCGTTGAGATTCACTGCGCCCACGGATTCTCCAATCCCATGCTCCGTTCTTCGTCCGTCAACCGCGCGAGAGACGCCGCCAGCTTAATCTTGAATTTGACGCGGCAAGGCGCGTTCATTTGTAAAGTCTTCTTACTTAATATGGCCGGGAACTCGGCGCTTGGTATCGAAACCATCTGGTTAAAATCAACCACCCATTCTTGCCCTTTCAAACGCTCGTGCGACTCTATGTGAAAGAGATTGATAAAGCCGGGATCGCCTGGCGTGCGTGGATCTTTGTTGGCCCGCAGGCTATTTAGCTGAGCTTCATTATTACGAATACTTTCGGGAATGGCTTGCAGGCGCGCGACCACGAATGCTGGCATGCGAATTTTATTGTGTCGAGGTTCAAGGTCGCAGCATTGGCTAATCACAGTGCAAGAGCACATCCGAACCGGTACTTGTCCGGTGAGCCAACTGGAATCGTTTCGATGGGTTCTGGATGCAGCTGTGAATACGGATTCTCCACTGAAAGTTCCTAATATCTGAAGTTCGCTGAAGCTGACCAGCGGGAATGGAATATTGCGGAGAATGTCCCCTTGGCGCAGACAACCCATGTCCGCATCAGGAACAAACATTTGCCTACAGCTCTCCCTCAGCGAAATCCGCGAAAAAGGCGGAATCAGGGATTTGGGCCGATAATACGGAGTTCAGAACTCTTACCGAAGCGGCGTCGACGGAACCTAGTATCGGCTCGTAGTGATCTTCGAATGATGCGGTCCGTGCGGATTGCAAGATAAGGTGCCGGTAATGCAGCAGTTCGCGCCGAAGCTCATGGATCGCTCGTTCGTATTCCAGAATAACTGAAGTCCTAACCATCACGTAGTCGTTGTGTTCCTGGAAATCTGGGCGGTCGCTTGCTGCAGCTCGCCGAACCAAAGCCGTACCCCCGCCCATGGTGCCCGTCAAGAAGGCACCGAATGCATCGCCGGTATAGGCGACTTGTCCTTTCGGATAAAGCTCTGCGGTAGCGGTCATTATTTTCCTCGCATGAGATTCTTGTGAGCCTCGGTTATGTGATCCAGAAATAATCGCTGCGAAGCATCATGGTATTTGTCCAGCAAATGGGGAATGTCGTCAGACACTTGAGGCACCGCACTGTAGCAATCTATGTCCAACACATAAACCCTTCTGCCATCCTCAAGTGCCGCAAGAAGAACACCACGAACGGTGACGAGATGATCAGCATATTGCAGTTGGACTTCGTTAACAAATTGGTTTAACTTGTCGAGCGGGAGTCTTTGAAAGTCCATGTACGGTCGGACGAACTTTAGAAGGGAGGTCGGCGATTCGGAAGGAGGGAGAAAAATATCGTTAACGTACCTCAGGCCAATCCTCTTTAGTGTGGTCACCTGAAACGTGGAGCAAAAAGCGTTAGCCTTAGCGATAACCTCATCCTTAAAATCTTCAAACTTGCTATAACGCGTGAAAGCGATGACGAAGTTCTCTTGCGATACCTTAATAACACGACCGCTGGATTGGTTCTGAAAAACATTCACGTTGGTGAACGTCCCATTAGGCTGAAGAATTTGCTCGGTACCAACTGAAGGGTATTGCTCGGCGAGCTGATCTTGAATCTTCCACAACTCGGCATTGACCCGAAGACGGGTAGCGAATCGGAACTCGAATGCGACCTCACGCAGGGATGGGCGCGGAAAAACTTCATCCAACTCTTCCTGTGAAAACTCGTGCAATGGTTCAGTCATTTTCCTGACCTAACGACTCGATAGCGGTTGGCTGGATCAGAATATCATAGTGGACATCCGCCGCCCCTTACCTTTTCAGCACACTACCCGCAGACAGTGGTTTCTCCAATTCTTCGCCCCAGCCAATGTGGCCCGAGAGCTGCTGATATCGTAAACGATATCCTCTTGAGCCGCAACCCCCCTATGTGATATCGTTTTCGATATGGCTCGAACAGAGGACAAGGATCTTATCGCCTTCTGGAGTGAGGTCCGCGAAGCGATTAGGTCTTTCTTGGAATCGAACCGTCGGTCGGGAAGCGAGAGCAACGGCTTCACTACCCAGGCCGATCTAGCACAGGCTATAGGTCTGAGTCCTACCCGGCTAGCGAATTTCTTATGCGCGGCGAACGGCGAATCTATTAATGGGTTCTCATTTGCGCGAGCCTGTTCCCTGGGCATCCAGTTTCAATGCAATCAAGCGCGTATTGGCCGGATTGACAGCCAAAGGGAACCGGCCGATCAGACGCCGCCTCAAGCCGAGCAGCTGCTTCTGGAATTCAGCGAGGACTTCCAAATCGAGCAAGTTGCGAGTCCACTGACGATCAAACTCAGACGCGGTCCCACCTCAGCTGACGTCACAGGCCGCACACTGCGACTTAGTATCGGTTGATTCTCGGCAACACCTAAAGCCGGCATTTCGAGCCCATTGTTAGTGTCTATGTCGAACGGGCCACCGCATCCGCGAGAGCTTTGTGTTCACAATTTTCGGCTGGAACACATCGTGGAAGTGCCCTCCGGCCCATCGAACGAGCTGCTCGTATTGCTCATGCTTCGGGTCGAGAACTACTTCCAGGAACTCCTGTTAACCGTGGACCCCGCCAACATCCTCCGGTGGACAGCGGCGTTCGCCACCAAGGCAGACCGGGTGCGGTAAGGCGCCCTCCGCCCGCTTGATCTGCTCCGGAACAACCTCGTGTTGCCAGTCGTCGCCGAAATCGTACTGGTATGTCATGGAGTCGCCGTCTGAGCTAAGGACCTTCCCGAGCTGCGTTTTGCTTTCATCGATCAGGTCAAATTCATTGAACTCATCCCATTCCGGCACGACCCAGCTCTTGTTATCCTTCTCGAATTGGTGAAGGTGAGAACCAGTCCAGCACATTACCAGTTGGGTGATATCTGCGAGATCGGTCCCATGGAGATCCGCGCAAGGTCTTTACCAGCAAGGTCGCCCTGATATCATCTCTTGTGGGCAGGGGGCAAATGGCGGCATGGCTGAGTGCAGGGCGTAATCCGTACGTCGCAGGGAAAGCGCTTGGAAGTGACCGAGGGTTCTTCGGACGCGATGACATCCTGAGGCTAGTCCAGGAAGTATTCTCGTCCGATAACCAAAGTTCAATTGTCCTCTCCGGCCAGCGCCGCATCGGAAAGACTTCGATTCTCCTTCAACTCCAGCGCCGCCTTCCCAGGGACCGGTTTTGTGCTGTCTATTTCGACCTAATGGATCGGGCCGAAGAGCCTCTAGCCGTCGTGTTGACACGCATATCTTTGGCCCTAGCGGCGGAATCTGGCACCAAGATCCCGGACATCGCCTGCGATGATGAAGGTGCCACTTTCCAGAATCAGTTCCTTTCGCAACTTTATGCGGCACTCGGTCCTAAGCGGCGCCCTGTGCTGCTTCTGGACGAGTTTGACGTTTTGGACTCCGCCGCTCAACGTAGACTTGACTCTCGCTCCGCCGCACTTCGGTTCTTTCCTTACCTGAGGCGTCTAATGGAACAGGACGACCGCCTCGGGTTCGTATTTGTCGTCGGCCGCAAGCCCGATGAACTGTCCATTCAATTCAAGGCAGCGTTCAAAGCGGCCCTCTTCAAGAGAGTATCCGTGCTGGAGTCGGACGATGCGCGCCAGCTAATCCTCACGGCTGAGCGCGAGGGCACTCTCAAGTTTCAGCCGGCCGCCGTTGAGCGCATTCTGGCCCTCACCACGGGTCATCCCCTGTTCACGCAACTAATGTGCCAGATTCTCTGGGATAGCAGTCACAGCAAATCGCCGACCGTGCTCCCTGAAGTCTCTGTGGCAGCGGTGGATGGCGTTGTCGAGCGTGCACTTGAAGCCGGGGAGCACATCTTCCAATGGATTTGGGATGGGTTGCCACCGGCCGAGCGGATCATTTCCGCTGCCACTGCCCGCGCCACCGAATCCCATCCAACCGTAAGCGAAGAAGAACTGCTAGCCACCCTGCAAGGGCATGGCATCCGCATACTGACCCGGGAGCTGAACATCGCGCCGGACACGCTAGTCGATTGGGAGATTCTGCGACGCGTTGATGGTGGCTACAAGTTCTTCATCGAGCTGTTCCGGCTGTGGGTCGAAAATCGAAAACCGCTTCCCAAGGTGAAGAGCGAGCTGGACCGCATTGTACAGCCTGCCGATGAGCTGTACCGTTCCGCGGAGTCCATCTACCGGCAAAACGACCACACCGGCGTGCAGGAATTGCTGCAACAGGTATTGCGGATAAATCCGAATCACGTGAACGCCCGCCTCCTTATGGGGGCGCTTTTCATGGAAGAGGACCGCGTCGGGGAAGCGGTAAGCATTCTCGAACAGGCGTTTCAATTTGACGAGGACAACGCCCGCTATCCGTTGGTGCGCGCGCTACTTGCCCAGGGCGCGCTCCAGGAATCGGCCGACCAGGACGATCTGGCGCTTCGGTCCTATGATCGATCCCTCGTCCTGTCTCCTAGGGAACGCAATGCTAGCGAGCGCCGCTCGGCGATTTTGATCAAGCTCGGCCAGCGACGCTTGGAATCGGGTGATTTTGACGGGGCTGAGGCCGCCTTCGTGGATGCCGGCGCCTCCGACCAGGTCGAAGTCGTGGAGGCCACCCGACGCCGGCGGCAAATCGATCAGCTCAAGGCGAAGCTCGATCAGGCGCAAGATGTCGCCGCCGCAATTGTGGTAGTTGACGAGCTGCTGTTGCTCGAACCGGAAAATGGGCAATGGAAAATCGTTCGAGCCAACCTTGAAGAGCAAAACGTAATTCAGCGCAACTACTCGGAAGGTATCGGCGCACTATCGACGGGCGATTATGTGCGTGCGGTCGCCGCTTTGGCCGAGGTCGTACACTTGCGGCCCGATTTCAAGGATGCCGCCTCTCGCCTCTCCCTGGCCGTGAATAAGCGGCGGGCAGCCGCCAAGGCGGCTGCGAAGCCAAGGTTTCGCTGGCGGCGATGGCTTGTCTATCTGGCTGGTACACTGACTGCGGGTATCGCCGCAATGGTCGCGATCGGGGTGTGGATTGGGTCCACGGCAAGAAATACCTCAAGGGGCTGGGAAGATGGTGCGACGGTAACTATACACGAAGATGCTAGCGCCCCCTCTGCGACAAGCGCCATCCAATTCGACACGAAACAACATTCCAATGTCTTAGCATCGTTTGTTCCACAATCGCTTCTAATGCTGTCGGGGGGTAACGACGGCCTCGTACGCCTGTGGGATCTCAATTCTCGAAACGTCCTTTTCACGCGGGATCACAAGAGCCCCATCCGGGTCTTGGCGGTCAGCCACACCGGTGATCGTTTCTTAACGCTCGCCGGGGATAACACAGTACGCATATTTCAGATTGGACGGGCCTCCCCCGGACATCCCGTCGCCTTCGAGATGCAACACATTGCTTTGGAGGGCCCGCTACGGGATGCGGCGCTGTCGCCGGACGGGAAGCTGGTCGCTGTGTCGCTCCCGAGAGACAGGGTTGGTCTTTTCAGCGCTGAAACCGCCCAAGAACTCATCTCGACGCACTTATTTACGGATACTGACTCGACTCTGCCCTTGTCGTTCAACGCGCAAAGCAACATGCTGGCCACGGCGTATGTTTCAGTTCAATTCTTCGAAGTGCCAAGCCTAGGCGACAAGAACTACTTGAACTCCGTTGATGCCAGCGGTGTAGCGTGGGCCTGGAGCGCGCCGGTCATTGCCCTCCGGGGATTCTTTAGATCGAATAAGCTCGCCCTCTGGCGAATAGCCGATACCACTCCAGAACAAGTTATCCAGACGATGTCGTCGATTACCGCGTTCTCCTTCAGTGCGGACTCGAGATTGGTCGCAGTGGGCACGGATAATGCACTTATGGTTTTCGATCTTGAGAAGCGCCAGCAGGTTTTGCATACCAACGGCCCCGTAATCAGCGTGAATTTCAGCTCCGACCGCTCCTTGATTATCGCGGGCGGCAATGACGGCATCGTGCGGATGTTTCCGTTATAACTACTACTGGGCGCGGGAGGTCACAGTAATGAATCCGATCCCACTGAATCCATTCCGGTATGGCAAACCAGTTCCGCCACCGAAGCTGGTCGGCAGGTCCGAGCCGATCCGAACCCTAGTTTCCAACATTCACCAGATGGCGACCACGCTCGTAACCGGTCTGCCGCACATTGGCAAATCGTCGCTTTTGGCTTATATCGCAGACGCGAGAATCCGCGGAGAGCGGTTGGGGGAGTTCGACCGACAGCTCCATTGGCAGGATTTCGACTGTCATCTTCTACCGCTCGAGTTCGACCGGCAGGCTTTTTGGCAGCGGCTTTTTGGACAACTCGAGGCTGATCCGCGTGCGGCCCAGCTGATGACACAAATCCAGCGTGTAAGAGCTGCCAACTTCGATTCCTTTGAGATGCTCACCTTTTTCAAGCAATGTTCCTACATACCGTTGGGGGTCATCCTCGTCGTCGACGAATTTGAGACCTTGGTGGGTCATCCGGGATTTAAGGACATGCAGTTCTTTCGCACACTGCGGTCCTTGGTGTCTAATACCGACGGCCTAATGATGATTGCTGCCAGTAGAGTCCGAATGGCGACGCTGCATGATCAGATTCGTGAAAAGCTGGACGGATCGCCGGTCTTCAACACGCAAGGAGAAGTTTGCCTGACGCCGTTGAAGGACGACGACGTAAACCAGTTGTTGGATCAATCTCTCGCCAGTTCCAACGTCAGCTTTGATGATGGGCTTAAAAACCTGGTGGTCAGGCTCGGCGGTCGCCATCCGTACCTGGTTCAGGTCTCCGCCTCAGCGGTCTTCGATGCTGTCGTAGAGGCGCCGTCGTTCGAGGAACAGCCGAGAATCACAACTCGCCTATTCCGCGACCGCTCCGATGGTTTCTTCTCGGATCTGTGGCGTTATCTCGCCCCCGAAGCTCAACTTGCCCTTGTGATCCTGGCTCTAGCCGAAGTACAAGGCCACGTTCACGGCAGCGACTATGACACTGGCGATATGGCTCACCTGGACTGGTACACGCCTGAACTCGACAAGCTGTCCGCCATGGGTCTGGTGGACGGAGACCAAGACCCGCGCTGGCATGCGGATGTCGGCAACTTCGTGCTATGGCATGGTCAAAAGTGGCGCTTTTCGGCGGCCGGGATGATTGACTGGCTCCTAAACAACCCCATTGCCGCAGCCCGGAAAAAGGACACGTTCGAGGAATGGCTCCAGCGCAATCGATACGAGGGACTCGTGACCCACGACGAGAAGGAGCGGTTTAAGTCTCTCCTCAAAGCAGTTCCCGAATCGGTTTGGCGCGAGACTGGTACGTTCCTCGGTGGATTTGCCAAAGGCTGGCTCGGCAGTGTCATAAAGGGCACCGCCACCTGACCTAATCCGCCTACTATGCTCGGTTTTTTGGCGAATTTTGAATCGCGAGCACACCGCAAAGGCAGACTGGGCCGGAGGAACCCATTTAGCACGCCTCGCCAGGCCGGCAACAAGCCTGAAGAAGGCTTTCGGAAATCGTGCGCCGGATTCTTCCTCCGAGTGACTTAAAAGGCAGGTCCTGCGGTCTGTCTTGCCACCTGCTCGGAAGTGCTCCATTAGCAAGACTCTGCTCGAAGAGCATACGACTATGCTCGTGATTTTTTGCTGTCTCACAACTGTATCAAAACCCCTGTTGTTGGGCCTCTTGGAGATCCTGAATCGGCGAAAGCAGCTTCCCCAAGTTGTTAATAAGGCAGAGAATTGAAACGACTGAATGTAAGCTATGGAACGTCCGAGAGCGCTTAGGAGGCGACCGCTCTATCCATCTGAGCTACGTCCCCGCATACTGTCACTCTTGATTCTAAAATACTTCGACGTTCATCGCTCTCTTTGTTCCGTGATCTCTGCCACCAAAATGTATCAAAAACCCTCCCAACTTCATTGGCCTGGCGGTTCATCTTCTGCAGCGCCTCTCGCTTCAAGATGGTACAGCCGGAAGTACGGAATGCCAGCCCTACGCAGGGTTGTTGTACACGGCAACCTCCGGTCTGATGTTCGATACACCGGAGAATCTCGATTCACGGGTCGGGGTTTCCCCGGAGCTGAAGTTACAGTCGCACGATTTTGGGCGACGGATTTCCCTTCAGCGCGTTGCGCGTATCCACCAGCAGCTTGGCCCGCTCCAGGATAGCTGCGTAATCGAAATCGCTATGATCGGTCACCACCACCACGCAATCGGCTTGAGCGGCCATTAAGAGGGAATCCTGCGCGGCCAGCTCATGACCGTTCAGCCGCAGGGAGGGTACGAACGGGTCGCTGTAAGTGACGCGGGTCCCGCGCCGCTCCAGCAGCAAAATAATATCCAGCGCCGGTGACTCGCGCACATCGTCGATGTCGCGTTTATAGGCCGCGCCCAGAACATGCACGTGCGAGCCCTTCAGAGGCTTGGAATGCTCGTTAAGCGCATCCTGGATCTTATCCACCACGAAGTGCGGCATCTGGCCGTTGATATATCCCGCCAATTCGATGAACCGGGCCTCAATACCTGCTTGCTTGGTCTTCCAGGAAAGATAAAACGGATCGATCGGGATGCAGTGGCCGCCCAAACCGGGGCCAGGATAAAACGGCATAAACCCGAAAGGCTTAGTGGCCGCGGCGTCAATTACTTCCCAGACATTGATCCCCATGCGGTCGCACATCAGCGCCATTTCGTTCACCAGCCCGATGTTGATCATACGAAACGTGTTTTCCAGCAGTTTCACCATTTCGGCCACGCTGGTGGAACTGACCGGCACCACCTTTTCCAGGGCCTGCTCATAAAGCAGCGCGCCCAGCCGGGTGCAGGCAGATGTAATGCCTCCGACCACTTTGGGAATGTTGGCCGTCTGGTACTGCGCGTTACCAGGGTCTACACGTTCCGGTGAAAAGCAAAGGAAAAAGTCTTCGCCCACTTTCCAGCCCGACGCTTCCAGCATCGGAAGAACCAGCTCGTCGGTGGTTCCCGGGTAGGTAGTGGACTCCAGAATCACCAGCTTGCCAGGCCCCATATGTTTTGCCGTCTCCTGGCATGCCGACACGATGTAACTCATGTCGGGGTCCTTGGTTTTGCGCAGCGGCGTGGGGACCGCGATGTTAATGGTATCCAGGTCCAAAATGACTGAAAAATCGGAAGTAGCGCGAAATTTTCCGTCCTCCACCCACTTCCTTAACGTGTCCGTAGGAACATCCTGCACGTACGAATGGCCACGGTTCAACTCGGCGACCTTGGATTCCGAAATGTCGATTCCGGTGACTGAAAAGCCCGCTTTGGCGAACTCCATCGCCAGCGGCAGACCGACGTACCCCAGCCCGATGATGCCGACGCGCGCGGTCCGCTTCCTGATCTTCTCTTCCAGCGCCGTTGCGCTGGCGGTTGTGGTTTGCATGAGTGCTCTTATTAAATGTACCCCTGGCGTGCCCCTGCTCACGTCCGTTTGGCGATTGGTTTGAACGATTGGTTTGAAAATGTTACGCCTGTTTCGAGTCAATATCCCGACCAGAGTCGCCGCGCTGCTGGTTTCGGAATTCATTCTTATCTCGCTTTGCTACCTGGCGGCAACGTTCGCCTGGCTGCGCGCCGGCGCGGAGGTTTTTGTGACCGACGATCTGGGCTGGCTGAGAATCCTAATTGTTGCGCTCTGTCTACTATTGAGCATCTACTTCCACGACCTGTATAGCAACTTCGGCACGTCTCCAAAGGAATTAGTCCTGCAGGTGGGCGTGATCGCGGGAACCGCGTTCCTGACCGAAGCCATGCTGGGTTATCTGAAGCTTCAGCAACTGATGGTTCCTCTCCGGCCGATGATCGCAGGCAGCGCGCTCAACATCGTCGCGTTCCTCGGGTGGCGGCAGTTCTTTAGCCGCGTGCTTCTTCCAAAGCTGCATTCCGAGGGCGTAATCTTCTTCGGCGATTCTCCTTTGCTCCACCAGATCGCAAGGCATCTGAAAGCGCATCCCGAGAAAGGACTGACACCTTTGGGATTCGTCACTGATTTAAACCCGGGTGATTTAATCCCCGGTTCACATCCCGACCTCGTCCAGCGGCTGGGAGCGATCTCGGATCTGTGCCAGGTGGTGGAGCGGCTCAGACCGCAGCGGATCGTGGTGGGCTTGCGCGAACGCCGCTCGCAGTTACCCGTTTCGGAGCTGCTGGAATTGCGCCTCTCCGGCATCCAGATCGAGGATGCATTGAGCGCCTATGAGACAACGTTCGGACGGATCTCCACACAAGAACTTCGGCCCTCGCAGTTCATCTTCAGTGCGAGCGAGCTGGGCCCCAATCGGGCCAGCGCCCGCGTACAGACCGCCTATTCGATGGTGATCGCCGCATTGGCAGTGCTGCTTTTCGCGCCTGTCATGCTGGTGGTGGCGCTACTGGTAAAGCTGACTTCGCCCGGGCCGGTTCTCCTGCGGCAGCAGCGCGTGGGAAAGAATAAGCGCACCTTCACGCTCTACAAATTCCGCTCGATGGTGCGGGATGCGGAGGCGCAATGCGGTCCGGTGTGGGCTGCACGGAACGACTCGCGCATCACTCCCGCCGGACGCTGGCTGCGCAAGCTGCGGCTGGACGAATTGCCGCAACTTTTCAATGTCCTGAAAGGCGAGATGTCCATCGTGGGCCCTCGGCCCGAACGCCCCGAATTCGTGGCGGATCATGAAAAAAAAATTCCCTATTACCGCCAGCGGCACTGCATCAAGCCCGGCATCACCGGCTGGGCGCAAATAAAACACAAATACGGCGATACGCACGAGGACGCCAGGATGAAGTTGGAGTACGACTTGTATTACATCAAGAATCTTTCTCCCGCTCTGGACGCCATCATCATCTTTCACACCGCGAAAGTAATGTTGCTATCGCGAGGAGCGCAATGACGGGCGACCAGTTATTGGCTTTTGGCCCTTGGCTCTTGGCGACTTTGCCCGCGACGGGCCTGTTCGGCTATTGGCCAACCGCCATTGGCCCTTGGCTTTTGGCGACTTTGCCCGCGACGGGCCTGTTCGGCTAATGGCCAACCGCCAACGGCCCTTGGCTTTTGGCGACTTTGCCCGCGACGA
>Ga0181525_10001862_pt1 | contig 17770 bp, 17 predicted proteins | sample PEATcosm2014_Bin_48_FD_121100 | JGI IMG/M metagenome (GOLD analysis project Ga0181525, IMG submission 121100) | Peatland microbial communities from MTU Mesocosm Facility, Houghton, MI, USA - PEATcosm2014_Bin06_10_metaG | ecosystem: Environmental > Terrestrial > Soil > Wetlands > Peat | place...
AACCAGGTTGTGCAACAGACGACCACGACGGCGATCACCTCCAGCGCCAACCCCACCATCCACGGGACGCCGGTGACGTTCACCGCCATCGTCACGGCTGTAGGCACCGCTGTCCCCACCGGGGCAGTGACCTTCTACGACGGCACCCTGCAGATCGGCACAGGCACGCTGGCTGCCGCCGGAACCACCAGCGCCGTAGCGGCCTTCCAGACCTCAACCCTGGCGGCGGGAACGCATTCGATCACTGCTTCCTACGGTGGCGACGCGAATGACTTCACCAGCACTTCCGCCGGGCTGTCGCAGACGGTCAACATCGCCTCTTCGGCCACCGCCCTGGCAGCCAGCGCGAACCCGTCCGTCGCCGGCAAGCCTCTCACACTGACCGCGACCGTAACCACCAACGGCGGGAACGCCGCGGGCGACGTCAATTTCTACAACGGAACAACGCTTCTCGGTTCGGGCACGCTGAACGGCGCGGGCGCGGCCACCTTCACCTCCTCGACCCTACCCGTCGGCAGCTACTCCGTCACCGCCAACTACGTGGGTGACGCCAACGACACAGGTAGCACCTCGGCGGCCCTCCCACTGACTGTCATCGAAGCCACCACCTCCATCGGTCTCGTCACCAGCAACCCGACAGTGCAGGTCACCGGCGCGGTCACGTTCACCGCTACCGTGACCGGCAATGGTGGAATTCCGACCGGCAACGTCACATTCATGGATGGCGCCAACACTCTCGGCTCCGTCGCTGTCAACGTCAGCGGAGTGGCCAGCTACACCACTTCCTCCCTGGCGGTTGGGACGCACAACATCACAGCGGTGTATGGCGGCGACGCGAATGACGGCGGCTGCACATCGGCAGGCCTCACTGAAACAGTCACCGCCTACGCGACGCAGACATCGCTGGTGGCCTCAGCAACCAGCCTGAACACCGACCAGGAACTTACCCTCCTGACCACCACCACGTCGTCGACCGGCAACGCGGTGACCGGCACCGTCACCTACATGAACGGTTCGACGACCCTGGGCTCGGCCACGATCGGCGTCAACGGCACAGCGACCCTCAATCTCAACCCCGCCGCTGGATCGTACAGCATCACCGCACACTACAGCGGCGATGCTCTCAACGCGCCTTCGGTTTCCAACGTCGTGACGGTGACCGTCTCGCTGGCCACGGAGTTCACCATCGCCCTGAACCCAACCTCCCTCAGCATTCAGACCTCGCAGTCGGCGCAGCTGACCATCAACCTCGGATCCGAGGACGGATTCGCCGACAAGATTGCGCTCGGCTGCGGCTCGCTGCCCTACTCCGTCAGCTGCAACTTCGCCACCAACGATGTCACGCTGAACAAGGACGGCACAACCTCCGTCACGCTGACCGTCGACACCAATTCGCCGCTGGCCTCTGGCTCGCAGGCGCGGAATGAAGACCCATTCAGCAGCAACGGCATGCTGGCGGCATGTGTCTTCCCAGGCGCGGCTCTCTTCGGGTTCGCATTCTGGCGCTTCCGCAAAAACGCAATGGTCCTGCGCGCACTCGCGGTCGTCGCGATGCTCGCCGGCACCACACTCCTGATGACCGGCTGCGGCGGCTTCTCGCTGAACAGCGCCAAGCCCGGTAATTATGTGATCCAGGTAACGGCTACCGGAGAGCAAACCGGCGTGACGCACGTGGCCAACCTGACCTTAACGGTGACCCAGTGAGCGGGGTTGGCATCATGATGAATCGCAAACGGGTAACCCGGGCTCTGATGCTGGCGGGCATGCTGGCTGGCTTCATCAGCGCGCAAGCGCAGTCGCCCGAGGCTGCGGTCGGCGACTGGTCGTCACTGGCCGTAGGCGGCAGCGTGAATGCAACGCGCCTCCAATATGGACAGCATTGGATGATCGGCGGAACAGCTTTCGTGGACGCCAATTTCACCTGGCGATATGGAATCGAAGGCGAAACCAACTGGGAAGTTCTCCGCCAGCTCGAGCAAACTCACGCGACCACTTATCTGGTGGGCCCGCGCTATCAGTTGGCTGGCCAGGGGCCAAACGCCCAATGGCGGCCCTACGTCAAGTTCCTGGCCGGTGACGGCTATTTCAATTTTCCTTATCACTACGCATGGGGAAACTACTTTGTTATGGCGCCCGGAGCCGGCATCGACTACCGCGTCAACTCGCGGATCCGGTTGCGCCTCCTCGATGCGGAATATCAGTACTGGCCGACGTTCACGTATGGGTCGATGACGAACCTCAGCGTGAGCGCCGGTGTGCGCTATCGCATTCGTTAAGACATTGGAATTGTATTTCTTGAGCACGAGAGGTTGTATGCCAGGGTTCTTCGCACGTCTGCAGTTTCTTGTTGTACTTGGTGGGGTAGGTTGCACCCTTGGCGCGGCATCCGCGCGCGCCCAGGACACGGCACAAACCGGAAATCTCAATCGAAGCGAGGCGGTCCTGTCCACCACCGTGGGCGCATTTGCTCGCAGACCGAGCCACATCGAAGCATTCGCTGCCTTCGTCCGGGAAATCGGCGTCGACGACCTCTCTGCCCGCAAAGAAGCCATCACAGGCGAGAAACAGCCCCGCGTGGACTGGAAAACGACGAATCAGGCACTCATCGGTCTCTCGGACGAAAAGTGGAGCACCGCCTACTCGATCCTGCTCGACGGCAGCCAGCGTGTCGCCGACTGGGGCGACCAGATGCAGGACACCCTGGGATGGAAAGATGGCCGCTTCCAGACGGACTCTTCGAAACCCGTCGCGAAGCAAATGGCGCGATTCGACCAACTGAACGATCAGGGCGATGCCATCGTTGAAGAGATCATGGCGCGCCTCCGCCAGCGGCTCGGGGACGACGCGTTCAACGAACTCGACACCTTCGTCTACCAGCGTGAGGGTGGCGAGCACATCATCAATCAGGGGCCGATCAAACGGGGCCCGATTGAGACGGCGCAAACCACTCCACAAGCTGGGATTCCGGCCCAAAGGTAGCCGCAGTCACTCCTCGCCCGGCGTTTCTGGCGGAAACTGGGGCGGCGGTGCTTCCGCCGGAACAGCAGGAGCAGCGACGGACTCAGCCGGCAAAATCTGAACCAGCATGGGGGCTTGTGGCTCGACGGAGCCCATAGCAGCCTCGTGCTGTGCGCGTGCAGCAGCGTCAATATCCACGGGAATACCGCCCGGAACGATCTCCGCATAGCCATACTTGTGCTTCAGATCGCCAGTGAACCGCACCATCGCGAACAACAGCAGAAACGAAACTAACACCGCAAACGCCGAACCCTCCGGACCCTGTCCGCCGCCACTGAGCCACGCCGGGCCATTCGCATTCGCCGCGATCACCGGCGAGTAACTCATCGCGCCGGAAACCGGGAGGCCAAAGAGCATGCTCATCGTGGCGATCCACGCAAAGTGAAATCCCCACGCCACCCAAAGCGCGCGCGTGCGCAGAACGGAGACCGCCAGCACCAGTCCCAGGAAGAATGAAACCAGCACCGAAGCCGTCGTCGTCGGCCCGGTATGCGTGCGCCATATGGCAAAAACCACCGCCATGAAAAACGCCGCCAGACCGGAGCCCATGGCCTCGACGAGCCGCAAAAACGGATAGCCCCGGAAAGCAATCTCAATAGCGAGCGTGCCCGCAGCAAGCGCGATCAGATCGAGAACAAGAATGATGTATTGATGCGTGTTCGTAAATTTCGTCAGCACCAGGCCGCCGATAAGCGCAACCGGCAGCACACACGCAAGCACGCCGGTCCATCCGAGCGCCGCTCCCAGCGCGAATTCTCGGCCCCATCCTGGACGAGGCACCAGCGCCGTCGCCTTGCCCGCATCCATGCGCCGCTGGCCCAGCCGGCTCATGATCCAGTAGCCAACAATCAGCAGAAACAGAAGCAGTATACGGTCGAGCGGCTCCTGAAAATCGCCGGCATTCACGGCGGCGGCGGTACCCGAGGCGACCAGATCCGAGAACAGAAACCAGGCGCTGGCCACCAGAAACCACACCAGCGCCGACAGACGCGCGAGAAAACTCACGCCGATGCTCCGAAAAGAAATGAGGCGCGCTGGAGGGAATTCATCAGGTCTGTTTCGATGCCTGCCTGCGATCAGACGGTGTAGAACTGGGCGATGTTGCGGAACTTATCGTAGCGGCGGCGCAATAGCTCTTCGAGCGGCAGCAGTTTCAGTTCACTTAGATGCCAGCGAAGCTTATCGGCGAGCCGTTCGGCGGCTCCCGCAGGGTCGGCATGCGCGGCGCCTTCGGGCTCAGGAACAATGTCGTCGACGCAGCCCAGGCCGTGCACATCCGTTGCCGAAATGCGCATCGCCTCCGCGGCCTTGTCCTTAAACGTGGCGTCGCGCCACAGAATCGCCGCGCATCCTTCGGGCGGAATCACCGAGTAGATCGCGCTCTCAAGGATCAGCACGCGATCGGCGACAGCCAGCCCCAGCGCCCCTCCCGAGCCGCCCTCGCCTGTGATGATGGCGATCAGGGGAACGCGCAGCCTCGACATCTCGCGCATGTTGCGCGCAATCGCCTCAGCCTGCCCGCGCTCCTCGGCGCCCACACCGGGATACGCCGCCGGCACATCGATTATCGAGATCACCGGCCGCGCAAACTTCTCGGCAATTTTCATGCAGCGCAGCGCCTTGCGATAACCTTCAGGGTTCGGCATGCCGAAGCGCCGGTTCACCTTCTCTTTCGTGGAGCGCCCCTTGAGGCTCGCGATCATCATCACTTCCTGGCCGTCGAAGCGGGCCATCCCGCACGCCATCGCGGGATCGTCGCCGTAGGAGCGGTCGCCGTGAATCTCGCTGTAATCGGTGCAAATCTGCTCAATATAGTCCATGGGATGGGGCCGTTGGGGGTGGCGCGCCAGTTCGGTTTTCGCCCATTCCGGCGATACCGGCCCCGGATTGGTCTCTGGCTGTTCGGTCATAGAGGGAGGAGGTCCGAGTTTGATTGTATGGGTGCAAGGTGGGCGCGGCAAATGGCCCGAAAGCACATCGCCGCAGTCTAATTGTCGCGGCGTTTGCGCATATAGACTTCGAACTTCTTCGCGGCGCGGCGCCTTTTCCAGCGGTAGTAGCGGTTACGCAAGCCGTATACAGTTTCGCTGCCGGCGATAGCAAAGCCGCGGCGCGGCGAGAACTTGATATACAGAAATCCGAACAGCGCCCCGCCCAGCTGCGCGAAGGCGAAGGCCCGTTGCGCGGAAAACAGCATCGCCAGTGCGATCAGCATGTACACAGCAACAAGATATTTCGCCTTGATCGTGATTGGAAAGGGAAACATCATGAAGGGCGTGTCCGCGTAGAGCACGCCGATGGCGATGAGCAGGCCGAAGATTCCTCCAAAGCAGCCGTAGAGGACCAAGCCTGAACCCGGCATCGCGAGCGAGAGCGCTACCGCCGCCAGCCCCGCGCCCAGAACCGAGATGAAGAACAGCTCCGCCAGCCAGCGCGATCCGTTCATTCCCTCGAGCATGCTGCCCAGGAACCACAGCGAGAGCAGCTCAAAAGCGGTCCCGATAATCGCCGCGCCAGGATGGATGATGCAGTAGGTCAGGAGCTGCCAGATCCATCCGGAATGAACGACAAGATCGGGATCGAGCGCGAGCCATCGGACAAGATCTTCGGCAACAGGTTTTGCAGCGACGCCCAGGATCAGGAGCCCGAAGTACGAGGCCAGATTCCAGAGTATGAGCGTGCGCGTAAAACCACGAAAATCGGGAAAGCCGAGGACGCCGCTGGAGAGAGGAGGCACGAAATTATTGTCTCATTCAGGCCGCGTGCCGCGAGGGGCCGGCGACGCAGGCCAGGGCACGACGGCAGGGCTGCGATGACCGTGAGCATCGACCGCTCGAACACCAAAGATGACGTTGTCTTTCGAGACCGGGATGGTGATGGCGAAGTGGGTGCCAGTGTTGGCGAATCTGCCTCCGACGGAGGGGACTTTGTCGGCCAAGATGGAACGGGTCCATTCCGGAGCAGCCAGAGGACGCCACACAATCTCGTAGCGCGCGGTGGCGGTGGTGCCAGGGGGTGGAGTGTCCAGGGCGTCCCACTCGATCTCCGTGTTGTTGAGGGCGTTCGTAAAGACGCGCGGCGGTGCCGGATATTCCACGTTCACCGGTGCCGGAGGCGCGCTCGCCAACTCCGCCATCGTGGCCGCGTTCAGCCGCGCAGCGCGGGCGACATAATCGAAATCGACATACTTCAGCAGGTCCCCATACTGCACCCCGTCCTCGACGCGGACATTCTGATGCTGATGGTTGAAGTCCTCGCGCCACTCCGTGAACCGCACCGCCGCGAATCCATCCTGGTTGAACGATGTATGATCGCCGCCGCGCAAAAAGCGGTCGCGCCGGAATTCCAGAACCGCGTTGAGACTCGCGGCAGGCGGAGCGACCGTGTACGTGCGCGCGACGTCGGCAATCGCTCGCGAAACTTCGCGTGAGGGCGAATCGCTCTCGTAACCGAGTGCGAGAATCCGGCGAATCTCTTCCGGAGGAGCGCTGGCGGGTACGTTCTCCGAAAAGACGCGGATGGCATGCAGGTCCTGATACTTGTCGCCCGGCGTCCGGTTACCGCCTACGATGTCGTTGTCCAGAACCGCCTCCAGATGCCAGCCCTCCTGCTTTGCCACGTCAGCAAGATGCTTACTGCCGTTGAGCCCCTGCTCTTCCCCGGCGACCGCTGCAAAAACCAGCGTCGCGGGCAGCTTCAGCTTCGAAAGCACCCGCGCGCATTCCAGACTCACCGCGACGCCGCTGGCATCGTCGTTGGCGCCAGGTGCCTCCGCATGCGTATCCGCGTTCGTGCTGTTGCGCGAATCGTAGTGGCCGGTGACAAGAATCATCCGCGCGGCCTGCGCCGGCTCGCTGCCGCGCAGCACAGCATAGACATTCGTCAGGGGTGTCGGCTGCGTAATCCGGGCCTCGGGGCCGGTCCCGGGCTGCTGGATAAAGGAATCGCGGCGCACTTCGAGGCATCCATTACATGCGGCCGCAATTTCCTTGAACTGCGACTCGATCCAGTCCGCAGCCGCCGTCACTCCCGTGCCCGGCGGCAGATCCTTGTCCAGGCTGGACAGTGTGCTGCGGTTGTGGAACGAGACCAGCGTCGCAATCGTATGCTGAATCTGGGTCGGTGAAACCTGCGAAATCGCGCGAGCGATGGCAGAATCTGCGGGCATGGGGCGAATCGGCGCGCCGATGGCATCCAGATCGTGCCGCACAGCATCGCCTGAAGGTACGTGCGACTGAGCAAAAGCGGCGAGGGGGGCGAAGAGAAGCAGGGCCCGGGCGGAAAGGCGATCCAATCTCATGACAATCGAGTATGCCCTGGACCAGGATACCAACGCACTCTTGACGCGCGGGCGATTCTCCTCAAAACTAGCGAAGGTTAGAAGGATTAAGCTGGGTGGCGCCGGTGCGGTGCGCATCTGCGCATTTGCCCATAACATTTTTCCTGCGATCAGCGTCATTCGTATGGACTCAGGATTCATTTCTCCTGGTGGAGGGATTCATGATATGCCCTGAATGCGAAACCGCTCTCGACTTCGACGAAGAAGAAGTCGAGGAAGGCGATGTCGTTGTCTGCGATGAGTGCGGGACCGAATATGAGGTGGTCGCGACCGATCCGCTGGAACTCAGCAAGATGGAAGAGGACTACGAGGACGAGGAAGAACTCGGAGAAGAGGAAGAGGAATGAGGCGAGCCATGCGATCTTCCTTTCCTCTTCGTGGAGTTTTTGCTTCCGCCTCGCGCTGGCGTTCGGCGATCGTCTGCATTGCCCTGGTCTCCCTCGTCGTCGCACTGCCGTTCGCGGTGCGCGCCGAGCAGGACTTCGGCCAGAAGAACCTGCAGGGCAAAGTCTTTGACGGGAAGGACGCGCCGATCAAGGGCGCTATCGTCTACCTGCAGAATTCGCGTACCAGCGATGTCAAGACGTTCATCTCCGGAGACGACGGCAGCTATCGCTTCGCGGCCCTCAGCGCCGATACGGATTACACCGTGTGGGCGGCCTTCCAGGGCAAAAAGAGCCCCTCAAAAACAATCAGTTCCTTCGACACGCGCAAGCTGGTCTTCGTCGATTTGAAAATCAAATAGCCGCAGACGTCCGGCAACAAAAACGCCACCCGATTCGGGTGGCGTTTTGTATTTGCCGCGAAGCGGGCTCTGACTACTTCTCGCGCTTCCAGTGAACCAGATCGCCCAGTGTCGTGGTCGAGCTGGAGACCGGGGCTTTGTACGCTTCGACGTCGGCCCGGCTGGCTTCGTCTCCGCTGACCGCGCGGACGCTGAGCGCCACCTTCTTCTCTTCCGGATTCAGCCGGATGATCTTGAAGTCCATCTCCTTGCCCTGTTCCAGCTTCACCGGTACGCCATGCCCGTCCGTCGCTTCGGAGACGTGGCACAGGCCCTCGACTCCTTCCGCAATTTCGACGAAGGCTCCGAACTGCGCGGTCCTGAGTACCTTGCCCTTCACCACATCGCCCACGCGATGCTGCGCGAAGAACGTCTCCCAAACATCCGGCTGAAGCTGCTTGATGCCGAGCGAGAGACGCCGGTTCTCCGGTTCCACGCCCAGCACCACCGCGCGCACCTTCTCGCCCTTCTTCAGCACTTCGGAAGGATGCTTCACGCGCTTCGTCCAGCTCAGGTTGCTGACGTGCACCAGCCCATCGATGCCGTCTTCGATCTCGATGAACGCCCCGAAGTCGGTAAGATTGCGCACCCGGCCTTCCACGGTGGCTCCGGTCGGATACTTCTCCCCCAGGTGCTCCCACGGATTCTCGAGGAGCTGCTTCATGCCGAGCGAAATGCGCCGGTCCGCGGGATTGACGGCCAAAATCACCGTCTCGACATCGTCGCCGGGTTTCACCAGCTTCGACGGATGCTTCATCCGCTTCGACCACGTCATTTCCGAAACGTGCACCAGGCCTTCGATACCCTGCTCCAGTTCAACAAACGCGCCGTAGTCGGTCACGCTCAGAACCCGCCCATGCACGCGCGCGCCGATTGGATAGCGCTCCGCGGCGTCCAGCCACGGATCAGGCGTCAGCTGCTTAAAGCCCAGCGAGACCCGCTGCTTGTCTTTGTCGAACTTCAGCACCTTCACCTGAATCTCATCGCCAACGTTCACCAGGTCGCGTGGATGCGTCAGCCGTCCCCACGACATGTCGGTGATGTGCAGCAGGCCGTCAATGCCGCCGAGATCAACAAACGCGCCATAATCGGTGAGGTTCTTCACCGTGCCGGTCAGCACCGCGCCTTCTTCCAGATGCTCCAGCGTGAGCGAGCGCCGCTCGGTCTGCTCTTCTTCCAGAATTTCCTTGCGCGAAACGACTACGTTGCCGCGCTTCTTGTTCAGCTTGATCACGCGGACCTGAATCGGCTGGCCGATGTAGGAGTCCAGGTTCCGCACCGGCCGCAACTCCAGCTGCGAGCCGGGCAGGAACGCCTTGATCCCGATATCCACCGTGAGTCCGCCCTTCACGCGGCCTACCACCGTCCCCGTCAGCGCCGTCTTCTCGTTGTGCGCCTTCTCCACCGTGTCCCAAACGCGCAGCCGCTTGGCTTTTTCGTAGCCAAGCAGATAGCCGCCCTCCGGCTCCTCTCGCTCGATCACCACATCGACAGAGTCGCCGGGCTTCAGCGTCGGCTGCCCCGTGTGATCGGTGACCTGTTCGATAGGAATCAGCCCTTCGGACTTCATGCCGACATCGACAACCACGTGCTTGTCGGTCAGCTTGATCACCGTGCCGGTGACGATCGCCGAGTCGTCGAAGGCCTGTGCCGCGGCTTCGGCGGCCTGCTCGCGGTCGAATGACTCGAGCGCCGCTGCGAAGTCTTCCATGCTCAGATCGGGCTCGTCGTGATGCTCGGGCGCCTGCTCCTCCGCAGCCGCTGCAACCGGTGCGGCTTCCGTGGTCGCGAGCGCTGTGTCTTGAGCCGTTGTCTCGAACGAGGCTTCGGGGTTAGGGGTGGTTTCAACCGCCGGTTCAGACTGCTCCGGCGGCGCTTCCAGCGTTGGGGTTTCCAGTTCGGTGTTCAGAGGATTGCTCTCGGTTTGTTCAGGATTGAGGACGTGTGCCATAGACAGCTCCGGGACTCATGCGGCGGTTCCCGGATTCCGCCCCGCAGCATTTGAACCCTGACGCGAACCGCAACGCAGGATTCTCGGGCCGCAGCTTTCTTCGCCGTCAGCGGGAGGGGGTGGGGCCCTGGCGCGGTTCTCGACGAAGTTCGGGGATCGTCTCAACCGATCATTTCCCGACCCAGGCGGAGTATGCCATCGGAGACCATGCGCGAAGGATCGCAACATCGATCTCCAGGCTGAATCATCCACAGGACTGGAAGGAACAGGAGTGGCGACCGAAGGTCCGCGCAATGAATCCCGAGCGCGCAAACCCCCTGTAAAAACTATAGTGCCGCACCATAGGCATGTCAATTGAACGCGCGTGAACAGAATGATAATGGGACAGCACTTTGGTTACGTTAGTAGCTGGGCCCGCCATTGACTTTTGGCGCAAAAGAAAGGAGCGGCCTGCGCCGCTCCTCAGTCTTCCAGGATGAAACTACCAGGAAGCTACTCTTCCGACGGCGGCTGAGCCGTGGGCGCCTGACCCGATGGAGCGGGTGGAGGCGCGGGCGCGGAGCCATCCGGCGGAGGGCCCTGGCGATGTTTCCGCCATGTCTGAACATCGGGACCGCCCGGGCCGCCCGGACCGCCTGCACCAGGGCTACCAGGGCCGCGACGCCCATCGCGCATCATCTTTCCTTGCTGATGCTCCTCACGCATGGTCTTTAGCTTTTGCCACTGATCGGGAGTCAGAGCCTTGCGAATATCGAACAGCATCCGCGCATTCGCCTTCTCCAGATCGGCCCGCGCCTGCGCCACCGCATCGATCTGCGACAGAATCTTCGCCTCATCCGGCTGATCGGCTTCGATCATCGGATGAAGCAGTGTCTCCTGTTTCTCCAGAGTCGCGTTCAGGTCGATCAGCTTCAGCCGATGCTGCAGAAAGATGTCATCCATCTGCTTCCTTTGCTGATCGGTGAGGTTGAGCTGCTGCGCGATCTCCGGATTGTTCCACCACTTGCCAAACTGGCCGTCGTGGAACTTCCGTTCCATGGGAGGCTGTCCGAAATGGCCCTGTCCCTGCCCTGGTCCTTCCGCCGGGTCGGGTCCACCCGGTCCTGCCAGTGGCCCGTCGAAGCCCTGCGCGAACGCGAATCCGGGCGCGAGCAAACAAAGTACTGCAGCCAATAAAAAACTACTCTTGCGTGACATCGTCTTTCTCCGAAACAGCGGTTGTGGTTGTGGCCTGGTCGTTCAGGTCGGCGAGCGGGCGCAGAGCATCCGGCACATCTTCTGACACCTCGCTGTCGATCTGGTTCATCAGCGCGGTGTCGTCGACAGCGGAGCCCGTATCGGCCGTGTTCGACGACGCTAAGGTATGGGGAGCAGGAACAGCATGGTGGTGAAAATGTCCGTACAACGGAACAAACACGCCGGCGGCGAACGCCGCGGTCAGAACTGGTGCAAGTAGCAGGCGGAACCCGATGGCCCGCGCAGGGCGCTGCTCAACGGCGAAAGGGCGCGCAGCTTCCCGTTCCGCGATGTGATGCATCGCAGACCTATACAGGCTAAGGGCCTCTGCCATTTCGCGAACCTCTTCGCGCGTGGCGTCAGGTTCCGGATTGGCAACAGCGTCTTTGCGAAATTTCATTTCGTTTCTCCCATGCGCTCGCGGATGATCGCCAGCGCCCGATACAAGTGCGACTTCACCGTGCTCAGGTTCATCCCGATTGTTGTTGCGATTTCGTCCAGCTCCATCTCCTCGACGAACCGCAGCACAAAAACCGTGCGCTGATGCGTCGACAGCTCCTTCACCGCCTTCCACACGGTCGCCACGCGTTCCCGCGCCAGCGTCAGGCTCTCCGGCGAACTGCGCCCGTCCGGCACCCAGTCGCTGATGTCCATCACATCCAGCGCCACCCCGCGCGTCTTCTGCCAGAAGCGCAGGCTGCGGCTGCGGAGGTGATCGCGCATCAGGTTCACCGCAATGCGCGTCAGCCAGGTGCTCAGGCTCGAATCGCCCCGGAACTGGTGCCGCGCGCTCCACGCCTTCAGAAAGCACTCCTGCGTGAGCGACTCGGCCGCATCGCGGTCCGTGAGAGACGAAAGCAGAAAACGGAGAATGCGCGGCCGGTAGACGCGCACGACTTCGTCGAAGTCGGCGAGCTCCAGCATGGCCTGCTCCCGTTTCTCAATGGCGAGTTCGTTGCCGGCGCCCGGGCCCCCGGCGAGCATGCTCGCCCTGGTGGTGGCAATTTCTTCCATGCGACCAGATAGACGGGATTTCACCGGGCAAGTTTACAGCGCGAGCGCGAAATGGGCGGGTTTCGTCATGATCGGCACAAGCGCCGCTGCCAACGGGGTCGGCTCATCACAGGCACAATACAGGGTCGCTGGCGATCCGTCAGGTCAGCGGAGCTGCATCCCAACGCGACCGCGTTACTCCGGGAAGGCTCGCCTCAATCAATCGCCCCCAACAGCGAGCGCCTTTTCCCGCAGCCAGGCTTCCGGAGGGTCGCCACGCACGCAATCCTTGCCTGAAAGCTTCGCCTCGGCCAATCCTCGTTCCGCTTCTCGCAATACCACCAAAGGCGAGCGGCCACAGCTCACGGCCACACCCATGCTCGCGGTCAGCGTTGTCGATTCGTTATCCACCGGGAAGGGCTGTCCAAGGATGCTCTCGCGCATGCGCCCGGCCAGCTGCATCGCGTTCTCCAGCGTGCAGCCGGGCAGCGCCAGCAGAAACTCGTCTTCCCCGCAGCGACCCACCAGGTCGTAGCTTCGCAGCTGTCGCTTGAAGCGGTTCGCCAGCTCAATCAGGACCCGGTCCCCCATCTCGTATCCATAGTCATGGTTAACCTGCGAAAAGTTGTCGAGGTCCAGCAGCATCAGGCACAGCGGTGTCTTCATCCTCTGCACACGATCCGTCTCCTGAAAGATCAGGCTCAGCAGCGCTTCGCGGTTCCACAGCCCGGTCAGCCCGTCGTGCGTTACGTGATAGCGCAGTTCGGCCGACTGCTTCTGCACCCGGCCGGTCAGCGCGACCACCCGCTCTGCCACCCGAATCCGTACCTTGAGATCGGCCAGGTCCGCGCCGCCTGTCTCGCCCGGAAAAACCAGGAAGTCGTCGCACCCGCACTGCAGAGCGGCGCGGATTCGATCCGGATCGCGCCGGTCGCTGATCAGGATATTCCACGTGCGGCGCTGCTCCTGGCGGCGGCGAATTTCCCATACGATTTCCACAGACGTCGGAGCAGCCAGGTCCATATCGAGAAATGCAATCGACGGCGGATTGGTGCTGTCCAGACGAGCCAGCGCGTCGTTTCCGTTCTGCACCACCTCGACCTGATAGTGCCAGGACTCCAGGGTAGTAGCCAGGGATTCGACCATGCGGGCCCGGGAGCAACCCAGCAGCACAACCGGGCTGGTGCTCACGGTGATCATGTTGGCAGGCATGTAGTTCTCCGGAGAAACCTCTCCTGCCGCCCTTATCGGAACAGTGGTTAGAAACGTTTAAAATGAAGTCGGAATGGAGGGTTTTGGAGCAGCCGACAATCCCATAAAACCCCTGCGCAACTCCGGGACCGAATCCTGCGGAAAACTCCCAGCGAGCTGTTCCCGTTTCGGGCAGTCACGACCCCTTAGTAACTGGTAGTCATGTGAAAATTTGCGCACCATGGCGCCCTCCATGTGACGATTGCGTGCAATAATGAGAGACGAAAGAGCCATTCCAGGCATTCAGGGCCCGCACGTCGCGACTCTGTCGAGGAGATAGCGATGAACCCTTCAGTCAAGACGACCCATGTCATCCCCAGACAGCTCCCCCCGGTGCGTTTGGCGAGTGTTTCAACTCTTCTCGTCTGCAAGTTTTGCATGACTACCATCGGAGCCTACAAGAATCCGGCGGATCGCATGCGACTGGAAGCGAAGCACTTCTGCACCGACAAGCTTGCTGTGGGATCGCCTGCGGTCGCCATTCCGTTTAATTAGAAAAGGCCCGCTACTTCGCAGGCCGCGACCCGCACCGGAGTTCTGTGCGCAGGCTTCTAAAATAGACGGTCACAACCCCCTGAAGCCCACTTCCACATTTCCAGCGGGGATCGTCCTCGGTTCCTGCCGTAATCCCCCCAAAGTGGAACCTGGCATACTCCCAACCCCGGGGAGTAGCATGCGCATCAAATCGCCCAGACGCCCAGGCCAGACCTGCGCTTCGGGCATTCAGAACGATTTTAGTTGAGGAGCATGATGAAAACACAGTTTGCATGGATCACCCTGGCGGCGTTGGCGCTGGCATCGGGCGCGCTCGCTCAGACTTCTGCGGGAGCCGGCGAGGCCTCCAGCGCTGCTGCTCAGACCGGACAGGCATCCGCGTCCGCAGCCCAGGCCACCAGCGTCTCGGCCGAGCTGCAGAAGAAGATTGACAGCAAAGACGCGAAGGTCGGCGACCAGGTGGTTGCAAAAACCACCAGTGATGCCCGGCTGGCCGACGGCACGAAACTGCCGAAGGGTTCGCATCTGATGGGGCATGTGACCGACGTTGAAGCTAAGTCCCACGATAACCGCGACTCGCATCTTGCGTTCTGCTTCGATCATGCCGTGCTGAAGGATGGTCGTGACGTCCCGATTCAGGCGATGATGCGCTCCGTCTCGGCCCCGGCACCGATGGCCGCGCCCAGCGGCTCGGACGGCATGATGGGTGGCGGCGGCATGCAGGGCGGCGGTGGCGGCATGTCTCGCGGCGGAGGCGGTGGTGGTGGCCTCGGCGTCGCAAACGCCGCGGCAGGCGGCACGGCACGCGGCGTAGACGGAATCGCCGGAGGAACCTCAGCCGCGGCGGCCGGCGGCCTGAACAACGCGACCTCTGGTGTGGATAGCACGGTCAACGGTGGTGTGGGAACCGCCGCCAACGGCGCGTCGCTGAATAACGCGGCGGGCCTGAATGGCGGCCTCGTCGCCGGCGTCGCGATGCCGGTGGCCAATCTCTCCGGCGTGACCTTTGCCACTGTCAATGCGGGAGCCGCCGCGTCAAATGGCGGCGTTAGCAGTGCCGCAGGAGCATCGACTGCGACCATGCTGACCGGCCACGGCAAAAACGTCACACTCGACAGCGGATCCCAGATGTCAATGGCTGTCGCCCCTCGCTGACTACAGTGGCACCCCCAGACCGCGGAGTCGAACAGCAACCCGGGCCCTGTTACGCTTGCCGCGTAGCAGGGCTTCTTTCTGCCCACACGCCCGCATGACTTCAGAGCCATCGGCGAGCACGAGCAAGCGCTTCCCGCCCCTCTATCCCATCCTCGACGCCGACCTCGTCCTGCGAGGCGTAAGACCGGAAGACCGTCATCCATGTTTGCGCCGCCTCACGTGCGCCCTCGCCGACGCCGGCGTCGAGATTCTTCAGTACCGCAATAAGCATGACACCGACTCCCTCGTCCTCGACGACGCCCGGGCGATCCGCGAAGCCATCAACCCCGCAGGCCAAATGCGCCTCATCCTGAACGACCGCGTGACTCTGGTCTCCGCTGCCAAGTGGGACGGCGCGCACGTCGGCCAGCAAGACCTGCCCCCGCGGCAGGTCCGTTCGACGCTGGGCGCAAACGCTATCGTGGGACTTTCCACCCACAACGATCGGCAGATCATCCTCGCCGACAAGGAGCCCATCGACTACATCGCAATAGGGCCGGTCTTCTCTACCAACAGCAAGGAAGATCTCTCCCCACCGATAGGACTGGAAGGCATCCGCCGCGCCCGCGCCCTCACCAGCAAACCCCTGGTCGCCATCGGCGGCATCACCCTCGAGACCGCACCTTCGGTCTATGAGGCCGGAGCGGATTCCCTGGCCGTAATCTCCGCGATTTTCGCCCCCGGCCGCGACCCCGCCCGTTCCGCCAAAGACATTCTCCGGATTTTCAAGTAGAACTGTAGGACACGTGAGTTCCGCGTCCACCACCACCGCGACTTCCTCAGCAAAACCGGCCACCCAAAAGCCGGGCCTCGTCGCCAGCCTCGGCCTCTTCAGCGCCACCGCCATCGTCGTCGGTTCGATGATCGGCTCCGGCATCTTCCTCGTCCCCGCCGACATCAGCCGCGGCGTCGGCTCGCCCGCGCTCCTCATCGGCGCCTGGCTCGTCACCGCCGTCATGACCATCATCGGCGCGCTCAGCTATGGCGAACTTGCCGCCATGATGCCCGGCGCCGGCGGCCAGTACATCTACCTCCGCGAAGCCCTCGGCCGCCTCTGGGGATTCCTCTTCGGCTGGACCCTCTTCCTCGTCATCCAAACCGGCACCATCGCCGCCGTCGCCGTCGCCTTCGGCAAATTCCTCGGTGTCTTCTTCCCCTCCGTCTCCACTACCAACTGGGTCTGGCACATCGGCCGCGTTCCCGCCTGGAAAATCGGCCCCATGGTTCTCGGCAACATGGACATCGGCATCTCCACCGCGAACCTTGCCGGCATCGTCATCATTTTGCTTCTTGCCGTGGTCAACATCTTCGGCGTCAAACTCGGCGCGCTCGTCCAGAACATCTTCACCACCGCCAAGACCGCCGCTCTCCTCGGCCTCGTCATCCTCGGCGTTCTCTTTGGCCGCAACGCTCTCGCCATGCACGCCAATTTTGGCGCGAATTTCTGGGCAGGCTGGCACAGCCTGCATGCCGTCCAGGTCGGCGTTGGCGGACCCACCGCCATGGTCGGCCTCCTCACCATCCTCGCCGTGGTCCAAACCGGCTCGCTCTTCTCCGCAGATGCGTGGAACAACGTCACCTACACAGCCGGCGAAGTCCGCAATCCCAAACGCAACCTCCCGCTCTCGCTGGCCATGGGAACCACCCTGGTCCTCGGCCTCTACATCCTCGCCAACTTCGTCTACCTCATGGCGCTGCCGCTCCACGGCGATCCCCACGGCTCCACCATCGCCGCCCGCGGTATTCAGTACGCCTCGGAAGACCGCGTCGCCACCGCGGCCCTGCAGCAGATCTTCTCCCACGCCGGTGCTTATCTGATGGCAGGTGCGATCCTCATCTCCACCTTCGGCTGCGCCAACGGACTCACCCTCGCCGGAGCTCGCGTCTACTACGCTATGAGCCGCGACGGCCTCTTCTTCAAATCCGCGGGCAAGCTCCACCCCCGCTGGCACACACCCGTGGCCGCACTCATCGTGCAGGCCCTCTGGACCTGTGTCCTCTGCATCTCCGGCTCCTACGGCCAGCTCCTCGACTACATCATCTGCACCGAGCTGATCTTCTACATCCTCACCATCGTCTGCCTCTTCGTCCTGCGCGCGAAACGCCCCAACGCTGAGCGCCCCTACAGGGCGATCGGGTACCCGGTCCTGCCGGCGATCTATATTTTGATGGCCGCCTGGATTTGTATCGTATTATTGCGCTACAAACCGCAATACACATGGCCGGGACTCGTGATCGTGCTGCTGGGCGTCCCGGTATTCATCCTGTGGTCCCGCAGTGCGGCAGCATCGTCCGCCCGGTCCGCGTCGCCCGGCGAAGTTCCTGGAGGATCAACCCGGAATGGCTAACCTTTTCGCAACCAAATCCCTTGCCGCGATACGCAAGGAGGCCAGTGAAGAAGGCGCGCACTGCCTTAGGCGCACGCTGGGCCCCCTCAATCTCATTACGCTCGGCATTGGAGCCATCATCGGCGCCGGCATCTTCGTGCTCACCGGCACCGCCGCTGCGC
>Ga0181525_10001863_pt1 | contig 17770 bp, 18 predicted proteins | sample PEATcosm2014_Bin_48_FD_121100 | JGI IMG/M metagenome (GOLD analysis project Ga0181525, IMG submission 121100) | Peatland microbial communities from MTU Mesocosm Facility, Houghton, MI, USA - PEATcosm2014_Bin06_10_metaG | ecosystem: Environmental > Terrestrial > Soil > Wetlands > Peat | place...
AGGAAATCTTCGGTCCCGTTCTCACCGCAATCCCTTTCAAAGATGAAGCCGGCTCCCTGGCCAAAGCCAATGACGTCAAATACGGCCTTGCATCTTATGTCTGGACCCGCGACGTCTCGCGCGCGCATCGCATGGCGCTGGCCCTCGAAGCCGGAATGACCTGGATCAACAGCCACAACGTGCGCCACCTTCCCACGCCCTTCGGCGGCGTCAAGTTCAGCGGCACGCATCGCGAGGGCGGCGAGCATTCCTTCGAGTTTTACACCGAACTCAAACACATCGCAGTACCGCTCGGATCGCACGCCATTCCGAAATTTGGAAAAGGATAAATGTCGCTACAATTTCCCCGGGTCATTCGCATCGGCCACGTCGTTCTCGCGGTTTCAGACCTGGCCGCGTCGCGCCATTTCTATGTCGATCTGCTTGGTCTTAACGTAGTTCACGAAGACCAGCGCGCCCTCTACCTGCGCGGCCTGGAAGATCGCGAGTGGAGCCTGAAGCTGGAACTCGGTTCCGAACCTGGCGTGCGTCACCTGGCCTATAAGGCGGGATCGGAAACGGCGCTCGATGAGATCGCTGCCATCGCACAGTTGGAAGGCCTGCCGCACCGTTGGGAATCCGAGCGCGACCGGCCTCGCATCCTGCGCATCCAGGATCCTTTCGGCTTTCCCGTCGCGTTTTATTTTGAATCCCTCAAGCATCCCTGGCTCTTGCAGCGCTTCCATCTGCACCGCGGACCGGGCATCCAGCGCATCGATCACATTAATGTGCTGTCACCTCAGGTGAAACAGCTCTCCGAGTGGTATCAAAAACACTTGGATTTTCGTTTAACCGAGTACACCGATGACGACGAAGGACGAATCTGGGCCACCTGGATGCACCGCAAAGGTCACGCGCACGACCTTGCTACCACGAACGGCGCTGGCCCGCGCCTGCATCATTTCGCTTATTGGCTTCCCGATGGCGCGCGCATTACGCAATTGTGCGATATTTTGGCGGGCGCCTTCGAAGCCGATCGCATCGAGCGCGGCCCCGGCCGCCACGGCATCACCAACGCTTACTTCTTATACCTGCGCGATCCCGACGGCCACCGTATCGAGCTTTATACTTCCGATTACCTGAGCGTCGATCCGGATTTCGAGCCGATTCGTTGGCAGTTGCACGATCCGCGCCGCCAAGCCCTGTGGGGCGGTCACGCACCGAGGAGCTGGTTTCTCGAAGGCAGCGTCGTCGAAGCGTTCAACGGCGGCTGGATGAAAGTGCAAGAATCAGAGCTGCAGGGCCTGCCTGCTTACGTGCGCTGAAGGAGCCGCGATCGCAAAGCGCTTTCCGATCCACTCATCCAGCGCCAGTTTTCCCGGGCCGAAAATTAAGACCATCAAGGAAGCCACCAGGAAGGTGAAGGGAGCGGCCATGGAAAACTTATCCGGATCGGAGAAAAACGACAGCAGCGCGTCATGATCGCCCACCCAGTAGGCAACGGCCATGTCGGCGGCCAGCAGAAATGCAATCAGGCGGGAACCAAGGCCGATAGCCAGCAGAATACCGCCGGCGAATTCGAGCCCCGAAATGAAGTATGCGTTCACAGCGGGAGCTGGAATCCCCAGCGTGGTGAAGTAATTGGTTACTTTGCCGAGGTCGCCTAATTTTCCCCAGCCGGTTTGCACGAACTGCCAGCCCCAGTACAGCCGGACGATCAACAGGAACGGCGATTCCAGGCTGGAGGCCGCGCGCAAGAACATTTCATACAACTTTTGTATTTTCGACATGGGAATGCTCCGGAAACAGTTATTCGGCCTGTGCCGGACGGCACAGCCATCCCAGCTCAGCCCAGTTGGCGAACCAGGATTGGACCTTTTGCTGCAGCAGTTCGGGCTCCAAACTGCTCTCAAGCCACGCGGAGTCGAGCGCCGCTGCAATGGGCCCGGCTTGAGCGATAGCTTGCAGCAAACGGAATTCATCGGATTCCAGCCTGCGGTAATAGACGGTGAATTCCACGCGATGCACCGCCAGGAAAAGTTTTTGCGGCTTCAGTCGCGCGTACCGCCGCACGGTTTGCCGATGCGCCGGTTGGGCCACGGCGTTGCTGGCCCGCCCGTGCTCGTCGGAATGCGCATTCATTTTGACGCGCAACTCGTCCACCGGATATTGCAACTCTAAAAGCCCAATGTGAGGCTGCAGAGCGATGGCAAGCTCGGGTCCAAGTTCGAGCAGGTCTTCCGGACCGAGAGCTTTACGCTCGGCATTGTCAAAAGCTTCGATATGCGCCCATTCCAGCCGGACCATGTCGAGCGCGAGCGCCAAATTTCTAGGCGCAAATTGCGGATGCTCAATCAGCCACGGCGCCAGCCGCGAGCCCAGATTGCGTAGCGTAAAGGACTGCGACGGGCAATCGGCTATGTACGCGTTCGCCAGCCGCTCGAAAGCGCGCTCCCCGAGCACCGCACACAAGCCGGGAAAATCCTCGTTGAAGGAGTCCAGAATGCGATACCAATATTGCCGGTGATAAATTGCGAGCCGCTCGGTGGACGTCAATCTATCGTTCGGTTTGATGAACCGCTTGGCTTCGGCGCCGATGGATGCGTGGAACGGACTCATCACCGCGCCCGCTATGCTTCGCTGCAGTTCGAGCAGGCTGGTCATTCTGCCGCCAGAGCTTGCGTCACCAGAGCTTGCGCTACCAGAGCTTGCGCCACCGGAGCTTCGATGAATTTCCCGGCCTTACGCGCCTCGGCGTGCACTTCCTCGAACGAGGGAATCCGGTCGTCCCATTCGAGCAACGTCGCTGTAGGGCCGATTCGCCGTATAGCGTGCTCGTACATTTTCCATACCGGATCGAGCACCGGATGATCGTGCGTATCGAGAATGTATTTCTCGAACCTGGAGTGGCCCGCAATGTGAATCTGCGCCACGCGCTCGGGCGGAACGCTGTCTAAATAATCGTACGGATCGAAGCCGTGGTTCTGCGACGACACATAAATGTTATTAACGTCGAGAAGAATGCCGCAGTCGGCGCGCTCCACTACTTCGTTCAAAAATTCCCATTCGGTCATTTCAGAGAGGTGAAATTCCGCGTAGCTGCTCACGTTCTCCACCGCGATGGGGACTTCCAGAAAATCGCGCGCCTCGCGAACTTTTCGCGCGGTGATCTCGGCTGCTTCCAAAGTGTAAGGCATCGGCAACAGATCATGCGTGTAGCGCCCGTCCACGCTTCCCCAGCACAGATGATCGGTAAGCCACGGTGTACCGGTTCGTTTCACCAGCGCCTTCAGACGCTTCAGGTGCTCGCGATTGAGCGGCTCGGCCGAGCCAAAATACATGGACACCCCGTGCTGAACCACGCGGTATTGCTCGAGAATTCGATCCAGAATCGCGAGTGGACGTCCGCCATCGAGCATGTAATTTTCCGAGATGATCTCGAACCAATCCACCACCGGCCGGCGTTCCAGGATGTGGCGGTAATGCGGAACGCGCAGGCCGATTCCGATGCCGTAGTCGGTATGTCCGTTGAATTTATTGGCTGGCATATGAAAAGCCCTGAAAAAAAGGGGCGCCGTTTAGATTACTAGCGCCCCGCTGGGAAGAGTAGGCTTAGAAGTTTTGCTTTCTTATACGTTCTTTTTGGAACCGTCGGTGGCGCAACCGCCCTTGCCCTTGCAAGAGTTCTTGCCCTTGCAGCCCTGATCGCTGGTCTTGCAACCGCCCTTGCCCTTGCAGGAATTGAGGCCCTTACAAGCGTGCTTTTCCACTTTGTCGTCCGCAGCCTGCCCCGCGATGGGGCTGATGGCGGAACTCGCGGAAGTGAGTTCGGCGGCCGACCTGCCGGTGTTTGCCACGGTGGCCGCACGAGCCACAGTACCGCCCAGCAGTCCGGTGAAGGCCGCCGTGAGTACCAGGGAACTTTTTGAAATTTTCATTGAAATTGCTCTCCTTTGTGAGGTTTGTTAATGAGTGTCCGGATCAGCCGCCACTCTGTCTATGGGTTCGATGCAGAGCGCCGAAAAGTGACGCCGGAAAAAATAAAACCGAGGAAGACACAGACCACGGTTACGGAAACATGCCAAGTAACTATATGATAGACGTTTAAATTCGGGCATTGGATTTCGAGCACCGTCAGTCCGGCTAAACCGGCCAGGCCTCCGGCTGCAGCACCGGTAAGCAAAGGTGAGAGCCCCGCGCCCCGCAGCAGCGGCAGGGCCGACAGAACCGCCGCCGGCACCGCGAAAGCCATACCGATCCGGAAGCACGGCACACCGTTGCGGACAAACTCAGATTCCTGCACCGGATGAAAAATCATCGTGACGATCAGCAGCAGGAGAATGAAAACTGCCGAGGCAACGAATGCACTGGAACGGGCGTGTCTCGAGGCCGGGCTCATCTGGCGGACCAAAGAAAAGGCCAGCAACCCGGCGGTCGCAGTTAACGGCAGGAATACGGCGAATTTCTGAAGTTCGTTGAGCGCTAGCCAGCCATTCCATCCCACTACGTAGCACCCGGCCATGCAGACGGCCACAAAGATCCCCGCCAAGGCGGCGAAATAAAGGCCAGGGGACGCCAAGCCCCGAACAGGCTTCAAGCCGGTGATTACAGCGGCCTCAATCTGCTTCAACCGATCGGCAGGAAGGGGCGGAAGCGGCCGCGCGTCCAAGAGCTGGTCTATCTCGCGGAACTGGTCCATCCCGTCCTTCGTCACGTGGCCGCTCCCTTGCGCGAAGCGGCTCCCTTGCGCAGAGCGGCTCCCTGGTGCACAGCGGCTCCCGTGTGCGAAGCCTTGTGCAAAGCCTCAGTGTCCCGCGCAGTCTGGAGCATGGCGCGCAGACGCTCATACCCGCGATGCGCCTTCTGTTTTACCGCACCTACGCTGGACGAAGTTGCGCGGGCCACTTCTTCCAGGCTCAGCCCGTTCACCTTGAGCATGGTGAGCACTTCACGCTGGCTGGCGGGCAAGGGGGCGATCAGCTGCTCGAACGGTGGAAACTCATTCGGCGCGGCGCTTGCGATGGCCGGTTCGGGCAGCGCTTCCACTCCGATTTCCCGCACTGCGATCCGGCGCCGTTTGCGATAGCTGTCCACACGAACGCAGCGGGCGATCGCATAGACCCACGGAAGCAGCGGTTCGCCGGGGCGATAGGTGTGGCGCACGCGGTGAATCCGCAGCCAAGCCTCCTGAAGCATATCGCCGGCGTCATCCGGGTTGCCGAGCTGGGCCGCGAAGAAACGGTAAAGCTGCGGGCTCACCTGTTCAATCAGGGATCGCGCGGCGCTTTCGTCGGCCTGTTGATATCGCACCATGAGTTGCTCGAGCGCAGTCACGGAGGTTGCTGGATTTCTGCCGGGCTCCTCCACTTGTTGTTCGCCGGTAAGATCCATAGAGTTACGGCTGGGCGGACCTACAATCTTTAGTTTAGCCGAGCCAGCCAGCGAAGTCCTACGCGAGCCTGCGGCTGCGACGGACCCATTGGACCACTTGGAAGGCGCTTCCGATTACGCACAGGAAGATAAATCCCAGCATGATCCAGGTAGTCTCCGGGGCTTTGGCGATCCGCAGGATGCGCTGGCCGAATTCGATAGCCAGCCACCCAACCAACGTGAACCGGATGGCGCGCGCGATAAAAACCAGCCCGAGCAGGCGAGGGCGGGGGTAAGCGAAGGCGCTCGCGCTGGCGATGACCAGAGTGAACGGGAAGGGTGGCGGAGCCAGGCACGCGGTGGCAATCGCAATGGCAGCCTGGCTGGACATGCGGCGTCTAAAATACTCCAGGCGGCGAGGCTTCATCATTTTCTTCAGACCTTCTTCGCCGCCCTTGCGGCATACCAGATCCAGGAAAACTACGCCGAGCGTGGAACCGATGGCCGCGGTTACAACGTAGAACGGAAGATGCGCGGGATGACGGACGGTCAGTATGACAACTAAGAGATCGTTGCCGAAAGGGAAGAAAAGGAAAGAAGAGTCGGCTATGCCAAGGAGCAATGGCCCGAAGGCGCCCAAGTGGAGCAGCCAAACCAGGAAATGGCGGAGAAAGCCGTTCACGCTGGTTGGATGCGCCCTCCGAGCGAAGGTAACGGCAGGCGTCGCCGCGGAGAGTTGCACTGCGGCCAAGCGAGGAGCCGGGCAGCCCAAATGGCGATGGAGTACGTGCGGCTGGAGGAATAAACCGCCGCACGTACGAGTAGCGCGTGCTAAGCGCTCTTGGCCGAGTGCGCGGCGTGGCCGGCCATCTGAGCGCGAATGGCTTTCATTTGCTCGCGAGCTCCGGCGGAGCGTTTGCGGCCATCCGGAGTGGCATCGATGAGTTTTTCCAGATTGGAAGCAAAGCCCGGACCGAAAGCGGCGCGGACCTCTCCGAGCACCGGCTCCACCTTCGCAAACACGCCGATATGTTCGCCATTAGCGTCGCTAAACAGGTCCAGGCTGATGGCGCCGCGATTAACCAGCACCGCCGCCATATCCCAATAACTGACCACCATCCGGAGATGACCGCTGTGTTCGCCCATCATGGCAGACATGAAGTCGCCTAAAGATTCAGGGTTGAAATCGCGAAAATACCATTCGCGAGCTTTTCGCATCGTTTCTTCACGACGCAAATCGTACAGTTTCAGAATTAGACCAGCTTCGTCTTGAATCGACATTAACAATCGCTCCTTTGCGAATTCCGGCGCTACGGCGCGCCGTTGGACAGTTTAGCAGAGTGCATTGCGACAGCAAATTGGTCGAGTGGCGCAAAAGCGCAAAGGGCGCGGCGCGCACTGCCAAACGGATCAGGAACTCGCCCGCGCTGCCCTCCGTTTTGCGCGAAAATCCTCAATAACAGGCCGCTGCGCTAAAACTTAAAACGGGACCGGTTCCGTCCACCGGTCCATGCATTACGTTTAAGTAGCAATCTTCAGCGGGATTGGTATAGGCATGGCCTTCTAACCCGGAAATATTTCCGCCGGAGACATCCGGACCAATGATGGGCCAAGGTTTCGAAGCCGGCCACCAATGGGGGCGTCCGGTCTGGTAGAACGAAGCAGGCAAAGTTTTGGACGATGGCACAAGCTGGGAGTATGGAGCTTGGAATCCGGTGAGTTTGCTGGGCACCTCGGCTGAATCGAATCTAGACGCGGCATCCACGGTATCGTAGTTGGCCCAGCGGTAAAGAGTGGTTGCCACATTGGGGTCCGAAGGGACCGTCACGCCATCCGAAGAGTCGCCACTTCCAAGATTGTCGTAAATTTGCGAATAGTTGGTTTGAACGCCGGTCTGCCCGAGCACATTTCCTATTACGTTAAAAAAGCGCGAGTACGAGAGCAAATAGACCGGAGTGGTGTTGCTGGTACACGGTCCAAAAACCGAGGTCTGGTAGGTGGAACCGCTACGCCAGCAGGCCGGCTGGGTGCCGCTGAGATAATTGCGGAATAAAGTAATGAAATTGTGAGTGCCATGGAAAACATCGCCGTAAATCTGGTCGCCAATGTTGCCCTCATACAAAATGCTATCCGTTCCGGCGGTGTGCACATTGCTCATGGCGTTGTTATAACCAACGGCTCCGTTATAGTAATTGTTGATATCGAAGTTGTACCCCAAAACGGTTCCCGAACATGCGCCGTTGATGGTCAGCGGTCCGCTAACTCCTTGGAAGATATTATTTTCGACTAGATTATCGGAGCCGGTATAACATTCGAAACCGTAGCTTAAGTCATAGGAATTCTGGGTCAAATAGAAGTAGCTGCTGCGCACGGTGATGTGCGCCGAATATTGCACTTGGACGTGCGACCGGCTGGAATCGATGTCCCGAACCCCCCAGACCCAACTATTTAGAGCGTTGAAAAAGGCAATTCCAACTCCTAAGCCCGAGTCGCCGGCTTCCGCCGCGCTGTTATCGACGCTTAAACTTTCTACGCCCACACCTAACACCGGATGTGAAGCCCACCAGGCTTGCGGGGCACTGGAGGCTTTCCAATTAGGCATATCCAGGCCGGTCGTGATACCGACTTTGACGTTGGCGCCCGAACAGGCCGCACCCGCAATAGTAACTCCATTGCAGGACGTGACCGTGACAATCTGGACCTGGTTGCGACCTGACCGTTGCGCGCCGCCACTGTTGCCCTGTAACGAGCATATGGGAGAAGTGTTAGAAGAACAAACCAGCACGCTTCCGTCGTCCTTATCGTCGTCCTGCTGGTCCAAAATGATGGGATGGCCGACGACGAGATTGGGGACCGCTGCGAGGGTGATGGTGGTGGTCCCCTTTGCATAGCCGGCGGTCCACGCCACTGCACCATTACTGGGCTGGCCTTTCCAATTCACGTCGGACGAGGCAACGCAAATATCTGCGATGATGCCCTGGCAGGGATTGCTTCCGCTAAACACGAGAAATGTTTCATTCGATCCCGACCCGCGAATGGTAACGTTATTATGGCTGGAAATTAAAATACCGGATGATAGATGGAATGTTCCCGCGCCGAGCAGGACGTATTGCTCTGGTCCGCAAGCAGCCAGGGCGTTATTAATAGGTGTCGCGCTCCCGTTGTAGGGGGCAATGGTTTCGCCGCATTGTGTGCGATTCGCTGGAATGCCTCCTGTGACACCCGCCGTCGACCAGGAAGTGCCACGCGAAGGTGAGAGAACGTTAGACCATGGATCGGTCTGCCCCTGCAGCCCCAGAGCTAGAAAAAAGAAAACAAATTTTGTCATGAACGCCTTTCGTTAGAGTTATTTGCAAAGCCCTTTCAGGTAATAAAGATACGGGCACACCACTCCCCAGCAGGCTGAATCACACTCTACGAGCTAACGGTTAGAGGCTATGCGCGCGATTTCCCTAAGGGCTTCAGCGTGAATAGTTTTTGTTTTACTGCGGTACTAGTAGTATTTGGCTTACGAAAGTACTACTGTACCATAAAGAGTCGCTTTCGGTGCCCGCTAAATTCAAACTTTTTTCCTCGTAGTACTATTAGGGAGAGACGAGGGATTCGGCCCGCTAACATGAGAACGAGTTAGAGAGGTAACATGTCGAGCGCCGCCTGGAGTTCGCTACGCGTGTGGGCATCCCCGGTTCGCGCTGTAACTTCGATCCCCTTCTGGTACAAGGCTCGCGCCTGCTCCACCTCACCCGATTTCTCCAGCGCCTGGCCACCGTGAAAATAGGCGGCCGCATAATTCGGATTGTGATCGAGCAGCGCGCGAAACTCATCCACGGCGCTCTTTAAATCGTTGCTCTTCACGAATTCCATCGCCAGCCCGTAGCGTGCAAAGGCGTCGGCTGGATTCTGCGCCACCATCGCTTTGAGTACTTCGATTCGATTGATCGCCATGTCACTCCTATCATGCCTGCGTGCTACTATACCGGGCAATGGCGTGCCCGTATTTTTATCCGCTGGCGCGATTCGAATCCAGTCCATGGAGCGTGCCGCCGCGTTTACCGTTGGGCGACGCCTTTTCCGGTGAGTGCCGCGCGCCGGGGACCGCCATCCAGCCCGGCGAGGCGCGCATGCGCGAAGTTTGCAACACCGGATATGGACGCCACAGTTGTGAACAGTTCCCCACCTCTTCCGCCGCCGACGCGATTCGCTTCCATGTCGCGCAAGACGCCGGAGAATTGATCCATATTCAGTTTATTTTCGAAAAGGAGTGCTGGCCCGCCCAGCGCGGAACGGCGGATTTCAGCGTGAAGAACGGCTTCTCAGACGGCTTGCCCGATAAGATCCTGCGCCGCCAGGCCGAAGCGTTTGTGGAGAGCTACCTCAAGAGGCGGAACAGCGCATGAGTTCACGGCATCTCACTTCAGAGCTGGCCGGCCGTTTCGTGCGCGAGTCTGTTTCCGAGTATTCGGAATTCGCGCTTCCCATCGACGCCAATACGCTCGGCAACGTGCTGGGCGGGAAGGTGATGCACCTGGTGGATCTCGCGGCTGCGCTGGCCGCGGTTCGTCACGCGCGCTGCGCGGTGGTAACGGCTTCGGTGGATCAGATGACCTTTCTGCATCCCGTCCACATTGGCCGGTTGATCATTCTGCAATCCAGCGTGAACCGCGTGTTCCGAACCTCCATGGAGGTGGGAGTGCGAGTGCAGGTGGAGGATCTGCTCACCGGTAATCGCAGACATACTTCGTCCGCGTACCTGACGTTCGTGGCGCTGGATCCGGAGGGACGGCGCGTTCCCATCGCGCCCGTGATTCCAGAAACCACTGACGAGAAGCGGCGTTATGCCGAAGCCGAAGAACGGCGGGCTTACCGGTTGGCGATGCGCGACAAAGCTTTGCGAAAACTGGAGTGACCCGCGAGCAACGGGTGACGGGTTTATTCGTTCCCGGCTTTGTACATGTACTTAATGTTGGGTTTGAAAATCAGCAGATTCGGGTGCCCGTCGCGATTCACCTTCAGGCAAGTCTTGTCGTACCACTCAATCACACCCTCTACCGTTTCACCGTCTTTCATTACGAACACCATGGGGGTCTTGGCCTGCATTTGTTTCATGTAGTAGAAATTTTCGGCGTTGGTTTGGTCCGGCGGGGCAGCCTTCTTCTGGTGATTGTTGGGACGGCGGTTCATTTGGTCTTTCACTTCGTTCAAAGACGGACGGATTAGTTTACGGTTCCCGGACTCCACGGCACGCTCCACAATTCGAGATGATCCAATCAGGCCCAAAACGTTTTGAGAAACCCGGCCGGGGCCGCTCGGAGGATTACTAGAAGTTCAACTAAAATCATTGAACCACACTGACCGAGGCTCTGCAAGGAAGCGCCTTAAGCACATCCGACGTACTTCGGGGCGTGCGGTTACGCGGCTAAGCCGCGCAATTCCACCACCAGGGCATCCAGCGCGATGCTCTTTTGGATGTTGCGGCGCACCAGTTCGGAAAGCTCATCGGCCCGGCGCACGGCGGCGCGAATCCAGCGGAAAGAAACATGCCCGGCCAGCGCTTCCAACTCGCGCCGGATATCGGCATTGCGGATTTCGCCCACGCCCTCCCGCAACAGCAGCAGGTCCTCCAGCAGTACATACAGGATACTCAGCAGCGCGTCCAGCTTCTCGGTTCTGCGCGGCGCCATGGCCTCGGCGTATTTGGCCCAATCCGCGAAGGACGCTCGGCCGGCCGCTACTTCCAGCAACTTCAGCATCGCGCTGCGCCGCTCATCGTAGACTTGCAACTCCATTGAGACGGCAACGCCGGGACTTCCGGCGGCTAGTGCGATGCGACGCGCGGCATCCGGCAATCCGCGCGACTCCACGAAGGCCAGCATCTCGGCGTTGGAGAGCGGCGCCAAATGGAAGGAGACGGCGCGCGAGCGGATGGTGGGCAGCAAATCGTACGGGTTTTCGGCGCACAGCAACAGGATCAAATATTCGGGCGGCTCTTCCAGAATCTTCAGCAGCGAGTTCTCGGCTTGTTCATTGGCCCGATCGATATGATCGATCAGAAAAACGCGCCGCGCTCCATGCAGCGGCTTGAATTGCGCACGCTCCTTCAACAGGCGCATCTGTTCGATGCCGATCTGGCGCAGGGGACCGTCGGGCGGAAAAGTGAGGAAGTCGGGATGGGTGCCAAAAAACAGTGGATCTTCGTTGCGCTTATCGGCGGGCCATTTCTCGCGCTCCGCGATGGTTTCGGCGTTAGCTTCCAGGCTAAGATCGTCCTGTTCTATCTTGTTCGCGCCGCCCAGCATGGCGGCCGCAAATCGCCGTGCCAGCGTGGCCTTGCCGGCGCCCTCTGGACCGTCCAACAAAATGGTTTGCGGAATTCGCTCCTGCCGCGTCATCGCAAAAAGCGTTTGCGCCACTGGGCTGTTTCCGTAAAAGCGCTCGAATGACAAACTTTTAGTCTCTCACAACGCATTTCTCTCCTGGAATCAACTCAGAGTGAGTTACAATCGCGAAAGAAGGCGAACCCATTGGCATTCAAATCCATTCAGCCGGTAAGACTGGGAATCGATTTCGGCACCACGCGCACCGTTGTGGCGGCCGTGGATCGGGGAAATTATCCGCTGCTTTTATTCGACGGACCAGACGGCGCGCATATGGACTGGTTTCCTTCGGTGGTGGCGGTGCGCGGCAGCGAGCGACTTTATGGATGGCAGGCCTGGGCATGCCAGCAGGATCCGGAATGGACCATCGTCCGCTCGCTGAAACGCGTGTTGCAGGACGCCGGGCCCAATACCATTCTGGAACTTGCCGAGCAGCAGGTACCCTTGATCCAAGTGCTCCGTGAAATGGCCGGCGCGCTGTGCGCTGTGCTGCCGCAGGAAAAACTGGAAGTGATGCTCGGCGTGCCTGCCAATGCCAATTCCAACCAAAGATTCCTCACCGTGGAAGCGTTTCGTTCCGCCGGATGCGACGTGGTAGGGCTGTTGAACGAGCCCTCCGCCGCGAGCATCGAATTCGGCCATAAGAACAAAATCAACGGCGTGATTCTGGTTTACGATTTGGGCGGCGGAACATTCGATGCGTCGCTGGTGGAAGTGGGAGAGAAAACCCATCGCCCCATCGCCACCGAAGGCATCGCCACTCTGGGCGGTGACGATTTCGACGAGATCCTGGCGGAGCTGGCCACCAGCAGCGACGAGCGCAACGGGCTTTCGCAGGCCGAGCACTTCCGGCTGCTCGAAGAGTGCCGCGTTCGCAAAGAGGCGCTGAATCCGAATACGCGGCGCATCGTGGTGGATCTGGAATCGGTGCGGGAAGGCTGGGGAACTGTGACGGTTCCGATCGCCGACTACTACGAGCTGTGCCGGCCGCTGGTGGATGAAACATTGCACGTGGTGGAAGACTTGCTGGAAGCGCAGGGCGGCGAGATCGAAGCGTTGTATGTGACCGGCGGTGGCAGCGAGTTGCCCATCGTGGGTCGCGTGCTGCGCGAGCATTTCGGCAAACGAATCCGGCGCTCGGTGCATGCGCGATCGGCCACCGCGCTAGGTCTGGCGATCCAGGCGGATGAGCAGGCCGGGTATGTTTTGCGCGAAAAATTCACGCGCCATTTCGGAGTGTGGCGGGAAGGAGACGCTGGAAGCCGCATTGTTTTCGATCCGCTGTTTCAGAAGGGGGTTCCATTGCCTGCCCCCGGCGAGCGCCCGCTCGAAATCCGCCGCCGCTATACTCCAGTGCACAACATCGGGCACTTTCGCTATCTGGAATGTACCCATCTGGACAGCGACCGGCAGCCCTGCGGCGACGTCACGGTGTGGGACGATATTCAGTTTCCCTTCGACCCTGCGCTGCGGGATTTGGAGAGCGCCGAAGTAGCGCACTCCCCAGCGGCGCGCTCGCACACCGTCGAAGAGACCTATGCCATCGATGCGAGCGGCACGGTGAGCATTCATATCGCGAATCTCACGGCCAATTACGAGCGCGTTTATCGCCTGGGCCGCTGGGCTGCCAAAGACGCTCCCATCACGCCCGCCAAGCCCCGCATGCGGCACATGGCACGCAAGCAGGCTGAGGGCCGCGGCCGTTAATTTGCGGCCGTGAACAGCCCAAGCGAACAAGGTTGAGTGAAGAGGCCGGGTTAACAAGTTTGGGTCAGCTTCTGGATCTTATCGGCCAGCACCGGCTCTACGATCTGGCGCATTCCTATTTCCCCGGCATGCCGCACTTCCCCACGCATCCGCCCTTTGTCTTCGGGTTGACTCGAAAACACGGCGACATGATGCTGGAAGGCGGCGTCAGCTCTTCAGCCGATTCGTTCGCATTGGGCGGTCATGTGGGCACGCACATCGATGCGCTCTGCCATTTTTCCTGCGACGGGATGTTGCATGGCGGCGTGGAGGCCAACGCGGTCCAGAATGACTCGAGTGGTTTTACCCAACTTGGCGTGGATACCATCGCGCCCATTCTGCGCCGCGGAGTGCTGCTGGACATCGCGGCCGAAATGGACATGAATGCTTTACCCACGGATTTTTCAATCACGCCCGCTCATCTAGACGCGGCTCTGCAAACGGCGAACACCACCATCCAGCCGGGCGATGTGGCGTTGCTGCGCACCGGCTGGGCGCGCTATTTCGACGACTTCGCTCAATTTGTTACCGGCGGCCGGGGAGCTTCGCCGGCCAGACACGGAGCGGCAGGGCCAGGGCCTGAAATCGAGGCCGCGCGCTGGCTGAGCGAGCGCGGAGTGTTTGCGGCGGGCTCCGATACCATCGCGTTCGAGAAAGTGCCCGCGCCCAGCATGCCGGTACACGTTCACTTGCTGGTGGAATGCGGCATTCACATTATGGAGGCGTTGAACCTGGAAGACCTGTCGCGGGACCGCGTTCGTGAGTTTGTGTTCATTGCGGCTCCGCTCAAAATACGCGGAGGGACCGGTTCGCCAATCCGGCCGCTGGCGCTGGCCTGACATTTGCTAACCCTGGCGATCGCTAATACCGATTCAGGAACGCGGTCAGCTCTGGAGTCAGGGATTTTCGCGCGGCGATGCACAAATCGATTCCTTCCAGCGTCTGCGCCAGAGTCCTGGGACCTCCGTTGTAATCCTTTACGCGATCGGCAAAGAAAGAATCCAATTCATCACGGTGTTTGGCATCGCAGAAACTCCCGCCTACCGACGGTAGCATGGCGGCGTAGTCTTCGCCTACTTCGCGCGGGAGGCGCTTCAGCAGGGTGTCCAGATGCTGCTTCACGAATTCAAAGGGGACCTCGCGCGTATCCACGAAAGACAACGGCCCAAACAGCAGCGGGTAAAACGACTCGCGCAGATCGAAATCCTTCGAGAACAGCAGATCGAGCGCAGCCCGCGCCAGATCGGGATTGCGGAACGAACCCAGCGCATCGAGCAAGACCTCGCGGACGTGGTGATTGCGCTCTTGAATGGCCGCCGTTCGAAGCGAGTTGAAAAGATCGCGATTTCCGAATTCGGCCGCGATTCGCAGCACAGGCTGCAGCATGTCGGGATCCATGTTTTCTCGGCCGGCGCTTTGTTGGCCGGAGCTTTGTTTACCAGAGCTTTTTTTAACAACGTTCCGGCCGGTCTGCAGCCACTGGCGCGCCAGCGTTTCTGCCTGATCGATCAATTCCCTCTCCTGGCCCGTTCCGGCCACAAATGGAACCAGCTTCTGGCGCAGCAAGCGAGTGTCGTCGTTGTCTCCGGGTTTCGCGGTCCATCCCAACGCTAACGCTTTTTCGCCGAAATATTCTCGAATAAAACGCCCCCCTTTTTCACGCAACCCGGCCGGCACGCTTTCGCCCCGAAGCAGCGCCGCGATATTGGCCGAAGCCTGGACTACATGCCAGTCCGGATCCTGGCTGAATTCTGGAACCAGCCCTAGCGCCATCTGTGGGGAGACTTCTCCTTCGCCGGCTAACGCATCCACGTCTCCAAGAACGCCCACTCGCTCGGCGACGCTCAAATGGCGGCCGTGATCGGCGAGTACTTTTTTCAGCAGATCGCCTTCGTATACAACCTGGTAATAGCCGGTCTCGCCGTCGTTCGGCAGAATCCAAGAGGGGCAGGTTTGAGCGCCGGTTAACGCAATCTCATCTTTCGGATCGGACAACAAGCTGCATTGGCGATGCACGGAACCGTCCGCTTCATACGCCACGCAGATGGGAATCTGCCAGGTCTGCGGCCGAGCTTGCGATCCGATGGGCAGCGAGCGTTTTTGCGTCACCGACAGAGACGGCTGCGCTCCGCACTTTAGCTCCATGGAAACTTCCGGCACGCCGGGCTGATCGAGAAAGCTGTTAAACGCGGGCGCCAGGTCCCGGCCCGCGGAATTGCTGATGGCCGCTTCAAAATCGCTGGCAGTCGCGTTGCCCCAGGCGTGCTGCTTCAGATACGCCTGGACGCCCGTGCGGAATTTTGCCTCGCCGATCCAGCGCTCGAACATTTCGATCACCGCCGCGCCCTTCTCATATGTAATGTCGTCGAAGGCGTTGGCGATGTCGTCGTTGCTTTCGATGGGCTGCCGGATTTCGCGCGCGGACGCCAGTTCGTCGCCGCGCATGGCGCCCAGCCGCGCGCTGACGGCGGTGACCTCGAGACGCCATTCCGGCTTCCACTCGCCCGGAATTTTACGCTCCATCCAAGTGGCGAACGCCTCGTTCAACCAGGTGTCGTTCCACCACGCGGTGGTTACCAGATCGCCGAACCACTGGTGAGCCATCTCGTGCGCGCAGGTGCCCGCCAGCTCGCGTTGGTGATCGATAGTTTGGGTGGTTGGATCGGCCAGCAGCGTGCTCTCGGCGTAAGTGATCATTCCGGCGTTTTCCATCGCGAAGTCGCTGACCGGCATCACTACCGAATCCAGCTTCTCGTAGGGGAACGGCATTTCGAAATAATCCTCTAGCAATTTGAGCAGTTGCGGAATTGCAATGGCGGCATAGGCGGCTTCCGCGCTCTTACCTTTGGGAACAATCACTCGCACAGGCGTGGCGCCCACGCGGCCGCCATCCACCACGTCGAATGGTCCCACGGCAAAAGCGACCAGATAGCTGGGCAACGGCGGCGACTGCTTGAAGCGCACCGTCCGCATGCCTTTAGGCTCGCTCGATTCCATTTGAACGGGCGTGTTGGAGAGCGCGAGATCGTCTTTGGGAACGTGCAGCGTGAGCTGCCACGGCACTTTGAAGCTCGGCTCATCGAAACAGGGAAATGCGCGGCGGGCATCGGTCGGCTCGAACTGGCTGTAGACGTACCACTCGCGATCTTCCTTGAGTTGGAAAATGCCGGCGCTGCTGTTGCGGCTGATCTTGCCGCGATAATCGGCGTGCAAAATACCGTGGCCTGAAATCGAACGGTCGAAGGAAAAGCCGATGAATTGTCCACCGCCAGGCACGATCTTGACCGGAACAGCACTACCGGCTTCCAGCTGATATGTCGCGGCCTGGATTTCAAGATTGACCGCGTTCAACCAAATTACATCCGCGGGCGTGCGAACATCCACGCCGATGTCGACGCTGCCCTGGAATGTATCGCGATCCGGAACAATGGTGAGATCCACGGCGTAATGGGTAGGCTGGGCAGAACCGTCCAGGCGCAACTTGGGCGGTTCCAAAGACGGCGACGCCAACGCCGCTGGGATAACCAGGAGAGGGATGAAAAAACCGGCGAACTTCATAAATGAACTTCTGCTGCTTCAAGACGATGCGACTGCACCGCGCTCTTTCGGAGCCACACCAGCCCGAGCGCGCACAAATAAAGGCATGCGCCGGTTAGAACGGTAGCGCGTAGACCGATATAGATGGCCAGACATATTGAGGCCGCCGATCCGAGAACGCTGGCGGCCGCGTTCAATGCCCAGGCCCAGCGCACCGCTTGCGGGTAATTTTTCTCCAGTCGCGTGAGACCGGCGGGAAAGGGAACACCCATGAGGAAGCCGGCTGGAGCAATCATACATGCGGTGGCGAGAACCTTCCATGGCAGCGGCCAGCCTACCCCGAATTCGCTAACCGGCGCTGCGATATATGCCAGGGCCGAGACTGTGATGGCTACGCCCGCGAGCACCGCCGTCAGGCCCGTTTGATTCGCCTCCGAGGTGAGACGCCGGCTGTAATAGCTACCCAGGCCGCTTGAAATCAGCATCGAAAAAACGATCACCGTTAATGCATACGTCGGATGCCCGAGAAAGAGTACAAATTTCTGGATCAGCGCCACTTGGATCAAAATATATCCCGCTCCAATACAAACAAAGTACAGCAAAAATCCGCGCACGCCGCGCCCGGAGGGCAGCTTCTCGCCGAGCAGCAGGGGCGGACACGCCAACACCAGCGCGATGGCCAGCACGCTGATCCCCACTACCTCAAACAATAATGGTACCGCGCGATTGATCTTGTAATCCGCCGAAAGGCCGGCCGGATTCAG
>Ga0181525_10001867_pt1 | contig 17752 bp, 17 predicted proteins | sample PEATcosm2014_Bin_48_FD_121100 | JGI IMG/M metagenome (GOLD analysis project Ga0181525, IMG submission 121100) | Peatland microbial communities from MTU Mesocosm Facility, Houghton, MI, USA - PEATcosm2014_Bin06_10_metaG | ecosystem: Environmental > Terrestrial > Soil > Wetlands > Peat | place...
ACGCCGAGTTCGTTGTAGCGGTCGCGCGGGTCGGCTTCCGGCTGGAATGATTTTGTATTTACTTCCTCAAAAACAGGCTCATGTATAAAAGGTTTTGCTGCGGGCGATGGCTCGGATTTTCGCGGGATGGTTTCGCCGTGCGGGATGGCCGTGGAACGCGGCTTGGGCGCGGTTGTGCGCTGAAGCTGCGTGTCGAGCTTTTTGATCTCGGATTCGAGCGAGGCAATCTGGTCGCCGAGCATGCGGGCGCGTTCGGAAATCGGGTCAACCTGCTTCGCCTTCTTTTTAACGAACGCCATACGACAAATCTCAATGCCGCAATAGAATTGCGACGAAAATTCCCAGCGCACCGAGTGCGACAATCAACAGCGGCCATGTCATCGCCAGACCGATTTTGCAAAGTTCGCCGAAGCTTAAATTGGCGAATGGTGAAACAACCGGTGTTGGCACGGCTTCGGCTTCGGATTTTTTCTGAGCGGATTCGCTGGCGAGAGCGGGCAATTTCAAGCGGGCGGAATTCCATTCCATCCGCGCATTTTCAATCGTCGTCAGTGCGCGTGTGAGTTCGATGTGGAAGTTTTCCTTCGTCCAGCTTTCATCATGGACGTTCTGTATTTTATTCAGTGCATCGCGGAAATCAGCGATGGTCTTGACCATTTGCTCGGCATCGCGGCGTGAGTTGAACTCGGCTTTTTCTAACAGGCCGAGTCCACGCGTGAGGTTGTGGACCATTTCCTGGCGGCCGTTTTGAAATTCGAGCTGGCGGCGGCGCAATTCCTCGAGCGAAGCGCGTTCGCGTTCCAAATCCTCCTGGGTGCGTTTCAGCTCGGCGAGTTTTTGCTGCGCCTCGACGACTTTGCGGTCCACCTCGTCGCGCGTTGGTGCGCGAAGCGGATCGTTGGTTGCCGCGAATGGCGTCGGCGATTTGTGCGCCTGAAAATCCGTGTCAATAAATTCGGTCGAGTCGTATTCAGCCATGTGGCGACTTTAACGCCGTTACAATTTCGTGTAAAGCGGTGTTTGCACTTGTCAGGGTCGCGGGCGAGTCCTAGATTACATGCATCGGCTGGCGATGATTTGAAATGATTGAATTGATTCAGTTTCCGTGGAGTCCTTTCTGCATTGTGCAGAGGCGCATCTTGGAATTTTCCGGCGCGCCCTTCAAAACAACAAATATCCCCAACCAGGACCGATCGCTGGTCTGGAAACACACGAAGCAGCGTTATTACGGGGTGCCCGTCATTCGCGATGGCAAGCACATGATTTTTGAACTCACGGATGATTCACAGGTCATCGCGAAGTATCTCGACGAGGAATTGGAACTGGATTTATTTCCCGCAAAATGGCGCGGCGTTCAATCCGTTTTCTGGCGGTTCATCGAAAACGACATTGAAGGCGCGACGTTCCGGCTCAATGACATTTATTTCAAGGAAAATGTGCCGCCGGCAGAGCAGTTGCAGTTTTTGCGCTTTAAGGAACGCAAGTTCGGTCGCGGCTGTATTGACCAATGGCGCAGAGATCAAAAAACCTTGCTCAAGAGGTTGGAGGAATTATTGATTCCATTTGAAATTATTCTGACGCATCAAATGTTTTTGTTGGATGACCAGCCGCATTTTGTGGATTTCGACTTGTTTGGAATGCTTGGAAACTTTCTCTATTCCGGCCATTACAAACTGCCGGCACGCCACAAACAAATCCAACAATGGCATCGCCGAATGACGACAATCAAAAAGCTAAAATGAAACCTGCTTGTTACCCAAACGTCGTCGTTTCTCAACCCGATTTTGTTTTGCTCTAATTAATTTATACATACCCAGTGAAAAATTACATCCTCGACACCAACGTCCTCCTTCACGATCCCAACTCGCTTCTCAACTTCGATGACAATCACGTCGTGATTCCCATTGAGGTCATCGAGGAGATTGACCGTTTCAAACGCGAGTCGTCCGAACTCGGCCAGAACGCACGTCAGGTGTCGCGAATGCTCGACGGCTTCCGCGGCGAAGGCAGCTTGAGCGAGGGGGTGCAATTGCCCAATGGCGGCAAGCTGAAGGTGGCTTTCCAAAAAAACGGCAATGGCAATGGGGACAGCCACATTGTGAATGGCAACAGCGTGGACAATCGCATTCTTTTGCTTGCTGCCGGAATTCAAAAAACGCAGCCGAAAAATCCGGCGATTCTTGTTTCAAAGGACATCAATCTACGCATCAAGGCCGATGCGCTTGGTTTGCAGGCTGAGGATTACGAGAACGACCGCGTTCACATCCAAGATCTTTACACCGGCATGATTGAACTGTCCGTTGGCCCGGAAAAAATGGCCGCGTTCCGCTCCAATGGGGAACTTCAGGTAAACGGCGGTAAAAAATATTTCCCGAACGAATTCTGCACGCTCATTGACGAAACAAATCCAAAAAAGGCCGCGCTAACAAAAGTGGACGCGACGGGAACAAAACTCGTGCCCATCATTGACTGCCGCGAAGGCGTCTGGGGCATCAAGCCGCGCAACCGCGAGCAGCATTACGCTTTCGATGCGCTACTCGACGACCGTGTGAAACTCGTCACGCTCATGGGCAAAGCCGGCACGGGAAAAACCCTGATGGCGATGGCCGCCGGCTTGAAGCGTACCGTGCTTGACCGCGAATTCCGCCGGCTCGTCGTCGCGCGCCCGACGATTTCCATGGGCAAGGAACTCGGATTCCTCCCCGGCTCGCTCGAGGAAAAGCTCGCGCCTTGGATGCAGCCGATCCACGACGCGCTAGAAATGTTAAGCGACCTGAACATGGGCCACGACCATCGCCGCAGCGGCGACCTCATGCGCAGCGGCGCGATCGTTGTCGAGGCGTTGAGCTACATTCGCGGGCGCAGCATCGCGAACCAGTTCATGGTTATTGATGAGGCGCAAAACCTGACGCCCCTGGAAGCCAAAACTATCATCACGCGCTGCGGCAGCGGCACGAAAATCATCTTTACAGGCGATCCATATCAGATTGACAATCCGTATGTGGACTCGTCTTCGAACGGATTCAATTACATCGTGAGTCGGTTCCGCGACCAGGCCATCGCCGCTCACATAGAACTGCAAAAGGGCGAGAGATCCGAACTGGCCGAGCTGGCCGCAAATATTTTGTAGCGGAAAATGTCCGCAAATTTAGAACGCAATCGCAAAGCGTGACTTTCCCAGGGCCTTTGCCGGGACAAATTATTTTTTATTTTGACGATTGACAAATCGCCGTTCCGGTCGGATTTTCATTTAGCTGTGGAAAAACCAGCGTATTTATGATCTCAAATGAACGACCATCACCATTCGGTCGGCGACCTTATCAGGGTCAAGCAGGCCATGGTTACAGCCAGCCTAAACCGCAGATTCAGGAAGACACTCTCAAATCCGGACAAGTGCAAATCGAGCGCAAGAACTTTGTGTTCACGCTCAAGGAAAATCCTCGCGGGCGTTTTTTGCGGATCACCGAGGACGTCGGCGGGCGGCGTGACACCATCATTATTCCATCCACCGGCTTGGAAGAGTTCAAAAAGCTCGTGGATGAAATGGTAAAGGCGTCCAACGAAATCCCACCGAAAACTTAAATCGTTGCATCGTTAAATGGTGAATCACACCAAGGCTGTGTCCGTTGCAAAGATTTAACGTTTCGATGACTTTTTCTTCGCCTTTGTTTTAGTTTTCAATTTCAACCGTGCCGCGTCGCCCCAAAGACCTTCCAGATCGTAACGCTCACGTGCATCCGAGCGCATGACGTGGACAATCACGTCAAAAAAGTCCAGCACCACCCACGCGCCCTGCATTGAGCCGTCCTTGCGCAGCGGGCGCAAATCATAGTCGTCGCGCAGGCCTTCGGTTATTTCCTCCACGATGGCGCGCAGATGCGGTTCGCTCGTGCCGGACGCGATGACAAAATAATCCGTCACCGACGACAAATCGCGCACGTCGAGAATGACAATGTTTTCAGCCTTTTTGTTGTCCGCAAAGTCGCGGCAAAGCTGGGCAAGTTTTTTTGAATACATCTGCGGGGATATTGCGGCGGATGAGATCAAAGATAAAGACGATAGTTTCGGATGGCCTCGGCCACGGCGGATGGCACGAGCGGTTCAATCGGAAGACCGGCCTTAAGCCGTGCTCGAATTGCCAGCGAAGAAACCGCCAACGGAAATCCCCTCAGCGCACGTCCGCGAAACGGCGCGGGAAAATCCGCCGGTGTTTCGCCAGGACGCGGTATCACCACGAACTCTGCCAGCCTCGCCAGTTCGTCCGGTTCCCGCCACTCATTGAGCTTCGCCACATGATCGGTGCCAATGAGCCAGAAAAAATTTGCTCCCGGAAATTTTCCCGCGTAAACGCGGAGCGTGTCAACGGTGTAGGAAATGCCGCCGCGCTGGATTTCCTGTGCGTCAATTTCGCAATTCGTTTTCCCCGCAAGCGCAAGCCTGAGCAACCGAAGGCGCTCAAACGCAGGTGCGGGTTTGCTGTCCGGCTTGAACGGCGATTGCGCCGCCGGGATGAAAAACAGTTTATCCAAGCCGAGTTCTTCGACCGCCGCCTGCGCGACGAGCAGATGGCCGAGGTGAACCGGATCAAACGAACCGCCAAACAAGCCGATTTTCATTTCACAACAGTTTTTTCAGATTGTCTCGATGTAGTCGAGGTCTTTTCCGTGCGTTTCATCAAGACCACGCAACGCCCAGAGTGCGACTAAAATGCAAAGCACACCGATGAACGCCGCAGTGGGGACGATGCCGATCTGCGATTTGAAATGGTTGAACATCATCGTGAGCGGCACGACCGCGCCGCGCACAAAGTTCGGCACGGTGGTGGCGACGGTGGCGCGGATATTCGTGCCAAATTGTTCGGCAGCGATGGTCACGAACACTGCCCAATAGCCGACGCCAAAACCGAGAAAAAGGATAACGAGATAAAATGTGGCCTCGGAAAACCCGGCGCAGAAAAAATATGCAGCCATCGCCGCCAGCGTGAAAACGATGAAGGCGAAGACGATTTTTTTACGCGAACGTAATTGCTGGCTTAAGAAGCCGCTGGCGAATCCGCCGAACGTGATGCCGAGATAGGCAAAGGCGACAGCGTGGGCGGCATCAATTGCGCCCCGTATTTGCAGAGATTTTGAGATTTCCGGCGACAAATTGACGAGTATCCCGATGACGAACCACAGCGGCACACCGATGAGGATGCAGCGGAGATATTTCGCAAAGCGCTTCCAACTTGTAAACAGCGACAGAAAATCCCCGCGTGCGGCCTGCGTTGGATTGCTTCGCAGTTGTTTGAACATTCCCGATTCGGCGACGCTCATCCGCAAAATCAAAAGCACCAGCCCAAGTCCGCCGCCGATGAAATACGCCGTGCGCCAGTGAACCAGGCCGGCCACCAGTCCGCCGACGACCGCGCCGAAAACGCCGATGGTGGATACAATCATCGTGCCGTAACCGCGCGATTCATTCGAGAGAACTTCGGAAACAAGCGTGATGCCGCCGCCGAGTTCGCCTGCGAGACCGAAGCCGGCGATGAACCGCCATACGGCGTAAGCCTCCACCGAATGGACGAAGCCATTGGCTATGTTGGCGACGGAATAAAGCAGGATGGAACCGAAGAGCAAAAAGACACGGCCAAAACGGTCACCAAGAATTCCAAAGACGATTCCGCCCGCCAACATCCCGGCCATCTGGCAGTTGAACAGAAAAATGCCGTGTTCCAAGATCTGATTGCCGGAAAAGCCGAGGTCTTTCAGGCTCGCGCTGCGCACGATGACGAACAAAATCAGATCATAGACATCCACGAAATAGCCGAGCGCGCCGACGATGACGGCGGGCTTGAGGATTTCGCGCAGTGCTGAGTCGCTGGATTTCATGGATTGCTTTTCTGCCCGCAATCGTAAATCGTAAACCGCGAATCGTAAATGAATTTGACCCGACATTGCCAAAATTGCGGCGAGCCATGGACAATTTCCGGCCAGCCGGGTCGCGGCGAGGTCTGTATGAAATGCCGCGCGGACTTGCGCATCTGCTTAAACTGCACTCATTACGATTCGCGCGTGGCGCAGCAATGTCGTGAGCGCCGGGCTGAACCTGTGTTGGAAAAGGCCGTGGGAAACTTTTGCGAATATTTTGATTTCGCCCGCCGCAACTGGATTCCAAAATCGGAAACGAACAAACGCGAGGCTGTGGCACGCGACCAGTTAAAGAAATTGCTTGGCGACTAAATTGCAAGCAAATCACCCCGGTTTTGATGCAAAAGAATGTTTGCGGCGGCTCGGTTGATTTTGGAGCATGAGTGGAGAGATGGACGTTACGATTGTCATTCCCGTTTTCAACCAGCTGCATTTCACGCGACAATGCCTGGAAAGCCTCAATGCAACGGGCTGCGACGATTCGATGATCATCGTCGTCAATAATTCTTCGACGGATGGGACGGCGGAATTTCTAGCGGCGCGGCCAAAATTGCGCGTGATTCACAATTCCGAAAATCGTGCGTGCGCCGCCGCTTGGAACCAGGGTTTTGAAGCCTGTAAAACAAAATGGATAATGTTTCTGAACAACGACACGGTGTTATCGCGCGGCTGGCTGGAGAGCCTGGTCGCTTTTGCGGAAAACCAGGGCATTGACATTGCCAGTCCGGCGATGGGGGAGGGCGATCTGGATTATGATATTGCAATCTATGCCCGTGATTTCGTGTCGCAGATGAAGCTGGTGCAGCGGCGCGCGACAGCATCCGGAGTATGCTTTTTGGTGGCAAGGCGCGTTTTCGAGACGATTGGAAACTTTGACGAGAATTTTAACAAGGGAGGAAATGAGGACTTGGATTTTCTTTGGCGCGCCCAAAAGGCAGGTTTCAAAATGGCCGTCAGCGGCTGCGCTTACATCCACCATTTTGGCAGCGTGACGCAAAAATCCCTAAAAGCCCAACGTGGTTCGACGCGAGCTGAAACGGTCGGATATTTCCGCAAAAAATGGAAAATCAGCTGGGTGCAACGGCGCTGGATGCATATCCGTCGCAAAGCCGACGGCAACTGGCGGAGGATTTCTGAACGCCTGCGCTACGGACACACGCTTGTGGAGAGGCGCATGGAAGGAAAAATTTATTATTGTTACCATTAAACTTCGCCCATGAAAGTCAGCGGCTTCACCTTCATCCGCAACGGCACGACGATGGGTTATCCATTTGTCCCCGCCATCCGGTCCATCCTGCCGCTGTGCGACGAGGTGATTGTCAACATTCCGCGCTCAACAGACGACACCCAGGCCAGGGTCAAGGAAATCGACGATCCAAAAATCCGCATCATCGAGAGCGAATGGGATGAATCCCTTCGCAAAAATGGCCTCGCGCTTTCGCATCACACCAATCTCGCCTTGGAACAATGCACCGGCGACTGGTGTGTTTATGTCCAAGCCGATGAAGTGCTGCACGAAAACACTCTGCCATCCATGCGCGTCGCCATGTCGCGTGAACTCGACAATCCGCAGGTTCAGGGATTGCTGGTGGATTACACCCATTTCTACGGCAGTTACCAAACATGGGCCAGCTCATTCGGCTGGTATCGCCGCGAAGTCCGCGTGGTGCGCCGTGATCGAAGCATCCGGTCGCGCGGAGATGCCCAGGGTTTCCGAACCGTCATCAACGAAAAACTGCGTGTAAAAAATTCCGGCGGCCAATACTACCATTACGGTCACGCTCTGCCGCCACATCTGGCGCGCGTCAAGCTCCGCAACCTTTCCAAACTGTGGCATGACGACAATTCCGTCGAAAAAATCTGCGACCGCACGGAGGTGTTTTACGAAGATGATCAAAAGGTGAAACCCTTCACCGGCACGCATCCACAGGTCATGCAGGAACTGGTTGCCGCCGCAGACTGGACATACCGGTCGCGTAACCCGTTCATCCGCTTTCGGAAGAAAGTTTTCTGGAATGACCTCGCTTACCACCTCAAGAATCTTACCGGCATCGAGATCGGAGTTCACAAAAACTATCGTCTGCTTCGCTGATGGTGCATTCCGCAATCAGCGAGGCAAGCCTGCATCTGTCGGACAACCGACCAAATGCCAGCCAAACAGCGCCGAGCAAATGTGCCATCGGTTGCGCCATCGCGCGCTCCGGCCAAGCGTGATAGCTATCAATACATTTGCGACGAGCCAGTCGAAAAACAACCGCGCCATTAGGCCGGCAAACAAAATCAGCCGCGTTGAGACGCTGTGATTTTTTTTGAAATAGGCATAACGTGAACACCAGTATTCAATCCGCGCCGCCGCCGAAACCATCTTTGCCGTTGCACCTTGGTCATGCCGGACGCGGACTTCCGGCAAATGAACGACACGGAAATTTTTCTGACGCAACCGCAGGCAAAAGTCCGTTTCCTCGAAAAAGAAAAAATAGCGTTCATCCAGACCGCCCAGCTCGTCCCAGATCTTTTTTCGGACGAAAACAAACGCGCCCACAATCGTCTCCACATCCAGCGGCCCGCGCAGTTCGTGCTCTTTGCCTGGAAATTTTTCCGGCCAAAGCCGGCGCAGCAGCGACTTGCTCAGCAGCTCGGTCGCCAGCGTCGGAAAATTGGCGATGGAATTCTGGCGCGAGCCGTCGGAGTTGAGCAATTGGCCGCCTGCGATGGCACAATCTGGGTTTGCGCGCATCCACACGGCGGTTTTTTCCAAGGAGTCGGGAGCGGGGCGCGCGTCGGAGTTGAGCAGCAGCAAAAATTCGCCGGACGCTTGTTTCGCGGCCAGATTGCACGCTCGGGCAAAACCAAGGTTTCTTTCCGGGCGGATCAATTTCAAATCCGGGAATTCGCGTGGCAAAACCGACTGCGTTTCGTCGGTCGAGCCATTGTCCACGACCAAAATTTCCTTCGATAGCGAATCATTGGAATCCAAAACCGACTGGATAGTGGCGCGGGTAAGCGCACAGGTGTTGCGTGTGAGTATGATGACGGAAACATCCATGTTAATCCGGCTTAGTTTTATTTTCCTGCGCGTTGCGTATTTTTGCATAGCGCGTCGCAGTATAAAACGCCGTCATCCAGGCGATATAGACACCTTGCCAGCCGTCGAGAAATCCGAGCCGTAAAAAATAACTGCGCGCGAAACGCCACGCCGGTCGCGCCGCCATGTCAAACCAGCCAGCCTTGCGCCCACTCGCACGCGCGTCTTTCAAAAATGCCTCGCTATAGCTGGAAATTTTCGCGATCTGACGGTCAATTGTCTCCGCAGTGTCATGCAACAAATCCGAACGCATTCGTCCGGCGGTTCCGTCAACTTCCAGCCTTTCATGCACATTCTCGCCTGACCAGCGGGCGTGTCCACGCCGCCAAAGACGTGTTTGTTGGTCGGGATACCAGTCGCCATGCCGGATCCAGCGTCCGCAAAAAAGCGTGCGACGCGGAAAGCTGAACGCTGCAAATGGCTTTAGTTTTTCCGGTGCAGCGAATAGTTTCAGGATTTCCTCGCGCAACTCAGTTGAAACCGCCTCGTCAGCATCCAGACTCAATATCCATTCCTGCGCGGCTTTTACGCAGGCGGAATTTTTTTGCGCGACATACCCTTTCCACGTTTCGAGAAAAACTTTTGCGCCGAAAGATTCCGCGATTTTGTCCGTGTCATCTGCCACGTCATCATTGATCACAACAATGATTTCGCCCGACCATCCGGAAACGCTCTCAAGCGCGCGGCGGATGCGCGCGGCCTCGTTGCCGGCAATGATGCAGACGGAGATGGGAAGCGGTTTTGTTGCCGTCACGATGCCGGATTGAAGCCGAAATCACGTTGTTGCGCAAAAATAAAAAGCAGTCCTGACAAACTTCTCGCAATGGCCGCCATCCCCCCGCATACTTATCTAAATTATGCTCGTGTTTCTTGGCAGGCTTTGGCAACTGGTGAAGCCCTATCGCGTGCGACTGGTTCTGGGCGTGCTCGCGGGCATCGCCAGCGGCCTGGTTTCGCCGCTGTTGATTGCGACGATCATGTTTGTCTTTGGCACTGTTTTCCCAACGGCAAACACCACGACCACTTACAATTTGACCAACAACGAGGTGGCATGGCCGCCAATTACGCTGGCCGGCGGCGGCTCGACAAACTTCACCGTTTCCTTGCGCGAAGCCACAAACAATCTTGCTAGCCATGTAAAAATAAAAACTTCGGCGACGCCAGCAGCGGGCGTCTTTGTTTTTTTATCCGGGGCGACCAATTCCAACGCAAAAAATAACTCCATCTATACAATCATTGTGACCAACAGCGGGCCTTTGGCGGCCTCGAACGTGATCGTCAGCGCCAATTTCCCCACCAATCTCTTTTTAGGCAACTCCTCGGCAGGCAAATTGCCCATTCCTGGAAAATTTTCGGTCATGCAACATTGGTTCAACTCGGCGCGTGCCGCGCTCGTTGCCAACGATTTGCGCTCGCATCCTTGGGCGATGGCGGCGCTCATCTGTGCAATCCCGTTCATCATGCTCTTGCGCGGCGTGTTCGGCTACCTGGATGTTTATTGCCTTCAATGGGTCACAACACGTGCCGTGACGGACCTGCGAACGCGCCTGTTTTCGCACCTGCTGGATTTGTCAGCAGGCTTTTACACGGAAAATTCCAGCGGACAGCTCATGTCGAACGTGATGAACGACACGGGCGCTCTTCAGGGTATTTTAGGCAACGCAACCCGCGTTATCGTCAGCGACCCGATTACATTGGTGAGCGTGCTTGGCATGATGTTATGGAAGCAACCCGAGTTGACCCTCATCACAATGTCGGTTCTGCCGGTGGCCATCATTCCCATCGTCATTTATGGCCGCAAAGTCCGCAAATCCAGCCACGCGACACAGATGCAGTCCGGCGACCTGACCCAGATTATGGTGGAATCCTTCACCGGCCACCGTGTCATCAAGGCCTACGGACTTGAAAACATAGTCGCCGAGCAATTCCGTAGCACCGCGCGCAAATCCATCGGCGATTACATGCGCATCGTACGTGCGGCGGAAATCCCCGGGCCACTCATCGAATTTTTCGGCTCGTGCGGCGTGGCGCTGGTGCTGGTTTATCTGATTCTGCTTGCAAAATCTCATCCAGGTGACGCTCCAAGCTCCACAGATTTCATACAGTTGATCGGCAGCGTTTTTATCATCTACGCGCCGATGAAAAATCTGACGCGGCTCCAAAACCAGATTGTGCAGGCGCGCGCCGCCAGTGAACGCGCCTTCGCCCTGCTCGCCACCAAGAACGCCGTGCCGGAACCCGCCCAGCCGCGTCTGTTGCAGGCTGGCGGAGACATACTTTTTGACAATGTGCGTTTCGCTTACGGCGAAAAAGTGGTTCTTCAGGATATCAACCTGCACATCAAGCCCGGCCAACTCATCGCGCTGGTCGGCGCGAGCGGCGCAGGCAAGACCACGCTCTCCAATCTCCTGCTTCGGTTCTACGATCCGCAAACCGGCGCGGTCCGCATCGGCGGTGTGGACATCCGCGAAGCGTCAACCAACGATTTGCGAAAACAGATCGCCGTTGTCGCGCAGGAGACCATTCTGTTCAACGAAACCATCCGCCGGAACATCGAGCTGGGACGGCCCGGAGCGACGGACGAAGAAATCATCGCCGCCGCCAAGCACGCGCACGCGCACCAGTTCATCATGGAAAAAACTGGCTGCTACAAAGCCGTCATCGGCGAAAAAGGCGTCAATCTTTCCGGTGGCCAGCGCCAGCGTCTAGCCATCGCCCGCGCTGTCCTGAAAAATGCGCCCATCCTTATCCTCGACGAGGCCACCAACGCCCTCGACACGGAATCCGAGCGCGCCGTGCAATCCGCGCTGGACCAGTTGATGAAAGGCCGCACGACGCTGTGCATTGCGCACCGTTTTTCGACCATTCTGCACGCGGATTTGATCGTCGTCATGGAACAGGGCCGCATCATTGAAACCGGCAGGCACGACGACCTGATGAAGCGCGGCGGCGTCTATCAAAAACTTTACGAGATGCAGTTCAAATCGTGACGCCGCATTTGCCCGATGAAACACGGCATATGACAGCCCCGAAAGTCAGCGTCCTTATTCCGACATATAATTATGCGCGTTATCTGCCGGAGGCGATTGAATCCGTGCTCGAACAGGATTTTCAGGATTTTGAACTGCTGATCGGTGACGACTGTTCCACGGACAACTCCGCTGAGGTGATAGCCCGCTACGCCGCCAAGGACGAGCGCATCCGTTTTAAGATTCATTCAGCGAACCTTGGCATGGTGCAGAACTGGAACTGGTGCCTGTCGCAGGCTCGCGGAGAATTCATAAAATTTATTTTTGGCGACGACAAGCTGTTCTCGCCGACGGCCATCGGCAAAATGGTGGCATTGATGGAAAGCAATCCTGCCATTTCGCTCGTGTCGACTGCCTCCAGCGTAATTGATGCGCGGTCAGCGGCGATAGAAACTCGGAACAATTTTCAACCCGGAATCCGCGATGGGAAAAAAGTCGTTGTGCAGTGTCTTGAACGTCCTGCAAACCTGGTGGGCGAACCGACGCTCGTGATGTTCAGAAAACAGCAGGCCGCGCGCGGATTTGATACGCGTTACCGGCAACTGGCGGACTTGGAAATGTGGTTTCACCTTCTGGAAAAAGGAAAATTCGGCTATCTTGGCGAGCCACTTTGCGCCTTCCGCAGGCATGAGTCGCAGCAGACAAATGCGAACCGCAAAAGCGGCAAAACGGAAGATGAAAGTCTCTGGCTTCTGGAAGAATATTTTGCCAGACCATGGCTTCAGAAAATGGCGACTCGGCGGATGCTGTTCGCGCAAATCTATTCTCTCCGAAAACTGCCCGCCGCTGGCGAAAACCCCATGTTGAAAGAAATCAAGCTGGCATTAGGTTCGGGCTGGTTTGCATTTTTTTATATCCGGCACAAAATCACAAGGCCGCTTTTCAAATTGCAGAGATGGGTCCGGAAAAATCGAAGTGCGCCATGAAAGCTGCGACTCCAGCCATTTTGCCGCCAGCCCCAATCGGAGTGCTGGTTCCCACGCTCAATTGCGCCGGCTTGTTGCCTGCACATATCGAGACCATGAAAGGCTGGCTTGATTTTGTTTCGGAAATCATCGTCGTGGACAGCCATTCAGAGGATGGCTCTCTGGAATTGATAAAGGAACGGTTTAAGCATTCCAACTTGCGCATCGTCCAACATCCACGCGGACTTTACCAATCTTGGAATTTTGGCATCAGCCAGATAAAATCAAAATACACCTATGTCTCCACCGTGGGCGATTCCATCAGTCGCGCCGGGCTGGAACATTTGTTTGCGGTCGCCGAAAGCTTTGGATGTAACGGCGTGATATCCCAACCTCGATCCATTACCAACGATGATGCTCCAATCAACGATGCTGATTCCTGGCCAATTCACGATGTCATCACTTCGCTGAACATAAAAAAGCCGATGCAGGTCGAGGCCATCAAACTTTTTTTCTTTGCGATGCTTCATGTTCCAAACGGCATTCTTGGCAGTTCGGCGGGCAACCTTTATCGGACGGCAACGCTGCAACGGTTTCCATTCCCGGTGGATTTTGGGATCACCGGCGATGGTGCGTGGGCGCTGGCCAATCTTTTTGACTGTAGAATTGCGGTAACGCCGGAGATTTTTTCGACGTTTCGACATCATCCCAAAGCCTATTCCAAAAAAGCATACGCCGTGGAGGATCTTTCCGGAAAATTATTCAAGTTGGGCCGTAAAGATTTTGAAAGACGACTCGCAAGTGACGCGGCCTTGAGCACCGAAACAGCGAAATTGAAATTCGGCAGTTTCCTGGATTGCGCCGGCGAATATTTCAAATGGCGCTGGCAGCTCGAAATAGAACGCAACCGCAAATATCCTTGGATTCTGAACCCGCTCGCCTGGCGGGCGCGGTCAGAAAAAAAACGGCTTCACCGATGCCTGCAAGAATGCAAAAATAGTTTTGTAAAATCTTTCGCTGCGGTTTAAAGAAAAGGCTGGCTTTACTTGTCGTTGGTTTTGCAGCGTCCCTGTTTCTCAAAAGCTGCCGCCATTTCCCTGTGTTCTAAATTTCTTCAATTCTTCGCTGCCCGCCTTAGTTTGCTGCAGGAGGTTCGATACTGTTGGCTGCGCCTCGACGCGGATAAAAATCTGGTAGGCAAACAGTCCCCGCCTGAAGAAGATCAACATTTGATTTAGTGCAAGCAGGCCGCGACTAACTGGATTATATCCGATTGCTTTGGGGAAGGGCGCGGGAATGCCCTTGATTTCAAGGATTTTATAGCCGGCCTGGTCCAGCAATTCGCGTAGCGCATTTATGGAAAAAAGCCGCGTGTGCGTCCTGTCAAGAATGCCCTGCCGTCCATAATTGAATTGCCCGAACAGCAGCATGATGCGTGTCAAAAAAAATCCGATGTTTGGGGTTGTCAGCACGATCTCCGAGCGGCGTCCCGCCGTAGCCACGCGCAGATTTTCCATGAAAACTTCCGGATTCTTCAAATGCTCCACTATGTCCAACAGAAAAATTTGCCCGAACTCTGAGGCGTCCACCGGAAGCCGCTCCGCGTCCAGGTTCCATTTGAGGTAGGTGACATTATCCCGGGGTGAGTGTTCCGGAGCAAACTGGTCAATGCCGGTAATATGCCCAGCCCGCAATGACATTTCCTCCGCCACATAACCGCGACCGCAACCGATGTCCAGCACATTGGCCCCGGGTTTCACAGCAGCGATTGCCATGGTGTGTGAAGAGGGATAGCCCAGCTTCAAATCGTAGGTTTCCTCAACCAGTCCCACGTCGAATTTTCGCGTGTAGAGCAGATTCTTCATGTGCAGTTTTATGCGTACCATGGTTTTGAAAATATTCCATGCGTATTGCAGCCCGTTCACATGGCAAATTTCATCGCCATAATAAGTCGGGATGGGTAGTTCCATAATTCGCAGATTCTTCATCACGAACTGCACGATGATTTCCGTATCGAAATGAAAACTGTTGCTGTTGCGCTCAAAAGGAATCTGTCGCAGCGCATTCACCGAGTAAAGCCGGTAGCCGCTGTGAAATTCGGAAAGCCGTGTGCCGAGCATCCGGTTCTCGAAGCCTGTCAGCACTTGATTGCCGATCCATTTGTAAATGGGCATGCCACCCTTGCGCGCATCTGATTTGTTCAGCATGCGCGATCCAAACACTGCATCGGCCTGATTGTTGATCAACGGTTCCAAGAGAACGGGCAGCTTCTCCGGCGCATATTGGCCGTCGCCATGAAGCAGGGCCACGATGTCGAACCCATGTTCAATGGCATAACAGTAGCCAAGCTTCTGGTTGCCGCCATAACCCTGGTTTTCGGGCGTCCGCAACATCGTGACTTTTACATCGGACATTTCCCCTTCAAATGCCAGTCCTGTGGAAAATGTTTTGTCCTGAGAAAAATCATCTATGACCAGCACTTCCACATTGGAACCGCGCAATTCCCTTGGAATGCGGTTGAGCACGTCAGCAATCGTCTTTTCGGCGTTGTAGGCGACAACGAAGATTAGAATTTGCTTGTTTGTGGCTTGAATCACCAGCACATAATAAATTGAGTTATACTTTGAGTAAAGCAAAGGCAGCGCGCTAATGCGCAGCCCCAAAGAATGACAATTCTTAAGTTTTGAGGATTCATATTTAACCTGCCATCAGGCTGCAAGGATATGAAAACAATCCGGCAGCCTGCCAGGAGGAGCCCCTCCATACGCATGGCATTCAAGACCTGCGCGCACCCATTTACCACCCATTTTGAATAAGAGGCTCTATTTGTCGTCGTAACAATTCGACGTTTTTACCCTCGCGTCGTTTTCCTGATCTGGCACGCCATGCGATGGGACAAAAATACCACGGCCATTTGCGGCTGCGATACTCTTCCAGAATCTGTCGCGATCCATTGTAATTTCCCAATGCATCAAGCCAGTCTAAAAACAAACGCGCATCCTGTTTGCCCGCTTTGATGTCCATGGTGAGGACGGTGCGCACTTCATCGGCAATGCTGTCGATGATCAGAGCGTTCTGCTGGCGCGTGTTGATGGTATATTGTTTTTCGTGGAACAGAAATTCCGCAAAGCTCGTGGGCGTCACCGCAAAAATAATGTCGCGCGCATGACGTACGCCCCAGACTACATCGCCGGGGCTTCCGTAATTCGTAGGAAATGGAAAGCTTTGCAAAACTACTGTGCGGTAGAGATTGCTCGCGGAACTTCCCAGCATTCCCTGAAGTCCATGGTTTAATGCGTAATCTGCGGCTAACGCAAACACACTGTCTTTAGGTAGAACGCATGGCGATGATATTTTCCTATTGGCAATGATGTGATTAACCGGCCATCGAACGCACATAAGAACTTCGCCTTCATCACTGACATAGCGCGGCGGGCTGACGAGGACATCGCTGCCAAGACGCTCCGACGTCTCGGCAAGATGTTTGATGCCCTCGCGGTTGATCAGGTCGCCCACGGTGGAGATATAGGTGTATTTTGATTTGATCTGGCTGATGCCAAAATTCCATGCTTGATAAAGCCCGCGCGGTCGTTGAAAAATCCTCAATCCGAGATGTTTGAGGCGTTGATGTATCAATTCCAGGGACCCGTCATTAGAATGGCTGTCCACAACCACAATTTCCTGCACAAGATCGAGCCAGTCTTCCATGGCGTCGAGATGGACTTTCAGCGCGTTTGCGCAATTGTAAATTGGAAGCACCACGCCAACTGGCAGAACTTTCGTGGAACGTTTTTCACATTGCAAATAGATGTCGCTAAGTATGGATGTTTTGATCTGCCTGCGCTTCTCCAAAGCGCCCGTCGGCTGCTTTTGTATCAGAGAAGTCTCCTCTGTGATTCGCGGATTAATTCCGGCAAAATTCTTGTTTATTTTCAGCCTGTCTGTAGTGGAAATCAGATGCTCCAGATAAGGACGGTAAATGTGCTTCTTCAGCACCACACTTGGCCTTGTGCGATACCGGGCCCATTGCGGGTCGAAAATGTTCCTGGTCAACTGTTTGAGCCCGTGAAAGTGAAACAAAAGAAGCGGACGACCATCCACCAAAATCCGCCCGTCTTCCCATTCGAGAAGATGACCGCTCAAGTTCCAGGGTGCCAGATTGACGCCGGGATGCTCGATCACCTTTACGCCCGCGAATTTCGAGGGCCAGCAGTCGAGATATTTCTGGTCGGCGAACCGGCCGTTTTCCTCACGGTCATAGCACCATTCCAGACACCTTTCGCGCCACCATTCAAGGCATGCAAACGCATTTGCGTCGCGGCGGAATGTGATCCAGCCCACGTTGTAAATGCCGTAGCGCTCCGAATCCCGCAACGCTGGCGGGAAACGATGCGGCGTGATTGCGATGGATGCTTCGCCGATCTCGGAATAAATTTCTTCCGCATCGCCAAAAAAATACAAGTCTCCATCCAAATAGGTGACGGCATCGATGGCCGAACTTTTTTTGAAAAGAAACAGCGGAAGCGACGGCGTGCAGGTGAAAAAATATTCAATCGGCGAACGGTTCTGCTTGGCCGCCCGCAACGGAGCGTCGCCGGCTTCAAATTCCTGCATTGAAATTGTGCGCACTCCGGGAAGATTTAATTTTTGCAGCATTTGTTCGCACTCTTCCGAAAGACACAGCACCCAAAGCTCAAAAGTTCCGCCGTGACGGCACAAAGAATCATAAAGCGCCAGTCCGCGCGGCAGGTAATTGTGGTCAAAATAAGTGCAGTAGTAGCGCATGGTTCAAGCGTCGCCGCCGGAAAATTCTTGCATCGCTTC
>Ga0181525_10001868_pt1 | contig 17748 bp, 21 predicted proteins | sample PEATcosm2014_Bin_48_FD_121100 | JGI IMG/M metagenome (GOLD analysis project Ga0181525, IMG submission 121100) | Peatland microbial communities from MTU Mesocosm Facility, Houghton, MI, USA - PEATcosm2014_Bin06_10_metaG | ecosystem: Environmental > Terrestrial > Soil > Wetlands > Peat | place...
CACCATGTGCTCGTTCATGGGCAGCTGATCACGGTGGCGGTCGATGATCTCGCCGACGTCGTCGCCTTCGAGGACGAGCACGCCGAGACCGAGCTGGTCTACTTCGGTCACGAACAGTTCCTCAGCGCCCTCGCCACGGGTGGTCGGGCGGGACCGGAGTACGCGGCGGCGCGACAGCGCAACCTCACTTGGGCCGTGGAGACCTGTCTCACCCCCGCACTCGAGGGAGTCGACTTCCTGCTCGCACCCTCCTACGGTCCGAGTTGGAAGAGCGACCTCGTGCTCGGCGGTTTGACGGGCGCGTCGACGCCGGTGACGATGGCGCCGGCGATCGCCGGCTGGCCGATCCTGGCGCTGCCCATGGGACTGGTCGACGGACTCCCCGTGGGCCTCGCGGTGGTCGGACGGGCGCGCAGCGACTGGGCGATGATCGACGCGGCCCGACGCCTCGAAGCGTTGATCGAGCCGACCGGAGCGGTCGCGCGGCCCTTGTGGCAGCAGCCCTCGCGCGGCTGACTAGGGCGCTATCGGCGGGAAGCAGCTACGCGGCTTCCAACCCCAGGCCGCGAGCACGCTGGGCGGGATCTTGATCGGACAGATCGAGTCCTGCGCGGCCCCGAGGCCGTCGTCGTAGACCTTCCAGGTCGTCGAGGCGCTCTTGCGCGTGAGGAGGTTGTACCCACCGTCGTCCTGGGTGCCCACCTGCGCCTTCAGCGAGTGAGGGCTGGGGACCAGTCCGGCCGCGGCGTAGAACGTACTGTCGGCACCGTCGAAGGCGTAGTACGTCATCTTCGGGGCGAGCCCGACGTAGTCCATGGTCGGCAGCTGGTGGTACTTCGCGAGGGCGACGAAGAGAGTGCGACGAACGGCGGGGGTCGCGACGAGGTCCTTCGTGACGCCGACGGTCGTGGTCGTCGTCGTGCCGCCGCTGGTGGCGCAGGCGCCGAGCACCACGCCACCGAGCGCCAGTGTCGCCATCACCGCTGCCGCTCGTCTCACGCGCCCTCCTCGTTGCTCAGTGTAAGCAGTTCGCCAGACGCTGGACGGGTCAGAACGACACGCCGCCGGTCGCGAACAGCGCGACCGCCGCGAGCGCCATGACCGCCGCGGTGGCCCAACCTAGCGTCGTGGCGAGGTGACCGTTGACGTAGGAACCCATGAGCGATCGACTCGAGGAGATCCGCATCACGACGAAGAGCAGGGGCGCCGCGGTGACGCCGTTGACGACGGCGACGAAGACCAGGAGTTTGATCGGGTTCACGCTCAGCAGGCTGAGCGCGGTCCCGCCGAGCGTGCCCAGGGCCACGACCCCGTAGAAGAACGGTGCCTTCCGCGGTGACAGGGACAGCCCCCAGTCCTTGCCGAGCATGCCCGAGAGTCCCACTGACCCCGACGCCGCCAAGACCGGTATCGCGAGACAGCCGCTGCCGATGAAGCCGAGCGCGAAGATCGTGCTGGCGAAGTGTCCCGCGATCGGGGTGAGTGACTTGGCGGCTTGGGCGGCGCTTTGGATGTTGTCTTCGTGGTGCGCGTGGAGGGTGTCGGCGGCGGTCGCGATGATGGCGAACATGACCACGTTGGAGAGCGCCATCCCCCCGAAGACGTCGAAGCGACTGGTGCGCTCTTTTAAGACGGCCTCCCGGTCGCCCTTGGTCTTGAGGGGTCGGGCCTGGTCGGTGCCGTCAGGCAGCGCGCGCATCTCTTCGAGTCGTTGCGCGCTCTGCCAGAAGAAGAGGTAGGGCGAGATCGTCGTGCCGAGGATGGCTACTAGTAGCGCCAGGGACGCGCGATTGAACGTGAAGTCGGGCACGACGGTGTGGCGGAGGACCTCGCCCCAGTGGTGCGTCGCGATGACGACGACCACGAGGTAGACCAGGAGAGAGAAGGACAGCGTCTTAAAGACCGCCGCGATGCGCGAGAAGCTTCCCGCGACCAGCAGCGTGGTGATGGCGATGCCCGCGAGGAGCGCCCAGAGCCACGTCGGCCCGGCGTGCAGCAGGTGCATCCCCGAGCCCACCGCGACCAGGTCGGCCGCGACGTTGAGCGTGTTCGCCACCACGAGCACCACGATCAGCACGGTGACGATCGAGCGCCCCAGTCGACCAAAACGCTTGGCCGCCAGCTCACCGAGCCCCGTGCCGGTGGCGAGCGCGGTGCGGTCACAGATCTCCTGGACCGCCGCCATCAGCGGGAAGGTGAGCAGCGCCGTCCACAGCAGCGTGAACCCGTGGCTCGCGCCGGCCTGGGCGTAGGTGGCGATGCCCGACGGGTCGTCGTCCGACGCGCCGGTGACCAGGCCCGGCCCGAGGGCGCGCAGGTAACGACGCCACGGTGCGGACGAGTTCTTTCGTCGGCGCCGTCGCGACGACTCGTGCGACGTTGGTGCCGTGGTCACGGGACAGCGAGTGGGTGACGGCGGGCCCGCATGCTCGAGACGCTCGGCCGATCGCTACTGCTCGACGGGGTCCTTGCGGCGTCGGCCCAGGCACCAGAGCACGAAGCGACCAAATCGGCCGACGTTTTCGCTGCGCCCCTTGGCGGCGTCGTGGTCCACCCGCGACCCGTAGACGCCGCCGGCGTCATTCGAGAGGCCCGCGAGCTGGATGTTGCTCACCTCTTCGCCCCGAGGCACCTTGGCCAGTCGGTGTCGCGGCTTACGTGGCTTACGTCCGGACGTTCCCATCGGTCCATCCTTTCACAGTCGGCTCGACGGTCGCGTTCGGTTGGTGTTACACCGTGCGTGGTCTCGGTGCGCCAGGGGCGCCTCGGGCGGTGAGCGCCGCAGAGGGTTATGGTGCACGGAGGCGCTCAATGTAATGGTCGCGTCACCCGCTAGGGGGTTGTGTTGAGTTCTTCCGATCTGTGGTCACGTATTCACGCCGAACGCTCCGCGCTGGTGCAGACCTGGAGCACACTCACCTCGGACCAGTGGGCGGCCGCGTCGCTCTGTGGCGCGTGGACGGTCCAAGAGGTCGCCGGGCACGTCGTCAGTGCGGCCGAACAGACGCCGGGGAACTTCTTCAAGGAACTCGCCCTCGCGGGGTTTAGTTTCGACAAGTTCGCCGACCGCGACGCCAAACGTATCGCCGCCGTCGGTCCGTCGGATCTGGTTCGTCGCCTCCAGGCGCGCACCACGACCACGAACCACCCACCCGGGCCCACGACCGCGATGCTGGGCGAGGTCGTCGTTCACGGTGAAGACATTCGCCGACCGCTCGGACTCTCGCATCGACCCCCGGACGAGACCCTGATCACGGTGGCGGACAACTGGAAGAAGACCAACATCCTCATAGGTTCCAAGCGGCGCATCGCGGGCGTTCGGCTCCGGGCGACCGACGCCGAGTGGTCACACGGCGACGGTCCCGAAGCGGCCGGTCCGATGCTCTCGCTCGTGATGGCCATGACCGGACGACAGGCCTTTCTAAGCGATCTCAACGGCGAGGGCGTGGTGCTCCTCGCCACTCGCCACTAGCGACCTCTACACACAGCACATCGCGTCACGTCGCTCCACGGAGCCGAGAGAGCGGAGCGCGAGCGTGTCGCGTAGCTGCACGAGTGCTTGGACCACGAGCGAGGCGCCCAGCGCGGCACCGAAGGCGAGCGGGAGGTCGCCCGTGCGCAACGTCTCGGCCAGCACCAGCATTGCGGCGACGTAGGAGAACGATCCGCGCGTGACCCCTCGCAGGAAACTCGAGGACGCGGCGGCGCCGCTGTCTTGATGCGTCATGAACGCCATCATCATGCTCATCGCCGGCAGTGCGTCGAGGAGCCCCGACCAGACGGGTCCCAAATGCCCCGCCAACGCCATGATCATGAAGGTGAGCAGCGCCGCGACGACGACTCGCGGGACCACCCGAGCGCGACGAGTCGAGGTGTCCGCGACGGGCTCGACCGCGGGCCACCAGCGCAACGCCACCGCGAAGCCCACGGCGGTCACGAGACCCGCGATTATCGGCGAAAGTCCGAGCAGATTCACCGCGGCGGCGAAGAGCGCGAAGGCGATTAGGGCGCCACCGAGAGCGAGGGTCGGAGAAACTCGAGCCGTCAGGTGGGCGTAGAGCCACAACACCGCCGCTTCGGCCACCGACCCCACGAGCAGCGCGGCGGTCATCGTCTCGGCGAAGGGAGCGCCGTGTCGTACGGCGATGAACCAGAGGATCGGGAGGCTCGTCAAGGGGAGCCCGAGCACGAGACCGCTGATGGCGTGGCCGAAACGTCGTTGCGCCACGGTGCCGGCGAGCACCGCGAGCGGGGTGAGCGAGAGGCGAATGACGAGGAAAATCATGCCTCCATAATATTTGCGATATCACCGAAAATGACTCGTATTCACGGTCCTATCGCGGCATAGTTCCTATAGATAGTCATATAATCAGTGAGAAGTCCTCGATAAACGAGGGACCATTCAGGGAAGGATTCGGTCACCGTGGACGACATCGATCGAGCCCTCTTAGTGGCGCTACGTGAGGACGGGCGCTTGAGCTACCAGCAACTCGCCGCGCTCGTGCACCTTTCGGCGAACAGCACGGCGGACCGGGTCCGTCGACTTCGCCAGAGTGGGGTGCTGGCCGGCGTTCACGCCGAGCTCGACTTGGCGGTCCTCGGCCACACCCTCCACTCACTCACCGACGTCAACTTAAAGGAGTCGGTCGACCGCCACGAGTTCGAGCGAAGCCTGAACGGGGTCCCCCAAGTGCTCGGCGCCGTGCACACCACCGGGGAGCTCGACTATCAGCTTCGCATCGTGAGTCGCAACACCGACGAGCTTCAGTCGGTCCTCGATACGCTGCAACGCCTCGGCACGCGTGACGTCCAGAGCCGCATCGTGCTCGGCGAGACCACCTACGACGCCGCGCGACTGCTCTAGGGGTTGCCCGAGCCGTCCGCGGGAGGGTTCCAGCGGATCGTCGCCACCCGCGCCGCCGTGACGTAGCCGTGTTCCACGAACCACTGGGCCGACTCGAAGAGTGCGACGGCGGCGGGTCGCGACTGGTACCCGAGCTCGCGGCGCGCTCGCGAGTCGTCAAAGGTCATCGTGGTGGAGGCCATCTGCGCCGCCTCGAGGGGCACGCGGGGCACTCGGTGTAAGAGCGTGCCCTCGACGAACTGTGAGACGTGGCCCGCCACGAGGGGGAAGACGGCGGGGAAGTGACGTTCGGCCGGCGGCAGCCCGGTGACCCCGCTCAGCAGCGACAGGAGTTGAGCCATCGAGATGTTCTCGCCACCGCAGATGTAGCTGCGCCCTTGGCTCCCCTTCTCGAGGGCGAGCAGGTGACCCTCGGCGAGGTCGTCGACGTGCGCCACGTTCATCGCGGTGTCGACGTACCCCGGCATCTGACCATTCAAGTAGTCGAGGACCACCTTGCCCGACGGGGTCGGTCGATGATCGAAGGGTCCGTGCGGCATGGTGGGCAGCACGAGGACGACCGGCGCGCCCTGCGCCGCGAGTCGCAAGACCTCGTGTTCGGCGACGTACTTGGTCTGCTTGTAGTTCCCGTAAAGGTGGGAGAGGTCGGCGACGTCGTCTTCGTTCGAGGGTCGGCCGGCCTTGGTCTGCCAGAGTCCGAGGGTGGCGACGGTCGAGGTGTAGACGATTCGCGCGACCTTGGCGCTGGTCGCCGCGCGCACGACGTGGCGGCTGCCCTCGACGTTGACGGCGTAGAACGTACTCGGATCCTGCGGCCAGAAGCCGAACTTGGCCGCCAGGTGAAAGCAGAAGCGAGCCCCCCCGAACACCCCGTCGAGCTGCGACGGTGCGGTGATGTCGACCTCGCGCCGCTCGACGTCCAGCCCGTCGAGGTTGGAGGTGGGTGCGCCCGGTTCGAGGAGCGCCAACACCTCAGCCCCCCGACCCACCAGCGCGCGGGTCACCGCCGAGCCGATGAACCCCGCGGCCCCGGTCACCACCACGCGGTCGCCGCGTCTCAGCTTCGGGCTCACGTCGTGCCCGCGCTGGCCACGCTCGTCTTCTTCAACGCACCCTTGGCCATGGTGACGCCGAACTCGAAGAGCCAGCGGCTATTGCGCTCGGCGTCGCTGAGGAGTTCATCGAGTGACGCCACGAAGTAGTCGACCTCGGCCTCGCCCGCGATCAGCGCCGGAAGGAGTTTGATGACGTTGACGTTGTCCGCAGCGACCTGGGTCAAGATGCCGTAGCGGTGAAAGAGCGGGACCACGAGGGTCTGGGAGAACATGGCCGTGCGGGTCGACTCCACCAGGCGCCAGCGCCGCCGCGCGCCCATGGAGGTCGGTCGACCGAACTCGACGCCGATCATCTGACCTTCGCCGCGGATTTCGTGGAGGAACTCGTGGCGTTCGGCCAGGGCGCCGAGCCGCTCCTTCCAGAGATCACCCATCGCCGCCGCGTGCTCGACGATCCCCTCCTCGTCAAAGACCGACAACGTCGCGAGCCCCGCGACCATCGCGAGCTGATTGCCCTTAAACGTCGTCGAGTGGACCATGGCCCGGTCCATGGAGGAGTAGACGCTTCGTACGATCTTGTCGCTCGCGAGCATGGCCCCCACCGGCACGTAGCCACCCGAGAGCGCCTTGGAGACGGTGATGATGTCCGGGGTCAACCCGTAGTGCTCGAAGGCGTAGAACCTACCGGTCCGCCCGACGCCGGTCTGCACCTCGTCACAGATGAACAGCGCGCCCGCCTCGTGCACCGCGGCTTCGAGATCGCGCCAGCGCTCCGCGGGGAGTTCGTACACGCCCTTGCCCTGAATCGGCTCGACGATGAAGGCCGCCACGTCCCCGGCGCGCAGCTCTCGCTGCAGCGCGTCGAGGTCGCCGAAGGGGACCTCGACCGCGCCGGGGAGCAGCGGTCCGAAGCCGGACTTGAAGTCCGAGGAGCCATTCACCGACAGCGCCCCCATCGTGAGGCCGTGGTACGCGTGGGCGTGGTAGAGCACGCGGCTCCGTTTGGTCGCGGCCCGGGCGAACTTGATCGAGGCCTCGACCGCTTCGGCGCCGGAGTTGCCAAAGACCACCCGCTCGATGTTCGCCGGGCTGCGCGTCACGAGGGCCTCCGCGAGGATTCCCGGCAGGAGCGCGCAGTCCATCTGCACCATGTTGGGCAGGTCCGCGTCGATCGCCTGGCGGAGCGCGTTTTTGATCACGGGATGGCTCCGGCCGAGGGCGAAGACGCCGAACCCGCTCAGGAGGTCGAGGTAACGCTTCCCGTCGGCGTCGAAGAGGTAGCACCCCTCCCCACGCTCGTAGAACCGATCGAAGCCGAGGGTCTTGACCACTTTGGTCAGTTGGGGGTTGAGATAGCGAGCGTGCAGTTCGAAGTTCTCGCCGCGACGACCCTCGAGTAACTCGGCGAGGTCAAATGGCACGGTTCTCCCTGTTCGCTCTGGTGTTGCTTCACGCGAGGCTCGTGGGGTCTCCTCGCGCTGAGTAGCCCAAGCATAATGAGCAGCGAGATTCGAGACCCCGACGGGTCGTAGGCTCGAACGATGGTCGTGTGCTTCGCGCTGCTCGCCGCCCTGGCGAACGCCGTGGCCAGCATCTGTCAGCGCTTGGGCGTCGAGGACGCTCCCGCGACGAACGGTCCCTCCCTGGGCCTGGTACGCCACATGGTGCAGCGAAAGATCTGGCTGATCGGCTTCGCGATCATGGCGCTGGGGTACGCGAGCCAGGCCGTGGCGCTGCACCTCGGCTCTTTAGAGGTGGTCCAGCCGATCATGGTGAGTGAACTCGTGATCTTGGTGATGATCCTCTGGCTCTGGTACTTCACGCCACTGCGTGCGCGCGACCTCGTGGCCGCCGGGGCCACCGCGCTCGGGCTGGGCGTCTTCCTCGTCGTGGCCTCACCCTCGGCCGGCGCGCGAGTGCCCAGCGACGGTCGCTGGCTCGGGGCCGGCGTGGCGACGGCGATCGTCGTGGGCGCCCTCGTGGTCGCGGGCTCGAGGGGCCCGGCCTGGCGACGGGCGCTGGTGCTCGGGGCCGCGGCGTCGACCGGGTTCGCGCTGTTGGCGGCGGTGACCAAGTCGCTCACCAACGTGCTCGTCGCGGGGTGGGGCGGGCTCTTCACGTCCTGGCAGCTCTACGCCATCGCCGTGGTGGGGCTCGGATCGTTTCTCATCATGCAGAGCGCGTTCCAGGTGGGTCCCTTCGCGGCGTCGCAGTCGACGTTGATTCTGGTCAATCCCTTCGTCTCAATCGCCGTCGGGCACGTCCTGTTCGGCGAGGACCTCCGCGGCGGGCCCCTCGACCTGACGCTCGAAGTGGTGGCGTTGGCGGTGATGGTGGTCGGCGCGCTCGGGGTGTCGGCCTCGCCCCTCGTCGCCACGGTGCACGACGAGAGCGGTGGCCACCTGTTGAAGGGGCGAGGACGATACGCGCAGTGGGTCGAGCGATCGCGGGCCTGAGGCGTGCGCCTGAATCGCCAGTACCCTTAGGCATGCGCGACGTCGCGTCGGTCAGTGACTTCTCTCCCGTGACGCGCCCCGTGCGGGTCGCCATCATCGGTCTCGGTCGGATCTACGACCTCAACGTCCTCGGCTACGTCGCGAATGACGACGTCGAGGTCGTCGCGCTGGTCGACTCACGTTCGTCGCGTCGCGAACAACGCCAGGGGGACTGGCCCGCGGCGCGCGCCTTCTCCACGATCGAGGAACTGGCGAGCAGTGGCGTGGCGGTGGACGCGGCGGAGGTCCTGCTGCCGATCGCCCTCCACGAGGAGGGCGCGCTGGCCTGCCTGGCGCAGGGTTGGCACGTCAACCTGCAAAAGCCAATCGCGGGTGACCTGGCCAGCGCCACGCGGATCGTCGAGGGCGCCCGGCGAGCGGGACGCGTGCTGCGGGTGATGGAGAACTACCTCTTCTACGAACCCCTGCAAAAGCTGAAGCAGGTTGTGGACTCGGGCGAACTCGGCGCGATCAGTGGGTACCACCTCAAGATGGTCGCCAGCGGCCGCGGCGGGTGGGACGTGCCCGGTGACACCTACGAGTGGCAGTTCGAAGAGGCCCGTCGGGGCCGCGGGGTCCTGCTCTTTGACGACGGCTGGCACAAACTCTCGACGGCGTGGTGGCTCTTCGGACCGGTACGTGAGGTGCGCGCGTGGGTCGGCTCGACCGAGGTCGTGCCCGGCGTCGACGTCGACGCCCCGACGACGCTGGTCTGGGAGCACGAGAGTGGTGTCCGGGGGGTGTGGGACATCACGCTCGCCGTCGACATGTACCTGCGCTCGGACTACTACACGAACGACGAGCGCTGGGAGGTCACGGGGCGGCGCGGGTACGCCCGGGTGAACCGCTGCACCGCCCGAGGGATCCAGCAGCCGAGTCTCGAGGTCTACCTCGACGGGGAGACGCGCGCGTACCACGCGTTGGACGACGACTGGGCCAGTAGCTTTCGCGACTCGGGGCGACACTGGGTGCAGTGGCTGCGCACCGGGGTGGGACCGCTCCACTGGAGCGGTGAGGAGTCTCTACACGTATTGCGCCTCGCGCTCGCCGCCTACGAGAGCAGCGCCAAGGGCGGCGTGGGCGTCGACCCGAGGGATCTCCTCACCTGACGAGACGACGAACGCTCGTCAGCTACCCCTCGTCGAGGCAGTCGGGTTGCTCGGCCAAGATCCAATCGAAGAGTGACTGTGCGCTGAACCAGCCCGCCACGGGGGAACCGAGGTAGTCGTGCGCGTCGCGGGCAATCTCGTCCGGGATTGAGACTGGATCGCCCGCGGCCATGGCGAGCAACTCGGCTTGACAGGTTCGTTCCATGGTGACGAACCAGAACAACGCCTCGTCGACCGACTGGCCCACCGTGATGAGCCCGTGATTGGCCAAGATCGCCGCCTTGTGGTCCCCGAGGGCGACGGCGATGCGCTTGCCTTCTTCGGGATCGTTGGCCACGCCGCCAAAGTCGAAGTAGACCCCGTGGTCCTCGAAGAAGATGCACGAGTCTTGGGTGAGTGGCCGCAGGGAACGGTGCAGTGACGCGAAGGCCTTGCCGTGCACGGAGTGCGCGTGGGCGGCGGCGACGACGTCGGGGCGCGCCGCGTGCACCTGGGAGTGAATGGCGAAGGCGGCGGGGTTGACCGGCCACGATCCCTCGAGGACGGTTCCGGTGTGGTCGACCAGGATGAGGTCACGCACGCGAATCTGCTTGAAGCTCATGCCAAAGGGATTGACCCAAAACTGATCCGAGTGTTCGGGGTCACGCGCCGTGATGTGGCCCGCGACGCCCTCGTCGAATCCGAGTCGTCCGAAGATTCGAAAGGCCGCGGCCAGTCGCTGTTTGCGGTGTCGCCGCTCGTCGGTGACCGAACGAACAACAAAGGGATCGTGGGGTACTCGATCTGACATGAGACCTCCTTAACGCCATCACCACGCCGAACCCTAAATCTACCGGTCATCGAGCCGAATCGCCACGAGCGTCGGGGCGGGCGTCTCTGCAACCCCACGGCCGACCTTGCTCAAGGGTCCCCTGGCACAATGGGCGCGTGGCTTCGTTCGAGGATGTCCAGCGCCTCAGCGGCGACCTGCCAGAGGTCAGCGTGTCGACCTCCTACGGTACGCCCGCGCTCACGGTGCGCGGCAAGGCATTTTGCCGACTCTGGGGTGAGCGCGACCGGACGAAGAGCGACGTCGGCGACGCTGATCCTCGTGGTGTTCTGCGAGGTGGACGAGAAGGAGTTCCTGCTCGCCGAGAGTGACGGTGCGGTCTTCACCGCGCCGCACTACGACGGTCACGGCGCCGTGCTCATTCGACTGGACCTCATCGAGGAGGAGTTGCTCCACTCCCTGCTCCTCGAGAGCTACCTGCTCCGAGCCCCGGCGTCGATCCGACGCCGGTTCCCCGACGCGTGAGAAGTCGAACCCGCGAGTCGTCGGTACATTTGAGTGATGACCATCGTCACCGTGTTTCGAAGCCGACTCCGCGACGGCGTCGGTCCCGAGTACGAGCCGCTCGCCGAGGAGATGAGTCGACTCGCGTCCTCGATGGAGGGATTCATCGATCAGAAGTTCTACGAGGCGCCAGACGGGGAGCGGGTCACCGTGGTCCGCTTCGCCGACGAGGCCAGTCACCGCACCTGGGCGCAACACCCCGAGCACCGAGCGGCGCAGCGTCGTGGTCGCGACGAGTTCTACTCGTGGTACGACATCTCGGTGGGCGACGAGACTCATAGCCGCACCTTCGCGTACGAGTGATTGGCGCCGTAGGCGATCGCGGTGGACGGTGCCGTAGTCTGACTGCTCGACATCGAAAGGGGCGTGATGGCGGGTGCGTTCGCGGACAGAGTTCGAGGTGGTGTCGTGTTGACGTCGGACCCGACGAGGGTCTCGCGTGACGCCGTCGCGCAGTGGATCTCTCAGGAGGCGTACTGGGCGCTCGGCCGCCCCCGCGAGGCGATCGAGCGCTCCATCGACCACTCCCACCTCTACGGCGCGCTCGAGCGCGACGGGGTCACGGTGGCCTGCGCCCGAGTGGTGACCGACGAGGTCACCTTCGCTTGGATCTGCGACGTGTTCGTGCGCGAGGACCATCGAGGAACGGGGATCGGCACGTGGATGACGAAGGAGATTGTGAACTTTTGGAGCGACGAGGGCGTCGTCCGGTTCCTCCTGGCGACGCGAGACGCGCACGAGGTCTACGCGCGCGTCGGCTTCGCGCCCGTCGCTCGGCCCGAGCGATTCATGGAGATCGATCGACGAACCGCGTTCTGAGGTCGTGACTCGTCCGCCGCGTCGCTCTCGCGAGTCACGTCGCGCGTCGGACGCGTGCCGTCGCGACGTCGACGCGGTAGGTGCCCGCGGAGTGGCGCAGCGGCGTACCTTCGGCGACGTAGTGGGCGAGGGCTCGATCCTCGTGACCTCGTGGGGCCAGTCCGCCGGCGCGGATCACTCGCCACCACGGCACCTCCGTCCCGTATCGAGCCATCACCGTCCCCACGGCTCGCGCACCGCGAGAGCCGAGGGTGGCGGCGACGTCGCCGTAGGTCATGACGTGCCCGGACGGGATGGCGCGGACCACTTCGAGCACGTGGTCCACGAAGTCGCCAGGACCGGTCGTCGCGCGCTCTCCGAGACTGGTCTTCTCGCTCACCGTGGTGTTGGCGGATCCCCGGCCAGCAGCGCGTCGGTCCGGGCGTCGGGCTCGTCAGCGAAGAAGTGGGCGAGCGCCTCGCGAAAGGGGGCGTCAGCCGGCGACGCTCGTAGGAAGAGGGTCATCGACGAGTGGAACTTGACGTCATCGATACCGAAGATGTCCCGTGCGCTCTTCTCTCGGTGAGCGTTCGCGGCGGCCGTAATCTCGCAAAGACGCGGCCCCAGCACCGGGTGGCGAAGGAAGCTCCGCGCTTCGTCGAGTGACGAGATGGCGTATTCGCGCGACGTGGCACTGCTCGCGAGACCCGCCAACTGCGGGAACACGTACCAGATCCAGTGAGACGACTTACGCCCGGCGCGAATCTCGACCAGGGCGTCGGCGTAACTGTGACCTTGATTCTGGGCGACGACGAATCGCGCCAGCCGATAGGGGTCGTCCACGGTTGGTCCGTCTGGTTTCCGCGACCTCAACACGTCCCCGCTCGCACCAGGTCACTCAGGACACGCCGGAGCTCCAACGTAGAGCGGTCCGCGCGAGTGTGGAGCTCTCGGGTGACGTCCAGGGGTAACTCCAGCACCTCGTAACGCGACTGCACGCGAAGGTCCTCTCTGACGACGGCGACTTCGAAGGCGATGGCTTCATCCATGCGCTCCATCGATCCCTCGAGGTCGTCGCGCCACAAGGTCGAGTAGATCCGCACCGACTCGTCGTCCACGGGGGTCAGAAAGAAGCCGATCACGTTCGTGCCGCCGGCGTCGAGGAACTCGATCTCGAGTTCGAGATGAAAGGGGGCGGTGTAGCGATACGTCAACCGTCGACGTTGCAGCAAGGGTCGAAGACCGGCCGCCACGCCGGGGTCTTCGCGGTTCGCGAAGACGTGCTCGTACGACGCGCTGAAGGCGTAGCCGTCTCGCACGACCGAGAAGTGGGGTACCTCCCGGGCTTGGTCGGCGCCGAAGGTGGCGGCGTGCACGAACGGGAAGTGGGCCATGTCGAGGAAGTTGTCGGCCAACAGTCCCGCGTTGGCGCGAGTTTCGATGACGGGTAGGTCGCCTCGTTGAAACGTGGGGTCACTCGCCGAGGCGACGTGGGGCGTCGGGGTCAGCGGCGGCTCGGGCGCCACGAAGACCATACCGTGGGACTCCGCGACCGCCGCCGGCGCGGCCAAGCGAGCGCGTGCGGGTACCGCGACGTTCTCACCCAGCGCCGGAATGTCGACGCAGCGACCGTCGAGCCCAAAGGCCCAGCCGTGGTACGCGCAACGGAGCACGTCGCCCTCGCACGCGCCCAGCGAGAGCGGCGCGAAGCGATGGGGGCACCGGTCCAAGAACACGCGCACCGCACCGTCTCGTGATCGATACGTCACGTAGCGCTCACCGAGCAGCGTGAACGGGCGTGGGTCGGAGGTGACCTCGCTCGATCGGCACAGTGGATGCCACGCGCGGCGGAGCGCGGGGTCGAGGTTTCGCAGCCCGCCAGCCATGTCGTTCAACTTACGTCCCCCACTCGGGGCTCCTGTTGGGTGATGCAGTGCACGCCGCCGCCGTGCGCGAAGATCGCTCGCCCGTCCGCGCGCTCAATTCGACGCCCCGGGTACAGGCGGCCGAGCGTGTCGAGGGCTCCCTCGTCGTTCGGATCGTCAAAGGTCCCCACGACGACGAAGCCGTTGCCGACGTAGTGGTTGATGTAGGAGAAGTCGGTCCAGTCGCCGTCGACCTCCAACGACCTCGGTGCGGTCACCTCCACGACCTCGAGGGTCCGACCCTCGGCGTCGGTACTCGCGCGCAGGAGGGCGACGAGCTCTCTCGTGACCTCGAAGTCGGGGTGCGCGGGGTCGCGCTGACGGTGCGCGGCGACGAGGCCCGGGCGCACGAAGGTGGCCACGATGTCGACGTGGCCCCGCGTGCCGAACTCGCCGTAGTCGCGCGTCAGGCCGCGCGGCAGCCAGATCGCGTGGCTCGTCCCTAGTTGGGCGTGAACATCGTGTTCGACCTGGGCGCGGGTCCAACCGGGATTGCGTTGCGGGTCGAGTTGCACGGTCTCGGTGAGGAGCACCGTGCCGGCACCGTCGACGTGGAGCCCGCCACCCTCGTTGGTGAGCGGCGAGGGGCGAACCTCGGCGCCGACGTGGCGCGCGAGGTCAGCGGCGAGGAGGGTGTCGTGGTCCCACGAGGCCCAGGGCTGGGCGCCCCAGCCGTTAAAGACCCAGGTGACGCCGGCGAGCGCCGGGCCGTTCACCGTGAAGGTCGGTCCGCTGTCTCTGATCCACGCGTCGTCGATGGGGCGCTCGATCACCGTGACGCCCGGTCCGACGAGTCCCCGAGCCTGCGCTCCCTGTCCGACGTCGGCGACCAAGGTCACCGGCTCGTACCCCGCGATCGTGGTCGCGACGTCCGCCCACGCGTTCCTCGCACGCTCGAGTGTGATCGAATCGTCCCCACCGAACGTGGCGTTCGGTGGGGGGAACGCCATCCAGGTTCGTTCGTGCGGTTCCCACTCCGCGGGCATCCGCCAGCGGCTCATAGCCGCCGGAAAGATGGAAACATGGTGGCCATGCTAACCATCACCAGCTTCGGCACGCCGGCCTCACCGGCCCGAGTCGACGGGCCGACGCGAGCGCCCTTTCGCATCGGGGCCGTACAACATCGCTGGCACGCGGACCCGGTCGAGCACGTCGCCGCGCTGCGCGAGGGGGCGGTCGCCGCCGCGGAACTCGGGGCGCAGTTGGTGTGTTTCCAAGAGTTGACGCTCTCGAGTTACTTCGCCGACGAAGTGCCCTCGGGCTCGCCGTCGCGTCTCGCCGAGAGCATCGAGGACGGGCCGACGAGAGCCTTCGCGGCAAGCCTCGCCGCCGACCTGGGCACTCCGATTCACGCCTCGTTGTACGAGCGCATTTCTGAGGATGATCCCTTGGGATATAACACCGCGATCGTCGTGGCGCCCGACGGGCGGTTGCTGGCGCGAACCCGCAAGCTCCACATTCCCGTCACCGCGGGGTACTACGAGGACCGATACTTTCGCCCGGGTCCCGCGGGATCGGACAGCTACCCCGTCGTGGAGCTGGCGCAAGGTCGATTCGGCTTCCCGACCTGCTGGGACCAGTGGTTCCCCGAACTCGCCCGCGCCTACTCCCTGGCGGGCACCGAAGTCCTGGTGTACCCGACCGCGATCGGCAGCGAGCCGGATCACCCGGAGTTCGACACCGAGCCGCTCTGGCAGACCGTGATCACGGCGAACGGCATCACCAATGGCACGTTCATGGTGGTGGTCAATCGAATCGGCCGCGAAGGACTGCTGACGTTTTACGGCAGCTCATTTATCTCGGACCCCTACGGTCGAGTTCTCGTCCAGGCCCCACGAGACGAACCGGCCGTGCTGGTCGCGGACCTCGACCTGGACCAGCGCAGCGACTGGCTGACGCTCTTCCCGTTCCTCACGACGAGGCGACCCGACGCGTACGGGTCACTCTCGTGAGTGCGCCGCAAGCACGACGACGCGAAGCTAGAGCGAATCTAGAAGTTGTGCACCGTGTGACCGAAGGTGCCCTTAGCGAAGGCGAGGACCTTGGTCGGTAGCACCGAGTAGAGCTCGACTTCGAAGTCGTCGGGATGGAAGAATCCGCCGTCTCGAGGTTCGTACGCCCAGCGCCCGTCCCACTTCGTTTGAAAGACAGTCGCCACGTCCTCCATCACCGCGAGGTCGGACTGTCGCTGGGCGACGCCTTCGACCACGACGTCGACGCCGTCGTTCCACTCGTTGCGACCGGTGGTGAGGGCGACGTGAGCGTTGGTGCGCAGGTTCAGCGTCTTCTGCTCCGCCGGACCGGTCGTGAAATGGAGTTCGTCGCGGGCCCACACCGCAACGAGCGGGGTGACGTGTGGTCGTCCGTCGCTGCGCACCGTCGCGAGCCAAAACAGCTCGGCCGCTTCGATCTCCTCTACGGTCTGCGACCACGTGATCGCCGACGCCTTCGGGCTGCTGTATCGGGTGTCGAGTGAGGTGACGGGAGTTCGCAAGGTGTCCGCTTTCGTTCAATCTCGACCCACACGCCGGTGGGCCAGAGCCAGAATCTATCGGCACCGCCCGCAATCTGCTCGCCCCACCGATTTCCCGTCGACCCGGGAGGACCGGTCAGAGAATCCTGCGGAGATCCTTGACGGGTCGCCTTATTTCTAGTTAACCTATAGAAATACTAGGAAATAGGACGACGAGACGGTAACACCGTTTTCGGGCGAAGAGAAAGCAGGATGACATGTCGATCGACACACTCAACATTGTGAGCGAGGCACCCACAGCTCGCGCGCAAGAGATAGCCCGACTGGTGGAGACACTGGGTCTGGCCGAGGGACGGTTGTCCGAGGCGGAACTCGCACGAGTCGTCCAGGCGGTCGGCGAGCGGCACGATCTCTTCGACGACCTCGTGGTGTCGGACGAACAGAACCGATGGTGGCTCCTGCTGTACGGCGCGGCGAACTTCGAGTTGAAGCTCTTGACCTGGGAGCGAGGCCAGGTCTCTAACTGGCACGACCACGGCGGCTCTTCTGGCGCCTTCGAGGTCGCCCGAGGCGCACTGACCGAGCAGTTTCGAGGCGCCGACTCGGTCTCGGTGGTGTCGCGCACGCTCAACGCCGGCCAACGCAGCACGTTTGGACCCCACCACCTCCACGACGTCGCCTTCCACGGCGGCCCACCGACCGTCAGCGTGCACGCCTACTCGCCGCCACTGACCGCCCTCACCTTCTACGACCGCACCGAGTTCGGCTTCGTCGCGCGAGAGGTCGTGCCCGAAGAGGTCCGTACCCCGACGGCCGTAGCACCCTCACTCGGCGAGGGCTGAACGCAGCGACGCCGCGGTAGCCCTCCTCTAGCAGCGGACATTTCCGCGCGTCTTGTTACAGCACGGGAGTTGTTGGGCGTGCGCGGCTCGCGGGCCGGGCCCGACGCCCGCGCTGGAACCGCCGGAGACGCACGGCGTGGGGTGGGGCTTCTTACACTTCGCCGCGTCGGCGTTCATCTGGGCGACGGTGATCTCGAGCTCGGCCAGAGCGAGCGCGTACTGGCCCTCCGCGTCGCCGACGGCGCCGAGGTCTGAACTGTTGGCGGCCTTGTACGAGTTATAGGCCTCCACGCTGTCCCACAGCGCCTTGGCCGCGCCAAAGAACGTCAGGGCGCCGCCGACCCCGGTACTCGAGAGGAACTTGGCGACACCGGACGAGGCTGCTCCCGTGCCGATGGCGACCACGCTGGTCAGATCGTTCGTGAGGTTGAGGCTCAGGTCGGTCCAGTCGGACCAGCCGCCGAACGTGCCTTGGGCGATTACGCCTTGGAGCTGCGCGAGCGAGTTTTGCTCGGAGACCAGCAAGGTCGTGAGCTTCTTCAAGTCCTCCGACGCCTCTCCGTCACCGGCAGCTTGGGCGGCCTTTTGAGCCGCGGCGACCTCCACCACGGCGGCGGGGATCGTCGCAAAAAACGTCGCTACTTGCACGGCCATCAGGCCCAGTCGAGTGGCGACCTCGGCGATCTGCGTCGCCTGGTTGGTGCCCAGGGCCAGGGTGGCGTCGAGCATGCCCTCGTAGGCAGCCTCGACGTGGTCGTCTCGCTGCTCCGCGAGGTGGTAGTCGTCCAGGGCGTCGGTGCACCCGTTGTCGACCGCGGTGTCGAAGTCGTTGTGCAAGAAGTCGGTGATCTGAG
>Ga0181525_10001869_pt1 | contig 17746 bp, 15 predicted proteins | sample PEATcosm2014_Bin_48_FD_121100 | JGI IMG/M metagenome (GOLD analysis project Ga0181525, IMG submission 121100) | Peatland microbial communities from MTU Mesocosm Facility, Houghton, MI, USA - PEATcosm2014_Bin06_10_metaG | ecosystem: Environmental > Terrestrial > Soil > Wetlands > Peat | place...
CAAAGGTCTGCGAGATTGATGACTTCAGTTGACGCTGGCACACTCCATTTTCGCATCCTTACAAGCGCAAAATGCTGCGGCGCGCACCGCCAAACGAACCAGGAACGAGCCCGCGCCGCACTCCGTTTTTGTTCGTATTCCTTAAAAGCCTGAGTTAATTCGCACCCGCAAGGGTTTCAAACAGGACAGAGTGTGCAAACATGATTCATGAAACCACGCCGGCTCCCGACTCTCGCGGTCCTTCTTTTCTCAATTGCCCCGCTGCTTCCAGCCGCTGACTACGTCTTGAAAGTCACTCCGCAGACCATCGCTTGGGGATATTATTGGTCGGCTGCCAAGCCGGTGCTCAGCATTCGATCCGGCGACACAGTCGAGATCCAGACGGTCTCCGGAAATCCCGAGCGATTGGAACAGTCCGGCTGGCCGCAGGACCAGATCCCGCCAGCCCTTAGCTCAATATACAAAGAGATTCCGCAGGATCAGCGCGGGCCCGGCGGCCATCTGCTAACCGGCCCCGTGGCGATCAAGGGCGCCGAGCCCGGCGACGTGCTGGAAGTCCGCATTCGCGAAATTCGCATGGATGTTCCGTTCGCTTATAACACCTTCCGCAAAGGCTCGGGCTTCTTGCCCGATGAGTTCGAAGGTACGAAAACCAAAATCATTCCGTTGGATCGCGAGCGCAAGGTGGCAACCTTCGCGCCGGGCATCCAGCTTCCGCTGAAACCTTTTTTCGGCAGCATGGGCGTGGCTCCGCCGGAAAGCGCGGGCAAAGTAAATAGCGCTCCGCCGGGCATTCATGCCGGCAATCTGGACAACAAGGAGCTGGTGGCCGGGACCACGTTGTTCATTCCAGTACACGCGCACGGCGCGCTATTCGAAGTTGGCGACGGCCACGCGGGTATGGGAAACGGCGAAGTGGACATCACCGCCATGGAGACGTCGCTCACCGGCGTGTTTCAATTCGTCCTGCACAAGTACATGCACCTCAAATGGCCGCGCGCAGAAACGCCTACGCATTGGATCACCATGGGACTGGATCCCGATCTAACGGAAGCCACGAAAATCGCCGTGCACGAGACGCTCGATTTCCTGATGAGCGAAAAGAAGCTGACTCGCGAGGAAGCCTACATGTTAGCCAGCGTGGCCGTGGATTTCGAAATCACTCAGCTTGTGGACGGTACCAAGGGAGTGCACGGCATGATCCCGAAAAGCATCTTTATTGCGGACCACGCGCACTAGCGGCAAGCGGTCTTATTGTTGCGTTTGTCGGCCTTGTTCCGGCTGCGGCTCCGTACCGATCGTTTGGCCGTTCGCCAGTGTGACCTTGCGCCCGTCGGCCGCGTGCGATGCATCTTTGGCGGGAAATCCGTGAACCACCACTTTATCGCCTATCTTCAGCGAATCGCGCGTCCAACCGCGCCGCGCCAGCCGGTTGGGACCGCCGGTTTCACAAGCCCAATTCACCACCGTGCCATCGGGCTGCGTGACATCGACGTAATAGTGCACGTGCGGATTCTCCCAGTCGATGCGCGTCACCACCCCTTCCAGCGTGATCGGCTTGGATTCATCGAACTCATTGGAGAACGCATGGTGCGCGAGCGCCGGAAGTCCGCTCGCGAGAAAAGCAACGCTTGCCATGGAGAGGAGGAATCGTGGGAACATAGCGATATTTACACAGTATCGCTTTTTCGACGGACCGGCGAAACCGGCATACCGTGCCGCTTACCTGCCTTCGTGCACCGAGTCCTTCTCGTTCTCGCAGTATGTCTCGATCAGATCGGTATCGGCCAGTAGATGGAAAGGCACCACTGCTCGCCAGGGCTTTTCGTAAGCGCCAGGGTCGTCAATAGTGATGTCCATCTCCATGTGCCCGAAATCGCGCCGGGTGAAGCGCTCGGTAACGTGCGCGGATTCGGTTTGCGGGTGGCCCTTGGCGGTGTCCACCCAGGAACGCCCGTTGAACCCGACGGTGTCCACCACCAGTGTGCCGCCGGTCCAATGGCCCACCGAGTAGCCCAGCCAGGTAGGCTGCGGGTCCTTCGGCAAAGGGCGTCCATCCAGAAAAACTTGACGGAAAGTGGAATTGGCGGAGGTCTCATAGAGCAGCACCACCAGCGCGGGCGTCTGCACGATCTTCAACGGATGCGGCGCATTGGCAGTGGTCATGTTGATTCGCGGCACGCCGGGTGGCATGCACTGGTTTAAAGGATCGTCCCGGTGATCCCTTGCTTCGCGCTCGGCTTGAACTTTTTTGGCCCAGGGCAGCATCGCAAGTTCGCCGGGCTTCAGATCCTTGCTTAGATCGAGGAAGTAGTCGTTTCCACTCTCCCACACTCCGGACAGATCGGGCTTTCCGTCCGCGGCTTTGGGCGCGGGCGCGGAAATATTCACCTTTCCATCGGCGTTACGCGGAACTCCAGGCACTCGATAGTCCAGCCACTGCGCCCCCAAGGGGGCCCCGGAGACGCAGATCGCAAGAAAGAACACCGCTGAATAAAGCAAGCGTGGTTTCAAGAGGCTACCTCTGCCGCGCGAAGCGGTAATCGCCGGACACGTGCTTCACCAGAAGATCCGTCACTTCTCCCTGGCTATTCTTGATAAATTCGATAGCCAATCCTCGGAAGCCCGAAAAATCTTTTTCCGATCGCGCATATTGCCGCTCTTTTCCTCGTCCGTCCATCTCGCCGAATAATATACCGTCGGAAAGGGTGATGGTCACCACTCGCGGCACCACTCTCCAGAGCTTCGGCTGTTCCACATAAGTCCCCACATATTTCGCCAGAACCTCCGGCGGCACCTTTACGTCGGATTTGGTATCGTCGGAAGCTTTGCCCACCCAGTGCTCGCGCAGGCCGGGATTTTCATTACACACGAACTCCAGCAGTTCGGTATCGGGCGCCAGCTCCGCTCGCACGGCGACGGTCCAGGCGCGGGAGTATACGGCGGGGTCCTGCAATGTCACTTCCAGATCCAAGTGGCCGATATCGCGCCGCCGGTAGCGTTCGGTCATGCGGAGCGCTTCAGTGTGCGGATGGCCGCTGGAATCCAGCCACGTCCGGTCGTTAAATCCGAAACTTTCCACCACCAGCGTATCGGAGTCCCAGTGGCCGACGGAATAACCCATCCAACTCGGATTCGGCGACTTTTCTAACGGCCGGCCATCCATGAATATCTGGCGATACGTCAGGTCCGGGTTGAGAATGACGATCAGTCCCGGGGTCTGGATAATCTTCATCATCCCGCCGTCAGTGCCGTCCGCGTCCGTAGCATACGCGGGACCCAATGGCAGGCACAGCACGGTCATGTTGTCCTTGCCGAGATTTTCCGTACGCTGCGCTACCAGGTCCCGAGCCCAGGGCTGGACCTCTTCCGGCTTCAGGTCCCCGGCGATATTGATGTGATATCTGGGCGAAATCCGGTTCCACACGCCCGACAGATCGGGCTTGCCGTCCGCGGTCCGGGGTGCTGGCGCGGTGAGATTCGGCTGTCCGTCAGGCAGGCGGGGAAGCCCCGGAGTAGGATAATTCAGCCACTGGGCAAACGCGGGGGCAGCCACCAGGAAAACTTGAATGAGTCTCTTCATGCGTGCTTCCTTCTCATGCGTGCTTCCTTCTCATGCGTGCTTCCTTCCAAGCAAGTGAATGGTCCTAAGTAAATCACAGATTCGTCACGGTGGCAACGCGGGCCGCTGCACCGCGTGCGCTGCCCCATTGCGCTTGGCAGCACGTCGTGAAACAATCGGTCCGCTCGGAAAGGAGCAAACGGACATGACACCCTCCCCAGCTCCACTCCCATTGTTGGGAACGTGGAAACTTACGAAATGCGAATCTTCACGCCCGGATCTGCCGCACCCCACCTCAGGAATCACTACGTTCACTCAGGAAGGGAACGCCGTTCACTACACCAATCAGGGAGCCTGGTCCGATGGACGCAAGACTGACGTGAACGCCCACCTCCTGTTGGACGGCAGTTGGTGCCCTGTTACGGGCAGCTTATTATCGGACTCGCTCAGTTTTCAGCGTCTGCCAGACGGGTCGTTCGAAGCAAGAATGAAAAAGGGCGGCGCGGATGTGGGCAGCGCTCGCGTCGTAATTTCCCCGGATGGGCGCGCCCAAACGGGACATTGGGAGATGGCCGGTCCCGGCGGCACAACCATCGTCTGGAAAACCACGTCTGAACGGCAGTGATATCGTTCGTTCGCGATCGGGAGCCGCAGGCTGGCCGCAACGCTCCGACGCTGCTGAGTCTCATCATTTGCCCGCAACATGATGGAGAGTCAGCGTCGAAGAATACACGACGATCCCAAGCCGTTGACGGTTTTGCCACTAGACTCGAATGGGCAAGCTCCGTGTTAGGCCACGCTCCGCGGCCTTCAGGCTTCCAGGCGGTAGCGTGTCTCGGCGCGGCGATAGAGCGGGCGCCACACCAGGCGATTTACCGACACCACCAGTGTCGCCATCACTATGGTGGAGAGCAATAGGACGGCGAAATTTCCAGCGTCCGTGGCCGAGCTGATTTCCGCGCCCAGTCCAAAGGTGGACAGTACTTGTCCTTTGAAGTGGAAATATTCCGCCACGATGCTGGCGTTCCAGGCGCCGCCCGACGCGGTAACCAAACCGGTGATCAGGTACGGAAAGATGGCGGGTAGAATCACGATGCGCCAGCGATCAATCCGGCTGAAGCGGAAAATTTCAGCGACTTCGCGGAATTCCGACGGAATCGCAATGGCTCCGGCGATCACATTGAACAGAATGTACCATTGCGTGCCGAGCAGCATCAGCAGAATGGAGCCGGTGTTGAGCCCGCCGCCCAGGCTGATTAAACCCAGCAGCAGGACCGGGAAGAGTGCCGTGGCAGGAACCGACGCCGCGATCTGCGCTAATGGTTGAGCTATGCGCGCCAGGCGCGGGTTGAACCCGATGGCTACGCCCGCCGGGATGGTCCAGGCTGAGGCGATTAGCAACGCCGCCACCACGCGCAAGAAAGTTGCGCCCGCACTCTTCAGCGTTGTGAGTAACTCGGCAGGCGTAATTCCTCTGAGCTCCAGCACTCCTTGAAACACTCCGTGTAGAACCAGCAGCACAGCAACGATTCCAGCCAGAACAAACACTCCCTTTTGCCAGTTGGGCGGTTCGGTCTTCGGTTCCGGCGAGCGCGCCGCGAACGACATGTACATGCGCTCCAGAACCGGTGTGGTGACGCCCGCGCGAAAGCGAGTCAGTAAAGGCGATTTGCGAAGCAGGTTGAGAACCGGCGAAGAGTGGGCGCTCGAACTCTCCACCTGCTCCAGCTTGAATTTGTCGGACCACGCGATGGCCGGACGCCAGACCAGTTGATCGATCAATACCACGACGCCGATCATGGCGGCAATGCCCCAGCTAATCGCGGTGGTGTCGCCGGCGCTGGCTGCCGATTGCAGATACGATCCGAGACCGGGCAGCCGAAAATCGCGTTTGCCGAGCACGAACATCTCGCAGGCCATGAGGAAAAACCAGCCGCCCGCTACCGACACCATGGAGTTCCAAACCAGTCCGATCGCGCCTTGCGGTAGTTCCAGTTGAAAAAAACGTTGGATGCGGCTGAAGCGATACACGCGCGACGCTTCCATCAATTCGCGCGGCAGCGCTTTGAGCGAGGCATAGAAGCTGAAGGCCATATTCCAGACTTGACCGGTGAAAATCAGCACGATGGATCCGAACTCGACGCCTAATTGCCGCGATGGAAACAACGAGACCATGGCCAGCATCACTCCCGGCAGGAAGCTCAGAACGGGAATGGATTGCAGGATGTCGAGCACCGCCAGCATAGGCCCTTCGATGCGCTTGTTGTAAGCGGCAAAATATCCGTACCCTACCGCAAACACCAGGCTCAGCAGGTAGGCGACGATCATGCGAACCAGCGAATAGAACGCGTAGCGCGGGATGGCCGCCGGCGAAAGCGAGATCTGTACCGCTGCTACCGGCGCGCTGAACCAATAGTGCGCCACCGCAACGATGGCGTACACCACGGCGAACAGGACGGCGAACACGATGGCGTCCATGAAAAAGTTCCAGGTTCGGTCTCGAATCAACGAGCGCGAGAGGCTGGGGACGGTCATGTTTCCGTTCCCACTTCAACTTTCTGCGGCTCGGAGAGCGTTTCTTCGGGAATGAAAAATCGTTTGCGCTCTGAATCGTGATCGAACAGCTCGGCGTAGCGGCCCCAGTTGATCGCGGTCTCAAGCTGGCGGACGGTTTCCTCTTCAGTGAAGTGCTCGTCCAGGATGTCGTGGAAGAAATCGTCGGGGAGCGTGTGGTCCGATTTCGATTCCAGCGCGCGCTTGATTTGCTTCAAAAGCGCGACATGCTCGATCGCGGCGTTGCGAAACAGCTCCTTCTGCCGCAGGATGGGAGCATTGGAATACTCCAGGCCCTCCGGCGTGATCTCGACGTCGCCTTCGGTGAGTTTGACGAATCCCAGCAGCGCCGCAGCTTCGACGATCGGCAAAAGATCGTCGATCTCGAACGACAGCAGATCGGCCAACCGGTAAACGTCTTCGCGTCCATTGTGATCGGCAAGGATTTCGAGGAATCCGGCGATGCCGCCGGTGCGGGCGTGCGGCAACATCGGATATTTCTGGCGCGCGTCAGTTGAAGAGGAAACAGCTCCGGAGGCAGGGCCCGATAAAGGAACCGCGAGATCGCTATCGGACTTGGTGAGCACCTGGTAAATGTAGTCGACGATCTTGGTGAAGTGGGGATGTTTGCGGTCGCGCGGGCGCGGAAGGGTAACATGAAAATCGGTGCGGATACGGCCTGGATTTTTGCCTAGAACCACCACGCGGTCGCCCAGCAAAACCGCTTCCTCGATGTTGTGTGTCACGATGAAAACGGCTCGGGTGGGCATCTTTTTGTCCTCCCACAGCTCCAGCAGCTCGCTGCGAAGATTCTCGGCCGTCAAAACATCCAGCGCGGAGAATGGTTCATCCATGAATAAGACTTCGGGCTCCACCACCAGCGCCCGCGCGAAGCCCACGCGTTGTTTCATTCCGCCCGACAATTCTTTCGGATAGGCGCTTTCGAAGCCGTCCAAACCGACCGAATCGAGCATCTTCACGCTGCGAGCGCTTCGCTCGGCCGGAGGAATGCCGCGAGCCTTTAGCGGCGCTTCGACATTTTCCAAAACCGTGAGCCAGGGAAACAGCGCGAAGCTCTGGAAGACGATGGATACGCTCTCCGACGGTCCGTCGATGGGAGCGCCGTGCCATAGCACCTGTCCGGCCGACGCGGCGGAAAGCCCGGTGAGAATTCGGAGCAGCGTGGACTTGCCGGAACCGGACGGGCCCAGCAGCGTGAGAATCTCGTCCGGATAAACGGCCAGATCCAACGGCGCGATTACCTGGATCCGGTTTTCGCTGGGCTGTTCATAGAACTTTTCAACCTGGCGTGCTTCGATGAGCGGCTCCGGCACGCTGCCATTATCGCAGCCGGGTTCGCGCTAGACCAAGTTCATGGAATCGTCACGGAACGGTTGCGATATGTTAAAGAGTTGGACCAAATCCTATTCTGGAGCTTCCATGACCCCTACCGAAGTCCTCGAGTACGCCAAAAAGAATGGACTCAAACAGCTTGATCTAAGATTCTGCGATATTCCCGGCTTGCAACATCATGTCTCCTACCCGATCAGCGAGCTCTCCGAAGATTCGTTCCAGGAAGGCTTTGGGATGGACGGTTCCAGCATCCGCGGCTGGGCCGCCATCAACGAAAGCGACATGCTGCTGATTCCCGATCCGAACACCGCGTTCACGGATCCTTTTTATGAAATTCCGACGCTGGTGATGACCTGCGACGTGATCGATCCCATCACGCGGCAAAGCTACAACCGCGATCCGCGCTGGATCGCCCGCAAAGCCGAAATGTATCTAAAGAACAGCGGCGTCGGAGACACCGCCTATTTTGGCGCCGAAGCCGAGTTCTTCGTTTTCGACAACGTCCGCTTCGATCAAAACCAGCACTCAGGCTTCTATTTCATCGACGCTGAGGAGGGTCGCTGGAATTCCGGGCGCGAGAATGACAACCTGGGTTATCGGCCGCGCTACAAGGAAGGCTACTTCCCGGTGCCGCCTACCGATCATTATCAAATGTTGCGCGCCCAGATGGTGGACACGATGATCAACTGCGGCTTGAATATCGAATGCCATCACCACGAAGTTGCCACTGGCGGGCAGTGCGAAATCGACCAGCGCTTCGACACGCTGGTGAAGTCGGCAGATAACATGTTGGTGTACAAGTACGTGATCCGCAACACCGCGAACCTGCATGGCAAGACGGTCACGTTTATGCCGAAACCGCTGTTCGCCGACAATGGCAGCGGGATGCACACGCATCAGAGTATTTGGAACGCCGGCAAGCCGCTTTTCGCGGGCGACGGCTATGCGGGCTTGAGTCCGCTGGGGTTGAATTATATTGGTGGTTTGTTGAAGCACGCGCGCGCTCTGTCGGCCATTATCGCGCCCACCACCAACAGCTATAAGCGCCTGGTGCCGGGCTACGAAGCGCCGGTAAACCTGGCTTATTCGCGGCGCAACCGATCGGCGGCCTGCCGCATCCCATGTATTCGGCGAATCCCAAGGCCAAACGCGTGGAGTTCCGGCCGCCCGATCCGTCGGCCAATCCGTACCTGGCTTTCGCGGCCATGCTCATGGCGGGCTTGGATGGGGTGCTCAACAAGCTGGAGCCGGGCGAACCGCTCGACAAGGACATCTACGATCTGTCACCGGAAGAGATGGAGAGCGTGCCCTCCATGCCGTCGTCGCTCGAGGAGGCTCTGGATTGCCTGGCGGAGGATCACGAGTTCCTGCTTAAGGGCGATGTTTTTAGCGAAGACCTGATCGAGACTTTCATCGAGTACAAGCGCAAGCACGAGGCGGACGCCATTCGGTTGCGGCCGCATCCCTACGAGTTTGCGCTGTACTACGACATTTAGCGTCTGTCACACACTATACCGGTGGCGTACGCACTCGTGCGTGCTGTGTTCGCACTCGTGCGAACATTCTCCGGGGCACTGAAAGCGTTCACAAGATTGTGAACGCTGCACGCACGAGTGCGTACGCCACAGTAGAACTGACAGGCTCTTAGCGCGTGGCGGAAGAGGCGGCTGCGCCGGCTCGAAGCGCGCTTTTCAGCGCGGCGCCCGCGTCTTCGATGGCCTGTTTACCCGCATCGATAACGCCCGCCAAGTTGAAGAAGGCGTGAATCGCGCCGTCGTAGCGCTTGGCTGATACAGGCACGCCGGAGGCCCGCAGACGTTGGGCGTAAGCCTCGCCCTGATCGCGAATCGGATCGCACTCAGCGCTGATCAGCATGGCCGGCGGAAGCCCCGCCAACGATTCCGCCTTCATGGGCGAAGCATGCGGATGGCGGCCGTCCTCGGGCCGCGCAAGGTAATGGTCCCAGAAGTAATCCATCATGGGGCGCGTCAGGAAATAGCCTTGCGCGAATTCCTGCAGCGAAGGGCGATCGTCGCCATAGTCGGTGACCGGATACACCAGAAGCTGGAAAGCGATGGGAGGGCCGCCGCGATCGCGAGCCATGATACACGCGACGGCCGCCAGGTTCCCTCCCGCGCTGTCGCCGCCCACCGCGATTCGATTCGGATCGATATCGAACTCCCCGGCATGCTCGGCCACATACCGGAGCGCAGCGTCGGCATCCTCCACGGCGGAGGGAAACTTGTTCTCGGGGGCGAGACGATAATCCACGGAAATCAGGACGCAGCCTGCGGCATTCGCCAGCGAGCGCAAGGTACGATCGAAGCTATCCAGAGTGCCGAACACCCAGCCGCCCCCGTGATAGTAAACCAGCGCCGGAAGATTCTTCCCGGCCTCAGGCCAGTAGACACGAATGGGAATAGGTTGCGCCGGCCCGGGTATGGTGCGGTCTTCCACTCGCACAACTTCCTGGATCGGTCCGGCCAGCGCGGCCATCACTTCGGCCTGCGCAGCGCGATCGGCACGGATCTCCTGCGGGGTCATCTGCTCCATAGGCGGTCCGTCGGCGGCGGACATTTGATCGAGAATGAATCTGCATTGCGGATGAAGAGCCATGCCAACATCATAGTCCTGAAAGGGTGGGTGGAAAAGGGGAATCGTGTATTGTGTTTGATAGCCTATTAAGGACCCTCACGTCTTATGCCGAAAATTTCAATTCGAGATCTGAATTTGAAAGACAAAACTGTCTTCATCCGGGTGGATTTCAATGTTCCTCTGGCGCCCGGCGGCCATGAAATCACGAGCGACAAAAGAGTGCGGGCGTCGCTGCCCACCATTCAATACGCGCTGGATCATGGCGCGGGCTTGATTCTGGCAAGCCATTTAGGGCGGCCGAAGGGCAAGCCGAATCCCGAGATGAGCCTCAAGCCGGTAGCTGCCAGGCTGGCGCAATTAATCCAAGCGCCGGTAAAAATGGCGCCGGATTGCGTGGGGCCGGAAGTGGAAAAGATGCGGCCGGCTGCGGGCGAGGTTCTGCTGCTTGAGAACCTGCGCTTTCATGCCGAGGAAGAAAGGAACGATCCGGTTTTTGCCAGGCAGCTTGCAGCGCTGTGCGATGTTTACGTCAACGATGCGTTCGGATCGGCGCACCGCGCGCATGCGTCTACGGCCGGCATGATTCAATTTGTGCACGAAGCAGCCTCCGGCCTTCTGATGGACAAAGAACTGGAGTACCTGACCAAAGCAACCAGGAATCCGGACCGGCCCTGCCTGGCGATTCTGGGCGGAGCGAAAGTTTCCGACAAGATCGAAGTAATCGAAAATCTGATGAAGGTAGTGGATGAGTTACTCATTGGCGGTGCGATGGCTTATACATTTTTGAGAGCGCAAGGTAAACCGGTGGGCAAGTCGTTGGTGGAGGACGACAAAGTGGACCTCGCCAGGGAATTGCTGGCGAGCGGGGGTGGCAAAATTCTTCTCCCAACGGATCACGTTGTGGTGGACGAACTCAAAGCCGGCGCTCCGTTCGAAGTGGTTGCCAACATTCCGGATGGCAAGATGGGCGTGGATATCGGCCCCGCGACCGTGGATGCTTACTCCGCGGTTATCGCGAAAGCCAAGACCATTATCTGGAACGGTCCCATGGGAGTTTTTGAGAAGCCGCCATTCGATCGGGGGACCGTCGCGCTGGCGAAAGCCGTGGCCGCGTCGGGCGCGGTTTCCGTTGTAGGCGGCGGCGATTCGGAGAAAGCGATTAAGTCTGCCGGCGTCGCAGACAAGATTTCGCATATCTCGACGGGCGGCGGCGCGTCCCTGGAGTTTCTCGCCGGCCTTGAGTTACCCGGTGTGACAGCGCTGCCGGAGAAGTAAAGGTCGAGTACATTCTCAACTTGTCGACACATTATTCAGCCTCCGGCGATCCGGCAGCTCCGAATTCCATTCACGGGATCGTATAAAGGAAGGTTCGCGGTCTGGAACCTAAAGGTGGAAAGGTGGATGTGGTGTGAGAGGTTGGTTCTTCGGCATCCTCGCGGCAAGCAGTATAATGCATGTCTGGCGGTTCGCTAGCGTGGGCCGGTTTTGCGGGGATCGGAGCGCGCCAAGCATACTTCGATGAGCTCTTTCGTCAAGCTCGAACTTCCGGATCGATATAATCTCGTGGACCATTTCGTCGACCGCCACATTCGGGAAGGTCGCGGTCCAAAGACCGCAATTGTCAGTGGCGATCGACGGATCGCGTATGGCGAGATTGCGGAACAGGTTAATCGGGCCGGCAATGGGCTGCACAATCTGGGACTACAAGAAGAGCAACGAGTCCTCCTGGTGCTGCCTGATATTCCGGAGTTTGTCGTTGCATACTTCGGCACGATGAAAATTGGCGGCGTGGCGGTGCCGACCAGCACGGCTTTGCGGTCCAGCGATTATGCCTATTTCATCGAGGAGAGCCGAGCCCGACTTGCGATCGTCCACTCGACACTGCTCTCTGAATTTGAACCGGCGCTCGCTGCACAGCGTTCTTGTATAAACGCGATCGTGTGCGGAGAGCCCGCAAACGGCTATATCGGTTGGGATCAATTGTTGAAAGATGGAGCGCCGAAACTGGAAGCGGCGCCCACCAGTAAGGACGACGCCGCTTTCTGGCTCTGGACTTCCGGCAGCACCGGCCGCCCGAAAGCTGCCGTGCACATGCATCACGACTGGGCTTATTGTTGCGAGAGTTACGCCCGCGGCGTTTTGGACATCCAGCCAGACGATGTAACGTTCTCTTCGTCCAAGCTCTTTCATGCTTATGGTCTGGGCAACGGACTCATGTTCCCGTTTCACGTAGGCGCCACAACCATCCTGCACGCCGGCCGGCCACAACCGAAGGTGATTCTGGATACGGTTCAGGCGAAGCGTCCCACACTTTTCTTCTCAGTGCCAACGCTCTATGCCACGATGTTACAGGAAGCGGAGCGCGAGCCTTTTGACTTGGGGTCCGTTCGTTTGGCAGCCTCGGCCGCGGAACCTCTGCCTGCTGAAATATTTCGCCGGTGGAAGGCGCGGTTCGGAGTCGAGATTCTGGACGGAATCGGATCCACCGAGATGTTACACATTTATCTGTCGGCGCGCGCCGGGAAGGTTCGCGCGGGAAGTACAGGGCAGGCGGTACCGGGCTATGAACTTGCACTTCTCGACCATGCTTGCCAACCCGTGCCACCCGGCGATATAGGGGATTTGATGGTGGCCGGCCCGAGCACGGCACAATGCTACTGGAACCGCCACGCTCTGACGCAGGACCGTATGCGCGGGCGATGGTTCTTTACTGGAGACAAGTACAAGATCGATGAGGACGGCTACTACTGGTACGCCGGCAGATCGGACGACATGTTTCGGGTCTCGGGTCAATGGGTGTCACCAATAGAAGTTGAGAGCGCCCTGATTGAGCATTCCTGCGTTCTGGAAGCTGCCGTCGTTGCATTTGAAGACGAGACGGGGCTCCATACACCGCAAGCATTCGTTGTTCTGAGAGAAGGCTATACAGGCAGCGGGGAATTGGCTAAAGAAATCCAGGACTTCGTGAAGCGACGAATCACTCCCTATAAGTATCCCCGCCGCATCGAATTTCTGACCGAGTTGCCTAAGACGGCCGCAGGAAAAGTTTTGCGATACAGGCTACGTGAAATGAGCCGCGCCGCCTCAGTGTCGCGGTTTTCAAGTGCGTTGCAGTTTTCAAGTACCGACTGATTTATAGGCAGTGGCCGCTCAAGCCCGCTCCCGGCGTCTCAAAATGCTCACCGCAGTCATACTTAGGACCAATTCGTCTTTCTGGTTTAGCGCCTCGAGCCGTGCACGAACGATGCCTCGATCCGGCTTAGAGCGGGAAACCCGCGTGTCTAGAATCGTGACTCGGACTTTCAGGATATCCCCGGGCCGCACTGGATTTGGCCAGCGAACCTCATCCACACCCGGCGAAGCGAGACTTGCCACATTGGAAAGATAGCGATCGACGTAGAGTCGCATTACCAGGCTTATCGTATGCCAACCCGAGGCGATGATTCCGCCGAACTGGCTCGCGGAGGCCTTTTCAGGGTCTATATGAAAATACTGTGGATCGAATCGCGTTGCGAACTCGATGATCTCCTCTTCACCGATCGAGATCGCCCCAAGTTCGTGCACGGCCCCTGGCGTATAGTCTTCGAAATACCGTTGGTCGGGTGGCGACGCGAAGCTATGGAGCATCACCCGAGGGCGTCCTTTGCCTCCGGAGTGAGTCGGATTTCTTCGAACGGGTAAGAACTCGATACTCCGATCAGGCCGGCTTGGGTTAACATGTCCAGCAAAATGTAAAACTCGCCTACATCCAGCCCGCAGGCTTCCAGAATCTCGGGCGGCGTTGCCGTGCCCTCCCGTTTGGGGTGGAGGGGGCCATGATGAACCTCATGCACGATTACAGCGAACAGTTTGCGTGCAGGCACAGACACCGTTTGCAGCCGGTCATAGATCAAAGAGGACTCGGACGGAACGAACGAAGCAGGATTTTCCACGGCAAACGAATATTCTAATTGAAACGCACGTACTCGAATTCAATGGGCAGATTGTTGATGCCCCGCACGGGGGGAGCGATCCAGTTCGCAAATTTTCCAGGTTCGACCACGCGCCCCATGAGCGAACCGACGAACTCATGGTCCCGGTCCGATGGAAGCCAACCAGCCGACTGACTTTCCCAATCTTCCCGGGAAAGAAGCCGCCCATCCGGACTGATGAAGTGACCGGCAAAGCTTCCAATCTTGCGATGAAATCCCACGTGAGGAAGCGTTAACCGGAACGGGATTCCGAAACGTTCAGGAATCCTGTTCCAGCGATCCAGACCGGCCTGAATTTCACGGATGTAGTCATCGCGCAAGCGAGCATTCAGAGCCGTCAAAGCCGGTACCTGCCGATTCACCATGGCGCCGTCGCTGATTTCTTGAATCGCGTAAGAATCGTTCGACAGTGCGTGATTGTCGGTGATGTTCGTTTCACCGTACCGGCCCTTGAGGCCGCCCGTGTAGAAGCTTGCCGCGTTAGAGGAAACCTCGGACCCAAACAAGTCCAACGTGACGCTGCAGTGGAAATTGACGAACCGTTGCAAAGTTTCAAGGTCGATCACTCCCTGGGCGCGGACCTGCGAAGGATCGGTCATGTTTTGCTCGCGCATGATTTCGCAGGTGCGTTGCAGTACGCGGGCCACGCCGGATTCGCCCACGAACATATGATGCGCTTCCTCGGTAAGCATGAACTTTGTGGTTCGTGCCAGAGGATCGAAAGCAGACTCGGCCAAAGCGGCCAATTGGAACTTGCCGTCGCGATCCGTAAAGAACGTGAACATGTAGTACGCGAGCCAGTGGCTGGTTCTCTCATTGAACGCTGTGAGGATGCGCGGATTGTTCGCGTCTCCCGAACGCCTTTGCAACAGAGCTTCGGCTTCCTCTCGTCCGTCGCGGCCGAAATATCGATGCAGGAGGTACACCATCGCCCACAGGTGGCGTCCTTCCTCGACATTCACCTGGAACAGATTGCGCAGATCGTAAAGGGAAGGACAGGTCGCGCCCAGCAGTCTCTGCTGCTCCACCGATGCCGGCTCGGTGTCTCCTTGGGTAACGATGATGCGCCGCAGCGGCGATCGATATTCGCCGGGAACATCCTGCCAGGCCTGCTCGTTTTTGTGATCCCCGAAATGGATTTTCCGGTTCTCGTCCCGTGGCGTAAGAAAGATGCCCCAGCGGTACTCCGGCATGCGCACATATCCGAAGTTCGCCCAACCGTCGCGGTCTACGCTCACCGCCGTTCTGAGGTAGACCTGCAAATTGTTCGTGTTCGCCGGCCCGGTCTCATCCCACCAGTTCAAGAACGCCGGCTGCCATCGTTCCAGCGCGCGTTGTAAGGTTCGGTCGTTTGCGAGATCGACGTTGTTAGGAATATGCTGCGAATAATCGATTGCTTGTTGTGTTCCGTCTGGTTGGTCTGCCATATCGGTTAAACTCGCTCCCAATCGAACCTGGCGCGGTTTCCGCTGCCGTACACCTTCAAAGCCCCCGCCGGTCCCACCGCGTTGGGACGAACGAAAACCCAGTTTTGCCACGCCGAAAGCCGTCCGAAGATGCGGGACTCCATGCTCTCATGCTCGCCAAAGCGAAGATTTGCCTCCAGGCCAGTCATCGCATCGGGTGAAAATGCGAGACGGCTTTCGATCGCCAGCCTGATTTCGTCATTCCAGTCCAGTTCATCGGGTGTGAATGTGACCAAGCCGAGTTGTGCTGCCTGGCGAGGTCCGAGCGCGTTCCCGATGTGGTCGCGCACTTCGTCCATTCGTGCTGGGTCGCAATGGAATCGCGCATTCAGGCGTGTAAGGCCACTGGCCATTTCCAAACCGCCGAGATTCATGTCCGAAAGCGCTAGCGCACATTGCGGATCATCGAGCATGTAGACGCGGTCCGCCGCCAACGCCAGTTCCAGCAGACTTCCGGCAAAGCATGTCCCCGGCCCAACCAGTGCATAAAGCGATCGAGAGGTAACGTCGATACGCGCGAAGGTCCGGCGCATCATTCCGATGACTTCACGCACCAACCAGTGATCGCCACGCGCGACTAACACCGCATCCACCGCGAGTATGTTCTTCCAGTCGCCTTCTGTCTTGAAGACCCACAGGCCAAGATCGAGCTGATTGATTCTAAGCGAGAGGATCGCGTCGTCGAGCTCTCGCGACATCTGCAGCGGCCACCACTCAGCGCCCGCGGTCAGGATTTCTTCGATCGAATCCGGCCCGGCGGACTCGGGCGCCCGGATGGTCAGTGTTGCCGTCCGGCGCTGCGGGTCCAGCGCGACGTCTACGTATCGATAGTGATACCCGTACACGTCGATCGTTCGCTTGAGCGGCGTAAGTTCCACTCCTCGAGCATCGCTGGGCCGATCGCTCGAAGCAGCCAGCGCCAGCGCGCGGCTCTTCACATATGCGTCGAACTCTTGCGGCTTGACCACGGCATCCACAAGGCCCCAATCCTTGGCTCGCTGGCCCTGGACACCTTCCGGCGTGGTACAAAATACGTCCGCCAAATCTCTTCGCACGCGCCTCTTGTCCGTAAGACGCGTAAGTCCGCCGGTGCCTGGAAGGACACCCAGCATAGGAACTTCCGGCAGACTAACCGCAGAGGACCGATCGTCAATCAACGCGATTTCGTCGCAGGCCAGCGCCAGTTCATAGCCGCCGCCGGCCGTGGACCCGTTGCAAGCGGCGATGAATTTCAGTCCGGAATGCACGCTGGAATCCTCCATTCCATTGCGGGTCTCATTGGTGAACTTGCAGAAGTTCACCTTCCAGGCGTGGCTGGAAAGCCCCAGCATATAGATGTTGGCGCCGGAGCAAAAAACCCGCGGCTTAGCGCTGGTGAGAACGATGGCTGCCACTTCCGGGCGCTCAAATCGTACTCGCTGAAGGGCATCGTGCAATTCAATGTCGACGCCGAGGTCGTAGGAATTCAACTTGAGCTTGTAGCCTGGACGGATGCCCGCCTCTTCCTGGACGTCCATCGCCAGGGTTGCTACCCGATTTTCAATGGACAGCTTCCAATGCCGATAGCGGGACGGCGCTGTCTGAAAGTCTACGAAGTCTGCAACGGAATTCGGCTTGGCTAAGACGGCGTCCATACTTTGTCTACTCCGGCTAGGGCTGCCTCGTCCCTTCGCCCTGCTACAAGGTAGTGCACTTTAGTGTTTGAAGTCAATGTGTCGCATGCACTATAATGCTTGAGGCGGCAGGCGGGAGAACCTGGCATTTCCCAATCAAAAAGACTCGCGGCCTGAACTATGCTCTCAACTAGGAGGAAAGCCCGCCCGTCGAAGGCACCGGTGTCCGGCCCACCGCGCAAGAGTGGCAGGCCAGCGAAAGCGGTAGCGCCCGACCCACTGAAGTCGCTTGGGGAGCGAGTGCGGCAGACCCGGGCTCGACGGGGCATGACCCGGAAACAACTCTCCCGCGATTCTGGAGTTTCGGAGCGCTACCTGGCGCAGATTGAAGCCGGCCGGGGTAACACCTCTGTTCTGGTATTGCTGCAACTGGCAAAGGCGCTGAATGTCTCGGTGGACGTTTTGCTGATGGAAGACCCTGAGCCATCCGTGGAATTGGTTCATACCGTCGAGTTTCTGCGGAGCCTTTCCCCCGAGCATCTCAAGCTTGCCCATCAGTTTCTGCTGGATCAGTTCGGTGGAGTCGATCCGGCGGCGCGCCATCGGCGGATTGCGTTAATCGGGCTTCGCGGG
>Ga0181525_10001870_pt1 | contig 17738 bp, 17 predicted proteins | sample PEATcosm2014_Bin_48_FD_121100 | JGI IMG/M metagenome (GOLD analysis project Ga0181525, IMG submission 121100) | Peatland microbial communities from MTU Mesocosm Facility, Houghton, MI, USA - PEATcosm2014_Bin06_10_metaG | ecosystem: Environmental > Terrestrial > Soil > Wetlands > Peat | place...
GAAGACGGGGGGGCTGGGGGGCGGCGTGGGGTCTTCGGTCATGCTGGTTTGGTGCAGCAGGGTGGCGACGGTGGCGCGGGTTTGGGTGATGGCGTTGGCTTCCCAGTGCTGCCCGGCTTCCAGCAGGATGGCGGCGGCGGAGCCGGTATCGGCGGTGAAGTGGGCGTAGTCGATGAGGCGTTTGCCGCCGGCGTGGCCGTCATCGGCGATGATGGCGGGGGGGGTGGCGATGAGGTGGGCCAGGGCGCGGCCACGGGGCGAGGGGCCGCAGAGGAGCAGCGGGTCTGAGGGCCAGAGCATGGTGTGCAGGTCCAGCAGGATGTCGGCGGTGTCGGCCAGGGGGCGGATTTCACGGGCGCGGTCCAGCTCGGCGGAGCGGCGGACGCCGAAGAGTTGGATATCGTCCCAGACGCGGTTCATGTCTTCATCGACATGGCGCGAGGTGAGGGGGTGGGCGGGGTCAAACCGGGCGAAGGCGGCCAGGTTGGCGAAGCCGAGGGTGAGTTTGCCGCGCAGGGGCATGAAATTGTCGCGTAAGAGTTCGGCCAGGACGGTGGCGCCGGCGATCTCGTTGCCGTGGATGAGGCTGACGAGGAGGACATGCGGGCCGGGGGAGCCGGAGTCGCGCGTGGTGAAGCCGGGGATACCGGTGTTGCCTTGCAGGTAGGCGGAGATGTCCGGTGCCTGGGTGTGGACGGGGAAGACGGGCAGGCTTTCGCCCTGGGGCGGCATCTCTGTGGGTTGGGGGTTGGACGTCATGCGCGCAGTGTAGCCGGGTTGGGCTGGCGCGCAATCGTCCTGCTTTTGCCGCGCGTGGGATTGACGGAGGCGGCACCGCACCGCAAAGCCAAGCTATGGTTAAGACCCGTGTTTTATGTACCGACATCGCTGGCTTGCGCTCCCAGGTTCTGGGGTTGGCCGAAGCCGCTGGATTTGAACCCGAAATACGGACGCTGGAGTTTATCCCGCCCTGGGACAAGATTTCCTCCGGGCTGTGGCTGAATGCACGCTGGGCGGTGGGGGCGCAGGCCTTTGCCGGGCCGGTGCCGCCGCTGGTGATTGGCGGCGGCGGGGCGGGGGCGCGCGTGGCGGCGGCGCTGCGCGGGCCGGAGGTGAAGGCGGTGGCGGTGCAGCATCCGCGCATGGCGCTGCGGCGGTTTGATCTGATTCTGGCGAGCCGCCATGACGGGATTACCGGCGAGAATGTGATTGTGACGCGCACGGCGCTGCATCGGGTGACGCCCGAGCGGCTGGCGCAGGAGAAGGTGAAGTGGGAGCCCACGTTCGCGGCCTATAAGCGGCCGCTGCTGGCGGTGCTGCTGGGCGGGAGCAATGGGCGGTATCGCTTTGAGACGCCGCTGGCGCTGGAGCTGGCGCTGGAGCTGAGTGCGATCCTGCGGCGCGGGGAGGCGGGGGTGGTGATTACGCCTTCACGCCGGACTTCGCCGGAGGTGGTGCGGATCTTGCGCGATGTGCTGGAGCCGCTGGGGGCGTTTGTCTGGGATGGCACCGGGGAGAACCCGTATTTTGGCATGCTGGCCTGTGCCGATGTGATTTTGGCGACGGCGGATTCGGTTTCCATGGTGTCGGAAGCGGTGGCGACGTCGGCGCCGGTGCTGCTGTTAAGGTTGCCGGGGAAATCGGCGCGGATTGGCATGTTTATGGATATGCTGGTGGCCGATGGGCGGGTGCGCGATTTTAATGGCGCGTTGGAGATGTGGGACGCTGAGCCGATGAACGACACGGTGACGGCGGCGATGGAAATGCGCGAGCGGTTGGGGCTGTAAACGATGCTGGATATTGAGACGTTTGATAATCTGCGCGGTGGCAATGTGGCTTATAAGGCGCTGGCGCATCCGGTGGCGGCGGCGGGGCTGGCGGCACTGGCGGCGCAGGCTGGGGCGGTGGCGATATTTGATCCCGATGGGATTGCTGGGCCGCTGCTGGCGCTGTGCCCGGAATTTGATGTCGAGGGCGTGTATGTGCAGGACACGCGGGCGCTGGGCCAGGTGCGCGGCGGGCATATTGCGCGGGCGCTGACCGAGCTGCGGGCGGCGCAGGTGCAGAGCGTGCTGGTGGCGGCGTTTGATGCCGGGCGTATGGCGGCGCGGCTGGCGGCGTTTGTGCCGCCCGGGGTGGCGGTGCTGACGCTGGATGGGGCGAAGCTGCCCGACGTGCTGCTGACCAACACGGCGCGGTATTTGGACGCGGTGAATTTTGCCACGAATTTTGTGTTTTTCCGCGATGACGGGAGACTGGGCACGCGGCTGACGACGGCGAATTATTGGGCCGGGTATGGCGCGAAGGACGTGCGGTTTTTTCATCGGCTTTATGATGAGGCGGGCGCGGTGCTGGTGGAGTGGGTGGATGCTGCCCCTGCCGGGCCGGGCGGGTATGTGCTGGATAGTGCGGACGTGCGCCGGCGGTTTGGGCTGGGGGCGTTTACCGGGCAGTTGTTTATTCATGCGGTCGGCGTGGCGGGGCATGATGTGGTGAAGTATGCGCTGGATACGTATGCTTCGGATCATGGGCCGTCGCTTTCCTGTACGCATGATGCGAATGCCTGGCCGTCTGAGCGGTTTGCCGGACTGCCTGCGCCGCGGGCGGATGAGCGGGTGATACTCTGGGTGCAGAATAGCCATGCTGTGGCGATTCCCGCCGGGGCGATGGCGCTGGATCGGATGGGGGCGGAGGCGCCGGTGTTTTTGGATGAAGAGATTGGGCCGTTTGCGACGCGGGCAGTGGAGGTGGGGGAGGTGTTTCCGGGCCTCGTCTGGCCGGCGCAGTTGGAGCTGCGCGCCGGGCGGCATGTGGTGCGGCCACGCTATGAAGTGGTGCGGGGCGAGCGGACGCGGATTGCGCATGTGAATGTGGAGCGCGGGGATTTGCAGGCGGATGAGGGGTTGAAGAGCCTGCATCCGAGCATGGGGCGGGGGTTTTTATTGCCGTTTCCGGTGCTGCCGCGTGGGCGGTTTAAGACGACTCTGCTCCCGACGCCGATGGTGGTGGGGGAGGTGAATACGCCGTTGCGGGTGGATGTGTTTGCGCCGGATGGGGCCAAGGTGGCGGAGCGGTTTTTGGGCGTGCTGCCGAGGCGCCATGACGTGGCGGTGGATTTGGACGATGTGCTGGGGGCGGACGCGCTGCCGGACGGCGGACATGCGGAGCTGGTTTATGATTTCCGCGACGGCGGGGAGGCCAATGGGTGGCTGCATGCGCTGTTCCGGTTTGAGGACCGGGTGAGCGGGCATGCCGCCGAGAGCAGTTTTGGCGGGCATATTTTTAATACGATCATGACGTATAAAAATGAGCCGCAGAGTTATACGGGTAAGCCGCCGGGGCTCTCTACGCGGTTGTTTTTGAAGCTGGGGTTTGGCGGGCGCGAGAGCTTTTGCGTGCTGATTTATCCGGCGAGCGGGGAGTGGGTGGCGCAGTCTTCGACCGTGCTGGAGCTTTATGATGGGGCCGGGGCGCTGGTGGAGACGGCTTCGCTGGCGGTGGCTTGCTCGGGCTCGGCGGTGGTGCGGCCGGGGGCGCATTTTTCGGCGGAGGGGCTGCGCGCGGCGGGGGAGAGCGGGTATGTGCTGATCCGCGATTTAACGTGCCGGCTGTTTGGGTTTCATGGGGTTGAGGACGGGGTTGGCGGGTTTTCGTTTGACCATATGTTTGGGTTTTAGGCGTTAGTTGGATTTTTGGATGGTGAAGGTTTGGCCGGAGTGCTGGCAGGCGTGCAGGATGCCTTCTGCATATGACCGTTGCATCTCATTTCGCTGGTCTTCTGCGTCTTCTTCATCTCTGAGGTCATGCTTTAAGTCTATTTGAACATCAGCAGTTGCCACGGCGATAGGATCGTCCAAATTATATTTGTCTGGCAACCAAAGGAAAAGCTGATTTGTGGTCTTCCAATAGACATAAGCAGCAAGAAACACGCCGTCCTTTTGCCCTATAACACAGAAATTACTTGTTTTCTGAGAAGTTTCATTGTCGGCGAGATATTGAAGTTGCGTCGTTATGGACGAAAATTGTAAAAATTTGTCGATTGGAACCCAGCCATCGGCGGTTTTCTTTATTGTGTACCAATCTCCTCGCGCGCTGCAATCACGAATAAGATTTTTGACCCAGGATCGGTGTGGGTAGTCGGACCAGAGATCTTTGTTATCCGGCAGAACGTCACGTGCGAGATCGTAATAGTCGAGGGCGCCCATGATTGATGGATTGGAGCCAGTGCCCCATCCGATTAACTTATTCTGGGTGGGCCAATAGATATAGGGGATCAAATCACCATCGCCTGGTGGCGATGCATATGTAATGATACAAAAGCGATTAGTGTTGTGGAATCCAAAGGTATTAACCAGAGCTTGAAGCTGGTCGTGTAAGTCGGGAAAGTTCGGATTGTTTTGGATTGAAACGATGGGCGGGATGGTTGCGTGCGTTACCGGGTCCTGTGCCCGGACCGCTGGGTTGTCTGCCCATGCCGCCGGGCTGGTGGTGCACCCTAGAAGAAGCGTGGCGACGGTGTAAAAAATGTGGACGGGGTTAATTTCCAAGACAAATCCCATAGTAGATCGTTATACGATGCTGCAATTGATGTTAGTTATAATAACTCATCAAAGTAGTCAAGAAAAAATTTTAAACTCGTAATGACTATTTGCAAGAAAGGCGTGGATGCTCGGCCTTCGCTGAGCATGACGGTGGGGGGATGACGGCTGGGGTTGTGAAGGAAGATGGATTGCTTCGCCGCGCTCGCAATGACGGTGTGGGGAGGGTTCCGGGCTAACTAACGGGGGGTCTGGGGCCGTCGGCCCGGAGGGCCGCCGTTAGGTGAGTTGGCGCACCTCCGGCGCGACGGCCCCAGCTTGTGCAGGGCAGCGCCCTGCTTCTTCCTTCGCCTTCGTTTCCCCACGTTCCACCAGCGGCATCCACTGCCCGGCGCGCAACACTTCGCTTGGGCGGAACTTCGCTTTGTAGGCCATTTTGCGGCTCTCTTCGACCCAGTAGCCGAGATAGACGTTGGGCAGGCCGAGTTCGACGGTGCGGGCGATGAGCCAGAGGATGGCGTAGGTGCCCAGCGAGCGCTCGTCCATATCGGTGGTGAAGAAGCTGTAGACGGCGGAGAGGCCGTCGCCGAGGCGGTCGGTGAGGCAGGCGCCGACGAGGGTGCCGGTGGGCAGGCGGAATTCGACGAGGGTGGTTTCGATGGGCGTGTCTTCGACCATGGCACGGTAGTCGTAGAAGCTCATGCTGGCCATGTCGCCGTCGCCGTGGCGGGCTTGCTGGTAGGCTTGGAAGATTTGGTATTGTTCGGCGGTGGCGCGCGGCGGCATTTCCTGCACCAGGAGGTCTGAGTTCGCGCGGGCGACGCGCTTCTGCGTGCGGTTGGGCGCAAAATCGCGGGCGCGGATGCGGATGGGGATGCAGGCGTTGCAGGACGGGCAGACCGGGGCGTAGGCGATGTTATGGCTGCGGCGGAAGCCGCCGCGCGAGAGGCGGTCGTGCAGGGATTCGGCGGCGATGCCGGCAAGCTCCGTCACGACCTTGCGCTCCGTCTGGCCCGCCAGATACGGGCAAGGCAGGGGCGAGGTGGTGTAGAAGAAGTGCGGACGCCGGGAGGTTTTAAAGCTCATCACCCCTCTATGGTTGGGTCTGCGGGGGGCTACGTCAATAAGATAATTGCGGGCGGCGGACGACGACCAGACCTGAGAGCAGGTCATGGGCCGTGCGGTGGCGCGGGCTGATGAGGGCCAGGAGGAAGGGAATGCCGGCGAAGACGAAGCTGACCCAGAGCAGGAGCGTCCAGACCAGGGCCTGGGCGAGGTTGGGCGGGGTGAGGTCCGCGTCCTGCCGCACCACGAGGCCGAGGCTGCGCTGGCCGGGGGTGGAGCCTTCTGAGCCGATGAACAGGGTGAAGTAAATCCAGGGGAGCCAGGGGAGGATGTGCAGCATCATCCAGCCCAGGCCCAGGGTGAAGAAGCCGAAGATGCCGAAGAAGATGGCCAGGCCCCAGCTGACCACGGAGATGAGGAAACAGTCCACGAAAAAGGCCAGGATGCGGCGCAGCGGCACGCCTTGGGTGAGAAGCCAGTCAGGGCTGGGCTGGGGCAGGATGGTTTGGCTCATGGGGGGATAATGCGCTGGCCGGGGAGGGGAGCGCAAGCGCGGCGTTGTGGCGGGGGGCGGCATGAACTAGCTTCGGGCGGCGGGAAACAGGGGGCGAAGACATGGCGCGGGAAAAGACGGTGCAGTATCTGCTGGGCACGGCGTTTCATCGCATGGCGTATGTGGAGTTTGGCGATCCGGCGGCGCCTGCGGTGCTGTGCGTGCACGGGCTGACGCGCAATGGGCGGGATTTTGACGCGCTGGCCGAGGCGCTGGCGGATAAGTTTCATGTGATTTGCCCGGACCTGCCGGGGCGCGGCAAGTCTGACTGGCTGGCCGACCCGATGGCGTATCAGCCGCCCAATTATGTGGTGGCGCTGGCGCATCTGCTGGCGGTGGTGGGCAAGCCGGTTTCCTGGGTCGGCACCTCGCTGGGCGGGATTTGCGGCATGCTGGCGGCGGTGGCGGGCAATACGCCGGTGACGCGGCTCGTGCTGAATGATGTCGGGCCGTATATTCCGGTGGCCTCGCTCCAGCGCATCCGCGACTATATGCTGGCGGCGCCGGAGACTTACGACTCGCTGGCGACGCTGGAGGCGCATTTGCGCGAGATCCATGCGCCGTTTGGCCCGCTCAGCGATGCGCAATGGGCGCATATGGCGGCGCACTCGGCCCGCCCGGCGGCGCAGGGGGCGGGGGCGCAGGTGATGCATTATGACCCGAAAATCGTCGAGCCCTTCCGCGAGGCGGAGCCGAAGGATGTGGATATGTGGCCGCTCTGGGGGCTGATTAAGGTGCCGGTGCTGGCCATCCGCGGTGCGCAGAGCGATTTGCTGCTGCCCGAGACGTTTGCGCAGATGCAGGAAAAGGGCGCGCAGGGCTACACGGTGCATGATGCCGGCCATGCGCCGGGGCTGCGCGATGCGCCGAGCATTGCCGCGATCCGGGCGTTCCTGCTGGCGGGGTGAATGTGTCACTTGCGTGACGGGTTTGATCCGGGCGGCAAAGACTCTAGGCTGCGCGCATGATTGGACGGATTCTCAACCGCGCGCATGTGCCGATGGTGCGGCGCGCGTTTATGGCCGCAGGGCGGGCGACGGCGACGCAGCGCGTGAGCCTGGTGGCGGCGGGCTGCGCGTTTTACGCCACGCTGGCGCTGTTTCCCACCATCACCATGCTGATCTCGCTCTACGGGCTGGTGTACAACCCGGATACGGTGCAGCCGCAGCTGCATTATTTGCAGACGTTTATGCCCCCGGCGGCGTTTTCGCTGATTTCGGACCGCATTCAGAGCCTGGTGGCGCAGCCGGTGCGGGGGCTGGGGCTTAACTTCGTCCTCAGCCTGGGGCTCTCGCTGTGGTCGTCCTCGACGGGGATGAAGTCGATCCTGAACGCGCTCTCGCTGGCGTATCATGAGCGTGAGCAGCGCGGGATGATCCAGTTTCAGCTGATCTCGCTGGGGATGACGCTGGTGGCGGTGATCGGCACGGCGATGGCGGTGGGCGTGCTGGTGTTCATCCCCGTGGCGGTGCGGCTGGTCGATGTTCCCGGGGATACGCAGTTTTATGTCGCCTGGCTGAGTTCTGCGGCGATGCTGGCTTTTGTGGTGATTGCGCTGGGGCTGGTGTACCGTTTTGGCCCGGCGGGCGGCGGGCGGATTTTTTACGCGCCGGGGGCCTGGGTGGCGACGGTGGCATGGCTGCTGGTGTCCTGGGCGTTTGGCTTTTATGTCGGGCATTTCGCCGCGTACAGCGTGACCTATGGGCCGCTCTCGACGCTGATCGGCCTGATGATGTGGTTTTATTTGTCGGCCTATGCCGTGCTGTTCGGTGCGGAGCTGAATGCGGCGCTCGACCGTGAGTGGCGCAAGGTGCGGGCGCGCGCCGCCGCAGTGGAAAGTTAACTGTACTAAAACGAGACTTGTTGCCGCGAGGCAGAATTTCGATATAGTTTGCTTCACCGCCATCTCGCGCCACGCGGGGGGCGGTAAACTTGTGTTTTTAGCTTCGCTTAACTCAATCATCGTCATATAGACGACAAAAATAAGGATAACTTTCGTGGCCAACGAAAAATCGCAGAATGTGCAGGACGTGTTCCTGAACCACGTGCGCAAGAGTAAGACGCCGGTGACCGTGTTCCTGGTCAACGGAGTGAAATTACAAGGGGTGATTACCTGGTTTGATAATTTCTCAGTGCTCCTGCGCCGGGATGGGCATACGCAACTGGTTTATAAACACGCCATCAGCACCGTGATGCCGGGTGCGCCGATTATGCTGTTCGACGCCGCCAAGGCCGAGGGCGCGGCGCCGGTGGAGACCACGGGCACGCTGAAATTACAGCGCTCGGAGCCCGATTACGGCTTGGATATGGAAGGCTGAGGCTGCTTTACGTGGACTGGCTCTATCCTACCGGCGGGCATGGTTTATGACGGCCGGTATGATAGAGACCGCCCCCCCGCCGCAGCGCGCGGCGATATTGCTCCCCTGGGATAAAACCGTGGCGCGGCTCAGTGCCGCCGCGCGGCTGCCGGAGGCGCGGCTGGCCGAGGCGGTGGGGCTGGCGGCTTCCATCGGGCTGGTGGTGGTGTTCGAAGACATTTTTATGCTCCGCACGATTACGCCGGCCACCCTGCTGGGCAAGGGGCAGGTGGAACGTGCGGGCGAGGCGCTGCGCGAGCATGCGGTGGATGTGGTGGTGGTGGATGCCGCCCTGACGCCGGTGCAGCAGCGTAATCTGGAGACGGCCTGGGGCGCCAAGGTGATCGACCGGACGGGGTTGATCCTGGATATTTTTGGCGAGCGGGCGCGCACGCGCGAAGGTGCGTTGCAGGTGGAGTTGGCGCATCTGGAGTATCAGCGCTCGCGGCTGGTGCGGTCCTGGACCCATTTGGAGCGCCAGCGCGGCGGGTTCGGCTTCCTCGGCGGGCCGGGTGAGACGCAGATTGAGGCGGATCGGCGCTTGATCGGCGACCGGATTACGCGGCTGCGCATTGAGCTGGAGGATGTGCGGCGGACGCGCGGGCTGCATCGCGGGGCGCGGCAGAAGGTGCCGTATCCGGTGGTGGCGCTGGTGGGGTATACCAATGCGGGGAAATCCACGCTGTTTAATGCGCTGACAGGGGCTGCCGCGCTGGCGGAGGACCAGCTGTTCGCCACGCTGGACCCGGCCATGCGGGCGCTGGTGCTGCCCTCCGGGCGCAATGTGATTTTGTCCGATACGGTGGGGTTCATCTCCGAGCTGCCGACGGAGCTGGTGGCGGCGTTCCGCGCGACGCTGGAAGAAGTGGCCGAGGCGGATCTGCTGCTGCATGTGCGCGATGTGGCGCATCCTGATACGGATGCGCAGGCCGCCGATGTGCGCGCGGTGCTGAACCGGATGGTGAAGGACGGCACGCTGGATGAGGCCTGGCAGGAGCGCACGCTGGAAGTGCTGAACAAGGCCGATCTGCTGGGCGGTGTCGGCGGCGTGGTGCAGGGCGATGGCATCGCGGTCTCAGCCCTGACCGGCGAGGGGCTGACCCGGCTGCTGGCGGCGATCGACGCGCGGCTGGCGGCGCGGTTGCAGGTGCTGGAGGTGGATATTCCGGTGACGGACGGCGCCAAGCTGGCCTGGGCGTATCGCCATGGCGAGGTGCTGGAGCGCGCGGATGACGAGACGCATGTGCATCTGAAATTGCGGTTGAATGCGGTGGATCGCGCGAGGTTTGAACAGCTGTGACCGGGGATGAAATTACGGCGGTGATTGCGCTGCTGCGGCGCGTCTCCGAGGTGGAGATTATGCCGCGCTGGCGGCATTTGGGCGCGGGCGATGTGCGCACCAAGAGCGGGCCGCTGGACCCGGTGACGGTGGCCGATGAAGCGGCGGAACGCGCGCTGGATGCCGGGCTGCGGGCGCTTTTCCCCGGCGACGATGTGCTGGGCGAAGAGGCGGTGTCGGCGGATTTTTCGCTGCTGGAGCGCCTGGCGCGGCCGGGGCGGGTTTGGATCCTCGACCCGATTGACGGCACGGCGAATTTTGCCGCCGAGCTGCCGCTTTTCGGTGTGATGGCGGCGCTGGTGGAAGAAGACCGCGTGCTGGCCGGGTTTATTCATGACCCCGTGGGCGATGATACCGCCGTGGCGCTGGCCGGCGGCGGGGCGTGGATGGTGGCGCGCGATGGCTCCCGGCGGCGGCTGCATGTGGCGGCGCCGGTGCCGGTGGGGGAGATGGTGGGGTCGATGTCCTGGCGGTATATGGCCGAGCCGTTGCGCAGCCATGTGCTGCATCGGTTGGATAGGCTGGCGGCGGTGACGGATTTTCGCTGCGCCGCGCATCAGTACCGGATGCTGGCGGCGGGGCATTGCCATGTGCAGATGTTCCGCAAGCTGCTGCCCTGGGACCATGCGGCGGGGTTTCTGCTGCACCGGGAAGCCGGGGGGTATGCGCGGCGGTTTGATGGCAGTGAATACGCGCCCTCGACGATGGAAGGCGGGCTGCTGCTGGCGCCGGATGCGGCGAGCTGGGAGGCGGTGGCGGAGGCGGTGTTAAGGTAGCTCCGGTTGCGCCGGTGTTGCATCTGCGGGTAAGTCCGGCGGATTGAACCTGAACCCGGAGTCACAAGATGGATGCCGCGCAACAGCTTGCTTCTCCGGTGGCGCTTAAAGACAGCCGGCATGGCAAGATTCTTTATCTCAAGCGGGATATGTATGTCGGGCGCTCGTTTGAGCTTTATGGCGAGTTCAGCCAGCTGGAGACGGTGCTGTTTGAAAAGCTCGTTAAACCCGGGATGCTGGTGGTCGAGGTCGGGGCGAATATCGGGGCGCATACGGTTTCTCTGGCGCAGATGGTGGGCCCCGGCGGGCTGGTTTTGGCGTTTGAGCCGCAGCGGGTTATTTTTCAGATGCTCTGCGCCAATGTCGCGCTGAACGGGCTGTTCAACGTACGGACGTACCAGATGGGCGTGGGCACCGCGCCGGGCACGCTGGTGGTGCCGCCGCTGGATTATGCGGCGGAGCATAATTTCGGCGGCGTCTCGCTGAGGCAGGGCGGCGCGGGTGAGGCGGTGCCGGTCACGCCGCTGGATTCGTTTAATCTGCCGGCGCTGCATGTGCTGAAAATTGATGTGGAGGGCATGGAGGCTGAGGTTTTGGGCGGGGCGCGCAGGCTCATCGCCCAGCATCGCCCGATGATGTATCTGGAGAACGACCGCAAGGAAAAATCAGCCGCGCTGTTCCGGCTTGTCGATGAGCTTGGCTATAATTGCTGGTGGCATATGCCGCCTTTGTTCAACCCGGATAATTTTTACCAGAACCAGGAAAACATTTTCCCCGGCACCGTCTCGGTGAACATCCTTTGTCTGCCGAAGGAAAGTCCGGTGGTGGTGGAAGGGTTTCGTAAAGTCAGCGGGCCGGACGATCTGCCCTTCGCCCGGTAAGGCTGGGGCGCCCGGCTTGCGCCGGGCGCTTGCCGTTAAGCGGCGGCGTCCAGCGCCTGGGTCAGGTCGGCGAGGATGTCGTCGATATGCTCCAGGCCGATGGAGAGGCGGACGTAGCCATCGGACACGCCGGTGGCCAGACGGTCCTCGGTGGAGAGCTGGCTGTGCGTGGTGCTGGCCGGGTGGATGGCGAGCGAGCGGGCGTCGCCAATGTTGGCCACGTGGTAGAACATCTTGAGGGCGGCGATGAATTTGGCCCCGGCGGCGCTGCCGCCGGGAAGCTCGAAGCCGACCAGGCCGCCTTTACCGCCCGGCAGGTATTTGTCCGCGCGGTCCTTCTCAACGCCGGTGGCCAGGGTGGGGTGGATGACCTTGCTGACATCCTTGCGGGCGGCCAGGAACTTCACCACCGCAGCGGCGTTCTCCGAGTGGCGGGCGATGCGCAGCGGCAGGGTCTCAATGCCCTGGATGATCTGGAAGGCGTTGAAGGGCGAGAGCGCGGCGCCGAGGTCGCGCAGCAGCACCACGCGGGCGCGGATAATGTAGGCGATGGGGCCGAGCGGTTTCACCGCCTGGGTCCAGACGGCGCCGTGATAGCTGGCATCCGGGGTGTTCAGCGTGGGGCTGCGCTCGGGGTGGGCTTCCCAGTCGAAATTACCGCCGTCGATGATGGCGCCGCCGATGCTGGTGCCGTGGCCGCCGATGTATTTGGTGGTGGAGTACACCACGATGGCGGCGCCGTGCTCGAACGGACGGGCGAGCAGCGGGGCGGCGGTGTTATCGACGATGAGCGGGATGCCGAAACGGCGGCCGATGGCGGCGACTTCGGCGATGGGGAAGACGCGCAGCTTCGGGTTGGGCAGGGTTTCGGCGTAGTAGGCGCGGGTGCGCTCGTCCGTGGCGCGGGCGAAGGCTTCCGGGTCGGCGGGGTCGACGAAGCGGACTTCGATGCCCTGGTCCTTCAGCGTGTTGGCGAAGAGGTTCCAGGTGCCGCCGTAGAGGTCCGTCGAGGAGACGATGTTGTCCCCGGCGCGGGCGAGATTCTGCACCGCGAGGGCCGAGGCGGCCTGGCCGGAGGCGACGGCGAGTGCGGCGACGCCGCCTTCAAGCGCGGCCAGGCGCTCTTCCAGCACCGCCGTCGTGGGGTTCATGATGCGGGTGTAGATGTTGCCGAACTCTTTGAGGGCGAACAAATTGGCCGCGTGTTCCGGGCTGTTGAACTGGTAGGAGGTGGTCTGATGGATGGGCACCGCGACGGAGTTGGTGCTGGGGTCCGCCCGCCAGCCGGCGTGCAGGGCAAGGGTTTCCGGGTGTTTTGACGAGACGGCCATGTGATTTCCCTTTGGGTTGGTGGTGGCGGGTATTTCCCACCGGCTTAGTAGAGTTAGTCTGGGATGTCCAGCTTGCCCGAAATGAGAGCAGGGAAGGAAGCCGCGCTTTTTTGCAAAAAACCCTTATGAATGTGGGACGGGGCACAGCCCATGTCTCAGATTCATAGAAGTTTTTTGGTTCTTTTTTTCAAAAAAGAACGGCTTCACTCCAAGATATCCAGCCTGCCGGAGAACACGCTGAAATGCATCCCCGAGAGGCTGAGGCTGCCTTCGGCGACGCGCGCGGCGATCCAGGGGAAAGTGCGCAGGTTGGCCAGGGACTCGCGGATGCTCTCATGTTCGCAGCGGGTGCACAGGGTTTCGAAGGTTTGCGCGGCGGCTTCGGGCGAGTCGCAGACGCGGGCGCGGGCGTTCTGGGCGATGGCCATCCAGGAGCCGAGGAAGTCGCCGTCGGCGGCGCTGGGGCCCTTCATCAGGGCGCGGATGCCGCCGCACTGGCTGTGGCCGAGGACGACGATGGTGCGGACTTTGAGCGTGGTGACGGCGAATTCCAGCGCGGCGGAGGTGCCGTGATTGCCGGTGTCCGGCGCGTAAGGCGGCACCAGGGCGCTGACATTGCGCACGACGAAGATCTCCCCCGGCGCGCAGTCGAAGATCATCTCCGGGGCGACGCGGGAGTCGGCGCAGGCGATGACCATGGCGGGCGGGGCCTGGCCGTTAAGCGCGAGTTCGGTGAAGCGTTTTTTGTGGCGGCGGTAGGAGCCTTTGCGGAACCGCGCGTAGCCTTCGAGGAGGGCTTTCATAGGCCGCTCCGTTTGGCCTGGGTCCACAGCGTGTCCATCTCTTCCAGGTTCGACTCCGCGCCGGTCTTGCCGGATTGCGCCAAGGCGGCCTCGATAAAGCGGAAGCGGCGGGTGAATTTGTCGTTGGCGCCGGCCAGGCAGGCTTCGGCGCTGAGGCCCAGTTTGCGGGCGAGGTTGGCCAGCACGAAGAGCATGTCGCCGAGTTCGTCCTGCAGCCGGGCGGGGTCGGCCTGCTCCAGTTCGGCGCGCAGCTCGGCGGTTTCCTCGGTGAGTTTGTCGAGGACAGCTTCGGCGTTGGGCCAGTCGAATTTGACGCGCGCGGCGCGGGCGGTGAGTTTTTGCGCGCGGGCGAGGGCGGGCAGGGTGGCGGCGACGCCGTCGAGCACGCCGGACTCGGCGCGGGCATGGCGCTCGGCGGCTTTTTGCGCTTCCCAGGCGGTGGTTTGGGCGTTTGCGTCACGCGCGGCGGCCTCGCCGAAGACGTGCGGGTGGCGGCGGACCATTTTGTCGGTGATGGTCTGGGCGACATCGTTGAAATTAAACCAGCCGCGCTCCTGCGCCATGCGGGCGTGATAGACGACTTGGAAAAGCAGGTCCCCCAACTCATCTTTAAGGTGCTCCGGCTCGCCGGTGGCGATGGCGGACTGGACTTCGTAGGCTTCCTCGATGGTGTACGGCGCGATGGTGGTGAAACTTTGTTCACGATCCCACGGGCAGCCGGTCTCGGGGTGACGTAGCGCCGCCATGACATTGAGGAGCGTGGTGATCGGTGGTTCGCTGGTCATGGGGTGAGTGTAATTTCGGGAGGGGAAAATGACCAGCGCCTATGACTTTAGTTTTGAGACGCTTCAGGGGAGACCCTATCCGCTGGCCGCGCTGGAAGGCAAGCCGCTGCTGGTGGTGAACACCGCGAGCCAGTGCGGGTTTACGCCGCAATATAAGGCGTTGCAGAGCGTGTGGCGGCAGTTCGGCCCGGCCGGGCTGGTGGTCATCGGCGTGCCGTGCAACGATTTCGGCGGGCAGGAACCGGGGACGAGCGAGGAGATCGGGCAGTTTTGCGAGGTGAATTATGGGGTGGATTTCCCCATGATGAGCAAGGTGCATGTCACCGGGCCGGACGCGCATCCGTTCTTTAAATGGGTGGTGGACGAGGCCGGGTTTATTGCCAAGCCAAGGTGGAATTTTTTCAAGTATCTGGTGGATAAGCAGGGCAGGCTGGAGCAGTGGTTTACCAGCATGGCCGCGCCGGATTCGAAAAAGGTTACGTCTGAGCTAGAGAAATTGTTTTACGGATGATCCGCTGCACGTCTTCGGAGAGCTCGTAACGGTCGAATTCTTCCTCAGTGGCCCAGACGACCTCAGAGACGTCGTCGCCCGGGGTGGCCTCGCCGGAAAGGTAGCGGGCGGCGAAGTCCAGGATGGTGTAATGGTATTTGATGCGCCCGTCCGCGTCCGGGTGGATGGAGTCGGCATGGGCGATGAGGGTGAGGTCGCCGCAGGTGAGTCCGGTTTCCTCCAGCAGCTCGCGCCGCGCGCAGGCTTCGGCGGTTTCCCCAAGTTCCTGCTTGCCGCCAGGCAGCGACCACAAGCCCAGGCCGGGCGGGCGGCCACGGCGGATGAGGAGGATATGCTCGCCACGGAGCAGAATAACGCCAATGCCGATGAGGGGCGCGGTGGGGTAGGTTCTCATGGGTGGGTAACTAACCGAGCACGGCCAGGATGGGAAGCAAGCAGCGCTTTTTTGCAAAAAAGCGCGCAAAAAACGCTTATGAATTGGGGGCTGTGACAGAGTCACGGCCCCCAATTCACAGAAGTTTTTTGGTTCTTTTTTTCAAAAAAGAACTTCTTCCTGCCTAAACCTGTTCTAAGATGGGCAGGAAAAGCCCAGGAGAGGCCGATGCAGTTACGCAAAAAAGAAGCGGCTGTGGTTCGCAAGGCGATCGCGCAGTGGCGGCAGGCGGGCGTAGTGGACGAGCCGGTGGCGCAACGGCTGGAGGCTTCCATTGAGATTGCCAGGATGGACTGGGAGAAGCTCGCCAAATATGCGTTTTGGGTGGCGATTATCTGTGTGGTGATTTCGGTGGCCTCGGTGTTTACCGATAATTATTTGATGGCGTATCTGACGCAGTTTTTTGTGGATATGCATTGGGGGCCGTTCCTGGCGCTGGCGCTGGTGGCGGCGGCGATTTACGGGGGCGGGCTGCGGCGGCGCGCGCGGTATCCGCAGCGGGTTTTCAGTAATGAGGCGATTTTGTTCTTCGCCGTGCTGGCCACGGCGGGCGCGGTTTATGAGCTGGGCGTGGCGATCAACCCGGACGGGACGGATTTTGCGCCGCTGCTGTTGGTGTCCTGCGGGATTTATGCGCTGATTGGGTTTTGGTTCCGCTCTAATCTGGTGTGGCTGTTCGCGCTGTTTTCGCTCGGCGGCTGGCTGGGGGCGGAGACGGGGTATGAGTCCGGCTGGGGCAGTTATTATCTCGGGATGAATTTTCCCGTGCGGTTTGCGCTGTTTGGCGCGGTGTTCACGGGGGTGGCGCTGCTGCTGGAGCGGGCGCGGTGGTTTGCGGCGTTGCAGCGGACGACGCTGGTGATGGGGTTGCTGTATCTGTTCATCTCGCTGTGGATCATGTCGATATTCGGCAATTACGGCGACATGGATGTGTGGGAGAGTGTTTCCAACACTGCGCTGCTGGGCTGGTGCGTGCTGTTCGGCGCGGTGGCGTGCGCGGCGATTTATTACGGGCTGCGCATGGATGATGCGGTGACGAAAGGTTTTGGCCTGACGTTTTTGCTGCTGAATTTATACACGCGGTATTTCGAGTATTTTTGGAACATGTCGCATAAGGCGATCTTCTTCGGCGTGCTGGCGTTGAGCTTTTGGGGGCTCGGGCGCTGGTCGGAGAATATTTGGAATGTCGGTCGCAAGGTTAGTTAGAAGAAAGCGCGCAAAAAACGCTTGTGAATTGGGGGCTTGTGACAGAGTCACAGCCCCCAATTCATAGAAGTTTTTTGGTTCTTTTTTTCAAAAAAGAACTTCTTCCTCCGCGCTATCCGGCACGCACGGTTTGAATGGTCTCGCGCTGGTCGAAGAGGTTGAGCAGGATGCGGAGGGCCTGGCCGCGCGGGGATTCGAGTTTGGGGTCGCGTTGCAGGAGGAGCACGGCGTCCTGGCGGGCCATGTGGAGCAGGTCTTCGTGCTTTTCCGGGTCGGCGAGGCGGTAGCCGGGTAGGCCGGATTGTTTGGTGCCGAGGTAGTCGCCCGCGCCGCGCTGCTTAAAGTCTTCGTCGGCGATGATGAAGCCGTCTTCGGTGTCGCGCAGGAGGGAGAGGCGCTTGCGGGTGGGAGCGGCGATTTTGTCGGCGTGCAGGAGCAGGCAGTAGCTTTTGGCGGCGCCCCGGCCGATGCGGCCGCGGAGCTGGTGGAGCTGGGCCAGGCCGAAGCGCTCGGCGTGTTCGATGACCATGACGTTGGCCTCGGGCACGTCCATGCCGACTTCGATGACGGTGGTGGCGACGAGGATGCTGGCTCCGCCGGAGGAGAAGGCGGCCAGCGCGGCGTCGCGCGTGGCGGAATCCTGCTGGCCGTGCGCGATTGTGACTTGGGCGCCGAAACGCTCGCGCAGGGCGGCGTAGCGGATTTCGGTGGCGGTGATGTCGAGGAGTTCCGATTCCGTGACCAGCGGGCAGACCCAATAGACGCGGCCCCCGGCGGAGACGGCGCGGGCGATGGCGTCGAGGACTTTATCCAGCTCCGAGAGCTTGTGCATGGTGGTGGTGATGGGCTGGCGGCCGGCGGGTTTTTCGGTGATGCGGGAGATGTCCATCTCGGCCCAATGGGTGAGCAGGAGGGTGCGCGGGATGGGGGTGGCGGTCATCACCAACAGGTCCGTGGCGTCGCCCTTGGTGGTGAGGGCGAGGCGCTGGTCGACGCCGAAGCGGTGTTGTTCGTCGATGACGGCGAGGGCGAGGTTTTGGAATTCGACGTGTTTTTGGAAGATGGCGTGGGTGCCGATGAGGATGGGGAGCGTGCCGTCGGCCAGCGATTTCAGGATTTCGGTGCGGGCGCGGCCTTTGACGTTGCCGGTGAGCAGCGCC
>Ga0181525_10001871_pt1 | contig 17738 bp, 14 predicted proteins | sample PEATcosm2014_Bin_48_FD_121100 | JGI IMG/M metagenome (GOLD analysis project Ga0181525, IMG submission 121100) | Peatland microbial communities from MTU Mesocosm Facility, Houghton, MI, USA - PEATcosm2014_Bin06_10_metaG | ecosystem: Environmental > Terrestrial > Soil > Wetlands > Peat | place...
CTCTGATCGCCGCTCTGCCGACCCATCATGATCCGACCCCATCGCTGAAACCCTCAACGAAACGGAATCATGATTCGCCGATTATCTCGAAGACTTTTTCAACAGCATCGACCCGAAGCAGACGCCGTTTTCACCAAATTCGCCTAACGCGAAATTTGGAATATGTGGCATCTTGATAATTTCGGCCTTCATGGAAAAACGGCGAATCTATTGAAGTGACAATCGACTAAAGTGTAAGCCGATCTTCCGCATTGTCGGCCAATCTGGCTGGGAGTAGCCTTGTGCTGGGTAAGGGGATAGTTCGAGACGCTGCAGTTCTCACGGCTGCCCCATGGCGATAGGCCGGCGTGTTGCACAGAAGGCGTGCGCGATGCTGCTCTTGGCAGCGGTCGCGGTGTGGATTTCCTTTGTCCCGGCGCGCGCACAGGGCTGTGATCCGCAAGACTTCTGGAATGCCCTGCAGAATGTGGCGTCGGGTATCTCGTCGCCGGCCTGCGACACGACTTACGCCGATCCCGTTGGCGACGCCGCCCTCATTGCGCTCGCCGCTGCGCTCGGCGGGATCACGGCCGAAGATCCAAGCGCGAATGTCTGCGGCGCGATCTCGAATGCGTTCAACGATATCACCGACGGTCAAAGTGATCTCGGCACGCTCAACAGCGCGCTGAGCAATCTCGGTCTGGCGACGAGCGCGCTCGATTCGGTACAGCAGATTCTGTCCGGCGCGGCAAACCCGGTGGCAGCGGCCGAATGCGCATGCCAGTGGGATCAGGGTGTCAGCGCGCTCGGCGGTGATGTGCTGGCTTGTTTGCAAAGCGCGATTTGCGGAATTCAGCAGGATTTCGGATTGGGCGGTTGCAGCTGCACGCCGCCGACGCCAGTTGCCGCCAATTGCACGCCGCCGATCGCGGAATGCACGAACTACAACATGAATCCCAACGACCCGGCCTGCGCTAACGCTATCTATGGACAGAACGGCGTTAATCCTCCGCCAGTCATCACCAAATCGGTGTCGGGCGGTACGATCGTCATCAATGTGGTTGACGGCTGGGACGGGCACAGCGCCATGTGCTCTCCCGACACCTACTGCTTTTGTCCCGCTCCCATGCAGGTCGTGGCGGTGCCGAACTACTACGCGGACGGCGGCGACACCAACAACGGCTATGTGATGTATGTCTGCGAGTGCCCGCAAACGCCGGTGGCAACAAAGCCGGCCGGCACATCCGGCGGCCTGGCCGAGGTTTGCCTTTGCCCGGACGGCCAGCCCGCGGTGCCGTCGCAGGTATCGCTGCTCAATCCGACCGGCTCGATCTGCCCGCCACAGGTGACCTGCCCCGACGGGCAAGAAATGATCGGCGGCAAATGCGTCACGCCATGCTCGAACCCGAACGAGGGAATGACCATGAGCGGCGCGTGTTGCGATCCCAATCAGGTCACATCATGCGGACAGTGTTGCCCGCCGGGGACGACACCCGATCCGACCAGCGGGACCTGCATTCCCAAACAGGTTGCGCAATAGGCGGACATGGCAACGAACCGCACGCTGGAAAGAACTTTGCCGCTTGCGTGCCGGCCGCGGCGCGGAAACGCATTTTGGTTCGCGGCAATTCTCGGGGTCGCGGCAATCCTTGTTCATCCCGCCGCAGTCACGGCGCAACAGCCGGCGCCGCTCTATAGTGCTGGCGACGCGGCCGTGACCGGCTTCTCCGGCGCTCTGCCGCCGGTTCAGATCGCGCCTGGCGTCGATCCCGACCAAAAGACGTTCATCGATCCGAATGGGCCGTCGTTGCGTGTCGTCGATTTGCATCACATGGACGGCCCGGCGCAGGCGCAACTCGTCGGCGCGCCGAAGCCGCTGACCGTCCCCGCGGCCTTCATCGGCCAAGTGTTCGGCGTTGCGCTCGACGATAGCTCGCCACCCAACATCTACGCGGCGGCAAGCTCGGTTTATGGACTGCCGATTGTCGCGCCCGGCTCGGAGGGGCAGCCCCTGCACGTCAAGATCGGGGCGCCGAAGGCGACTTTCATGCCGGGCCTGTGGGGCCCGCAAGGCGGACCCGGATCGATCTGGAAGATCGACAGCACAACCGGGAAAGTCAGCCTGCTCGCCAACATCGCGCTCGGTGGCAGGAGCAATTCCGGCGCCGCGCTCGGTGGGCTTGTCTACGACCCGGACTCCAAATCTCTGTTGGTGGCCGATCGCGAAACCGGCTTGATCTACCGCTACGGCTTGAACGGCCGCCAGCTTGGCAGCTACGACCACGGCGTCACCGGACGTTCGGCGCAGGGCTTGCCGCCGGCGCCATGGACATCGTCGCCCGGACTGAACATCACGAGCCCGCAGTTCGACAGCACTGATCCGGCGACCTGGACCTATGCGCCGCCGCAGCGCCGCGTTTTCGGTCTCGCGGTCCTCCAGCAGCGCCTTTACTACGCGGTAGCCGACGGCCTGCAAATCTGGTCGGTCGGGCTCAATGCCGACGGTTCGTTCGGCAATGACGCGATGATCGAGCTTGCCGTGCCGCCATCCACCGGCCCGACCGAAATCTCGAAAATCATTTTCGACGAGCAGGGCCGCATGGTGCTCGCCGAGCGGGCGGATCCGACCGGCGCATTCGATTTTGAAACGCTCGCCATGCCGGCGATCGGCCGCGTGCTACGTTACGCGCTGATCGATACCACGGCGGATGGACGGCGCATCTGGCAGCAGATGCCCGACGATTATGCCATCGGATTCCCGGCCGACTTCAACAACAGCAATGGCGGCGTTGCCATCGGCTATAATTACGACAGCCAAGGCGATATCAGTCCCGGATCGTGCGGCGGCTTTCTGTGGGCCACCGGCGAGGATTTGCGTCACCCCGCGGATGCGGCGCTAAGTGCGACGCTGGCGCGCTCGGGTGCCCTCGATGTCGCCGGACTGCAAGGCAACGGCTCGTGGCTGGTACGGCCCGCCAATGCGCCGCCGTTGGCGAGCTATTTCATCGATTATGTCGACGAATACGACGACCCGGCGGCGCGCGGATATATGGGCGACGTCGCCATCGAGCGTCTGTGCTCGCCGGCGCAACCGACAGGTCCGCTTCCATTCCGCGGGCTGCCGCCAGCCTTTCCGACCGGCGGCAAGCCCGGCGGGCAGCCGGGCACGCCGCCCAGTCCGCCTGCATGTCCGCCGTGGAAGATCTGCGGATCGCACGGCACACCGGTCTGCCCGCCCGGGCAGATCATTCGTGCGGCCACGAACAGCTGCGAGCCAAGCTGTCAGCGCCCCGAGGTCCTGATAAACGGCAAGTGCTGCTCCGTCACCTCGATCGCGGCCAATGCCGCCTGCTCGAATTCGATCTGCCCGTCCGGGCAAACCGCGATCGGCCCGAGCAATTTCTGTTGCGCCAGCAGCCAGGTTTATTCGAGCGCGAACGGCGGGCAGGCGTGCTGCAGCGGGAAACTGGTGAACGGCAATTGCTCGACGCTGACACCCAACCCGCCGATATCGAATTGCGCCAAGGGTTATGTAGCGATCGGGAGCGCCTGTTGCCTGGCGAACAAGCTGACATCGACCGGAGTTTGCTGCCCGGCTGGGGAGGCGCCAAGCGGGCCGAACAAAAGCCAGTGCGAAAAGATCGTCCTCGTTCCGGTCGGACCGCAATGCTGCATGTCGGGAATTCCGACCGCCAGCGGTAAATGCTGCGCACCCGCGAATGTGACGACAAGCGGTGTTTGCTGCCCGGGCACCGTCGATCCAAAAAACCGCAAGGACTGCACGACGCTTATTCCACTTGCCGTTTGCGCTGCGGGCTATACCAAAATGCCTGACGGCTCCTGCTGCAACAACCGCTTCGTCGGCGCTGACGGAAAATCCTGCAGCACCAGCCGCGAGGCCTGTCCAGCCGGCGGATTCCGCGACGCGAACGGTGCATGCGCGCCGATCCCGGCCGCTCCTTGTCCGAGCGGCGAGGCGCGCAACCGCGAAGGCATCTGCGTGGCGGTACCGGTAGTTGGCGGCTGTGCGCCGGGCGAAATTCGCGATCGCGACGGCAACTGTGTGTCGGCCCCGCACGGCCCCGTTCCACCGCGCATCGCCGTGCCGCCAAGGCCAGGTCCGCTGCCGCCACGCGGTCCGATTTTACATCGCCCCGCAGGCGGCGGTGGTGGCGGCCTGTTCCGCCGCTAGCATAAAGTTCAATATGCGAATTCAATGTAACGGAGACAACAGTGAAGAAGATCGTAAATCTGCTCGGCGGTGCGATCCTCGCCGGTTTGATCCTGATAGCGCCGCAGGCCGGTCGCGCGCAGGATTTGCGCGGGGAAATCGAATCGATCGTCAAAGACTACCTCGCCAGCCATCCCGATGAAGTCGGCGAAATCGTCAAAGCCTACATGATCGCCCATCCCGAAGCGGTCGGACAGATTTTGGCCGAACTCCTCAAGCACCGGCCGACGGCAAGTGCGAGCGCCGCCGGCGCGAACGCCAAGAGCGCCGACGAGCGCAATGCCGCAGTGGCCGACAATGCCGGCCCGCTGTTCACATCGCCGCACCAGGTCACGCTCGGCAATCCGGACGGCACTGTCACGCTGGTCGAGTTCTTCGATTACAGTTGCGGTTACTGCAAGCGAGCGCTGCCCGACATGCTCACGCTGCTCAAAGACGACCCCAAGCTGAAAATCGTCCTCAAGGAGTTTCCCATACTCGGACCCGGCTCGGTGGAGGCGGCGCGCGTCGCCATCGCGGTGCGAATGCAGGACCCCGGCGGGCAGAAATATCTCGCCTTCCACCAGGAATTGCTCGGCGGCCCGGGACCGGCCAGCAAAGATAAGGCAATGTCCGCGGCCAAGGACCAGGGGTTCGACCTGACACGGCTGCAACAGGATATGGCGAGCGACGAAGTCAGCACCACGCTGGCCGAAAATATGAAGCTCGCGGGCGCACTCGGCATCAGCGGCACGCCAGGCTATGTGGTCGGCAAAAAGGTCGTCATCGGCGCGGTCGGGCTTGTGAGCCTGAAGGACCAGATCGACAGCGCCCGCGCCCAGGCGGCGAATTAAAGGACGTTAGTGGCTGGGAAGCTTTTCCTGAGTCCGCTTGTGGCCCTTAGCGGACGCGCCAGCCGCCCGTCTTCGTGTCCGCTATTGGGGGTAAAGCGGACACGGTGGCCGTGTGTCGTCGCGGCAGCTTTTGACCCATCGGCGACAAACGCGGTCGCACGATGTTGCAGCGCGATACTCGCGCTGGGATGCGCTGCTCTGTTCACAGCGTGTCTACCGAGATAATCGTCCCGACCTTTCCAGAGCGCTCACCGTGATTGTAACGATTGCGGTGCGCACAAGTCAGAGAATGCTCCTACGACAGAGCGAGCTCGATCGAGCGCTCTACGGTCAACCCATGTCTCGTTTTCCACTCGGCGTCTAAGGCCGCTGCTAACATTTTAGAGCGGAGGTTCTCGACTTCGCTTTGGTATTCGGCGATCGAACGCGCGCATAAAGTGCTTTTCTCTGAAAGGAATTAAAGCTAATTACCGATGGAATTTTGCAATGCAGTGTTAGGAGGGGGTCTTGCCCGATCCGTATGCTAATATCCGCGAAGTTCCAGTAGAGATGCAACGCCGGCTAGCTAATGCGTTGGATACGCGTGCTGCCGATCCTTCCCAGGTGGAAATTCGTCGGCGGTATTTCGCCAACCTGCATCTGCATCCAGGGGCGAAGGCGGTCGAGTTCGGCTGCGGCACTGGCCACGTCACGCGCGACTTGATTGAGGTCGCCGGCGCCGCTGAAGCGATCGGCATCGAACCTTCTCCTGTGTTGATCGCGCGCGCGCGCGAACAGCATTCAGATGTCCCAGGGCTGAAATTTCAAGAAGGTGACGCTGCGATAACGGGCATGGCAGCGAGATCGATCGATCTCGTCGTGATGCACACGCTATTGTGCCACGCCCCCGCCGTCGAGGCACTGTTGAGTGAAGCCGCCAGGATCCTCAAGCCTGGCGGCTTAATCGCTGTATTCGATGGAGATTACGAATTGACTAGCGTGGCATTGTCCAGCAACGATCCGCTGCAAGTCGTGGTTAATCGATGGGCAGCTTTAGCGCACGATCGCTGGGTGCCGCGCCGGCTTGGCAAACTTTTGCCAGCGGCAGGTTTCCAAATTCGTCGCACAGATATCTTCGGCTACACGGCCACAGAGCCGGCCTATTTCCTTACCGTGATAGACCGTGGCGCTGACTTGCTCGTTGCGGACGGCGTCTTGGGACAACCCACTGCCGAGGCCCTGAAGGCGGAAGCTCGCCGTCGCTTGGATGAAGGCACCTTTTTTGGTTCGATACCGTATGTTTGCGTTATCGCCGCCAGGCTATAGAATTTTACCGTCGTCATTTGGCAAACAGCGTGATTGACGTGACTCTGACCTCGCGCCGTCCCGACGCCGGAACTTGCCTCCTTCGGCGGATGCGTCCAACTCTTGCATCTACGACAAGGCAAGCTCGATCGATTGTTCTACAGTCAATCCGTGTCCCGCTTTCCACTCGGCGTCAAAGGCCGCTGCTGGCATTCTAGCGCGAAGATTCTCTACTGCGCTCTGGTATTCAGCGATCGAAGCGCGTGAAGCAAGGTGTGCGTTGATCGAACCAATCGCTTTGTCGCGCGCGTCGAGTACGCCAACCAACTGCGCAGCGATCGTGAATTGGTTTCGCGCGACTTGCAAAACCGCGATGTAGATGAGGTCCCTCGTTACCCAGACCGAGTTTGTATATGTCCGATACAGCGCCAGGCTCTCTTTGAAATGGTAAAGCGCCAGATCGAACTCGTTCTGGCGCAGGGCGAGCCTACCTTGGAGCCAGAGAGTTTCTGCAATGCTGTTGCGGTTGTCGGCACCTCTCACCAGAGCAAGACTTTGATCGAGGTAAGACTTGGCTGCAACAAAGTCGCCCTGCAACATCGCCACCAATCCCAGATTCCCAGCGCACCGCCCGAGCAGCGTAGCGTCGCCGCCTATCCGCTCCGTTTGTAGCGTCCCTTCTCGCGGCCCCCATACTTTTGCGAAGTAATCCGCAACCCGTTCGGCCTGCGCCATGCCTTCACGCAGCGTCAGTTTTGCTCCTTCGTAATCACCGACGCCGATCTTGTATACGCCGTACCACGCACAGGCATGCACCGCGCCAAACACGTGGTCGATCGCGCGGGCGAGTTCTATGCTCTCCTCGAAATACGGGACGGCGGTGCCATCCAGCTTCGGATAATTTAACCAGCCCATGAGCCACAGGGCATCGATTATTCCTTCCTTATAGTCGAGCGATCGGGCGAGGCGCAGGCTTTCCTCGGCAAAACTCCGGGCCTCCGTCGGATCGTAATAGTTTGTGATATGTCCGATAACGAACAACGTGCGTGCGCGAAGTGGGGTGTTGTCTTCCGTACCCGATACTGCGAGGAGGCGTTTCAACCAGCCATTCGCCTCACGCCAATAGATGCGGGTCACCCAATAGCGGTGCAACGCTAAAGCCATGCGCATTCCGTCACCCACTCGCATTGGCGAGAGCGAATGCTCAAGCGCGGCGCGCAGGTTGTCCAGCTCGTCATCAGTTTTAGCGTACCAGCGAACTTGATCGGGCCCGAGGAAACGTGGCCCCAACCACACGGTCTGTCTGGCGAAGAACGTGAGATGTCCGTCGCCGATCCGTCCGAGCTCATTAGCCGCAGCCAGCTTTTCATGGCTGTATTGGCGTATCGTTTCGAGCATCCGGTAGCGCGGCGCGGCTGCCGTCTCGTCCGGGACGACAAGCGATTTGTCGACTAGGCGCATCATGAGATCGAGCACGTCAACAGATTGTATGCCGTTGCCACCGCAGACCGCTTCCGCGGCCTCCAAAGTCCAGCCGCCGGCGAATACTGAAAGCCTTCTCAGAAGCATTCGCTCGGATTGGTCGAGAAGATCGTGACTCCAGTCAATCGCCGAGCGCAGCGTTTGCTGGTGTGGGAGCGCGGTTCGATTGCCGCTGGCGAGCAACTGAAAGCGGTTGTCCAAACGCTCATCGATTTGCTCGACTCGCATGGCTTTGACCCGCGCCGCCGCCAACTCCAGTGCGAGCGGAATGCCGTCCAATTGTCGGCAGATACGTGCAACAGCGGCCGAATTGTCGTCGGTTAGCCGAAATGACGGTGAGACAAATGCAGCGCGGGCGACGAACAAGCGGACGGCGGAATACTGCATGAGCTGATCGGCGGATTCGCGCGCCTCTACGTCTGGAGTCGGCAGGCCGGGCAGGCGCCACTCCAATTCGCCCGAAATGCCAAGCGCCTCGCGGCTGCTGGCCAATATGCGGAGCTCGCGACAGAAGCGCAGCGCCGCCTCTGCAAAGCGGGCACAGGCCTCGATCAGGTGTTCGCAGTTGTCGAGGACCACCAGGATCTGCCGACCGCGCAGAAATTGAAGCAGGGTGTCGAGTAAGGGTCGACCCGGTTCCTCGTTCACACCCAGCACTTCTGCCACGGTTCGCGGGACGAGGGCAGGATCAGCAACCGGCGCGAGCTCGATGAACCACACGCCTGCGCTGAAGCGACCCAAGAGGGCAGATGCAACTTCCAGTGAAAATCGCGTCTTGCCGATGCCACCGGCGCCCACGAGCGTCAGCAGATTGGTCGTCCCCATCAGCTGTTTGACCTCGGCAAACTCCGATTCTCTTCCAATCAGGGGCGACAGGTGCTGCGGAAGATTGTTTGTCGCTGGAGACGGCGCTGCCGTTTGCGCGGATGATGTAACCTTTGACTGCGCGGGAACGCCAACCTGCAAAGCATAGGCCCGGATCGGCTGGACGATATTTTTGAGCTGCTGCTCACCGAGATCACTAACGGCAAGCTCAAGCCTGGTTTTGACTTGCCGATAGGCATCTTCGGACAGGCAGATCGAGCCGGGTTTGGCAATCCCTTCGAGCCGCGCCGCGATGTTGATGCCGTCCCCCATAAGATCGCCGTCACTCTCCTCGACCACGTCGCCGAGGTGAATGCCGATGCGAAACTCAATATGACGCTCCGGCGGAAGGCCAGTGTTTCGTTCCACCATGCCGCTTTGCACTTCGATGGCACACCGCACTGCATCGACCACGCTTCGGAATTCGACGAGACTTCCGTCGCCGGTTCGCTTCACGACGCGCCCATGATGGGCGGCAATGGTAGGGTCGATAAGGTCGCTTCGCAGCGCCCGCAGCCGCGCCAGCGTCCGATCCTCGTCGGCGCCGACGAGTCGGCTATAGCCGACGACGTCTGCGACCAGGATTGCCGCTAGTTTACGGATTTCGGCCATGGCGCCCCTTCGCCAGGGGGGAGACTAGCACATCGACCCTCGCCGAACTGCCATTCCTTGGGCGAGTTTGTTCGTGGCACGGCGCGAAATTTCGCACGGCATTCGCGGAGCCAATGCTAAAGTGTTGAAATCTGACCGTGGGAGACGCCCTATGCATACGGTGATTTGGACATACAAACTGCCGGCAGGCACATCCAAAAGCCAACTGATCGAGACCATTAATGCGACGGCTCGCAACTACGAGGGAATCCCGGGCTTGATCCGCAAGTATTACGGGATCACGCCCGATGGTGGCTCGCTTGCGGGAATCTATCTTTGGGAAAGTGTAGCTGCCGCCAACGCGTTCCACACGGCCGATTGGGTGGCAATGGCAACCAAACGTTGGGCGGTCACACCGCAGCGGCAAGACTGGGAAACACCGATGGTCGTTGAGAGCGCAGAGCGGCGGCTTGCCGCCGCACAATAAAGCACTCGCAAAAGCACACGCCCTCATCGGGCGAGTCTGTCGCCGATTTCGAGGGGCCCAACGTGGAGAACCCCCCCTTTTTTGCGCAGCGCAAAATGTCGCGAGTGACCCATAACGGACACGCAGACCGTCCGCCGTCGTGTCCGTTATTTGAGGTGTAGCTGCCGCGCGGTCCAATGTTCGCCGAGGCAGCAAATGACTCGGAACGGACTTCCAGCGCATTGCCGCGTCAGCCGTTTGCCCGGTTGTATCGAAAGCTCAAGCCACGCGGATCACCGTCGACGGGCCCCCTTCCGGCTTGGATTGGTCGGCGCGCTTGATGCGGTTTCGCCCGTCGGCCTTGGCACCGTAGAGCGCGGCGTCGGAATATTCGAGAAGCTCCTCAAGCGTCTGCTCGGACCTCAGACTCACTGAAACGCCGCCACTTACCGTCGCATTGACCTGATGATTCCGGATGAACCGACAGCCTTCGGCGAAGGAGGCACGAATCCGCTCGGCCCGCACCCACGCTGCTTCGATACTCGATTCCGGTAGCACTACAGCAAATTCTTCGCCGCCCATGCGACCAAATCCGTCGTTCGGCCGCAGTGTTGCGGCGACTACTTCGCAAAACTTTTGGATCACGGCGTCTCCGACCGCGTGACCGTGTCTATCATTGACGGCCTTGAACCGATCGAGGTCGAACATCATCACCGAAATGGGCGCTCCTTTCCACCGACAGCGCTCCAGAACCCGTCCGGCACTCTCTAAGAAGGCGGCGCGGCTAGCGATGCCGGTAAGGGAGTCTGTGCGTGCAGCCGCCATGCCGGCAGCCTCGTTGCGCTCCTTGAGCAAAGCCAGAAGAAACGCGGAGGTGCCGAGCGCGAAGACGATGCTTTCGAAATAGATAATGCCAAACAAGCTCGCAAGCGACGGCAGTCCGTTTTGGACGGTCGAACCAATCAAACTGCTGTAAATGCCGATCAAAAAAGCGAGCGCATGCATGGCGGACAAGAAGACTAAGGGGGAGCGCGCGGCTAGGTGCTCCTTCCGCCCAAGCCAAAAGCTCGTCGCGGCCGCGAGAACGTATGTAGCACCTATAATAAGCGCAACCGCGTTGGCGTATTGTATGCCCCAAGCGACGCCCGAGAGGCCCACGGCTGCCGGCCCAAGAAATGCAACAACGATTGGCGCCGGCTTCGAGTCAACAGTTCGAGCGGTTTTCCACGTCAGACTTGATTGGAGATTCAGCAACACAACGCCGAGGACCGACCAAGCCGGCTGTCGCAAGCTCAACCCAAGCATTAGCGATACAAAGCCTCCGGCCGCGAGGAGGTCCGCGATCCCCCACAGCGCCAGCGCCTGTTGTTTGCGATTTTGCGACCATGCGGCAAGCATGACTGCGCCGGCACACGCCAACGCAAAGCTCTGCATAATCATTAGTGTCGGTAGATCGAGCTGCATGATCCGATACCCTTGCCCGCACTACCAAGTCCGAGAAACGTTCAAGATTTCTGGCTTGTTCGTCAGCGATTATCAGCCTCGGCGTAGTTACGCGATCCTTTTGGTCGAAGACTTGCTTTCGTTGCCCAGGATACCTGCGGTCAGGCGGTCTACGCCCGGCGACGGTCGTCCCAGATAAAAGCCTTGACCACGATCGCAGCCGAGTGCTTGAAGTGCGAGAGCTTGATTTTCTGTTTCGATCCCTTCAGCGGTTACTTCAAGACCCAGATTTTTTGCTAATTGTATGATGGCCTTAACGATTGTAAGCGCATCTTTGCTTTCGCTCATGGACTGCACGAACGACTGATCAATCTTGAGAACGTCGAAGGGCAAATCAATCAAGTATTTTAGGCTTGAATAGCCTGTCCCGAAATCGTCGAGCGCGACTCGCACGCCCTGTTTCTTGAGCGAAGCAAGAGTGGCGTTTGCGGTTTTCAAATCAGAGACAAGCGCGTCCTCGGTGATCTCTACGTCAAGGCGCGCGGGGGGGAAGTTGCACTCCGACAAAACCTTGAGGAGCTTTTGCGGCAGTGCAACGTCCCGCAACTGAAGAGGCGCGATATTGATCCCTATCCGCGGCGCGCCCGGCCAATGCTTAGCCTCATTGCAAGCGCGGCGTAGCAAATTCAATGTGAGGGAGCCGATAAGGCCGGTTTCGTCGGCGAGCTTAATAAACTGACCGGGCTGTATCATTCCTCGCTCCGCATGTGGCCATCGCGCGAGAACTTCATAACCCAACACGTGGCCAGTGCCCAATTGCACCAGCGGCTGGAAATAAGGAATAATTTTATCGTTTTTGATTGCGATGCTTAGATCGCGCTCCAGCAAAACGCGTTCCTGCGCAAGAGTTTCGATTTCTGGCTCGAAGAATGCGAACCGCGCGTGACCCTCCTCCTTTGCACGATAGAGTGCCATGTCTGAGCGACGCAGAAGATCAGCCGGGTCGACCCCGTCGGCCGGCGCGACGGCAACCCCGACAGTGGCGCCTATCGTCACCTCGTGCTCGCCAAGCGCTATCGGTTCATCGAACTTTGCAATCAGCGCGGAAATTTGCCGAATTAGAACGGCTTCAGATTCGACGACCAGTAATATGATAAATTCATCGCCGCCCACCCGTGCAATAAAACCCCCTGCGCCGGTCTGCTCGGTAAGAAGGCGAGACACCCTTGTTAGCAATTCGTCGCCAACGACATACCCATGAAGGTCATTAACCGCCTTGAACCGATCCAAATCCAAAGAGATGACCGCAAGGCGGTCGCCTGATCGGAAATTGATTTGGCGCGCCCGTAGTGCCTCCTCTAGATAGCGTCGATTTGGAAGGCCAGTTAGAGTGTCATGCATTGCCATGGTGGTGGCTTGTTTTGCGGCAGCGAACTCGAGACCGAAGCGCACACGCTCATCTCGAGCGCGGCGGATTTCGGTCACGTCGCGATAAGTGCCGAGTACGCCAATGATTTTTCCGGCGTTGTTACGCAGAGGAACCTTGTTAGTTTCCACCCAGGCTGTTTCTCCCGTAGCGAGAAGCAGCGACTCCTCGATGCCGAGCTTAGACCGCCCTGTCGTGATCACCTCAAGATCATCGGTACGATAGGCTTTGGCCTGGGCGGGAGGATAGAAATCGAGATTGGTTTTGCCGACCATATCGGCTGGATCGGAGACTCCAGAATCTTCGGCGAATTTTCGATTGCAGCCTAGGATAATTGAGTCACGGTCCTTCCAAAACAAGCCGACGGGCAGTGCATCCAGCACCATAGTGAGCATCAGCTTGGCATTTAGATCGGGATTCAAAGCGATACCTCGATATTCCCTTGGTAAGGGCCGCCGACGCTAGATCGCAGAGGCTGTCTCAGCCGCGACTTTCGCCCGGCAAGAGTGCCTTCGCCAGCCAGAAATCATTGATGCTTTTCACGACGGTCTCGAACGTCTCAAATCCCGCCGGCTTGGCGAGATAGGAGTTCGCCTGGAGGGTATAACTTGCCGCGACATCCTCGGCCTCGTGCGAAGTGGCGAGGATGACAGTCGGGATCGATCTCGGGGCAGCATCTGATTTCACCAGAAAGCCAAAACCTGCCGGCCATCCATTCTGAGGAGGTTTAGATCGCGCAAGATGAGGTCAGGCCGAAAGGTGCGCACGTTGTTGGCATCCATTTGCTTCAGAAAGCTCATAGCCTCGATGCCGTCTACAGCCACATTCAACCGCGCGGACAAGTTGACGTTGTGAAAGGCCTCTTTCGTCAACCGGACATCGCCAGGACTGTCCCCGACCAAGAGAATCTGCATCGGCGCGCGGGCTTCGCCGTTTCCGTCCATGCTTCAAACCCAACGATTCAAACCCGGTGTCTTGTCGCTACATAACGGCCCAAATCCTTTCAAAGTAGCGCCGATATTCCGACCCATTGGACCTACTCTCTTCATCTTCGCCGCCCTACCGCCGTATTGCCGCCCTGGAGGGGCTCACGCCACGCGAAAAACATTAGAGGCGCGGTCGGCCGACCGATCATGATCGGCGCGTTTGATGCGGTTGCGTCCGTCGGCCTTGGCCAGGTAAAGGGCCGCATCCGAAAACCCGAGCAGCGCGTCGAGTGTCTCCTCCGACGTCTCGGTCGCCGCAATGCCGCCGCTAACGGTCGCGTTCACCTGATGGCCGCCGAGAAAGCGGCAGCTTTCAACAAATGAGACACGTATCTTTTCGGTACGAACAAAGGCCACTTCGATGCCGCATCCCGGCATGACGACGACGAATTCCTCACCGCCCATCCGGCCAAACAGATCGTGCGGCCGCAATGCGGCGGCCGTCACCTCGCAGAACTTTTTTAAGACCGCGTCGCCGACAGCGTGGCCAAACCGGTCGTTGACGGACTTGAACCGATCGAGATCGAACATTACCACCGAAATTGGCGCGACGGCGCGACGGCAGCGCAACAACGCGCGCTCGGCGTTGGCCAGCAGCGCGCCACGGTTGGCGATGCCAGTCAGGCCGTCGGTGTGCGCGGCGTCCAAGCTGGAAGCCTCATTGCGCTCTTTGATCATGGCGAAAGCAAAAACGGCGCTGCCGAGCGCGAACATGAGGCTTTCAAAATAGATGAAGCCGAACAGGCTCGTGATCGCAGGTACGGTGTCATCGCCGGTTGAGCCGCTCAACGTCGAGTATGTTCCGATCGACAAGGCGAGTGCATGCACGGCCGCGAGTCCGATAAGCGGCCAGCGCGCGATCAGCCGGTCGCTTCTGCCGAGCCATAAGCTGATGCCGGCGGCAATTGTATAGATGGCACCACCGGAAACAGACAGGGTTGCGATGATGTCGTGTAAGGCCGGCACCAGAGCGCTAGTGGCGATCGCTGCCGCGCCAATAAGCGCAAGCAGGAGCGGCGCCCGCTTGCCGTCGATATTTCGCACCGCCTTCCAGATCAAGCCCGACTGTGCGCACAGTAAAGCACCGCCGACGGCCGACCACGCCGACTGTTGCGACGTCATCCCCAGCATCAGCGATATGAGGCCTGCGGTCGCTAGGAAGTCGGCTAGCCCCCAGGTCGCCAAAGCTAACACGGCGCGGTTTTGCACCCAGGCGGAGATGAGCACCGCGCCGGCGCAGGCCAGCCCGAAGCTTTGCATCACCATCAAGGTCGGAAGATCGAGCGACATTGCCGGACGGTTACCCGGAGTTGGAGACTTTATTGGCTCCTGCGGAGGAACAACGCGCGATCTTGGCACTCAGCCTTATGCGATTTTTTGTTATCCGTGCGTAATGAACGACGTCGTACGCGGATCGCGACAATTGTCCGGACACCGGTGAGTAAGACGAAAGCAATCCTACCGGAGCGACTGGGGAAGTCGCCTGTTGGCCCTTGACGTCGATTTCGCGTCGTTGCTCGGACGTAGCAATTTTCATGGTGTGGCATGGTCGTCCTCCTCTGTTACTGAGGATGACGAACATGCGCCCCCCACGAGGGCAACGAAATCGTGTCCGCTTTCAGAGTGCTACGGTCATCGGGATATCGGAGTGTGAATTGGATCGGTGCCGATTGACCCGAAGTGGACATTTAGACGGAAATGATCGAGTTGCCTAAGCTAATTCCTTGCGGACACAGTAACTACCCTGTCGGGATATGCTTTTCGCCCGACATTCAGCGCAATTATTGGCGGAACAAAACAAGCGGCTGCCGCGTATCCCTTCGAGTTTATACGCAATAGCGAATATTTCCTCGACATTGTGAATAACGGGAAGGCGCTTGTGATGGCAATCGAACCGAAAGAAATACCCAAGACGGTGCTCTTGGTCGAAGATAGTCTTGGCGATGTCCGCCTGACGCTTGAAGCCTTCAAGGAAGACAACCATGCCGTCAAATTGTACGTGGTTCCCGATGGCGTAGTGGCCATGACCTTTCTCAGGCGCGAGGGAAAATATGCCAACGTCCCTCGACCAGAGCTTATCTTGCTGGACCTGAACCTCCCAAAAATGGGAGGCCGCGAGGTTTTGGCTCAGATCAAAGCTGACGCCAGTTTTAGAACGATCCCAACCATCATTCTGACCACCTCCGCCGCACCAGAGGACGTTGAGGATTGCTACAATCTCCAAGCCAACTCATATCTCTGTAAACCCGTTGGTTTTGAGTTGTTTGACAAACTCGTAAAAGACATCAGCAACTTCTGGCTGACGAATGCCTTGTTGCCCCGGCCAGGTGCGTTGAAGGTAAGCGCGCCGTCCGGCGCATCTCAATTGATAAATTAGACCGGCATCGGTCACACGAAATAGCAACGGGCTATCTCAAGCTGCCATCCACTGTCTGGCCTGCACCCGGTTGGATTGACACCCGCCTAAGCGAATCCCGCCTGCATCTCGAACTCCACGGGACTTAGATATCCGATCGTCGAGTGCCGGCGTTTCGGATTATAGAAGCATTCGATGTAGTCGAACACGTCAGCCTTGGCTTGGTCGCGCGTGCGATACGTTTTGCGCGCTGTGCGCTCGGTCTTCAGCGAGGAGAAGAAGCTCTCCATTGCGGCGTTGTCCCAGACGTTGCCCGCACGGCTCATCGAGCAGGCAACACCGTGGTCGGCCATCAGCTTCTGGAACTGCTCACTGGTGTACTGGCTGCCGCGATCGGAGTGATGCAGCAGCGCATCGGGCTTGCCTCGTCGCCAGTTCGCCATCACCAGCGCGTCGGTCACGAACTGTGCCGTCATCGCTGCACTCATCGACCAACCAACGACACGGCGGGAGAACAGATCGATGACGGCGGCCACATAGAGCCAGCCCTCTGCCGTCCACACATAGGTGAAGTCAGCGATCCATTTGCGGTTGGGAGCGGGCGCTTCGAAGCTGCGGTCGAGTACGTTCGGAGCGACGGCGGCGACCTGCCGCTCACCGAGATCGGGCGGCAGTCGACGCCGTCGCGGACGGGCTTTGAGAGCCTGTAGCCGCATCAATCGTTCGATCCGATGCAGGCCACACGCCACACCCTCCGCAAGCATGTCGTGCCACACCCGCCTGGCGCCATAGGTTCGATCGCTGGCGAGGAAGCTTGAGCGAACCTTCGCACCCAACTCCTCATCGCTCCGGCTGCGCTGGCTGCGCGGTCGTGTCAGCCAGGCATAGAAGCCACCCCGCGAGACACCGAGCGCCTCGCACAACCATCCCGCCGGCCAGATCCCCCGGTGCTTCGCAACGAATCCGAACTTCACGTCGATTCCTTCGCGAAGTAGGCCGCGGCTTTTTTTAGGATGTCTCTTTCAGCCTTCAGCCTGATCACCTCGCGCTTGAGCTGCGCGATCTCCAGCTGCTCGGGCTTCATCTGACCTTGGCCGGGGAATGCATGCTGCGGATCATCACCAAGCGCCTTCACCCAACTGCGCAGCTGCGACTGATGCACGCTGAGATCGAGCGAGGCTTGCGCATACGACACGCCCCGCTCTTTGATCAGACGCTCAGCCTCAAGCTTGAACTCGCGTGTAAACTTCCGTCTCTCCATGACACACCTCCGGTTACATCAAAACACCTAACTCGGTGTCCGCGGAACCGGGTGCAGGCCAGATGCGGTTTTCTTAGCTTTGGAAAGAGCAAGAGGCAGCGCACATTTATTATCGGACTTAGCGGCCACTCCTATGAGAATTAAAACCGCTTCTACAAATGTCGCTCAATACCGAACACTTACAACAATTATTGATTGTGGAACGAAGCGCTGACAGCAACGTTGTCACCGATCGGTGATTACCAATTTCTCGAATGGGGTCACGCGACCAGCGAGAGGCTGCTATGAGAACAAAAATTCCAAATACCATGCCGCCGATGCCTGGCTCGGAACTCTTCATTCATAACGCCGACTCTGTGCCCGCCTATTGGTGGCTGGATACCCTGTGGATGGTCCTCGCGGAAGCCAAGGACACGGGCGGTCGCCACTCCATGATGGAAGAGCTAGCGCGGAAGGACTCGGGTCCAGGGCCGCATAAACACACCTGGTCCGATGAAACCATCTATATCCTTGACGGCGAGATTACCTTTCTGGTC
>Ga0181525_10001872_pt1 | contig 17698 bp, 18 predicted proteins | sample PEATcosm2014_Bin_48_FD_121100 | JGI IMG/M metagenome (GOLD analysis project Ga0181525, IMG submission 121100) | Peatland microbial communities from MTU Mesocosm Facility, Houghton, MI, USA - PEATcosm2014_Bin06_10_metaG | ecosystem: Environmental > Terrestrial > Soil > Wetlands > Peat | place...
GCACTCGAACGTCGTGGCCGCGGGATTGATCGCGTCCGACATGGCGGCTGCCGGAATGGCTTCGGCCAGCGTGCAGAAAGCGGCAGACGCCATCCTTCTCAAGCGCTTTGGTTCCACGGACGAAGTGGCCGACGCGGTCGTGTTCCTCGCGAGCGATGCATCGTCCTACATCACGGCGCAGACGCTGAACGTCAATGGCGGGCTTTATTTCTGATGTCGAAGACCCTGCTCATCGTGTCCGGCGGTGTCGAGGCGGCCGACGCGGCGCGCCGCGCCAAGGAGCTCGGCTATTATGTCGTTGTTTCGGATCGCGATCCGGAAGCGCCGGGCTTTGCGTTTGCCGATTCCTGCCTGATCGCCGACGTCTATAGTCCCGACGAAACTTCGGCCGCGGCCGAACGCTATCACCGCAAGATCCGCAAGATCGACGGCGCGATCTGTGTTGCGGCCGATGCGCCGATGACGGTGGCGGCGGTTCTTCAGCGTCTCGGCCTTCCGGGACTGTCGATGGAAAGCGCGCGGCTCGCGTCCGACAAGCTCGCGATGAAGGAATGTTTCAAGCAGGCCGGCGTGCCCGTGCCGTGGTTTGCGCCGGTGGCGACGCCGCAATGCCTGACCCGCATCGCCATCGAACGCGGCGCCAATCTTGTGATCAAGCCCGTCGACAGCCGCGGCAGCCGCGGCGTCCAGCGCATCGCCGACGTGAAAGACCTGAACCAGGCGTTCCTGCTGGCCCTGTCGCATTCGCCGACCGACCGCGTGATGGTCGAGGACTATCTCGAGGGACCGCAGGTCTCCACCGAAAGCGTCGTCATCGACGGCAAGTGCTTCACGCCGGGATTTTCCGATCGCAACTACGAACATCTCGAACGCTACGCGCCGTTCTTCATCGAAAACGGCGGCGATCTGCCGAGCCAGTTGCCGGCCGAGACGCAAGCGAAAGTGAAAGCCGTGGTGGCGCGCGCAGCCGCAGCCCTCGGCATCGTCAACGGCACCGTCAAAGGCGACATCGTCGTCCACAAGGGCGAACCCTATGTGATCGAACTCGCCGCGCGGCTGTCGGGCGGCTTCTTCTGCACGCGCGAGATCCCGCTCAACACGGGTGTCGATTTCGTCGGCGCGGCCATCAAGATCGCCTTGCGCGAGCCGGTTGCGGCGGAGGAGCTCGAAGTCAAATCGACGACGCCGGTCATCCAGCGTTACGCGTTCCCCAACCCCGGCCGCATTGTCGGCGTGAAGGGCGCGGAGGAAGCGCGCAAGGTGAAGGGCGTGGCGGAGCTGATCGTGACGGCGAAGCCGGGCGATGTCATTCCGCCGGCCGGCGACAAGCGGCCATCGGCGGCGATGGTGCTGGCAACCGGCGCTTCGCGCGCGGAAGCGCTGACCGCCGCCAATGACGCGCTCTCGCGCCTTTCGATAGAAACCGCATGAATGCGCCGCTTTTCAAACGCGAGACGCGTGCGGCGCAGGCGACGCTCCAGCTCTTCGCGCTCTTTCATCTCAATCTCGCCTTTTCCTCCATCGAAGAGGATGCGCGCGGCGATGTCATCCGCCGCTGCTATTGGCCGCTTCTCGAGCTTGCGAAATTGCACGGCCCCATCGGCATCGAGCTGACCGGCTATACGCTCGAGGAAATCGAAGCGCGCGATCCCGCCTGGTGCCGTGAAGCCGGGCGCCTGATCGCAGACGGCCGCGTCGAACTCATCGGGTCTGGCTATGCGCAGATCATCGGCCCGCTCGTGCCCGCGGCCGTGACGGAAGCCAATCTTCGCCTCGGCCATGACGTCTATGAACGGCTCCTCGGACGAAAGCCTGAACTCGCTCTCGTCAACGAGCAGGCATACGCGGCTGGCCTCGTCGGACTTTATCTGGATGCGGGCTATCGCGCGATCCTGATGGATTGGGACAATCCTGCCGCGCATCATCCGGAATGGCCGCACGAGACGCGCTATCAGCCGCAACGCGCCGCCGGCACGGACGGCCGCGAGATCGCGCTGTTGTGGACCAACACCGTCGCGTTTCAGAAGCTCCAGCGTCTGGCGCATGGCGATATCGCGCTCGACGACTATTTCCGCTATGTCGAGGCGCAACGCGGGCCCGAACCGCGCACGCTCTGCCTCTATGCGAGCGACGCGGAGATTTTCGATTTCCGCCCCGGCCGATTCCGCACCGAAGAATCGCTGGGCGAGGAAAGCGAATGGACCCGGATCGGTGCTGCGTTCGCGGCCCTCGCAAGCACCGAAGGCTGTCACACCATCGCGCCCGGCGAGGCGCTTGGCGTCGGACAGCGCAAACACGGGCCCGCGCTCCGTCTCGAGAGTGCGGCCTGTCCAGTGCCGGTCAAAAAGCAGCGCAAATACAATCTCTCCCGCTGGGCGGTCACGGGACGTGACGATCTGGGCATCAATGCGGCGTGCGAGCGGATCTATCGCGGAGTGGTGCGCGCGAAGGCGGGCGACGCTGCGTGGAAAGAGCTTTGCTATCTGTGGTCCAGCGACTTCCGCACGCATATCACCGAGAAACGGTGGGCAGCGTTCTGTGCGCGGCTGACGAAGGCGGAAGCGCGGTGGGCGCCCCCACCCGAACTTGCTGCGCAAGTTCGACCTCCCCACAAGGGGGAGGTGAACAGAGCATCTCGCCACATCGATATCGAAACGCCGATGCTGAAGGCGCGGCTGGATCGCCGCCGCGGGCTGGCGATCGAGACGCTCGAATTCGCGGGCGACGCGAAAGCTACGGTCGGCGGACTGCCGCATGGCCATTTCGACGACATCGCGCTCCAGGCGGACTGGTACACTGGCGATTGCGTGTTCGAAGCGCCGGGCGAGCACAAGGTGACCGATCTCGAATGGTGCGAACCGGAGATCGCGCCCACGCCGGACGGCAGCGTTGTCGTCACGGCGCGGATCGAGACGCCGAAGGGCCCGATCTGGAAGACGATGCGCTTTCACGCGGACGCCCGCCGCATCGATTTCGATCTGACCTTCGACTGGAAAGACTGGGATCGCGGATCGCTGAGACTGGGCCACATCACGCTCCTGCCGGACGCGTTCGACTGGGACGGGCTTTTCTTAACGACACACAATGGCGGTAAGGATTGCGAAACGTTTCCGCTTAAGGGCCAGATCGTCGACCACGGCGCGCCGGTTTCCTTCCTCGTCTCGTCGTCTTTTGGAATCGGGATGACGGAAGGCTGGGCCGAGCTCGGCGACGCGACGACACGCATCCGCGTGGATGTCGACCGCACCACCGCGCCCCTTCTGGGCCTACTGACCCATCGCGCGGTCGGCGGCAGCCTTTTCTGCCAGCTTGTCTTGTCGGCCCTCGAACTCGACGAGACCCGGAAGCCGCACCCCTATCGCGACGGTCCGCGACGGTTTTGTTTTTCCCTAAGCCGCGTCGCGCCGTCAGTTCATTGTTAACTGCGTTCTGTAAGACTTGGGCCTTCGGTCATTGAAGGTGCATCAGCCATGGCGCAGCGCGCTGCCAAGATCTTCCTCCCCACGGACAATGTCAGAACCGCGCCCGCCCGCGTGGAGCAGCGGCTGCGCGACTTCACGCAGCCCTGGCTCGACCTGAACGACAAGGCCGTCCTCGTGACCGGCGGCACCGGCTCGTTCGGCAAGCATTTCGTGCAGACCGTGATCGAACGCTACCGCCCGCGCCGCCTCGTCATCTTCTCCCGCGACGAGCTCAAGCAATATGAGATGCAGCAGCTCTTTCCGATGGAGCGCTATCCCTTCATGCGCTATTTCATCGGCGACGTGCGCGATCGCGACCGCCTCGAGCTGGCGCTCCGCGACATCGACTATGTGATCCATGCCGCGGCCCTGAAGCAGGTCACGACCGCCGAATATAATCCCTTCGAATGCATCCGGACCAATGTTTTTGGCGCCGAGAACCTTGTCTATGCGTGCCTGCGCCGGAACGTGCAGAAGGTCATCGCACTGTCGACGGACAAGGCCGCAAACCCCGTCAATCTCTACGGCGCTTCGAAACTCGCCTCCGACAAGATCTTCGTCGCGGCCAACAATCTCTCCGGCGCCGACGGCACGAAATTCGCCGTCGTCCGCTACGGCAACGTCTTCGGTTCGCGCGGCAGCGTCGTGCCGTTCTTCAAGAAGCTTGCCGCCGAAGGCGCCGATTCGCTTCCCATCACCGATCCGCGCATGACGCGGTTCTGGATCACGCTGACGCAGGGCGTCAATTTCGTGCTGTCGAGCATGGAGATGACGCGCGGCGGCGAGATCTTCGTGCCGAAGATTCCGTCTACCACCATCACCGATATCGCGTCGCTGCTCTGCCCCAAGCTTGAGCAGAAGACGGTCGGCGTGAGGCCGGGCGAGAAGCTGCACGAGACGATGATACCGGCCGACGATTCGCGCTGGACCGTCGAGATCGACGACCGCTTCGTGATCCTGGCCAGTTTCGCCGCCGCCGCGCGCGAAGCCTATATCAACCGCGGCGCCAAGCCCGTTGCCGAGGGCTTTGCCTATTCGAGCGACAGCAACGCCGAACGGCTCGATGCGCGCGGTCTGCAGCTGCTTCTGGCGCAGGCTTTCGCATGAGTGCCCGCGCCGTTCGCCGCGAGCGGCCATCCCTTCCCAACCGCGTCCTCCCCTACGGCCGGCAGGTCATCGAGGAAGACGATATCGCAGCCGTGGCCGAAGCGATGCGGGGCGAACTCCTCACCACCGGCCCCTATGTGGGGCGGTTCGAGACGCAGCTCGCCACGACCGTGGGCGCCGCCCATGCGGTTGTCTGCGCCAACGGCACGGCGGCGCTTCACATGGCGGCGCGTGCGCTCGACATCGGGCCGGGCTCGAAGATCATCGTGCCGGCCATCACGTTCCTCGCGACCGCGAGCGCGCCCCATCTTGCCGGCGCCGAGATCGTTTTCGCCGATGTGGATTCCGCTTCGGGATTGATGAAGCCGGAGCATCTGGAGGACGCGTTGAATCGCGCCGGCCGCGCCGACGCCGTTTTCAACGTCCATCTCAACGGCCAATGCGGCGATATCGACGCGATCGCGACAATCGCGCGAGCCCATGGCGCGCGCATTGTCGATGACGCCTGCCACGCGCTGGGCACGGGCTATGTCTCGGACGACGGTTTCGTCACCAGCATCGGCGCCAACCGTTTCGCGGATCTGAGCGTCTTCTCGTTTCATCCGGTCAAAGCGATCGCCATGGGCGAAGGGGGCGCCGTGACGACCAACGACCCGGAGCTGGCGAAACGCCTGATCCTCGCGCGCAATCACGGCATGACGCGCGATCCGCAGAATTTCACGAATGTCGAAGATGCCTTCGACGAAGACGGCGTTCCGAACGCCTGGTATTACGAGCTCGTCGAGCCGGAATTCAACTGGCGCGCCAATGACATTCAATGTGCGCTGGGGCTTTCGCAACTGGGAAAGCTCGGCCGCTTCGTGGCGCGCAGGCGGGCGCTCGCCGCCGCTTACGATGCGAAGCTTTCGGTGCTCGCGCCGCTCGTGCGTCCCGTCGCGCGCACGCGACGCTGCCTGCCGGCGTGGCATCTCTACGCGGTCTGCATGGATTTCGAGGCGATCGGAATGTCGCGCGCCAAGCTCATGCGCCGCCTGGCGCAGCAGGGCGTGGGCACGCAGGTCCACTACTATCCGGTCTATCGCCAACCCTATTATGCGCAGATGCACGATGCGGGCCCTCTGCCGGGCGCCGATCTCTACTATGCGCGCGCGCTGAGCCTGCCGCTTTTCGCGAGCATGACCGAAGACGATGTCACCTTCGTCGTCGAAGCGCTGGCCGGGTGTCTCGCCTAAATCTTCACTGTCATGGCCCACGCCACCCAGTTGAAGCCGTCATCGACCCCGAAGTTGAGTCGCAGCCTGCAATTTTTTTGCACGAGCCGCGCAGGTGTCATCTGGGTGGCCCGCATTTGCGGGCCATGACACGCAAACATTCAACAACGGGAAAGACGGACGGAGACGCATTTGTCCGGATACCCCTTCGTTTCGCCGCGTGACGCGAAACGACCCCTTCCGGCAAAAACTCCGCCCGCCATCTTCCGTTTCTTATAACTCGACACCCACTGCCGAAACCCCGAAGACGCCTAAGGGCGAACCGGCAAAGCACTGTCACTCGCAAAGCCAGTTCCGACGAGACCGTGGAGGGCGGCCTCGCCGGAATTGACGCTTAGTGGAAGAGCGACAGGGCGATTTGCGGCGCCTGGTTGGCGATCGACAGAGCCTGCACGCCGAGCTGCTGCTTCGTCTGCAGCGCGGTGAGCTGGGCGCTTTCGGATGCCATGTTGGCGTCGACCAGATTGCCGATACCGGTGGTCAGCGTATCGGACAGGTTCTGCACGAAGGTCGCCTGGATCGAGAACTTCGCCGAACCAGAGCCGAGCGTGGCGAGGGCCGCGTCGACATTGGTGAGCGAGTTTTCGATGGTCGTGACCATCGCGGACGCTCCGGACTGGGTGGAGATCGTCGCGCCCGACGCGATCGTGACGATCGGGCCGGAAAGGCTCATATTCTCGGCCAACACCGTGATGCGGTGCTGTCCGTCGGCGGACGCAAGCGCCATGATCTGGTTCGTCGAACCGTTGATCAGGTTGGCGCCGTTGAACTGCGCGTTCTGGACGACAGTCGAGATCTGCTGGACAAGGGCTACGAAGTTGTCGTTCAACGCCTGACGGCTCGCCGTATTCATCGACGTATCAGATGCCGCCAGAGCCTGCTGCTTCATTTGAATGAGCAGGTCGGAGATGGACTGACCGGCAGCCAGCGCCACGTCGACGGTCGAAGAACCGTTCTCGAGGCTCTGGGTCACGGCCTGATAACCCGCAACATCACCACGCATGTTCTGGGCAATGGCGAAGATCGCGCCGTTGTCTTTCGCGGTCGCGACCGTCAAACCCGTGCTGACCGCGTTTTCCGTGGCCGCCAGGCTGCCCTGGGTCTTGTCGAGGTATTCCAATGCCGTCATGGCATCGGTGTTGGTATTGACGCTAATCATGGAGGCCTCCGTTCTGGCTCGTGCATACGAGCATTATGCTCAAGGGGCGTTTTGCCCCGTCGCGTCAATTCGCAACGAATGTGCCGAATTCCCGGAAGGATTTGCTAACGATCAATTCCGGCAAAGCGCCACGACGAGGCCCACGCGTGGAAAGCTTTGGGAAACGATGAGCCGCAGGCACTTCTTGCCGATGACGGGCAAAACTTGCCGGGCCGATAGGGCACAAATTGCCCGCTTTCAAAAAGGTAAAGGCGACGCGGGGACAGATCCCTGCGTCGCCTTCCGCACATTCGCCGAGCTGTGTGAGCGGCTATTAGTGGAACAGCGAGAGAATGATTTGCGGCGCCTGGTTGGCGATCGACAGAGCCTGCACGCCGAGCTGCTGCTTGGTCTGCAGCGCGGTCAACTGGGCGCTTTCGGAGGCCATGTTGGCGTCGACGAGGTTGCCGATGCCGGTCGTCAGCGTATCGGACAGGTTCTGCACGAAGGTCGCCTGGATCGAGAACTTCGCCGAACCCGAGCCCAGTGAGGCGAGCGCCGAGTCGACGTTGTTGAGCGACGCCTCGACCGTGTTGATCATGGCGGACGCCTGCGACTGGGTCGAGATCGAGCCTGCCGCCGAGATCGTGACGATCGGGCCGGAGAGGCTCATGTTCTCGGCAGCCACCGTGATGCGGTGCTGTCCATCCGAAGACGCGAGCGCTTCGATCTTGTTCGTCGAACCGTCGATCAGGTTGGCGCCGTTGAAGCTCGCATTCTCGACGACGGTCGAGATCTGTTGCAGGAGCGCCTGGAAGTTCGCGTTCAGGGCTTCCCGGCTCGTGGTGTTGAGCGAGGTGTCCGAGGCCGCGATCGCCTGCTGCTTCATCTGGATGAGCAGGTCCGAAATGGACTGGCCGGCCGAGAGCGCCACGTCGACGGTCGATGAACCGTTCTCGAGGCTCTGCGTGACCGCGGCATAACCCGCCACGTCGCCGCGCATGTTCTGGGCAATGGCGTAGATCGCGCCGTTGTCCTTGGCGGTGGCGACGGTCAAGCCCGTGCTGACCGCGTTTTCCGTCTGAGCCAGGCTGCCCTGGGTCATATTCAGATATTCCAACGCCGTCATGGCGTCTGTGTTCGTATTCACGCTCAGCATGGTCTTCTCCATTCATTCCGGTGCGTCGGGTAGAAACTCCGCTCGGCCCGATCGCACGCCGCTCGGACCACACAAGGGCAATCGCCGTGCCAACCGCGCGCGGCGTGCCGATTTTTCAACCCGTTGAATTGTCTGGAGATTTTTTGGCGAAGATTCGGTAAATCTAGGCAAGCTTTGCCGCTCGGCATATCCGTGCAGGGAAGATAACGGCAAAAACGAAAACGCCGGCCACGAGGACCGGCGTTTCGAAAAATACCGAGATAGGATTGCGCCTTACGCTGCGTCCTGCAGGCCCTGCATGATCGTGCGGTTCACTTCGATCAACGGATCGACCGGCGCGCCCTCGCGCATGACGCGCTTGGAATACTTCGCGATCCAGAGCGACAGCGAGATGATCTGCGCCCGCACGCCTTCCGGCAAACGATTGCGATCGTCCATGCAATCGGTTGCGAGCGTGCGCCACACGCGCCTGTTCCAGTCGAGCGCCTCGGCGAGCTGGCCGCCCCTGGTGCCTTTTTTCCTTACGTCCATCAGCGCGCCGGTCACCTGGCCGAACAGCCGGTACTCCATGGCACGCGGATCTTCAACCACTCGCTGCGTGCTTTGATACGCCTTGACCGTCATAATTAAGCCGCTCCCGTTCGAAGTCGAAAAGTTTCTTGCAGGCCATGAGCGCCCGGTAGTAGTTGCCGCTCATGACATCCCGGCTGATCTCGACGCATTGCGCGAGTGCCGTGCGGTTCTGGATCGCGCCCATGAACTCGGTCATGCGCAGCGCAAAGTCGTTGTAGTAGGCCTCGTCCTGCCCGGGATCGAGATACATCATCATGATCGGGAAATAGATGCGCCGCGCGGGCGTGGCGGCATCCTCCGGCTGCATGATGTCTTTTTCCCGAAGCACGCAGGCCTTGTTCTGGATGATCAGGCTGGTGCGCTTGTCGCCATTGGCAAGAACGGCGCCGTTGAGCACAAACCGTTCGCCGGGCTTCAGCGACAATTTCAGCGGCATCGTCAGCTCCCCTGGCCAGGCTCGCGTTCCTCGCGCGCCGTGTCCGTTTGCCGACACACGCTAATCGCCAGGTCTTAACAAACCGCTTGCGTGCGAATGCTTTCGCTTCACGAAAGATTAAGTACGTCCGTTGCTCTATGCGTTCGGCAGCACTTAAAGGACTCCGATGAGATGGCCCAGGCAGCCGCGCTTGGACTGGAAAGCCGTGCCGGGACCGGGGCCCAGGAAGGCGCGCTCGCGCGCCTCGCGGAGTCACATGAGAGCGCCAGCGCCGCTCTTCAGCGTCGCATCTCGAGCGGCATTCTGCGTCGTGCGGTTAAGGCCTGGCGCGCAGGTGACATTGTGCGCTCCGGTCAACTTGCGCTGAAGGCGACGTTCGCCGACGAAGGACATGCGCAAGCATATCATCTGCTGGCCATGTGCCTCGAGCGGATGGGCCATCGGCACAAGGCGCTTGTCACCTATGAGCGCGCCTTCGAACTCGATCCCGACGACGCCGATCTCCTGATCAATCTCGGCCTCACGGCGTGGGCTCTCAAGATGACCGACGGCGCGAAAGACATGTTCCGCCGCTTCATCGCGCTCCGTCCGGATTCGCCGCTCGGCTACAACAATCTCGGGACGATCTTGTGCGAGATGGGCGAAACGCACAGCGCCATCGAAATCTTGCGCGGCGCGTTGCAGCGCATGCCGGCCGAGCCCGTGCTGTGGAATGCGCTGGCCACGGTTTTGGCCGAATCCGGCCGCGCCGATGAAAGCATCGTCTTCTACGAGGAAGCCATCCGGCTGGCGCCGGGATTTCCCCGCGCCTATCACAATCTCGGCTTTGCCTATTCGCATCTGGGCCGTCTCGACGAAGCACTCGCCGCCTACGACAATGCGCTCGCCCGTGCGGTCGATCCCAAGGAAATCCTCGAAGGCAATCATTCGCGCAGCGTCTGCCTGATGGGCATGGGACGCCTCGAAGAAGGCTTCGCGGAATACGAGATCCGAAACTCGCCGCGTTTCCGCGGCCATGTCCAGCATATGCTCCGCGCACCGCGCTGGGCCGGCGAACCGCTTGCCGGCAAACGCGTGCTCGTGATCGGCGAACAGGGCCTCGGCGACGAGCTCATGTTCGCGACCATCATTCCCGACCTGATCGACGCGGTGGGCCCCGCCGGCAAATTGCAGATCGCGGTGGAGCCTCGGCTGGTGAGCTTTTTTGCGCGCTCGTTTCCGCAGGCCCAAGTGGGCGCCTATGACGACCGGGTGGTGCCGGGCGCCGACGGCGCACAGGAGGTCCGCTTCGTTCTCTGGGCCATGCGCGACAGCGAGCCCGATTTCTTCGTCACCATGGGAAGTGCGCTGCAGTTCTTCCGCAAACGGCTTGAGGATTTTCCCACGCGGCCGATCTTCGCGGCGGATCCTGCGCGCGTCGCGGAATACCGCTGCCGTCTTCGCGCGATGGGGCGCGGCCCCTTCGTCGGCATCTGCTGGCGCTCGATGATGCAGGACATCAAACGGCAGAAATATTTCAGCCCGCTGGACGCCTGGGAGCCGGTGCTGAAAGCGGACGGCGTCACCTTCGTCAATGTGCAATATGGCGATTGCGGGGACGATCTTGCGCGCACTCGCGCGCAGTTCGGGATCGACATCAAGGTGTTCGACGACCTCGATCTCAAAAACGATATCGAAGGCGCAGCCGCACTCTCTTCCGCACTCGATCTCGTTCTTTCCGCACCCACGGCCGCGGCCGCGATCGCGGCTTCGACCGGCACGGAAGTCTGGTTCCTCACCGCGGGCCGCACCTGGCCGCAATTGGGCACCGACCGCTTCCCCTGGTACGCGAAAACGCGCGTTCTCTCGCCCCAGAAATTCGGCGACTGGAACGAGCTGATGCCGCGTGTGGCGCGCGAACTGGAAGCATTCGCGCGGAGCTGAGCCCGAAACGGGCACCGTTCGATTCCCTGCCAACAGGGAAAAGAACAGCGATTTCAAAAACGCTCGTCGTCAGTCTGTCCGTGTGTATTTGAATCCGTCCGCGAATGATTCCTGGTAACAATCTGAGATTGTGGCGTACTTCTTCCAGCGTTAGGAATTTCCGAACTGACATTCATTTTCTATTTGAGTTTTTGCCGCCATCGTCCCGTCGCCTTATAGATGATGCGGCATTTATGATTTGCGCGGTGTGTAAGAGATTCATTGCCATGGCCAAGCCAACAAGCATCGCATAACTTAAAAAGAAAACTCCGAATGCGGACAAATAGTTGCTCGTGACGAAAGCGCCAACAAAGCCGAGCATCATCGCAATCGTTTGGACAAAAATGAAGTGAAAGAATCCAGCTACGGTCGTCACAAAATACGATTCTGGCTCTCCGTCTTCCGTTATCGCATTCATGGTTTCCGGATGAGAAAAGGCAAGAAATACAGCCATTCCTGCAATCGAAAATCCCATTAGATTCGGTAAAATATTCTGCGCCGCCGCCGCCCATATCTTTGCGCCATCATCGCCGTTCCAAACGGGATATAGTGCGGCTGTTAGCAGTAACGCAGCATGGAAATATGGCGACGTGAAGAGCGCGGTCCAGCCGCCATATAGCTTCCAATAAAGCCGATATGAGCGCGCGAGTTCTTCATAGGGGTCTACTATCATTGCCCTAGCCGCCTAATCTGCCGAAATACGGCTCGCTTCGCAGTGGTCAAGAGCCCAGCGATTGCGCTGCCCGCGCCTGGAATCGTGTATGAGTATGTCTTGGGGTATTGATCGGTGGAGCGGGTGGGAAGCTTCACGCCGCCTTTGTCATAGCCTTCAGCCGTCACCACACCATTGTCTGCGGCTACCTCGCAGTCCCAGATCGTCTCCTTGCTTGGTTTGATGCCTGCCTTGCGCGACTTCGCGGTGTAGACGATCTCCTGACTTTTGGCTCCCTGATCGGTGAGGCGTTTAAGAATTCTGCGAGCCTGGTTCTCGGCTTGGTCCGGGTTGGGGGTAGCCAGAAAAATCTGCAGCTTGGTGATATGCGGAATCGATAGGACCTGATTGAGGCCGTCCTCATCGGGCACAACCGTAATTGTAACAGACAACTCGCCGCGCCCATTCAGCGGGACAAAGGCCCGGTCCAAGAGCTTCTTGAAACGCGAGGGATGTAAATGGTGCCCCTCATCGTTTTTGCTCTCGTAGAAAATCTTGTGGTCCCGCTCCCGAAGAATGTAGAAAAAATGGCGGCTATTCAGCCCCAAGTTTTGCGGGATGCGAATGCCGGTATCCTGCACACGCACTTCTGTTAGCGTATCTTTGTTGACGGCTGGCTTATCTGGGTCCACCTCCTGCCAGACAAGAATGGTGCCAAGGTACAATCCTGGTTCCAACAATTCGGGCTCTGTAATCGCTGCGAAGTCGTCACCCCAAAACGGGCGAGGCATTTTGGCGATAGACTTCAAAAGTCGCCAATATTCGACGTTCTTGTGTGGCTCCGCCGCGATGTTCAACACGGCGAACTCCACGTCTCTTGTCTCTGGCATCGGGTAGTCCCCTCGATTTGACGGGAACTGTGACGCCTTTATGCCTATGCGTCGACTTTCTACACATCAGCAGACAAGGCCGCCGCATGCGGCTTTCCCGCGATTTTGCGCGGGAGCTCCTGGACAAGAACAGGGAAAAGCAGGGAATTTTTCGTCTGTGTACGGCGTTGGAGCGTTTCCACTTCAGTGCCCCTTCCGCGGACGTCCCCGTGCCGTGCCCGGCTTTTTCGGCGAAGGAATTTGTCATCGTGGCGCTATCGATCTGAACCTTTCCGGTGCAGCATAACCGTATTGGTCATAAATGGCAAGCGAAATGTTCCTGTTATGTTCCAATGACTTGCGCGGCCGGTTGCTATTGCGGGCGGCGACGGCGATATCCTTCGGACCCTCCGGAAGTTTCTGCGCATGACCGAGGCATCGCCCGAACTTCCGACCGTCGGAGAGGCCGGCGCGACATTCAATCCGCTGCATGCGGCGCGCTCGATCGGCCTCAGCCTCTTCATCAACGGCGTCTGCCCCTACATCCTCTTTCGCCTGCTCCAGCCGCACTATCCGGCGGGCAGCGTCATGCCGCTTGTCTATGCCAGCATCTTTCCGCTTCTGGGGCTGGTGCTCGGCCACATCCGGACGCGCACGATCGATTTCATCGCGCTGATCGCGCTGTTTGAGATCTCGTACAACATCGTGACCGCGCTCCTGGCCTCGAACGTCCATTGGGCGATCCTGCTGCGCTCGTCGGAGGGCTACTTCGTCGCGACGGCCTTCCTGGCCGCCACGCTTCTCGGTCACCCGCCGATCTTCTACATCGCGCGCCAATTCGCGGCCGGGTCCGATCCCGCGCGGCTGAAGGTCTTCGCGGCCGTCAACGCCGCCGACAAGGGGCGTACATTCTCCATCGCGTCGTATGTCTGGGTTGCCAGCATGACGTTCCAGACATCGCTGAACCTCGTGTTGGCGATGAATGTGACGCCCGCGAACTATCTCCTGATCGCGCAATTCCTGAACACGGCGGTGAACGTCGCCATGGTGCTGTGGTCCATCCGCTTCACGAGCGGACGGCTCGAGCGGCACATCGCGGCGGTGTGAACGCTTTCCGCCTTCGCGCAAAGCGCGTGGGCAGTGTGATGCAGTGCAATTGACCGCAGAACGCAATTGGCGAGACTGCTCGCAACCGAACGACGGAGGTTTCCATGAAGTGCCCGGATTGCAATGTCGACCTGGTACAAAAGAGGCGCGACGGAATCGACATGGAAGTCTGCCCGTCCTGTCAGGGCATGTGGCTCACGCCGCAGGAACTGACGCAGCTCGAGGACGAAGTCTTCGATTTCGGCGACAATGAAAAAGGCAGTCTGATGTTCGGCTCATCGCCTGACAGCCGCAAATGTCCCGAATGCAGCAAGCCGATGCAGAGCTTTCAATACCGGCTTTACGATCTCGCGATGGACTATTGCGAGGACCAGCACGGCTATTGGCTGGAGCCGGACGAGGACAAACGCGTTCTCGCGCTGATGAAAGACGAAGAGCACAATCTCGGCAGAAAAGTTCTCGCCGAAGACAGGTTCGCAGCCCATCTGCGCTATCTGCGCTCAGGCTCCTTCATGAACCGGCTCCGCGATCTGGCGACAGTGGCGATGGATCCGAAGACGAAATATCGCGAGGACTGATCCGTTTCAGGCTTATCGGTCGGGAATATGTTTGGTGGCGCCGTATTTCCTAGGGATTGTACGAGGCTTTGAGACGCTTGAATTGCTCACAGGATCTTTGAGAACTCAAGCCATCCATTGACCGATCCCGTCCCAAGTTTTTTCAATTCGGCTGTGATTGCCACCTTCACGCACAGCACTTTCCGCAATTTCGAGCATCAAGTCGAACCCGCCCATAGAGTTGATTTTTTCGCCAAGCGCTTTCAATTGTGACTTGCCGTCAGCTAGCGTACTGACGTTGACACCTGACTCCGACAGCGCGGCTTGTAACCGCTTGCTCAACTGCGCTGGCGTCTCAGACCCAGATGGCCTGTCATAGCGCATGCCACGTTGCGCTAGCTTGGCGTCTGTCTCCGCGTCGATACACGCCTGCATATAGCGGGAAAGCAGGATGATACGCAGCCGGATTCTTTCCAAGTCCGAGTCGGGCGCTCCCATTGTCCACTCCTCAGCTCCCTTTCGGCGGATGATTGCCGCCGCTTGTTGTCCCTATCAACCGACATTCCCCGGTTTACTCGGATTGAATTTGGGCACACGTGATCCATTTCCTCAAGCGGCGCGGCCGATATCGACACGCACTTTGAGACCCGCCAGGGCTGCGAGATTGATCAGCGTGTCCAGGCTGACATTCACGATCTTGCCGCGCAGAAGGTCGTTCAGCCGCGGTTGCGTGATGCCAAGGCGGCGCGCGGCCTCGGCCTGCGTGACGTTCCAGCTCTTCACGCGTTCTTCGATTGCAATCAGAAGACGCGAGCGCAGCGTCATGTTCGCCGCTTCGGCCGACGTGTTTTCCAGCGCGTCCCACACATTCTCGAAACGCTGACGTTTCATCGTCATCTCTCCAGATTCCGGCTCGATATCTTACCTCCCCCTTGTGGGGAGGTGGAATTGTGGCCCGCTGATTCTATTGCGCTACTGCTTTTATTGCTGCTGTTGCTGCTGCTGGTGATACAGCCGCTCCGCTGCCGTGTCGCCGTGGCCGGTCTGCTTTAACGGCCTCGTCACGCGCAGGAATTCTTCGTGGCGGACCGGCGCCTGTGTCGGTTCGACGAACACGGAGATGGCGAGCTCGGATTCCGCATCGCCCTTGAACGTGCCGCGTGTCGGCGGAACGTCGGCATAGTCGCGGCCCACCGCCACGCGGATGTGGCGCTCGCCCGCCTCGATATTGTTGGTGGGATCGAAGCCCACCCAGCCGAGGCTCGGCAGATACGCCTCGACCCAGGCATGGGATGCATCTTCGTCGGAGCGGTCCTCGCCTTTCTTCCGGTGATGAAGATAGCCCGAGACATAGCGCGTCGGGATGCCCCAGCTGCGTGCGATCGCAATCATGATATGCGCGAAATCCTGGCAGACGCCGCGCTTCGCATTCAGCGCGTCTTCGATCGGCGAATGGACCTGGGTGACGCCGACTTCGTAATCGAACGCGTCATGGATCTCCTTGTTCAGCCGGCGGAGCGCGGTCAAGGGATCGCCCTCGGGCCTGGCGAGACCGTGGGCTGCGGCGAATTCGGCGAGCGCGCGCGACGGCAGGGCGAATCGCGACGGTTCCATGAGATCGAAATGATCGTCGCTGAGATTGAGCGTGTTGTAGCGCTGCCATTCGAGCGCGTCGGCCGCGTCCGGTATCGCAGGCTTCTGCGTCACCTCGACAACCGCCTGCACGTCGATGCGCAGCTCCTCATGGGCGCGCAGCACGTTGAAATGATAGACGGCGTTGCCGAGATAATCGGTATAGGCATAGAGCTGTGCGCGCGGATTGGTGACGATCTGGAAATTCCGGAGCGACTGCGCGCCTTCCGAGCGCGGCTGCATCCGGAGCTCCATGACGCTCTCGTGCACGGGATGCGAATAGCGAAAGCGCGTGACGTGGCGGATGGAATAGAACATCAGGCGCCTTTCCCCTCTCCCCCAACGGGGGAGAGGGCCAGGGAGAGGGGATGCCGATCGAAAAGCGGAGCCGTCGAAAGCGAATTCAGCTGGCAAAGCATGACGGCCATTTCTGCGCGATCTTCCAAACTTTGATACCCCCTCTCCCTGACCCTCTCCCCCGGCGGGGGAGAGGGGAATCACAACACCGTCTCCGCGCCGTAGGCGATGTAGGCCGCGTAGACGGCTTCGTGGATTTCTTCGCATTGCCGCGCGATCTCGACCAGGAACGCGTCGATCGAGCCCGCGATCAATTCGTCGATCTGTCCGAAATCGACCGCGGCCTTGAGCCGGCCCGCCAAGCGTTCGCAGGCGGCGCGGCGCTGGGGCGGCGCGCCCGGCGCCACATGGGCCAGCGCATCCCGCATCCGATCGACGGCGAACTTCACCGAGTGAGGGAATTCCGGATCGAACAGCAGAAACTCCGCGATGCGTTCCGGCTGGATCGCCGCGGTGTGCTCTTTGCAATAGGGCTCGAAGGCCGTGCAGTATTTCAGCAAGCCCAGCCAGTCGTGATATTTGGGCGCCGCCGTGAGCTCGGGATGCGGACGCGCGCCGAAATAGATCGCGAGCAGGTGGCTCACCAATTGCGCGCGTTCGATGTAGCGGCCGAGTTCGAGAAAATACCAGCCCTCGTCGTGACGCAGGGTGGTGAAGATCACGCCGCCCAGCATGTAGAGATCTTCCAGCGAATCGCGAAACAGCCTGGCGGGCTGATGCACCCAGACCGATTCAATCGTCACCGGCTGCAGCCGGAGATAGAGGCGGTTCAGATGCTCCCACACTTCGGTCGAAAGCTGCTCGCGCACCTGGCGTGCGTTGTCGCGCGCGAAGCAGAGCGAGTTCAGGAGCGACGAAGGATTGTAGCGCGAGAAGGAAAGCGCGGAGGTGACCGCGAAAGCGTCGTGCGATTGCGCCGCGGATTCTTCTGCGGACAGCGCCGCCGCCAGCCGCGCCCAGGCCCGGTCGGCGTCTTCCTTCGATTGCTCGACCATCGATTCCAGGCGCACCGCCAGAAGCCGGCTCGTGTGCTCGGCGCGCTCGATGTAGCGCCCCATCCAGTAAAGGCTGTCCGCGACCCGGCTCAGCATCAGCTGCTCAACACCCAGGTGTCTTTCGAGCCGCCGCCCTGGCTCGAATTGACGACGAGGCTGCCGCGCCGGAGCGCCACGCGCGTCAGACCGCCCGGCACGATGGTCGTTTTCTCGCCATGCAGGATGAAGGGCCGCAAATCGACATGCCGCGCTTCGATGCCGCTGTCGACGAAGGTGGGCGCGGTCGACAACTGGATGGTCGGCTGCGCGATGTAATTCTCCGGATCCGCCTTCAGCTTCTCCGCAAAGGCTTCGCGTTCGGCCGCGCTTGCGTGCGGGCCGACGAGCATGCCGTAACCGCCCGACTCGCCGACCGCCTTTAC
>Ga0181525_10001873_pt1 | contig 17694 bp, 32 predicted proteins | sample PEATcosm2014_Bin_48_FD_121100 | JGI IMG/M metagenome (GOLD analysis project Ga0181525, IMG submission 121100) | Peatland microbial communities from MTU Mesocosm Facility, Houghton, MI, USA - PEATcosm2014_Bin06_10_metaG | ecosystem: Environmental > Terrestrial > Soil > Wetlands > Peat | place...
GACATCAAGCCCGACAACGTCTTCGTGACGCGCACCGGACAGGTCAAGGTGCTCGACTTCGGCATCGCACGGCTGCGCGAGGTGACTTCCAAGAGCACGGCAACCGTTTCGGGGGCGACCATGGGGACACCCGCGTTCATGCCGCCCGAGCAGGCGCGCGGGCTCTGGGACGAGGTCGACGGGCGGAGCGATCTGTGGGCGGTTGGGGCAACGATGTTCAACCTGCTCGCAGGACAGGTTGTGCACGAAGGACGGACGGCCAACGAGTCGCTCGTCCTCGCGCCCTGGCCGGAAGATGGCCTCGGACAGCTTCCGGCCGTTTCGGAAGAATCGGACTTCATGGAAACCGTCCGAACGGACCGTGTAGCTCGCCTTGAATCCGCAGCCCATGTCACGAAGCACGGCGCGACCAGTCTAGCGCGACAGCCCATCGGCACCACGTCACCCCTGCTCACCGCGCAGCCATCGGGACAGCGCGTCGTAGTCCTTGCTGGTCATCTTCTGCGGTGCGCCAGATCGCACGGCTTCGGCCTGCTTGACAAGGCGCCGCAGCTCGTCCTGCTTGTCCTCCATGTAGCGACGCGCTTCCGCCGTAGGGCCGCGGCGCTGCGCCTCCATCCAGGCCAGGACAGTCCGACCCTTGGCGAGCCCCTCGTCGGCCTTCTCCACGCTCATCTGAGCGTGGCCGCGGTCGGGCGAGATGCCCTTGACACCGTCCAACCAAATCCCCACGAGCCAGTTGCGCACCTTGTTGAACTGGCCCTCGATGGCGTACATGCCGGCGAACGGCGCCTTGCCGAAGTCACCAGACCGACGATGAGCCGAACGTGAACGGCGCGACGAGCGGCTGCTACGCTTCTTCTTCGAGGCCATGACCAAGTGTCACACGAGTCATCCGCTTGCGGCAAGAACCACTCTGCATCGTCGCAAAGGCCGTGCGGCACCGCGGACCGTGCCCCCTCGCACGCTGAGGAACCATGACTACAGCGAGTGCACGACGACCCAATCCTCGTCGCGCGTGTGCCGATGGGCAACGAGCCTGGCCGGATCCGTGCGACGTACAGCCGCCCTCGCGGCCTTCTCGATGATGGGCGTACGAGCGCCGCTGGCCAGCCAGGGCGTGCGCACGCGGCGCATGTGATCGATCACACGCCACTCCCCTCCCGGTCGCTCCTCGATGACAGCAGCGGAGCTTTTGCGCACGAGGTTGCCCATGTGCAGGGGCGAGGACGCCAGCTGCGCTACGGCCCAACGCTGGCCCGCTGGGGTCGCACGATAGACCGGACCAGAACGCGTCTCCCCTACCCGGACGACGTGGTTGGGCCCCATGGTGCGCAGAACCCGCTCGATGTCACTGTCGGCGACCTCCCCGGAGCCGCCCGCCAGCCACAGCAGAGCATTGGCGCGGTCGCGGTCGGTTACCGCAGCGCGGCGCGCGCCCTTGCGGGGCGCATTGCGGGTGCGGGCTGTCGCTGCCATGTCACGAAACCGATCCTATCAGGGATGGCCTCGCTGGGTCTACGAGGCATCGCGCATCGATGGCTCGCCGCTGGCTCGCTCAATAACAAAAGACGACGGCGCTGTTGACGCCCTGGAGGTCCATGGATAGGCTCCAACTCATGATGACGCGGCCACTGCCACTGCCACTCTGAGTCCAATCCCCTCTGCCACTACGTCATCCTGCGTAGGGACCTCCCGCATCGGTTGCAGGTCGCGCAGACCATTCACGCGGCAGGGGAAAGCTCACCGGGACGCCTACCCGACGGAACCTACGCCATCGCGCTAGCGGTCGCCGACGAGCCTGCGCTCATACGCGAGGTCGGACGTCTGCAGGGCCGAGGCTTTGCGTGCGTGGAGCCGGGGCAGACGCCGCCGGACGGCCAGCTGGCCTTCGTGCCCATCTACGAGCCCGACCCGCCCTACCACGGGGCCCTCATGGCCATCGGCATCGTGCCGGCCAGAAGGGAGGTCCTGCGACGGCATCTGTCGTCGCTCGCAACGGTCAAGTAGCGTCGTACGGGCCGATAGCTCAGTCGTAGAGCGCCTGGGGTAGTACCTCAGGAGGTCGGAGGTGCAATTCCTCCTCGGCCCTATGCCATTCCCGTGTAGCTCAGTGGCAGAGCGCCTGAGAGCCGCTTGCGGTTCCTTGGGAGGTCGGCTGTTCGATTCGGTCCGCGGGAGCGAAGGAATGCTAGAAAGCATCATGCGCTGCAGCTCGACGGCGAGCCCCTCTCCGAGTGGAGGAGAGGGCCGGTGGGTTCGACCCCCACGCGGCGCGCGACGGACCGTTAGCTCAGTGGCAGAGCGCCGTGGTGAGTGGAACCCGGATGTCGTCGGTTCGACCCCGACACGGTCCTCCGCGTACTTGCTTCCTCACTCGACCGCCGATCCGCACGCGCGGCAAACACTGGCCGGTGAGCTGGAGTTGGCTTCCGGGTTGCCCTTCAACCCCTTCAACCGATGAACGCTCAGCCCGGTCGTTGTGTACTCTCCATGACCGAGACGAGCAGCGCCGCCAGCGACTGCTCGTCGCTTCGGTCGTAGTCGGCTGGATCGACCTTGCGGCGCGGCGCTGTCTGCGACAGTCCGCGGTTGACCAGCCAGTCCTTGGCGAGCACGAGTGCGGCCTCGAACGCGACTGCGTCGGCCGCCTCGGCCTTCGAGCCGTCGCTCATGCGTGGCCGAGACCCAGCGATGTGCATGCGGACCGTGCCGTTGTCGTCGACGACGTCGAGACCACCGTGTTCGTCGGCCAGCGCAAACGCGCGCTTGGCGTCGCGCCGAAACTCCTCGTGCGTCATGCGCGGGCGCTTTCTCTCGTCAGCCATCGCTGTCTTCTTTTGCCGGCGCCGTGAGCACCGACATGAGCGGGTCGTGCTGGATTCGTTCGCAATACTCGAAGAGGCAGATCAGCCGCGCGTCCTTGCCGTCATTGTGACCGCGCTGGTAGGCGCGCATCAGGTCCCGGTCAACGCTCCCGGTGTACTTCTCGTCCTGCCCGCGGCCGGTGGCTCCGTGCTGCCATCCGAGCTTGTATCGCGCGAGCTGCTCCGGCTTGGTCGCCATGGGCCATGGTCCTTCTATCCTTCTACGCCTATCCGCGTCCAGGTTCACGTCACGGTAGCGACGACGTTGGCGGCTTCGCACCAGAGTAGCCCGCGAAACGCAATCGGGTCCGGGTTCCTTAGGGCGCAGGCGCGAGCGATGCTCGGGTTCGCTCGGCAATCGGCATGGACCCCGCATTCGGCCAACCGGCGCACGACGATGGTAAGGACCTGGGCTGGGCTGCAGCTGCCGGCTTTCCACGCTTGGCGCTGCTGCAGGAGCTTTCCACCATCGGGCGGGACGTACTCGGAGGAAAAGGTGTCCAGAGGAAGCGGATCGGCGCTGAGAAGCTGCGACGATTGGGAGATGCGCAAATCGACCAGCTCGAAGGAGTGCGCGATCTCCGGCTCAAGCACAAAGGTCTCCGGCCGGCAAAGAACATAGGGCCGCACTTCGATCTGCTCGCTCGTGCCATGGGTCACCGGATCGCTCCGAAGTCCCAGCGGGACACGAAACACCCGCGGAGTGAGCACAAGCTCGGGCGCGGGCGCGGGGCCGGACCGCGCCCAGGGATAGTCGCCCGGTCCAAACTCCAGTTCGGGCATGTCTGGCAGCCGGCGGCGGCGCGACGCCATGATCAGTCCTCGTTGACCCGGCGACGCTCGCGTGCGCGCCCCATCGCGTCGCGCCAATCGACGGCCATGCGAAGGCACGCATGCAGAATCGGCCTCGACTCGTCGGCAGCGCTGCTCGCCCTCGTCGAGCGCGAGTCATCCATCCGGGTCGACGCTCATCGCTCGAACTCGGGCATCCGCCACGACCAGTCGGCCATGAAGGCATGGGCCCACGTCTGAACCACGGGGCCCCCGTCCCTGGCAATCCAGCCGTCGCGGGTCGCGACGAGATCGACCTTCTCCTCGCCCTCACCGTACGTGAACGGATGCACGTAGCCCGCGCGCTGGTAGCCGTTGAGGGAAGCTACCTGCTCGTCGTTCCACGGAGCGTCGAGGCGCGGCAGGACTCCGCCCTCACCCGTGCTGTCTTCTGCCTCCGGCATCGTCATCGCCTCCCTTCAGAATGCTGCGCCCGCGAAAAGAGCGCGAGCAGCGGCCGTGGTGTGTTCGGACAGGTCCTCGAAGCTCTCGCCGCGGCACTTCGCCACGGTGCGAGCTACGTGGGCCACGAAAACAGGCTCGTTTCGGCCGTACTTTCCGCGCCCCAGCGCGCGCCACTCCGGGAGATCCCGCGGCAGAAGGAACGGGGCGTCGGTCTCGACCAGAAGTCGTCCCCGGGGCACGAGCTTCACCAGCTCCCGGAGATGGCTGCCGCGGCGATCGTCGCAGATCCAGCCCGTGATGCCGATGTGCATGTCGAGCGCCAGGTAGCGTTCCAGCGTCTGGCGATCGCCCGTGAAGCAGTGAACGACCCCGCCCGTCAACTTCGGGCGCCAGCGACCAAGAAGCTCCGCGAAGTCGTCGGACGCGTCTCGGTCGTGCAGGAACACCGGCTTGCGCACATCGGCCGCCAGCTCCAATTGCTCGACGAAGGCGCGTCGCTGCTCGATCGGCGGGGAGTAGTTTCGGTTGTAATCGAGCCCGCACTCCCCCACGGCAACCACCTCGGGTCGCATCACCATCGCTCGAAGCTCCGTCAGCAGCGCGGGCGACAGCGAGCTGGCATGGTGCGGATGCACCCCCGCGGTCGCGAAGAGGCGAGGGCGTCCCACTCGGTCGGGCTCCGTCGCCAACCGGCACGCCTCCTGCGATCCGGGCACCGTCGTCCCGGTCACCAGGATGGCCACGACCCCTGCGTGGGCTGCCCGCGACAGAACGGCGTCCATGTCCTTGCGGAAGACCGGTTTCGTAAGGTTGGCGCCAATGTCGACGAGCGAGACGAGCGATGTCACGTGATGGGATCCTCGAACGCGTCGTTATACGTGCCGTCGGACGCCAGCGCAAGAACCTCCGAAAACGCCAGCTTTGCACGGGCAGACCGGGCGAGCTAACGTCGCGGAACGCCGAGTGAGTTTGCGTTTTTCGGTGCTCGCGTTATACTAAACGTCAAACATCGGAGGCTTTCATGTACACGTGCGACGAATGCGGCAGGAGAATCATGGCCGACGGAACCGGACGCGATCCTGTTCACGTGCTCAGCCGGCGAGGCGTACTTTGCTCCGGATGTCTGCGGAAGCCCGACCCGCGCGAAGCCGCTCTCACTCCGAGCGTGGACCGCCGGGCCGCCGCAAAGGCGCGCTGGGCCGCCATGCCGGCCAAAGAACGGGCTGCGTGGATCGCCAAGATGCGCGCTAGCCAAGCCGCTCGCGGCGCCGATGCGGCCGCAGACACCGTCTGAAGAACCACCCGTAGACCGAAAGACCGAGACACCCATGACCACCGCCATTCGTTTGGAGGAGCCGATGCTCGTCACCGAACAGCTGAACGAGGTGAGCGCTGCGCGCGCCGCACAAGACACCAAGCCCATTCGTGACGCGGTCGACCGTGTGAGGCAGGCCCTTGATCGGTACGAGCGCAGTGCCGTCGAGCGGGCGCAGCAACGGCTGACGCGCGTGATGCTCCAAGCCATCGGCCACCAGCTCACCGCGATGATTCCCGCCGAGCACGAGACCGAGGATGCCGCGCGGCTGCGCGAAGCCTTCGCTGCTTTGGAGCCAATGCTCCTGCCACCGCCGGAGCTACCCGCCGCTGCGGCGCCGCTGGTCATCGCCGTCGTGGAGCCCGAGCCGCCGGCTCCGCCGCCATCCGCGACGGCTGTGCGAAGCGTGCCACGACCAGCGCCGTCACCGCAGACCGTTGCGCAGGCCGAAAGCCTCCTCGCCGAAGTCCGCGATCTCGCCGCCGGGTGGCGGACGTGCCCGAAGCCTCGGCTCCATCATCAGCTACAAGCCGTCGCTGCGGAGATGCGCCACCTCCTGACCGTCTTTCCGCGCGATCATGAGCTTCGCTGGGCGCTCGAAAAGCTACCCACGACCCTTCATCTCCTCTGCAAGGAGGTGGAGGTCACCGAGTACATCCACGGCATCTCCTCCGGAGCGGTGGGAGACTGGCTCAAGATCGCCACCATCCACAGGCGCGCCATCGCCAAGTTCGACCGGGACGCGGATGAACCCATCAGCGTGGCGCGCGACGCCGCCCCCAAGGCGAAACGAACCGGTTTCGCCACACTGGGGGACAAGCTCGGGGACGTCCTGGGCCCGCTGGCGGCAACAGCTACGCCCGAACAGGTCGTCAACGAGAACGCCCACCGATGGCCTGCTCTGCGGGCGATGCTCCAAGACCGGCCAGTCCTGCTCATCGGTGGGATCGTGAAGCCGGACCGACTGGACACGATTCGCTTGCGGACTGGGGTCTCGGTGGACTGGCTCCCGATCGACCGTGGGGCCAACGGCGATGCGGAGAGCGCAACCCGACGCATCGAGGCCGGCAATGTCGCGGCCTGCATCATCGCTCACAAGTTCATCGGCCACAGCGACTGGGATCGGCTCGACCGAGCCTGCAAGTCGAGCGGGACGCCGTACGCCCATTGCGGCAAGGCCGGAACCGCCGCGGTCGAAGAGGCCTTCGATCGACTGGAGAAGCGGCTCGCGCGGGGCGAAGCGCCCTAGGCCTCGCCGACCGTTTAGGATCGGCAACGAGGTCTCCCGGCTATGAGCCCTCGTACGGAATCTGTCTGGCGACACGCACGACGCCATCGAGCAGCTGCGCTGCGTTGCGCATCTCGTCGCCGTTCATGCGGTTCTCGGTGTACAGGCGCTTGGCAACCCGCTCTATCTTCCGCAGACCGTCCTCTTCGATGATGAAGAACTGCGGCTCGGACGCCCCATGGCTCGCGATGCTACCACGAGCGTCCACATTCAGTCGTCCCCGGGCTGGCGCTCCTTCGGTCTCTCCTGGGTGGGCGCTGACGCGGACGTGGCAGCAGGCGGTGGTGGCGGCACTGCCGCTCTCGGGACTGCCGCGGGATGTGGCGGCTCCGCCTTGGGTGTGGCGATTGGCGTGGTCGGCACCACGGGGGGCTCGGGTTTGGGCGGCACCGCCGCGGGCGTTGGCGTCACCGCCACCGGCCTGGCGATGGGCATCGCTGCGTCCACCATTCGTACACCCGGCCGCGGCATGGCTGCGAAGATGTCCTCGATCTTCTGCGCTGCCGCCCTTGCCTCTTCGGGCTTGGCGATCTCGCCGGCCTTCGGAAGCGGATCGGGAGGGTCGCCCCGGTGCCGACGCGGTCGCCTCACGGGCGTCACCCCGTCCATCCAGCGCATCTTCCACCGGATGAGCGCCATGTCGGCGATGTCCTCGCAGTTGTCGATGACCGAATTCCACTGCAGCTCGTCGAAGTCGAAGGCGATCGCTTCGTGCGCCAGATGCCCCTTGATCGCGTCGCCCATGAACTTCGACCAGGCCGCCTGGGCGGGGCCGCGTGCCTCCTCGCGCAGCCGCTTGTTCGACGTCTCCAGCGCGCCAAGCCGCTCCGCGGCCTCGGCCATGAGCTTGGCCGTCTCCTCGCGATTGCCTCGGCCCCCCTCAAGAAGCTTGACCATCTCCTGGATCTTGTCCTGGAGCTTCTGGCTGTCCGATCCCGACATCGTCGTGTCCGTCGTGGACTACCATGCGACCGCGCTCGCGTCCACAACTGTCCGACACCTTGTATAACACGCAGCGGCGTGCTCGTTGCGGTTGTCCTCGGGGAGCGCCTCGGCTAGGCTCGTGTCGTCATTGTCATCGTTCAGACAGCCTGATGCCGACCAAGATCGAGTGGACCCAGAGCGATGACGGCGTGTCCGGGGAGACCTGGAACGTCGTCCGAGGCTGCTCCCGCGTATCACCAGGATGCGGCGGCGCCGCCGGAGTGGGCGGGTGCTACGCCGAGCGGCAGGCGGCGCGTCAGTCGGGCCCGGGCGGCGCGTACGAGGGCCTGGTGCGCCTCGGCAAGCAGGGCCCTCGCTGGACCGGCAAGGTCATCCTCGTACCCGACAAGCTGCTCGCGCCGATGTCCTGGAAGAAGCCGCGGCGGATCTTCGTGAACTCGATGTCGGACATGTTCCACGAGGAACTCTCCAACGAGGCGATCGCGACCATCTTCGCAGTCATGGCCGCCTGCCCGCAGCACACGTTCCAGATCTTGACCAAACGCGCGACGCGGATGCGAGAGTGGTTTGCGTGGCTCGACAGGGAGAGCCTGACCTGCAACGCCGGGCGCGGCATGCCCCACGTCGGTCGTTGCCTGGTCGAGGCGCAGCGGGTGTGCGATCAGCACGTGGACTACAAGGCGTGGGCCCCACTTCGTGAAACGACGGCCATCATGGCCGCCCCTTGGCCACTCCCCAACGTGTGGCTTGGCGTGTCCGTCGAGACCCAGGCGTACGCCGACAGTCGGCTCCCTGAGCTGCTTCGCTGTCCGGCGTCGGTACGGTTCGTGAGCTACGAGCCGGCGCTGGGGCCCGTGTCCTTCGCCCAATGGCTGCGGCCCGGTTGCCGGTGGACCGGGCCCGTGCCTCCGCACTGGCTGGGCGCGCACAACCCCAGGTCGTGCTCGAACGACGAGCACCGCGGTCCCGCGCTCGACTGGATCATCGTGGGCGGAGAGAGTGGCCCGGGAGCACGGACGTTCGACGTCGAGTGGGCCCGCAGCGTCGTGCGGGAGTGCGAATCGGCGAAGGTCGCCTGTTTCGTCAAGCAGCTCGGCAGAAAGCCCGTCACCCGCAGCACGGCCGCGCCGCACTTCGAGGTCCCGATGGCGCTCGTCCACCGCAAGGGCAACGACATGGACGAGTGGCCGATGGAGCTTCGCGTCCGGCAGTGGCCCCACCCAGGAGCGTGACATGCCGTCCCCGACGTGCGGCCAGTGCGGCGCTGAGCTGAGCGACAAGACGACAGCGCGCTATGCGGTCCGAATCGAGCCGAGATGGATCGCGCGGTTTACCTACCCGACCGGGTCCGCCGACAAGAGCTGGGAGGCCTCCGAGGGCATCGCGATCGCCTCGCACTGCAAAGCCATCGTCGGGGACATCCCGTACCTATGGTCCTCCAAGGACAGCGCGGTCTTCATCGCCGACAAGGCGGGCGGGGCGTGCGTCGGGATCTGCGATGGCTGCGTGCCCAAGGCGCCAAAGCAGACGCGGCGCAAGAGCGCAAAAAAGAACGAGGACCTGGGCGAGGAGGACTGACGCATGCGCGTCCTGCAGGAATTCGTGGCCAAACTGTCGGGCGGCATCTACGAGGTCTCCTTCTCGCGTTTTCCGAACGGCCACGGCGTCATCGATCGCGTTCTTCGCGTCGACCGTGTTCTCGTCGATGAGTGTGCCCCCGACGAGGAGCCGGACGAGCGCGAGCGCCGGGTCGACGTTACGACCCTCCTGCCCGAGACGACGCGCAACGCGATCGAGCACGCGGCCGACCGACTCTGGGAAGACTACTGGACCTGCGATCCACGAACGCACATGCCGTGAAGAGCGGGTGACCAGCGGGCATGGACTTGGTAGGTTTCGGAACATGAGCCGGCGGCGCCGCCCCGAACCCACTGAGCTGACCCTCGTCATCGCGGGACCAGCTCAAAGCGGGCGCTCGACCGTGGCCTCCATCGCCGCCGCCGCGCTTCGCGATGCGGGGGCCGAGGTCGTCGTTGTCGACGACGACGACGCCAGCCGCTTCGGGCCGCTCACAGGGAAGAGGATCCGGATCGAGGTCCGCCAAACGGCTGCCGGCACCCCTGCTCTCCGGCTCGTGAAGTAGCCGCGCGCGCGAGCTTCGTGGTACCCTTGCGGCATGGCCGCTCGACGCTCTCGACGTAGCTCGCGCCGCTCTCGGGCCGGACGCGCCAATTTCGTGTCCTCCCGTCCTTGGATCGTCTACCAGCGCTTTCTCGGCGTACCCAGGTACGTCTCGCGGTTCAGCAATGCGGTTCGGGCACGGTCGCGAGCGCGTGAGGAGGGTGCCATCGTGGCGCACGTCGACGAGCTGAGCCCCGACATGCGGCAGGCGCTCGGCCTGCGCGGTTGAGAAGAGCCATGACGCATCTGCCCCTTCGCATCCTGTTTTCGGGCGCCTCGGCGACGATCGTCGTCGCGCAGCCCTGGGATCACTGGGGATGGTGGCTTCTGTTTTTCGGCGTCGCCTTCGCGGCGACGGTGAGCGCGGACCGAACGCGCAGCCGTACATGAGGTGAAGAATGTCTGGCCGGCCCCGCATCGTGACGTTCTTCGTGATTCAGGTCCCGCCGGGCTTCAAACCACGCGCATGGGGCAAGCGGTACCGCAACACGTACGGGTTCGACTACGACCACAGCCCACCCGGGCCGACCGAGCTTCTCGTCTGGCCGAGCGAGATCCCCGCGGCGGTGCTCCGCCGCAACCTCCAGGCGGGAGGCGTCTGTTTCCGTACATTTCGCGGCAATCCCGAACGGATGTTCAACGTCCAGGGCTGAAGCGGTAGCCAAGTCGGACCCAAGTCGTGGTACCCTCCTCATCAAGGAGGTCCCGCCCATGAGTGAGAAGCTTCTGCGTTGGCGTCTGGCCAACCTGGTTCGCCGCTGCGGCAAGGGCTGCAGTACCTAGCCGTCGCGGGGTCATCGCTTCGATGCTGCTCTTGCTCTGGATGCTCGCAGTCTACGGACTTGCGGACGTCATCGCGAAAGCAAGGATCGGTGCGCCCCTGCGGCGGCTGTTTCCCGTTTCACGGCCTGACAGACCCGGCGTGGATGGCCAGGTCGTCACCTTCGCCCACCTCATTCGTTGCCCCAAGTGCGTCGGCTGGTGGGTGGCCGGCGCACTGACGTTTCTACACCTGGGGCCCGCCGAATCGCTGCAGGCATTGGGGGGATCGATCACGTCGGCGCTCCTCCGAGCAGGGCTCAACGCCTTCGCCGGAGCGGCCTGGTGCTGGATGTTGCACGTGGTGCTCTGCAAGCTGGGCGCCGAAGAGCTGTAAAGGGTCGCAATATGGCAAAGCTGGATGGCAAGACCGAGATCGTCAAGGCTGCGCTCAGCAGCGGCTTTCAGTACGATCCGCGCGCCAAGCACGCGTACAAGCTGCCCAACATCGAGACGTGGCGCCTGGACCTCGGTGGCGCGCGCACGGTGCGCCTGGAGCGGCGCAGCGTCGGGACGTGGGCCGGCTACAGCGAGCCGCTCTACTACGGCCAGGTGGCATCGGCCGAGTTTGCGAAGCACTGGATCGAGTGGGCCGCCGCCACAATCCGGGCGGGTCGAGCCGCGGGCCCCGAGCCTCGGCCTGTGCCCACCGAGAAGGAGCTGAAGAAGAAGGAGCAGCAGCGCGTTCAGTCGACCCGCGAACATGAACGCAAGCACGGGCGCGGCTTCTACGTCACCAACCAGAACGCTGCCGGGAGTCTGACCAAGCCGCGCATCGCCAACCATGGGCCGTACGCCACGCTCGACGAGGCGATCGACCAGGCGAGACTGACCCTCCGCGAGTACCTGCAGATGAAGTTCGGGTACCTCCTGCCCGTCGAGGTCGTCGAGGGCGCCTCCCGCGAGAAGGTCGAGCACGGCGAAGGACACACCTGGTGGATCAACGGCAAGTACAAGGGGCCCGCCCCCGATCCGCGCCAGCTCCGCATGTTCGGGAACGTCCAGCCCGTCGCCAAGGCCATCCGGAAGGCGCTGACGCCCGAGCTGCTCCACGAGCCGTATCGGAGCCGCGTCGCGTCGGGGCGCTGCGATCCCGTGACGGGCCACTGCTACGTCGCGAGCGAGGCGGCGTACCACCTCCTCGGCGGGAAGGCCGCCGGCTGGACCCCGATGTTCATCCAGCACGAAGGAGCCCCCCACTGGTTTCTCCGGGGGCCGCGGGGTCAGGTGCTCGACATCACGTCGGCGCAGTTCAAGACCGACGTGCCGTACAGCGCTGCCACTGCCAAGGGCTTCCTCACGCGAGAGCCCAGCGCGCGCGCTCGCACCGTCATCGAGAGAGCACGCCGCGTCGCGCGGTGACGCGGCGTCGTACCCCACCCGCTCAGTGCGCGGCTGCCATCTTGGCGGCGGTTGCTGCCCTCATGCCCTTGGCCTGGGTGACGAGGCTCGCCGGCACGCAAGTCGGGGCGCCCATGACCGGCGGCGTACCCACGCCGCAGAGCATCGGCGCGCCGCCGTCGGCCACGCCCGCATCCGGGGCCGGGGGCTGCACGTAGTAGTTCAGGATCGAGTCGAGGACGTTGAGGAGCTGCGACAGGGCGATGCTGTCGCACGCGGTCGCGATCGCGTCAGGCTGGGTGACTCCCTGGAGCAGCTGTTCGAAGACGCACAGGGCGATCACGGTGCCCGAGGTCTGGGTCTGCGAGCCGCCGCCGTTCGACCACCATGAACAGCCAGCGCCCATGATGACCGGCTCCACTGCTTCCGGCTCGACCGACTCCTGCGACGCGACCTGCGTCACCTGCGCCGTCGTGGCAGCGCTCGAACGGTGCCGGACGATGGCCGGGGTCACGACCACGCCCAGCACGGCCACGAACGCGAGAGCGCGCAGAAGGTCCTTCCGGATGAAGCCGGCCTGGTTTGCCTTCGAGGGAGGCGGCGCCGCTGCGGCGGCCGCAACGGCATTCAGGTGCGCCCGTACCTGCCCCGGCACGACGACGTGGGCATGAACAGCCATCGCGGGCACCGAGCCAGCGAAGAGCGCCGTGATGCCGAACATCACCGCGTAGAAGACCGTAGCGCTGTTGAGCACCAGGGGGCTCTGCGACGCGAGGTAGGATACGATGCCACCCAGGAACGTCGCGGCGACCGTCAGACTCGGGAGCCACGTCTTCGGGGTCACCCAGCGACCCAGGAAGGTCCCCGTCTGGACCATCTGGGTGATGAGGCCGAGCAGAGCGCTGAGGACCATCGTCACCGCAGTGGCGGTCGTCAGCACAGGCGGCGATGGCGTGACGACGGTGGCCTGAGCGAAGGCCGGCGAGGCCATCACGATGAGGACCAGGGAGACCATCAGGAAGGCGAGTACCCGAAACAGCTGTCGTCTACGGCTCATGCCACACACGTATCAGAAGACCCGTGTCGGAGCCAAGAGGAAGCCGCTTGCCGTTACACGATGGTCACGTCGGGACGCGCTGCGCCATCGAGCGCCGCAAGGACTTCCTGAGCCCTGATGGGCGGGCTAGTGGTCCATCCCGCAAGTCCCGCCAAAAAACCGGCCGCCGGATCGCGTAGGACACTCACCATAATGCGCGCCGGGAGGATTCGATGACGAAGATTGGTGAGCGCACCGAACACTGGCCGGAAGACGCACCGTGTTACAAGTGCGGCAAGCCGGTAGGGCCACCCTGGTCGGACAAGCTCATCCCGGTCCGCCCGGTCTGCCCGGTGTGCGCGATGGACAACATTCGGACCGCGCTCGACCTCTACGAGCCAAGGCCGAAGCCTCCGACAAAGCGTTTCATCTGACTGTCGGAAATGCGCGCGACGGGCCGTTTCCGCCCAGGCTGTACCGCCCAACAATCGTACGGGACCCCCTGGACACGGTATATACCGGGTGTATAGTGAAGGCATGAAGGCAACAACGAAGACGGGGCGCGAGATCGAGCGGGCGGCGGCGGCGAGGTTCGACTATGCCGCCCTTGGCATCGACGGCGCGCGAGTCTTCTACAACCCCAATCGCCGCGCCTGGATGATCGAGCTGGACACGGACCCCGCGCAATACTTCGTGGCAGAGCGCGGCGAAGACGGCGCCTTTCACTTTGAGGACGTGACATGACCGCAGAATATGAGGCAGCGGCGAGGCGCTATCACGAGCTTCGTGCAACGGACAAGGCGGCCGCCGAGGCGCTGCGGCAAGAGCTTGTGGCCACATTCACGGCCTGCTCAGGTCTGGATGGTGCGGATCGGTTCTACAGGGCATGCGCGTACTTTGCGCCCCGCGTGCGAACCGGGAGGCGCGGCCGATGAGCAAGCCAATCAAGGGCACGCTTGAAGACGTGTTCCGAAAGGAACACCGACGCAACCGACCAGCCAAACTATTGACCATGAGCCCGGAGGCATGGGAGCGGCTCGACCTGATCGCCTCGCGTGCGGGTCTCAGCCGGTCAGCGTGCGTCGAAAGTCTCGTACGAGCGGCCGAAGTGCCGCGTCAGAAGATGGCCGGAAAGTCGCAAGGCTGACTCACCATAATGCGCGCGACGTGAGGACGACTATGTTGATCAGGAACGACACGTTGTGGCAACTGCGACTCGGCTCCCTCTGGATCACCCGCGTCAAACCGCGTCGGTGGGAGGGACAGACGAAGCCGGGCACGTTGACGGTGTGGCTCGGGCGTCGGTTGCTCGTGTCGAAACTGTCGTAACGAGACAGTGGAAAGTGCGCGCGACGGAGGAAACATGCTGCTAGCCAATGGCATTCGAGACACACAACAGGTGGGTGAAGAGGAACCGGAGAGTCCGCCGGCCAAGCTCTGCGTCGAGGACTACCACACCGAGAAAGAACGCCTACAGGGCGCACTACGACACCTGCCAGAGCGGTGCTCGCATAAGTACCGCGACGGCTCGAAGGCTACCGTTCCGTGTGGTGACGATGGTCTGGCCGGGGCTCGCGTCGACTACGATGTGCTGTGTGCCCGCGTTGTTCCCGACGTCTTGGATGACTACCTGATCGCCCTGGACAGCATTTGGGTCCAGGGTGACGGTTACGGGGCTACCAAGAGGCGCGTCGACCAGGTACTGGTCGACGTTGTACCGGGTCGTTGTGTCCGTCGTGATGACGGTCGGTTGAAACGGCGAGCCGACGACCCGATTGCGACCCATGTCGAACCGATGGTCGCACAGTTTCGGTGGTGATGGTGGTCCTCCGAACCAACAGGGCCCCAAATCGCATCCAAGAAGTCGTGCATAAAAAACTTGACTTCGGTCATGGCTGCCGACGGCCTTCGGACGGGGGAGATCGCCGCGCAGCTAGGCGTCCCACTGGCGGACACGAATCGCACGCCGTGGCGCCGTGGCCTTGGCAGCGATGTCCGACGCACTTGCCGATGCCGCCCGATCCGGGCGACCCCAACGGGAGGAAGAAGACCGGGGCCAGCCCGCCAGCCCGCCGACGACCCTAAACCACCGCCATGACGATGGAAACGAACGTCGGCGCGTCGAGTCAGCGACTGGCCTCGGGGACGATCTTCGCGCGCGCCGCCTCACGGCTGGCCTTGGTGTCCAGTCCCAACGCGACAAGAGCCTGATCGAGCAAACACGCGGCATCGTGACCGCGCTCGTTGAGCCTCGACGTGTACTTGTCCGTGTCGTCGCACACGCCGCAGACAGGGCCCGTGGTGTGGTTCACGTCCGTGGGCACGCAGTGGTTGCCCACTTCGGCCAGGAGCAGCGCCTGCGTCACCAGCTCGGTCGTCTTGTCCGCCCGAGCGGCTTCTGCTTTCACCGTATCGCGGAGGAAGCCGGCGAGGTACCGGCGAGCAAACATCTCCGAGGCCAGGTGCGGCAGCTTCTCGAACCATGTCGCAGCCAGCTCGTCGAATCGATCGGTCATCGAACCTCCTCCGCTGCGGCAAGCCGTTCGATGTTGGACCGCACTTCGGCCAACGCCTCCTCGTCGGTCAACCCCTCGCCCTTGACGAAGCGGTCGCCCCGCGTCATCCCCCAGAACGTGTGGAGCTGGCCGTTCAGCATGTAGTCGTTGTGGACGGCGACACGCCACCCATCCCGACGAAGGCCGTCCAGGCTGGCCGGCGACGACGTCCCGTTCACGTACTGGATGGCTGCCTGCAGATCGCGCGCAAGCACGGTGACGGTGAGCATCCCACCGATGGTCAGGTGGATGCGATCTGTGTGAAGCCCATCGTTGGCCACCTGCAAAACCGCGCTTTCGGGTTCGATGGACCAGCTCAGCACCGAAGCGCTCGTCACCTTGATCATACAGTCGAACCACCGTCTTGGTGAGCATGCCCGCACTCGCATGCGGGCTTCGATCCGTAGCGCCAGACGAAGCGCAGCGCCCGGCCGAGAAGCGCGCGCAACCAGAGCCACACGACGTCCACGGTCGACAGCACGCTGAGGACCGCCTGCGTCTCGTCCGCACACCAATGCATCGTCGACCTCCCGTGGAACGACTGTTATACATCCTGTTGGACATGTTTGCAACGGAATGGGCGGCGGCAACGGCGGGCAGTGGCCCGTCATCCGTTTCCAGAGCGTCCTAGGGCACGCGGCCTACGCCATTGACCGTGATCTCGTAGCGGTCGAAGACGCTCGCCTCAGGGTCTTCGCGGTAGCGGTCAACGGCGTCGCTGCCACCGAGCGCGCGCGCTCCTGCCTCGCTCCAGACGAGCACGTCGAGTGTTGCTGACCCGCGTGAGATGGCACGGTCGAGTGCTACCGCGGCGGCCTCGTGGAACGTCTTGTAGGTACCGATCCGGTTCTCTTGATCGTCGGTGACCTCGAACTCCACGTCCTTGAATGCGCGCGCACGGGCCATGAGGCCCATCATATCACCGGTCCAGCGGGGAACGTCACGCCAACCGCGGCATCCCCGTCAGCTGCCGCCGTGGGGGGAGGATCCCCCTGGCGGCGAGGTTGCTTGCGACAATTACCACTTGGGTATGATACCGTTGCCACATGGGTCGCAATCGTGCGCTAGGGTCTCCGTACCAGACCGAGATCGTCAGCGAGAGCTTCACGACAAACCACGCCGTCGACGCCTACCTGGTGGACGCGGTCCCGCTGGTCGTCACGCTCGATCCGTACGCCGTCAACAACGACCAGGTCCTCATCCAAGACATCACCGACGATGCGGCCGCCAGTCCCATCGACATCAACGCGAGTGAGGGACAGACGATCCTCAATGGCCACGGATCGAGCATTTCGATCGCGGTCAACGGCGGAAGCGTCCAGCTGACCTTCCGCGATGGCGGATGGACTCCGCAGCTGACCGGCGTCGGCGGCCAGGGCACGACGGGCGCTACGGGCACGACGGGGACCACGGGCAGTACAGGTTCGACCGGAGCGACAGGGGCGGAAGGCGTGACCGGCGCCACTGGTTCGGCGCCGCCGAGCACCGTGGTCACGGTCACGTCGGGCAACTCCACCTACACCGTCCTTTCCACCGACAGCCTCATCGAGTTCGACACCTCGAACGGGGTGATTGCGACCGCACAAATGCCGTCCGCGCCCGCGATCGGCGAGCGCCACACGTTCAAGTGGTGGAACTACACGAACACCAGCCCGTCTCCGGTCATTGGAGGCAACGGCAAACAGATCGAGGCGTGGTCGAACCCGGTAGGCCTGGCAGGCCTGGCCGCCACGTCGACCATTTCGACGCAGGGCGCGCAAGGAACATGGGAGTACGACGGAACCCATTGGGTGCTGGTCGGGACGTAAACCGATCGTGGCCCCGCGCGGCGGTGCAAGCAAGAGGGATGATGTCCATCGAACTCCGCCTCATCACGTGTCTCCTCGCCATTTTCGTAGCGTTCGCGGTCGCCCGTTCGCGTCGACGGCTCGAACGGTTCGCCCTCGCGAGCCTCGTGCTCGTGTGTCTTGGCGCTGGGTGCGAGCCTGGTTCGGGCCGAGCAACGGCCGACGCTGGCGAGGAGGGTCGCGGCGGCATCGACGCGGGTACATCGTACACGCCCCCTCCGGGCGGCACGGCCTTCCCAGGGCACGCTCTTCTGAAGAGCCTAC
>Ga0181525_10001874_pt1 | contig 17691 bp, 9 predicted proteins | sample PEATcosm2014_Bin_48_FD_121100 | JGI IMG/M metagenome (GOLD analysis project Ga0181525, IMG submission 121100) | Peatland microbial communities from MTU Mesocosm Facility, Houghton, MI, USA - PEATcosm2014_Bin06_10_metaG | ecosystem: Environmental > Terrestrial > Soil > Wetlands > Peat | place...
ATTTGTGAAGCACCGAGTCGTGTAGGCCGAAGAATGAGTCTAAGAGTGCAAGTGAATTTCCCCCTTTGTGAGGCCCGAGTATGTTTACCCTCCCCAATGAGCCGAAGAGCTCGACGAAGAAACAGGATTACGCGTATCGGATCGCCGCAGCGGCGGCGGCTTTGTTTTTGCTTCTCACGTGGCTGAGCGCGTAGCGCGGCTCTGCGCTCGGGGTGCGGGCCAGTGCGACGGCTATTCGGTTGTTACTTTTCGCGCCAGCGCCCGCTTCAGCAGCACTTCCAATGCAGCTTTGTGCTCGGCGTATTCTGCGTCGGTGATTTTGCCCGCGAGGCGCTCTGTCTCTAACTCGAACAGCTCTTCTTTGAGGGCCGCGAGCATGGGGGCTCCCGCAGAGGCTTGCCCGGCGGGGCGCGGTGCTGCGGAAGCGGGGCTGGCTGCGGACGAGGCTCCGTTGGTTGCCGTGTGCGCACTGGCCGCGGCTTGGGCGCGCAGAGTCGTGGCCCTGACGCCCGGAGGCAGGGTCGAAGTCAGCGGCGAAGGCTCGTTGGCGGCGATCGACGGCGTCTGTCCGGGTTTGGCGCGCAGCATAAAGGCTGCTGCGACGACGAGGATGAGTCCGAGGCCGCTGAAGATCCACCATTTGTATTTATCGAGCGGATCGGGCGTGCCGATGGGAGGGGCCCCGGCGACGCCGCCGCCAGGTCCGGACTGCAGCCCGGACTGCGGAGTTTGATCCTGTGCGCCGGGCGCGCCCTGATCCTGACCCGAAGCACCCTGCCCCGGAGCTGCCTGACCCATGCCCTCCATGCTGGCTGCGCCCTGGCCCATTCCCTGGCTGTTGCCTTGCTGTTCACGCGGCATCGAACCGCTTCCGGATACGGTGAAGGTCACCGGCGTGTCGGGCTTGACGTTGGTGGCGAGATACGTTTGCGTGCCGGGACCGCTGGCATCGCCGCCGAGGGCCTGGAAACTGCTGCCGCCGTCGAAGGTCATACTTTTCGGCAGCATGATGGCGACGTTTTCAGAGGGCAGCGTCACGCGCATCTGTAGCTTCGCGCTCCCGGTGTAAGCAAGGCGGTAGCCGACCTGGAATCGCGTTTCGCCGGGGCGCAGCGGAAAGATGAAGGCGTAGTGATTCTTGTCGCCCGCGGGGACGGGCGAAGTGGAGACGGCCATGCCGCCGGGGCCTGTTGCTGTGGCTCCTTCGAGGATCGCGTTGTCGGGAAGATAAAACTCGAAGCTCTTCGCGCTGAGCTGGGTCTTCGGCGGCTTCGATTCGTTGCGGATGAACCAGCTCTCGGTAAAGCTGAGGCCCTGGGGATCGGTTTCGATGCGGGAGACATCGGCGTAGAGGCGGAGGCCGTCGACCTTGGGCGCGACGTCAAAGACATCGATGTTGACGGTGGTGGTGTTGGGCGGGACGGGGCCGTAGTAGGAGGCTTTCTGGTGCTCGACCTGGACCAGGTGCATGCCGGTGCTGTCGGGAACGTTGAAGGAGTAGTGGCCCTTCGCGTCGATGGTGGTGCGCGCGGACTCGGTCATGCCCTGCTGGAGATCGAGGAGGACAGCCGTGTCACCGGCGGCGGGTTTGTTGGTGGTGCGGTCGGTGACAATGCCGGAGATGGTGGCGGCGCTGAGCGAGATGGGGAGCGCGGCTGCGGCGATCAGAGCTGCTAGAAGGGCGGCGAGGCGGGCGAGTTTAGCGATGCGCTTCATAGGTTGAAGTCCTTCAGCTGTGCTGCGGGGTCAGGATGTCGGACTCCAGCAGATCGATTTCGGCGACGGTCTCGGCGGCCTCGTTTTCAAGCATGGCGCGCTGCGAGGCGTAGTCTTCTTCGGGATATTTTCCGGCTTTGTATTCGAAGTTGAGGTCGCGCAGGTTGTCGTAGAGAACTTCGCGGCGCTCGCGCAGGTACTCGAGGCGGGTTTTTTGGTGCTGGGCTTCGACGTTGCGCTCCGGCCAGAAGACGTAGAGGAAGGCGGCGAGGAGGAGGAGGGCGCAGGCGGCTGTTGTCATAGGGACACCGGCCAGAGTTTGGAGTTTAGAGTTTGGAGTTTAGAAAGACCCGTCGCCCTCATACCTCGGTCTCCTTGCGGATACGGTCGCGGAGGTCGTTGGAGGCGGGGTCATTTTCGACGGCGGGCATGGCTACAGTGCGCAGGCGCCATTTCTTGACGAGCAGAAAGGTGCCGGCTAGGCCGAGTATAAGCAGCGCGGGCGGCATGACCCAGGCAACGATGTTGAACTTCGTGAGCATGGGTGAGGCGAGCGCGGTAGGGCCGTATTTGTCCTGGAAGGCGACGAAGATGGCGTTGTCGCTGGTGCCCGTGTCGATGGCGGCGCGGAGCTCGCCGAGCATGCGGTCGGAATCGGGGCAGCCGACGTGGTTGCATTCGATGAGAATCTCGGAGCAGCCGCAGATGCACATGAGCTTGTGGCCGAGGTTTTGGTAGCGGGCTTCGGTGTCGGCGGCGCCGAGGGTGATAACGCTCAGGACGATGACGAGGGGGAGGATGAGGTAGCGGAGGGCAGCCGGGGCTAAAGCCCCGGTATTTTTTCGCGGCTGATTCCACGGCCTGAAGGCCGTGGAATCTACCGTTCGTGCCGCTTGCGCGGCACTCGATGTAGCGGGGCGGTGAGGCGGTGTTGCTTCTATGCCGTGTTGCTTTCGCGATGAAAATAGGTGGCGCATCAGTTCCCTGCCCTTCCGGCGGCTATGGGTTCGGCGGGGACGGTCACGCGAAGGCGCTGGGCGGCGATGGCGGCGCTCATGTTGGGCACGAGCGCGATGCCGGTGCCAAGAATGGTGACGATAAGGCCGATCCAGATCCACGAGACGAGGGGATTGAGGAAGGCTTTGATAACCGGCTGGCCGGTTGCCGGATCTTTGCCGGCGTAGATGACGTAAAGGTCTTCGATGAGCGTGGAGTGGTTGGCGACCATGGTGGCGGGCTGGCCGTTGGGCTGGTAGTTGCGCAGCTCGGGCGAGAGCTTCGTCACGAGGCGATCGCCGCGATAGACGTTGAGGAGCGCGAACTCGGTGTCGTACTCGGGATTCGAATCCTGGGAGAAGTCCTCGCACTCGACGCGATAAGGGCCGAGGAGGAAGCTCTCCTTGTAGTTCATGGTCTGCTCGTGGCTCTGATTGAAAGCCTGGCCTCCGATGCCAATGAAGATGAGCACGATGCCGAAGTGGACGATGTAGCCGCCGTAGCGGCGCGTGTTGCGGCGGGTGAGCTGCACCATCGAGACGAGCAGGTTCTGGCCCGATTTTTGCTGGATGACTTTGCCGCCCTTGTAGAACTCGGCAAAGATGGCGGTGAGGACGAAGGCGGCCATCGCGAAGGTGATCCAAGCATAGAAGGCGCCCTGCTCATCGGTGGTGAAGATCGTCCATGGATGCACGCCGAGCGGGATGACGGCAATGGCGACGATCAGCGCGGCAATCGAGGGAACGATGAAGTTGCGGCGGATGCTCCTGAGGGAGGTGGAGCGCCAGGCGAGGATGGGGCCGATGCCGGTGAGGAAGAGCAGGAAAATTCCGATGGGGACAGCAACGCGGTTATAGAACGGCGCGCTCACGGTGACGCGATTGCCCTGGACGAATTCGGAGAGGACCGGGAAGAGGGTGCCCCAGAGGACGGTGAAGCAGGCCGCGAGCAGAACAAGGTTGTTGAAGAGGAAACTCGATTCGCGCGAGACGAGGGACTCGAGCTGGTGGTCACTCTTCAGGTGATCGCGATGGATGATGTAGGTGAAGAGACAGATGGCGAAGGTGATGACGAGGAAGACCCAGAACCAGGTTCCGATGGCGGACTGCGCGAAGGCGTGTACGGAGCTGACGAGACCGGAGCGGGTGAGCAGGGTGCCGAGAATCGCGAGCATGAAGGTGGAGAAGATGAGCCAGATGTTCCAGGACTTCATCATGCCGCGCTTCTCCTGCATCATGACGGAGTGCAGGAAGGCGGTGCCGGTGAGCCAGGGCATGACGGAGGCGTTCTCGACGGGGTCCCAGCCCCAGTAGCCGCCCCAGCCAAGGACGTTATAGGCCCAGTGCATGCCGAGGAAGATGCCCACGGTGAGGAAGAGCCAGGTGACCATGGTCCAGCGGCGCGTGATGTGGATCCATTTCTCGCCGGGGTAGCGCATCATGAGCGCGCCGAGGGCGAAGGCGAAGGGCACGCTGAAGCCGACGTAGCCGAGATAGAGCATCGGCGGGTGGATGACCATCTCCGGATAGCGGAGCAGGACGTTGAGGCCGTTGCCGTCGGCTGGGATTGCACCCTGGACGAGCGAGAATGGCGTCGCCGCGACATTGACCAACAGCAGGAAGAAGACCTGGATGCCGGCGAGGATGGTCGAGGCGTAGGCGGTGAGTTTGACGTCGACTTTGTGGCGGACGCGCAGGACGAATCCGTAAGCAGACAGAAGAAATGCCCACAGTAACAGCGAGCCTTCCTGTCCGGACCAGAGCGCGGCGAATTTGTATTTCCAGTCGAGCGCGCGGTTGGAGTGCTCGGCGATGTAGGCGACGGAGAAGTCGTTGGTGAAGGCGGCCCAGACCAGGGCGAAGGCGGCGCAGGCGGTGGCAAAGAAGCTGGCGATGCCGGCGCGGCGCGCGGTTTCGGCGAGGCGCTCGGGGGAGATCCAGCCGGCGCGGCCGGTGGCGAGCTGACGGAGGGCGACGGCTCCGGCGAGCAGGTTATAGCCGCTCAGGGCAAGCGCAACGAGGAGTGCAAAAGCGCCAAATGTCGGCATAAGGATAACGTTCTGATTGTCGCACTTTCGGACAGGCAGTGACGGACGCAGCAACCAGTGGACATGCTGATCTTCGCGTCTGAGGCGGCGGTGGGGATGTGACAAATCTCACACCAGGGCAGCCGGTAGCCTGTAGCCGGTAGCCTGTAGCTTTGGCCAAGCGAAAAGCGAGGAAACGGCGAGCAAGGGAAAAGCGAGGAAAAACAACGGCCGGGGAAAAGCGAGGGAGAAACGAGCGAGCGCGAGTGCCGCGGAGCTACCGGCTACAGGCTACCGGCTACAGGCTGGTTTACGCAGTGCGACCAATGGGTTGGGACAGCAACATGCGGACGAGGGCGAGAAGCTCGTCGGGGGGGTAGGGCTTCATGCGGAAGATGACCTCGAGGTCGCTGTATTCGTCTTCGGCTTCGGCCAGACCGCTGAGCACGACGACGGGGAGATCGGGGAAGCGCATGCGGAGGATCGCGACGAATTCGGGGCCGTTCATGCCCGGCATCAGATGGTCGGTAACCACAAGGCCCACCGGGCGCAGGCCGCCGGCCTGATCGAGCATGGCAAGAGCCTGTCGGCCATCGCACGCGACGGCAACGTTACCGCCTGAGCGGGACAGGATGGCCTTTCTGGTGGTCGCCTGGATGCAGTTATCGTCCACCAGCAAAATGTCAGCGATCATTGGGATGAGAGATTCCTTCTGAACGGTTTTGGTTGCCTGCTCGTTGCGGGTGGGGTTACGAAAGAGATTCCTTCACTGGCCCAGGAGTCCGTTTTACCCGCGGGTATCCAAAAAGGCAAGGCCGGGCGGGGGAATCGTGATGCCACTTTCGTTACCGGGGGTGGGATTGCCAATGGGGGAGAGAAAAAGGGCGGAGGATGTATGTCCTCCGCCCTTTCGGGTTTGATGAAGTGCATCCGGCTCAGAAGGTGAGTTTTGCCTTGAGCTGGAGGATGCGGGGGGCAGCGTCGGCGCCGAGGAACGATCCGTACACGCTGGTGGCCGGGCTGACATCGCTCTGGATCAGGCCGAAGCTCGGGTTGCTGGCGTCGTAGGTCGGTTGAGCAAAGTTGATGTGGTTGAGGATGTTGTAGGCCTGTGCACCGATCTGGAAGAGATTCGACTCGGATCCAGGGAGGTGGAAGCCTTTCAGCAGATTGAAGTCGGTGCTGAAGTAGCCGGGCCCGTGGAACTGATTGCGGCGCTGGCCGCCGAAAGCGGTAGGAGCCATAAACTCGGCACCCGTTGCAAGCGGCGTTGAGATGGGAGGCCCGAAACACGCCGTGACAGTGGCCGACTTGCCACAGCTGCTGGGGATTTTAGCGCCGGGCACCGGCGCTGCGTAGATGGGGCCGGGATCGTTCTGACCGGCGAGTGCCCCGGACAGCGCATTGTCGGTCACGCTGAAGGGGAATCCGCTGTGCAGGAAGACGGTTCCGCCCATCTGCCAGAGATCGGTGAGGATTTTGGGACCGCCGAAATACGGAACATGCAGGAGGTAGCTGCCATTCATGTTCTGGCGGATGTCATAGTCCGCGTTGCCGTAGTTTTGCAGCGCGAGGTTGAATGGATCGACTGGGTTGATGGAATTGAAACCGAAGGCGAGGATGCCGCCGTTGGAGATCTCGTCCAGGGCGTGGCTCCAGGAGTAGTTCAGCGTCGCGGTGGCATATTTAGACTCGTGTTTCACCGACGCGATCACGCCGTTGTAATTCGAGCTCGCCTCGCTCTGGACTTCGGTGACCGAGCCGAAGGCCGGAAGCGCGGGAGCCGAGGGCGCACCGCCGAATCCGTACATGTTCACACCGACGTCTTCTATCGGCTCGTGGTAGCCGTGGTTGCCGACATAGCCGACCTGGAAGCTGTCATGGCGGCCGATCTGCTGCTGCCACTGGAGGCTAAACTCCTCATAGGTTGGGTAGTGAATGTTTTTGTCTGCGTTGAACAAGCTGGGAACGGTGAAGTTGGGGTTGGCCGCGGCCAGCATGTTGGCGCTGTCGCCGGCCGGATAGCCTGCCACGAACGCAGCGTTGGTCTGGGCGAGAGCGCTGATGAAGTTGCCTGGCTGTGAAGGATCGGCGAGCGAGAAGAGGTTGATGAACTCGGGATTGAGCGGAGCGTTATTGAGCAACGAATCCGCGATGGTGGCGGGGAAGATGTCGGTGAAGAGACCGAATCCACCACGGATGACGGTGTGGTCGTGCCCGGGCGGCGAGTAGGTGAAGCCGACGCGCGGATCGATGGTGAACTTCTGCATGTTGTCGAACGCCGTGCGCAGGCCGCTCTTCAGCACGCTGTTATAGGGCGTGTCGAGAGTCGCGGTCACGTTGTTGTAGCTGTCGAGCAGGTGAGCGAAGCAGTCGATAACGCAGACCGGGTTGGAATTGTGCTCGACGCGCACGCCGGCGGTGATCTGGAAGTTGGACAACACCTTCCACTGGTCCTGGGCATAGAAGCCAATGTTGTAGAGGCGGATGGGAACTTCCTTGTGCTGCGGGAAGTTCTCCACGCCTTCGAGCATGATGCCTGCCGCGAAGAGATCGAGGCCACCGAATGCTCCTTCGGCCGGTCCGAACTGGGCGCCGAGGGGCACGTTGAGAATACCGAGGTCGGCGTCGGTAACGTCGTCGCGTTTGAAGAGCATGCCGAAGCTGGCGGTGTGCTTGCCACGGGTCCAGCTCACATCATCGTTGATCTGGTACTGGGTGACATCGCGGCCCTCGGGCCAGGCGAGCTCGTTGTTGCCCATATTGCTGAAGGAGCCGTCGACCAATTCCATGTCATAGGGGAACGCCGACAATGCGGCCGACTGGTTATCGCTGAGGAAGTACGCGCTGTACCAGGTACCGGAGAGAATGAACTGATTGACCAGGTTAGGCGTGAAGGTGTGGGTCTCTTCCATCTGGCCTTCATAGTCCGGCTGATCGCTCTGGGCGTTGAAGACGGGGTTGATGGGATCGACGTAGGTGGGCTGTAGACCGTGATCGTACTTGAAGTGCACGAAGGCGCTGTCGTTGGAGGAGAACTTGAAGTCGGCGCGCGCCGTAAACAGGTTCTCGTAGAGGTGATTTTTGGGGCCTTCCTGCAGGTAGTTGGAATAAAACTCACTGGTCGGGAACGAGGTAAAGATGGTATCGGTTCCCGGGTTTAGGTCCTGGCATCCTGACGGCTGATTATTGAGAGTGGCTGTCGGCGAACAACCGCCCGAGCCCGTCGATGCAGAGCCAATTGCCGACGCAGCCCGCGGCGCTCCGTTATACAGGGCAAACATCTTTTTGTAGAAGCCGCACTCCGCGGCATTCCCGTTGAAATACAGGAAGCTGCTGTTGTTATCGCAGTTGCCGTCATTGCCGAGGACGCTGGGGTTGGTGACCACGTATGCCGCGTTCCCCGACACCGTCTGCGGGCCGTAGGTACCGGCTGGATTGGACTGATACAGCGCACTGGGCAGGAACGTAGGGTCGACGGGCGAGGTGACGAAGCGCAGGCCTTCATAGTTGACGAAGAAGAAGGCTTTGTCCTTCTTAATGGGACCGCCGCCGCCAGCGCCCCACTGGTTCGCGTTGGCGTAGGGTTCCGGCGCGCCGGTGTTGTCGTTGAACCAGTCGTTCGCGTTCATGTCGCTGTTGGTCCAGTAGTAGGTGGCGTTGCCGTGAAAGGCGTTGGTGCCGGAGCGGGTAGTGATGTTCTCCTGCACGCCGCCGAGGGCCCCGTACTGGGCGCTGTACGCATTGGCGACAATGTTGACTTCATCCACGTCGTTCGAGCCCAGCAGCAGGTTGCTGGGGCCGGAGTTATTCAGGTTCAGGAACGGGTCGTTATCCTCCGCGCCATTGACGGTGAAGTTGTTCGAAGTGGCGGGCAGTCCGAATGCGGAGGAGTTGCCGTAGTGCATCTGGGTGTTCATCACCACGCCGGGGGACAGATTGATGTAGTAGGTAATGTCGCCGCCGGGATTGGGAAGATTCTGGACCTGCTCCTCAGTGATGGTCGTCGCCAGATCGGAATTCTCCGGCTGCAGGAGCGGCACGGTGTTGGCCAGCACCTGGACGGTGGTTGTGCCCCTGGCCAGGCTGAGGCTGATGTTGACCTCTGCCGTTTGGCCGACACTGACGGCCGTTGAGGACTGCGTGGTCTGGAAATTGGGGGCGGTCACGCTCACCGTATAGGTGCCGGGCTGGAGAAGGCCGACGCGATAGTCGCCTGCGGCCCCGCTGGTGACGGTCTTCGCGGCGCCGGTGCCGGTGTTGGTGACCATGATGGAGGCGCCGACGATGGCCGCGCCGCTGGAGTCGGTGATGATGCCGGCGATGTCGCCGGAGATCAGCGACTGTGCGGAAGCGGATGGCTGTGAGAACAGCAGCAGCGCGGGTACAACCGCCAGTAGGAACATGCGAAGGATCGAAACGATCCCTCTGGAGCGGAACTGGTTCATGCAAACCTCCGAGAACTTTTCCATTCGTTTGTGTGCGGGGCCGGGAGTAAAGGTCGGGCGAACGCCCTGGCAAGGGGAAAGCAATTTATGAGCCATTCGGTTATTTGTAACTACCCTGAAATGTGTATGTTGGGTATGTAAAGAGACAGGGTAGGGGCGAATTGGTCCTGAAAGTGGGATTTACGGGGTGTGGATATTCCATTTTTGGAATTGTGACGTGTCTTAGGTAACCCCTGGAAGACACAAAGGCGGAGGTCCGTGAGGACCTCCGCCTTGATTGGCTGGAACCGCAGCGACAGGTGGGAGTGGGTGTCTTTAGAATTCGGCTCTTAGGCCAAACTCCATTTTGCGTGGCGTGTTGCCCTGGGTGCTGATAACGCCCCAGTCGGTGGAGTCGTTCAGCGCAAGGTAGGGATCGTTGAAGATCCGGTGGTTGAGGACGTTGGTGGAGATGAAGGAGAACTCGAAGGTTGCGGACTCCACGATGCGGAAGTCCTTTTTGACCTGCGCGTCGAGGTTCCAGTAGGTCTGGCCGGTGAACGGACCCTGACCAGGGTTCTTGGTGTCGATGCCGAGAATGGGAGCCCGGACCTGGTTCCAGACCGAGACTGGATTCTTGAAGAGGTTGACGGACGGAGTGCTCAGTATGTCATCGCCGACGCCGCCGCTGCCGGTCACGCCGAAGTGCGCGGAGTGCCCGCCGTTGTAGGGAGTGGTGAAGACGCACTGCTCATTGTCATAGTAGTCGTTGGCGTCGCCGCCGCCCCATGCCTGGCCGTCGGTGTTGGTGTTGCAGTAGACAGGCGCGCCGGAACCAGCGGTGAAGATCGGAGCAAAGGTCCATCCTCCAGCCACCCGCCCCAGGACACCCTGCTGGCTCTTGAACCAGGGCTCGGTCGCGATCATGTACGTGTTGTAGACCAGCTTGCGCTGGAAATTCTGTAGACCGTACATCGCCCCAAGGTTGTAGGGATCGTTGGGAGTGTATTCGCTGGAGGCCTGCACGACAGCCCCGGTGCCGAGGGCCTTGCTCCAGGTGAAGTTGTGCTGCATGGTGAGGCCGTGCCAGCCGCGGGTGCCGAAGCTGACGAAACCGGCATTGTAGTTACCGTAGCCGACGCTGGCATTCTCGGCGATACCGCTGCTCATCTGTCCGCTGGCGCCGTTGGCCTGACCGGGGATGGCGGTATTCTGCATGGTGCGAGCGAAGTTGAAGCCGCCGCTGTCCAGATCGGACCACATGTTCCAGACTGCCTGCGATTCGAGATTGCCCAATTCCTGGTCGAGGACCGCGGCGGTGCAGCTGGCATAACCGTTGCAGTAGCCGGTTCCCTTGAGGGCGTTTTCGAAGAAGCCCTGGGCCGGCACCGCGGCGATGAAGCTGGCGTACGCCCCAGCGGCCCCGGGTACGTTGGCGCCGCAGGCTCCCGCGGAGACAGTGCAGTTAAGGTATTTTTCGAGGTTCGCGTAGGCGGTCTGGAATTGTTGGCCGCCGAGGGACATCATGTAGGGCACGTTGTTGAGGTTGATCGGCTGATATTCATGATGAATGATGCGGCCGATATAACCAACTTCGAGCAGCGACTTCTGCCCGATCTGGCGCTGGACGGTGAAGTCGAGCGAGTCGATGACGTTGGGGCGGAAGTGCGGATCGGTGGCTTCGCTGGCCGAACCGGCGATGGAGTTAAAGCCAGGGAAAACCGGTTGGGGCAGCGTTGGTGCGGCCGGAGGGAGCGGAGCCGAGTTTCCGTCCACACCAATGCGGAAGGCGTTGGAGGCGGTTGGATTGCCGGGGCCGCAGGCGCCGGACATGAAGTTCTGCCGGCACTGCACGGCCTGAATCAGACCGATGCCGAGCAGCGGGGAGAGCACCAGATCCACGCCGTTGAGACGGCCATAGAGACGGCCGTAGCCGCCGCGGATAACCGTGGCTTTGGAGAAGCTGGGATTCCAGGCTGCTCCGACGCGCGGGCTGAAGGAACCGTAGAACGGCTGGTAGGGGTACTTATAGCCGTTGCCAACGTTGTGCACCAGGGCAAAACCAATCTCCGGGTTGTAGGGGGATCCCTGCAGCGCGGCGTTCTTGCGTTGGGTTAGATAGTCCTCGGTCTGGACGGGCTCATCAGAGTCGTCGACCAGCACTGTCTGTTTGCCCTGTGCTTCGGTGGGGGGCATTTCGAGGGTGTAGCCCATGCCGTAGGTCAGCGTGAACGAAGGCTTCATGTGCCAGGTATCGCTGAAGTAGGCGTTGTAGTACGGAATGGAGCTCTTGTCGAAGGCGTGGGTGTGGGGCGGGTTCAGAGCCAGGTTATTGCCCACACGGGTGTAGGCGGTCTGCGAATCCGTGACGATGCCCAGGACCGCGGCCGCCAGGCGCTTCGCGGTCGAGGTCTGCGGATATCCGCCGCCCAGCGTGGACATATCGACTTCATCCGCGCCAGTGCCGCCGGAGATACCCAGCTGATAGGTGTTGGTGTAGTTGATGCCGCCGCCGTTGTCGCTGCGCTGGTGGTAGTCCCAGTTGTGCTGGTACTGGCCGCCAAACTGGAGAAAGTGATTGCCCTTCAGGACGCTCACATTGTCACTGAGGAAGTTATCGTGACCGTCCCAGAAACGGGTACGGACGCTTTGCGTGTTGAGGTTGAAAGGAGACAGGACATAGGTCGCGGATTCGCCGAAGGGCTCCATGGCGCCGCCCAGACCGGCAGCCTGGGGAGGCGCGTCCTCGTCGGACCACGACCAGTAGTTGCGCAGGAAGCTGTAATGGAAATCGTTCGTGGTGTTGGAGGAGATGGTGGTAGTGAGGCCGGTGACCAGATACCAGGGCTGCTGCGGACGGTGGGACACGGCGGTTGGGGTGCCGAGCTTATCGCCGGCGAAGAACCCACCGATATCCACCTGGCTGGTGTTGGTGAGCGTCTCCTTGTAATAGCGGTAGCTGGTGAACCAGTGCCACTTCGGGCCGAAATCGTGATCGACGCGAGCCGCGGCGTCATTGCTGCTCTGCGGGGTAAGGACGTTGGCCTTGAACTCCTGTTCATTGTTCTTGTCGCAATAGGTGCCGGAGAGTCCATTGCACGATGCAACATTGGCGGGGGGCTCATATTTCTGCCACATCGCCTGCACCACGGGATCGATCCCGATACCGCGCGGATCGATGGTCTTCATGTTGTAGGCCTTGCCGCCAACGGTGATCGTGCCGCTCTCGAGAGCCGGAGTGGGCACGATCTTGGAAATCGTCGTCGACTCCGGGAAGCGATAGCCTTCGTAGAATCCGAAGACGTACCAGCGACCGCCGAGTATGTTGGGCAGGAAGAAGCCGCCGGCCTTGGCTCCAAAGCGGTTGTAGTGGTAGCTGGTGAGGGGCGTCCCGGTCTGGTTGTTGTCCCAGGTATTGGCACTGAAGTTGTTGTCGAGGTAATACTCGTAGACGCCGCCATGCCAGCGGTTGGAGCCGCGCGGCGTGACCAGTTCGACCTGGGCGCCGGAGGAATTGTCAAAATCGGCGGTCTGGTTCGAGGTGTTGACTTTGTATTCTTCAACGCTGTCGGCGGGGGTGGGCAGCACGCCGGTCGGCCCGTTTGCGAGGGCGCCGCCATTGCTGGCGACACCGGTGGGGTCACCCGCGAAGCTGGGCGTGTAGACGGTCATCGAGCCGTCCATGTCGTTGGAGTTGTTGCCGCCATCGAGCAGGAAGGTGCTCTGGTCGACGACCGCGCCGGCGACGCTGCCGTCGGGACTCACGCCGGGCTGAAGCTCGGTGAAGGAATTCACGTCATGGTTCAGGCTGGGCAACGAACTGATGGCTTCCTCGGAGATGGTGGTCCCGACCGTCGAATTCAGGGTCTGTAGTTCTGAGCCCTGCACCTGCACCTCAACCGTCTGTGCCGTCGTACCCACCGCCAGCTTCATGTTCGCCGTACTTTGGGTTCCAACGTTTACCACCAGTCCGCTGGTCTTCGCAGTCGAGAAGCCCGACTTTGTCACCGAGACCTCGTAGGTCCCCGGAGGCACTGAAGGGAAAATGTAGCTTCCCGCACCGTTCGAGGTTGTCTCGAGCCTTGTTCCCGAGGACGCGTCGGACAATATCACTGAAGCGCCCGCGACCACTGCTCCGCTGGGGTCGGTGACTTCGCCGACGACGGTGCCTGTGTTGGTGGCCTGGGCGAATGTGGGTTTTGCGTTAACGAATGCGCACAGCAGCGCTACGACCACTACGACGATCCATTGCAACCTCTGTTGCCTCATTCCAGATCCTCCATCAGGGTTCACTGCTTGCAGCAAATTCATGGTTCCCGGGCGAAGAGAAGGCAATCCCGGAACTGGCCAACAGGCCGACCTACAACCGCCGGTGTTTGCATACAAATCTGCTTTCGCAAACTGAAGCAGATACGGACTGCTGACCACAACTCGGTTGGTGCTGGGAACAAAAGCGAGCAGATTGGCGTGGGGAACGCTTTAAGTCAAGAGAAAGCAATTGGGAGTCCAAAAGGACCCATTCGTCACCAAACCCATGAAATCTTACACTTAAGTGTTATTACAGCAGGGAGGGAATCTGAAATTTCATATTCCTTCATCATTTCTATTCCGAATTGCAGATGACTTTTTCGTTTGAGGCGCGTCGGCGGGGTCTTCAAAAAAAACATACGGCTGGGAGGATAGGGAATCCGCCCAGCCGCGCGAAGTAGTCTGAAGAGGGGTTAGAAGATCAGCTTGAGGCCGAGCTGGGTGTTGCGGTTGGAGCCGTAGTCCCAGTTCGGGTTTTCAAAAGTGGTCAGGTTGGCAGGAGACGTAACGTCGTCCAGGCCCAGGTCCGGCATGCCGAGGTACTGGCGATTCCAGGCGTTAAAGGCGATGAGCTGGAACTGCGCCGTCAGCCGCTCAGTAACCTTGAATGACTTGAAGAGGCTGGCGTCGATATTGTTCCAGCTTTGCGAACGAATCAGATTGCGTGACGAGCCGATGTAAGGGGTTTGCGATCCCATGACGTTGGCCAGGCCCTGGGTATTGCGGAGCCACTTGACGCTGGAGGGGGAGACGGGACTGCAGTCGGCCCAACTGTAATAGCCGGCAGCTCCGCCGCAAACGGCGCCATCCGGATCGTAGATACCGACAGAGGAGGCGGGGGCTTTGGGATTGGACAGGACGGGGCGGGCAACGTCGTAGCCGCTGATCTGCCAGTTCATGAAGGGGATATCTGAGGTGTAGCTCTGGAATTCCGGCCCGTCGCCAAAGAACCCGTACTGCAGCGGAGTGCCGGGCTGGCCGGTATTGAAGGTGTAGATACCGTTGAGATCCCAGCCGCCGACGATCTTGCCGAGCAGGTTCTTCTGGGCGGGGAAGAAGGGGAGGCGGTAGGTGAAACCGGAAGAAATGTCGTGGGTGAAGGAGATGCCGCTGACTGCGCGCTCTGGCCCGTCGGGATCGAGCGGGTTCTGCGCGAAGGCGTTGGTGTTGCCGCCGGCGAAGGTGGAAAAGATCTCCGAGGCGTTGTCGATGGTTTTGCTGTAGGTCCAGTTGAGCTCAGAGGTGAGGCCGTGGAAGCTCTTGGTGCTGAGGCGGGTTTCGAGGGCGTTGTAGAGAGCAAAGGCGCCGTTGGTACGGGTGCGGATGTTGGCATGGGTGCAGTCGGGGCGTCCATACCCGGGCTGCGTGTTGTCGGTGCAGAGCGAGCTGGGCACGAAGTTGGGAAAGGTGCTCTCGAGCGGCGCCAGGTAAGGATTGCCGTCTGTGCTCTGGAAGTTGCCGACCTGGTGGTTGCCGACGTACTTCACGTCGAGGGCGGCATGATTGCCGAGGCCATACTCAAAGCCGAAGAGATACGACTCGGTGTAGGGGTTGTGGAAGCTGGGCGAGTTATAGGTTGTGTTGCGGAAGCCAGGGTTGATGCCAGGGCCGGTGGGAATGAAGCCGAGATCCTGAGTGCGAACCTGGGCACCCAGAGCTCCGCTGGAGGGGAGGCACTGTCTGGTGGTGCCGCAGCCGGTGACGCTGCCCAGATTGACGACAGGCGCGGCGGTGGCCGAGTTGAGGAAGATGTTGTAGAAGGCGGGGTCGAAGTTGATGGCGAAACCGCCGCGAACGACCAGTTTGCTCTGCAGCATGGAAGGGTTCCAGGCAAAGCCGATGCGGGGCTGGACGTTATGGTAGTCCGGGTTGGTATAGGGGAAGGTGCGGACGGAGAGAGGCAGGGACTGATCCCAGAACGCGGTCGCGGCGTTGGTTTCGCGCGAGACGGTCTCGTTGTGGAGGAGGTTGACGGCCTGGCCGAAGAATTCGTAGCGGACACCGAGGTTGGCGGTGAAGTGCGGGCTGAGCTTCCAGTCGTCCTGGAAATAGAGCGCGTAGTCGTTCTCGGTGAACTTGCTGGTAAACGGACCGTTGCCGAGGTTCAGCGAGCCGGTCCCGGTCATGAAGGCATCGAAGTTGTTAAAGGAGAAGGCGCCGCTGTAAAACGGCAGAAATGGATTCGGTGAGTTCTGGTAGTCGTATTCGCCGCCGAACAGGATGGTCTGGCGGCCGGTGGTCCAGGTGGCATTGTCCTGCACCTGGGTGACCTTGACCACGCGCCCCTGAGGGATATTATCCGGGTAGCCGAAGCCAAGATTCGTTGCGCCTGCGATCGAAATGCTGGTGGTGCACTGATCGGGAGTGGTGGCGACGCATTTGGGCTGTCCGCCGCCCTGGAACAGAAGCGAAGTCTGCTGGAACGAGTAGCGCAACTGATCGACCCAGTTGGGCGTAAAGGTGTGCTCCCAGTCGGCGCCGACCGAATGCGCCGTGTCCGGAACGTTATACCAGCTGCCCTCGGGAACGCTCAGACCTCCGCTCGCCTGAAGAGTGGGATCGTCCTGATAGAAGTAGCGAAGGAAGAAGTGGTCCTTGTTGGTCGCCTGAAGGTCCAGGCGGCCGAGAAGTTCTTCGTCATTGGAAAGCGAAGGCACGTCGCGTCCAATTGCGGAGAAAGGAATGGAGGCGGAGACGGCCCCGACGGTTACGTTCTCCATGGTCACCTGCCCCACGGAGTGGGGATCGCCGGACTTAACCGAATAGGGACCGTTATTGACCAGTGCTGCGGTTCCGGGAGCATTTGGGAAGGTCGCCTGCAGCGCGGTTAACCCGGCAGGCGTAGGCGTGAGGTGAGCACCGCTGGTGCTGACGCCGCCGCCGTTCCGATAGCGATCAAAGTAGGCACTGGAGAAGAAGAAGAGGCGATCTTTCCAGAGTGGGCCACCAAAGCTGCCGCCGAAGCGGTTATCTACGAAGCGTGGCAGGGTAGGCGGGATGCAGTTGTTGCTTGAACTTGAGGTCACGCCCGCTGGGCAAAAGCCCTGGTAGGGATCCTTCTGGCCCTGCGCGAAGGACTCACCCCAGTTGCCTTCGTACCACTCGAATGCCGAGCCATGAAAGGCGTTGCTGCCGGACTTGGTGATGTAGTTGATGACCGAACCTGCATTGCGGCCGTACTGGGCGGAGAAGTTATTGGTGATGACTTCGATGCTGGAGATGGCATCGGGATTGGCAAAGAAGACCTGCGGACCGGCAACGGAGTTGTCGTTGTTGGACTGGCCGTCGATTTCGTTGTTGTTGGAGCGGCCGCGCTGCCCCTGGGAGGAGAATCCGCCGTAAGCGCCGTTACTGTTGCTGAAGCTGTTGTCGTGGGTGATGACGACGCCGGGGGTGAGCAGGGCGGCGGTGTCGAAGCCGCCGCCGAAGGGCAGGTTGGTGATCTGCTGGGTGTCGATGGTGGCGGCCACCTGGGCCTGGGTGGTGGTGAGCAGCGGGGTCTCGTCACCCTGGACCTGCACCACATCCTTGTTGGAGCCGATCCTGAGCTTTTGCGGCCCGATGACTGTTTGGCCGATAGCCACCGTTATTCTCTCGAGCTTGAGGACTTCGAACCCAGCGGCCTCAATGGTAAGCGAGTAGTCGCCTGCCGGCAGGTTCACCAGGGTAAAGGTGCCGTCCCCCCTTGTATGCTGGACGGTCTTGAAGTCTGTCTCCAGACTGGTCGCGGTCACGGTCGCGTTCGAGACGTACGCACCCGCGGGGTCAACAACCTCTCCGGAAATGCCGCCGGTTGTAATGCCCTGTCCCACCGCCCGGTATCCGCCCAGGAGAAGCGCCAGGGGTAGCAGTACGGCGATAGCCCATCCGCGGATCGTGGGGAATTGCGAGGTCTTCATGTGTGTGTCTCCCGTCGGGTACGGCAACGACACTGGGCTGGAGGATGACCCGAGCCGAAGGCCGGAGAGTTTTTTCGTTGATTGATCTTTCCTTGGCAATCGGCTAGCCATTCCCTTTTAAGAGCAGGATTCGCGGCGCTGCCGGGGAAAGTCCGGGGCTCAGAGGTTGACATATAAAAAACTGATAAAAAACGACTTGATGGTCTGGCCGGCTATTAACTTTATAGATATCTATTTGGGCTGATTTAGATTACAAATGCATTAATGCTGCGCTACCACCTTAGCAGCAGGGAAACCCGAAAATCATAGAATCACCCCC
>Ga0181525_10001875_pt1 | contig 17690 bp, 12 predicted proteins | sample PEATcosm2014_Bin_48_FD_121100 | JGI IMG/M metagenome (GOLD analysis project Ga0181525, IMG submission 121100) | Peatland microbial communities from MTU Mesocosm Facility, Houghton, MI, USA - PEATcosm2014_Bin06_10_metaG | ecosystem: Environmental > Terrestrial > Soil > Wetlands > Peat | place...
CCGCGATGCTCGATGCCACGCACTGGACAGTCGGACATGACCGACGTACCGGCGCCGTAATCGATGATCAGCATGCCGTAACCTTCGAAGACGCGATAGTTGATCCCGGTAACTTCGTAGCGATCCAAATCCTTCACCGAGAGCCGATCCAGATCCACGCCAGCCATGTAAGTGCCGATGGCACCGATAAGCCCGTTCCAGCGACAGTCAGGTTTGAGCAATGTCGACGCCGCAACGTCCTTTTCGCTCTGCGCCGCGCGCTCCACGCGCGCGAAGAAAGCCGCCATCGCATCCTGAAACTCATCTTGCTCGGCGTGCGGAAATCCCAGTTCGAAAGCGGAGCGCGTCCACGGTGGCGGAGTTTTATCGATCGCCACGCCGTGCTCTTCGGCGACTCCGGTCCAAGGATTGCGATCGGCGGAGTGCAGCCAGCCGCAACCGAGATCGAGCGCGAAGCCCGACGCGTCGGTCACGGTCCAGGCCCTGCCGCCCAGGCGCGGACGCGCCTCGACGACCAGACAGCGGATCGAGGCCTGGCAAAGCCGCTTGGCGGCGGCAACGCCGGCCGCGCCGCCACCGATCACGACAACCTCGACGTCACGGCTCGACATCACGCGCTCCTTCGAAGAACCCGACGCCGCGTCAATAGTCCACCCGCATCAGATAAAGCCCCTGCGGCGGTGCGACTTGGCCGCAGGCGGTGCGATCGCGGGCGCCGAGCGACGCGGCGATATCGTCGGCGCTCCATTTGCCTTCACCGACATGAACGAGCGAGCCCACCATCGAGCGCACCTGATGCTGCAAAAACGAACGCGCCGACGCCGTTACGCGCACCTCATCGCCGTCGCGTTCAACGTCCAGACGATCCAGCGTCTTCACCGGCGAATTTGCTTGGCATTCGGTCGAGCGGAAGGTCGTAAAATCGTGGCGGCCGACCAGGCATTGCGCGGCGGTGTGCATGGCGACGGCATCGAGCGAGCGGGGAACGCGCCAAGCGCGGTTTTGTTCGAGCGCGAGATCGGCGCGGCGATTGACGATGCGATAGAGATAGTGGCGCTTGATCGCCGAAAAGCGGGCGTCGAACGTGTCCGCGGCCCGTTCGGCCGCCAACACGGCGACCGGCCGCGGGCGTAGGTGAAAATTGATCGCGTCGCGCACGGTGTCGGTGTCCCAGTCTTTGGCAAAATCGACATGAGCGACTTGGCCGCGCGCATGCACGCCGGTGTCGGTGCGCCCGGCGCCGTGCAGCATGACGCGTTCGCCGGCAAACGCCGCCACGGCGTCGGTGAGAACGCCCTGCACCGAAACGCCGTTGTCCTGCGCCTGCCAGCCGACGAACGGGCCGCCGTCGTATTCGATGACGAGCTTGTAGCGCGGCATCGCCGTCTCAATTCAGAAGGCTTGCCGGCGCCACCGGCATGCCGCGCAAAAACTCGACCGCCCGCATCGGCCGTCCGCCGGCGCGCTGGAGCTCGATTAGCCGCACCGATCCGGCACCGCAGGCGATAGTCAAATTGTCGTCGAGCACGCGGCCCGGCGGCCCGGCGCCAGTGCCCTTCGTGGTGCGCAATATTTTGACGCGCCCAGCGCCGGACAGCTCGCACCAGGCGCCGGGGAACGGCGACAGCCCGCGGCAATGGTCATGGACGACTTGCCACGGCTTGGTCCAATCGATGCGCGTCTCGCTTTTGTCGATCTTGTTGGCATAGGTCGCGCCCGCCCCGGATTGCGGTGTCAATTGCAGCGTTCCGCGATCAAGCGCGCTGAGTGCGACCACCATCAGCTTTGCACCGAGCCGCCCCAGTTCATCGTGCAAATCGCCGGTCGTGGCGTCGGCCGCGACCGCGATGCGCTCCGCCATCGCGATCGGGCCGGTGTCGAGGCCTTCGTCCATCTTCATGACCATCACGCCGGTTTCGCGGTCGCCCGCCATGATGGCACGATGGATCGGCGCGGCGCCGCGCCAGCGCGGCAACAGCGACGCGTGCAGATTAAAGCAGCCGAGCGGAAAGGCCTCCAGAACGGGCTTCGGCAGGATCAATCCGTAGGCGACGACCACCGCGGCATTCGCGCCATAGGCGCGTATGACGTTGACCGCATCGGTGTCTTTCAAAGTCTTCGGCGTACAGATCGGGATCTTCAGTTGTGCGGCTTCACGGGCGATCGGGCTCGGTCGTGGCGCCAATCCTCGCCCGGCCGGCTGTGGCGCGCGGGTATAGACCGCTACGACCTCATGCCCGGCGCCGACAAGCTCGACGAGCGTGGGCACGGCGAAATCCGGCGTGCCCATGAACACCAGGCGGAGCGCCAATCACGCCTCCTCCTTCTTCGCGGTCTTCGCGGCTTTGACGAATTTCTTGATGACGCGGTCGCGTTTGAGTTTGGAAAGATAATCGATGAACAGCACGCCATTGGTATGGTCGACCTCGTGCTGGACGCATGTCGCGAACAGCCCGCGCGCGGTAATCTCGTGCGGTTTGCCGTCGAGGTCGAGAAATTTGACCTTAACTTCCGCCGGACGCTCGACCTCCTCGTAATATTCCGGGATCGACAGGCAGCCTTCCTCGTGGATCGCTTTGTCGTCGGACGTCCAGGTGATTTCCGGATTGATGAAGACGCGCGGATGCGGCTGGTCGTCCTTCTTCGACAAATCCATGGTGACAACGCGCTTAGGGACGCCGATTTGGATCGCCGCAAGACCGATGCCGGGCGCCTCGTACATGGTTTCCAGCATCTCGTCGGCAAGCTTGCGGATGCTGGCATCGATGGTTTTGACTGGCTCCGAAACCTGCCGCAGCCGCTTGTCCGGAAGCTTTATGATCTCGCGCAATGCCATGCGGGGCGATGTAAGGCGTGCAGAAAGGCCGGTCAATGATCGGCAGGCCGTTGATCCCTGAGGCTTGACCGGCTATGACGTTCGCTATTCGTTCCAACGCTGGGTGGAACGACACCAACGAGCCGCGCCGGCGAATCGCATAGGGACATCGCATGATCGAAAGCCTGCCGACGCTCGCGGCCACGCTCATCGCCGGCGCAGCCCTGATCACCATGGGCGCCGTGCTTTGGCGCGCGCGCCATCCCTCATCGCCGGCGGCAGCCATTGTGACCGAACTGGCTCGGGCGCAGACCGACGCGGCGGCGCGGCTCGAAGCGCTGATCGGAATACTGGCGAAAGGCCAATCGCAGCTCGCGCACACCGTCAACGAGCGGCTCGATTCGGTCTCGCACCGGCTCGGCGATTCGCTGGAAAAGACCAAGCAGAGCACCGCCGACAATTTGCAGAAGCTTAACGAGCGGCTGGTCGTCATCGACAGCGCGCAAAAGAACATCACGGAACTCGCCACCCAGGTGACCTCGCTGCAAGCCGTGCTTAGCAACAAGCAGTCGCGCGGCGCATTCGGCCAGGGCCGCATGGAAGCGATCGTGCAGGACGGCTTGCCGACCGGCAGCTATGAATTCCAGCACACGCTGTCGAACCGCACCCGCCCCGACTGCTGCGTGTTCATGCCCGACAAACGTCACTTGGTGATCGACGCCAAATTTCCTCTGGAGGCGATCACCGCTTATCGCGACGCTAAGAACGACGACGCGCGCAAGACGGCTTCGCAGCGTCTGCGCGCCGATATCGGAAAGCACATCGGCGATATAGCGGAAAAATATCTGATCCCGGGCGAGACTCAGGAAATGGCATTCTTGTTCGTGCCGTCGGAGTCGGTTTATGCCGAACTCCACGAAGATTTCGACGACGTCGTGCAAAAGGCGTTTCGCGCCAAGGTCGTCATCGTATCGCCGTCGGTTCTGATGCTGGCGATTCAATTGGTGCGGCAAAGCCAGAGAGATGCCCGCATGCGCGAGGCAGCCGACCAGATTCGCGACGAAGTCGGGCGGCTAATGAAGGACGTCGGCCTGCTCGGGGATCGCGTGCGCAAGCTGCAAACCCATTTTGGTCAATCGACCGAAGATATCCGGCAAGCCGTTATCTCGATCGAGAAGATTGAAAGCCGCGGCGAGCGGATTCAGCACGTCGAGCTCGGCGGCGCTGTGGCGCACGTCGCTGCCGATGTCGATGCGGCCCCGATCGTGCGCCAGCTCGAAGCCGGCGAGTAGCGGCGGATGGCGGTGACGCCCGAGGCCGCTGGCGGCGCGGCTAAACCGCGCCAGTCCTTGAGCGAGGCACTCGCCGTTTATCTCAAGCGGCGCGTCTTGATCGTCATGTTTCTCGGCTTTTCCTCGGGCCTGCCGCTGGCTTTATCGGGCTCGACGCTGCTGGTTTGGATGACCGAGGCGGGCGTCAATCTCGGCGCCATCGGCCTGTTTGCGCTGGTCGGCACGCCTTACACGCTGAAATTTCTGTGGGCGCCGCTGATCGACGCGCTGGACGTGCCGGTGCTGTCGCGGCGCTTCGGGCGCCGGCGCGCGTGGCTCCTATTGTCGCAGTTCCTGCTCATCGCAGCGATCGTCGCACTCGGCTTGTGCGATCCCGCGGCGTCCGCGCTCAGTGTCGCGATCGGGGCGTTCATGGTCGCCACCGCTTCGGCGACCCAGGATATTGTCATCGACGCCTTCCGGGTCGAGAGCCTGAACGAAAGCGAGCAGGCCGCCGGCATGGCGTCTTATGTAGCGGCTTACCGTATCGGCATGCTGGCCTCGACCGCGGGCGCGCTGTTTCTGGTGAGCGGGTTCGAAATGCTTCTTGGCTTCGGCCGTCACGCCGCCTGGAGCGCAGGCTACGCCGTCATGGCGGTATTCGTGCTGGTCGGTGTCGCAACGACGTTGTTTGCGGCGGAGCCGGAAAAGTCCGCGGCCGCCAACGCGGCGCACGCGCGCGAGGACAAGCGGGCGCGCGTTGCCGAAGCAGCGGTCGGCGCATTTTCCGAGTTTCTGTCGCGCGACTTGGCGCTCGCGGCGCTGGCCTTCGTCGTCTTATTCAAGTTGACCGACGCGCTGTCCGGCGCGATGACGGCGCCTTTCGTGATCGATCTCGGCTTTTCACGTAACGAATACGCGGCCATCATCAAGGGCGTGGGCTTAGCGGCAACGCTGATCGGCGGCTTCGCCGGAGGGTTCCTGGCGCGGGCTGTTTCACTCCCGGCGTGCCTGTGGATCGGCGGCACAGTGCAGGCGCTCGCCAATCTGGCCTTTTCCTGGCAGGCCGTTGTCGGGCCAGACGCCGGCTGGCTCACCTTCGCCATCGTGGTCGAGAATTTCACCAGCGCCGTCGGCACGGTGATCTTTGTCGCCTATCTCTCGGCCCTGTGCCGCAATCCGCTGCACACGGCGACGCAATATGCGCTGCTCACCGCGCTCGCCGCATTCGGGCGGACCTATCTGTCGGCGGCGGCGGGGTTCATCGCCACGGCGGCCGGCTGGGCTTGGTTTTTCGCGATTTGCGCAGCCGCCGGCTTGCCGGCGCTGGTGCTCCTCGCCTTCTTGCAGCATCGCGGGCATTTTGCGGCTTTGGCGCCGGCGCGGAAATGACCGGGGCTTGGACCCCGTAACGATGGCGTGACCACCGGATTGCCTCATTGTTACTTTTTCGCGACGGTTTTTCGCACCCGCAAAAAAGTCTTTTTGTAAGGATCAGATCGCTATAATCGCCGCTGTATTGTCGCGTCCCTCGAACCCGCCGCCCCGCCGCCGTCGCATGGACATCATCCTCGTCAAGATTTTCGCGACGGCGCTGGCGCTAAGCCAGGTCACGACCCAACCGCAGGCAGTGAAGACGCAATTCGATCCGGCTAAAGACCAGGACCAGGTGGTGCAGATATTGCGCAACGGCTGCGCCCATATGGTGCAGGCCTTCGACATCGAATCCATCAACCTCGACGATCTGATCGCGACCGCGCTCGACGACCCGAAGTCGGTGGGCGCCGACATCAAGGCCTTCCATGGGCTCAATTTCGCCGACCTGAATACCGCCTATCATCAATTCTGCAAGAACGAGACCGTCGCCAATCCGGTCGTCGACCTCGGCCAGGTCATCGACTTCTACAATAAAGCCGCGGCCGACCTGCCCGACGCGAACAGCCTCAAGGGCAAGAAATTGCCGAGTCTGAGCACGGTGCTCGACGGCAACGGCCGAAATTTCGCCGACGTGTTCGAGCCGGGCAATCGCCGCATCTGGGTGCCGCTCGCCGACGTTCCCGATTTCGTGCAGAAGGCTTTCGTCGCCGCCGAGGATCGGCGGTTCTATCAGCACCACGGCGTCGACGAGCGCGGCATCATCCGCGCCTTCATCGGCAATCTAGCCGAGCCCGGGCGGCCGCAGGGCGGCTCCACCATTACCCAGCAGGTCGTGAAAAATCTCCTGGTGGGCGAGGACGTAACCTATGAGCGCAAGATTCGCGAGATGATCGTGGCGTCGCGGCTGGAATCGACGCTGAGCAAGAACGAAATTCTCGAACTCTATCTCAATTCCGCCTATCTCGGCCGCGGCTCTTGGGGCATCGAAATGGCTTCCCGCAGCTATTTCGGCAAATCGGCGAAAGACCTCACTCTTGGCGAGGGCGCCATGCTGGCGGGCCTGCTCAAGGGACCGAATTATTTTAACCCCGACCGCCATCCCGATCGCTCCAAGGATCGCCTCGGCTACGTGCTCGGCCGCATGCAGGAGGATGGCGTCATCACCATGGCACAGAAGGACGCGGCGCTCGCCACGCCGCCACAGCTTGCCGCGTTCAAGCTGCCACGCCGCGACAGTGGATTCCATTTTGTCGATTTTCTCAGCCGCGAAGCCAAGGCCGACGGCGTCGCCAGCCTGACGGCCGATTCCTACACGGTGCATTCGACGATCAATGCACAATTGCAGCACGATACCGAGGTGGCGCTCCAGGAGGGTCTGGCGCATTACGAGGCCGCATCGGGACGCGCCCAATTTCACGGGCCGGAAGCAAATCTTGCCGACGCCGTGCAGAAAATTTCCGCGGCCAGCCAGAATGGCGTGCCGACCGCCCCGCCGCCGTGGCAACAGGCCCTGCAAACCTTGCACCTGCCGCTCTACGACGTGCATTGGACGCCCGCCGTGGTGCTGCAGAAAGGCAGCGGCAGAAACGGCGATGAGGCGATCCGCGTCGGCGTTGCCGATGGGCGCATCCTGCCGTTGACGGGTCTGAACGCCGCTATTCGGCGCAGTCTCGGCCTCTACGACGTCGTCTACGTCGACGTTCCAGCACCCAAAGGAACCGAGGCCGGTGGAAATGAAAGGGGCTTTGATCCAAAAACCCGGGCCGACGCCAAGGCCAAGAATAAATCCACCGTGATCAAGCCCACCATTTCGCCGGGTCAGGCACAACTGCGCATCCGACCGACGGTGCAGGGCGCGGCGCTGGTGCTTGAAAACAAGACCGGCCGCATCCTCGCCATGGCCGGCGGCTTTTCCTATCCCTTGAGCCAGCTCAACCGCGCCGCTCAAACGCAGCGCCAGCCCGGCTCGGCGATAAAACCCCTGACCTACCTGACGGCCTTGCAGCGCGGGCTGCAGCCGAACACGCTGGTTCTCAATGAGCCGATCACGCTGCCCCCGATCGGCAGCCACCTCGACGGCCGCGACGCGATCAGCCGTGAATTCGACGGCAACGCGCGGCCCGAGGATTTTTGGTCGCCGCGCAACGCCGATTACGGCGAGGGCGGCGTCTTTACGATGCGGCGCGGCCTGGAGAATTCGATCAACGTGGTGACGGCGCATTTGCTCGATGGCGGCATCGACGCCGACCCGGCAAGAAGTCTCGATTCGATTTGCGCCACGGCGGTCGCCGCCAAAATCTACAGCGAATGTGTGCGCTACTATCCGTTCGTGCTCGGCGCCCAGCCGGTACGGATGATCGATTTGGCGGGTTTTTATGCCGCCGTCGCTAACGAGGGCGCGCTACCGCAACCGCATGGCATCGACTCGATCGAGCAGCACGGCCGTACCGTTTACGAATATCCGAAAACCCCGCTGCCGTGGATCGGCGCGGCCGACCGCGCCTCGTTCTATCAGCTCAAAACCATGCTGCAGGGCGTGGTGGCGCGTGGCACCGCGCGCGGCATCGGCGCGCTGTCACCCTATGTCGCCGGCAAAACCGGGACGACCGAGGATGCCGTCGACGGCTGGTTCGTCGGCTTCACCAATGATGTGACCGTCGCGGTCTGGGTCGGCTACGACAATGGCGACGGTAAGCGCCGCTCGCTCGGCAACAACGCCACCGGCGCGCGGGTGGCGCTGCCGATCTTCCAGCCGATCATCCAGGCCATCTGGGCGGAGAACATTGCGCCGAAGGCGCCGCTGAGCGGACCTTCGCCTGAGGCCAAGCGCTCGCTCGTCGATATCCCGATCGACTATATGACCGGCGACCGCATCGGAGCGGGACAAAGGAATGCGGGACAGGGAAATCAACTATTTCAAGGATTTTTCGCTCCCGAACGCCCTGCCCCCAACCCGGCGCAGGGCTTTATCGAGCATTTCCGCCGCGAGCCCGACGGCCAAGTTGCGGACACGCAATATCAGTTGGTTTCCCGCGATGACGCCTATGCGACGCAAAACCAGGACAATGGCGATCAGGGCTTCTTCGGCGGCTGGAACAATAACGGCCAGTGGGGCCGACGGTCCTATTATCCCAACCAGGGCTGGCAACCCGCGCCACAACCGCCGCCGCCGCCCCAACCGGTGGCGCGCGGCTTCTTCCAGCCATGGAGCAATCAGGCGCCATCCCGGCCGAGTCAGGATTTCTTCTGGGGCGGGCGAGTGAACTGAACCGACTTCCCCATCTCGGAAATTCCCAAAAAGATTTTCTCAATAGATTGACGAGAGAATTTGGAATGTGGCTGCGGCACATCATCGTGCTTATCGGACTGCTGGTATCTAGCGCCGCTTCGGCGCAGGATTTCCACATCGAGGATGTGAGCGCGGCGCGCAAAACGGATGTTACGCAACTCAAATCCGGAACGATCGAATTCAGCGATCACACCGGCTCCGGCGCGATCGATAGCGAGACAGCGCTTGTTCACTTCGCCGACTGGGCCGACCAACACGCCACCGAGAAGAAGTTTCTTGCGCTGTTCCCGGGCTATAGCGAGCCGACAGTTAGCAAGACCGCGGACGGCAACGCCGCGAAGGTGACCGAAAAGCTCTACGTGTACGTGGCGCAAGCGCGGTTTGTGCTCGATCGGGCGCCCAGCGCCATCGATCTTTCGCGTTACGTGACGCTGTCGTTTCTCGACAAGATCGACCCGACGATCACGCATAAGGCAATCGCCGCGACCGATGTCGCGCCGCTTAACGACGACGCCGGCGCCGGCAATGATAATCCCGACCGCAAATGGTGCACCGGGCGCGCGACCTCAATCTGCATCCAATCGAGCTACAAGCTCGAGGGCAAAATTCCGATCGGCATCATGCTGGTGAACAAGCTGCGCGACAGCGCCAAGAAGGTCGTCGATCACATCGATTTTCAGAGCGAACTGTCGGCGTTTTCGCCCGCCGAACTCGATCAGGCCGGATTGCAGGCGGGTTTGCAGCAATTGACGACGCTCGACACGCCGATCGACGGCGTGCTTGAACAGAATATTTTCTACATCAACCAGGTCCTGAAGTTCGGCAAGCTCCTCGCCGTGTTCCAGAGCGATCCGGCCGACGCCAACAAGACCGCCGTCACCGCCTTCATGTCGCTGGCGATCAAAGCCCGGGTGCTCGACGAAAGGCGCGGCTACGAGAACGTGCCGGTGCTCCGCAATCTGGTGCCGGCGCAGGTCCTCATGGGTCAGTCATCGTTCAATGCCGGCTCCTCGATCAGCGCCGGCCTGCCCAAATATGCCCGCAACGAGATCAAGACCATCGCCGGCATTTTGGCGCACAATGGCGGAACGAAGTAGTCTCTTCGCTGGTCTGACGTTATTCCAATGCGCTGACGAAATCAGCGGGGAATGACACTCTAAGCCGCAGCGCGCGATTTATCGCCGCGTTCAAGCGATTGCAGAGCCTCGTCCACGGTCTGTACGTCGCCGAACAAGCCGTAGAATATCGACAGCGCCGCGTTGTGCTCCTCGTCGCTATGGGTGGCGAGCGCGTCGGACACCATGACGACCTTGAAATTGAGCATCATGGCGTCGCGCGCGGTGCTTTCGCAGCAGACATTGGTGGCGGTCCCGGTCACCAATAGCGTATCGATGCCGCGGTCGCGCAGCAGGCTTTCGATCGTGGAGGAGCCTTGGATGAACGCGCTATAGCGCGTCTTGGTCAGTTGCGCGTCCTCGGGCCGAATATCGTTAAGGTGCCAATATTCGTAACCGTCGCCACCGACGTCCATCGCCGCGTAGCGGCGCTCGCGGCGTTCCGGCGTATGCAAAGATTCGTGATAGTTCGACCAGCTCGCCCGCGTCTCGCCGGTGCCGTTGCGGACCCAAACCACCAGACCGCCGCGGCGCCGCACATCCGCGGCGAGCCGATTGATGTTCGGCACGATATCACGCGATGCCGGAACCTCGCCTTGGTGACCCGGTTTGCAGAAGTAATTCTGCATGTCGATCACGACCAAGGCCGTTTGGCGCGGATCGATGGCGTCGAAGGGATGCAACTTGCCGGTCCGTGCCGTCATGCGGTCGAGAGCGGCTTGCGAGAGAGAAATCTTGTGCATCTTTAAGTTTCCGATACTTGGGGCTCACTGGTCCCTGGGACGACCTGAGTGGAGCGTCGCTCAATTGAACTTCAATCCCGCCGCTTTGGCGAGAGCGAGATTGCCGGCGATCTCCCGGACGATCATGGCGTCGATCGCGGCCGGTTCGAGCGGCAGGGGTTCGACGCCCTGCGGCGCGAGTTTAGCCTGTACGTCCGGCAGCGCCAGCGCCGTCATGATCTCGGCGTGCAAGCGGTCGACAATGGCGCGTGGCGTTTTGGCCGGCGCCAGCACGCCGTTCCAGTAGGTGTAATCGGAATCGCGAAAACCGGCTTCGAGCGTGGTGGGCACCTCGGGCAGCGCGGCCGAGCGTTTCGGCGTCGAGACCGCCAGCGCGACCAGCCGCCCGTCTTTCACCAGCGGCAGGCTCGATGGCACGCCGATGCAGCAGAAATCGACGCGGCCGGTCATCACTTCGGTCAGCGCCTCCGGACCGCCGCTGAACGGCACATGCGTGGCTTTGATGCCGGCGCTGAGGATAAAACGCTCCGCCGCCCAGTGCGTGGCACTGCCGACGCCGGCGGACGCGAAGGTCATGGTCCCGGTGTCGAGCGCCTTCTCCACCAGCTGTTGAACGGTGGTTATGCCTTTTGACGGCGACACCGTGAGCACGTTCGGGACGACGCCGAACATCGCCACACCGGCGAAGTCCGTGGCCGGATTGTAGGTGATTTGCGGGTAGGCGGCGGGTGCGGCGGAATGCGCCGCGGCATTGACCAAAAGCGTGTAACCGTCGGGATCCGCTTTGGCGACTTGCGCCGAACCGATCGTGCCGCCGGCGCCGCCGCGATTCTCGATGACGATGGTCTGTCCGATCTGGCGCGATACCGGATCGAGCACGATGCGGGCGAGAAGGTCGACGGTACTGCCGGCGCCGAACGGCACCACGGCGCGGATGATCTTTTCCGCCGGCCAAGCTTCCGCGCCGGCCAGCCGCGGCACCAGGGGCATCGCCAAGGTTGCGGCGGCAAGTTTTAGAATGCGGCGGCGGTCGCTACGCGTTGTCACCGTGCTCCTCCAATATTTTTACCCGCCGGCGCTGTCGCGGCACATGCTTATGTCTTGCGCCATGATGGCACGGCCAGGGCCAAAGGTGTCGCTTTTTTCCATGATCGGCGAGGCCGGCGGCGGCCTCGATCTTGTGTAATTTTAGTTCCTCAACTACTCGTCTTTGCGGGCACGCTCCGGCCCGTTATGGCTTAAACAGAGGGCTGGAACGAGCGCATGTCCGCGGGTTGGGAATTCTGGATCGATCGTGGCGGCACCTTTACCGATGTGATCGGCAGGCGGCCGGACGGTGCGCTGGTCACTCACAAGCTACTCTCGGAGAATCCCGAGGCCTATCGGGACGCGGCGGTGCATGGCATCCGCCATCTGCTCGGTCTGACGCCGGGGTCCGCCATCCCGAGCGAGCGCATCGGCGCGGTCAAGATGGGCACCACGGTCGCCACCAATGCGCTGCTCGAGCGCAAAGGCGAGCGCACGCTGCTTTTGATCACCACAGGCTTTCGCGACGCGTTGCGGATCGGCTATCAGGCGCGGCCCAAGATTTTCGCCAAGCACATCATCAAGCCCGACATGCTGTACGAGCGCGTTGCCGAGGTCGACGAGCGCGTGCGCGCCGACGGCACCGTGGAGCGCGAACTCGACCTTGATGCCGTGCGGCGTGAACTGCTGCGCGCCAAAGCCGACGGCATTCGGGCCGTCGCGGTCGTGCTGATGCATGCCTACCGCTATAGCGCGCACGAACAACGTGTCGCGGCGCTGGCGCGGGAGCTCGGCTTTCCCCAAGTCTCCGCCAGCCACGAAGTGTCGCCGCTGATAAAGCTCGTCGGCCGCGGCGACACCACCGTCGTCGACAGTTATCTTTCGCCGATCCTGCGCAGCTATGTGGCGCAGGTGGCCGGCGACTTGATGCCGGCAGGTTCGGCCGAGCGAATTCCGCTGATGTTCATGATGTCGTCGGGCGGCCTGACGGCGGCCGAGCTGTTTCGCGGCAAGGACGCCATCCTGTCGGGGCCGGCGGGCGGCGTCGTCGGCATGGCTGAAACCGGCCGGTCGGCCGGCTTTACCAAACTGATCGGCTTCGACATGGGCGGCACTTCGACCGACGTGTCGCATTTCGCCGGCGAATACGAGCGCGCTTTCGAGACCGAAGTCGCCGGCGTGCGCATGCGCGCGCCGATGATGCTGATCCACACGGTGGCGGCGGGCGGAGGCTCGATTCTGCACTATGACGGGGCGCGCTTTCGCGTCGGGCCGGATTCCGCCGGCGCCAATCCCGGGCCCAAATGCTATCGCCGCGGCGGCCCACTGGCCGTAACCGACGCCAATGTCATGGTCGGCAAGTTGATCTCGGATTTTTTTCCAAAAATTTTCGGGCCGCAGCAGAACTTGGCGCTCGATGCCGATGCCGTTCGCGCCGCGTTCGCCGCGATGGCAAAGGATATCGGCGACAGCCGCAGTAGCGAAGACGTCGCCGACGGCTTTATCAAGATCGCGGTCGAAAACATGGCCAACGCGATCAAAAAAATTTCGGTGCAGCGCGGCTACGATGTGACCCGCTATGCGCTCAATTGTTTCGGCGGCGCCGGCGGCCAGCACGCCTGCCTGGTCGCCGACGCGCTCGGCATGGAGAGCGTGCTGATCCACCCCCTGTCGTCGCTGCTGTCCGCCTATGGCATGGGACTCGCCGACATCCGTAGCGTGCGCCAACAGGCCATCGAGGAACCGTTCGGCGACAAGGCGCGCACCGCGCTAGCGACCGTGGCGGGCCGGCTGGCGCGCACCGTCATCGGCGAGGTTGCGGGCCAAGGCGTCCCCGCCAATAAAATCACGCTCCATGTGCGCGCCCACATTCGCTATGCGGGCACCGACACGCCCCTGATCGTCAACGCCGGAGCTTTTAAACCGCCGCCGCGCGGAAAGGTGGCGTTGGCTTCGCTCGGCAAAATGAAAGCCGCGTTCGAACGCGCGCATAAGGCGCAGTTCGGCTTTGTCGATCGTAAAAAATCGCTGGTGGTGGAGGCCGTTTCGGTCGAAGCGGTCGGCGGCGGCGCGACGTTTAGGGAAAAAACGCGCAAGACCCGGCGCTCGAACCTTCCCGCCCCGGCGCGCCGGACGCGTTTTTTTTCCAACGGCAAATGGCACCGCGCAGGCGTCTACCTGCGCGACGCGCTGACGCCGGGCCACAAGATCAAAGGGCCGGCCATCATCATCGAGCCGCATCAGACCGTTGTCGTCGAACACGGCTGGCAAGCCGAACTGACGGCGAAGAACCATTTGGTGCTGCGGCGGGTGCAAAAGCTTACGCGCACGCGCGCCATCGGTACCCACGCCGATCCGGTGATGCTCGAAGTGTTCAATAATCTGTTTATGTCGATCGCCGAGCAGATGGGCGTCACGCTGCAAAACACCGCCTATTCGGTCAATATCAAAGAGCGCCTCGACTTTTCCTGCGCGGTATTCGACGGCGACGGCTCGCTGGTCGCCAATGCCCCGCACATGCCGGTACATCTCGGCTCGATGGATCGCGCCGTCGAGACTATTATTCGCGAGAATAAGGGCACAGTGCGACCCGGCAATGTCTATGCCATCAACGCGCCCTACAATGGCGGCACGCACCTGCCCGACATCACCGTCTGCACCCCGGTGTTCGACGGCAAAAAGATCTTGTTCTGGGTCGCGTCGCGCGGCCACCATGCCGATGTCGGCGGCATCTCGCCGGGCTCGATGTCGCCGAACGCCACCACGATCGAACAGGAAGGCATCTATATCGACAATTTCAAGCTGGTCGACCGCGGCCGCTTTCGCGAAAAGGAAATCTACGCGCTGCTGATCGGCGACCAATATCCGGCACGCAATCCACTGCAAAACGTCAATGACATCAAGGCGCAAATCGCCGCCAATGAGATGGGCGTGCACGAATTGCGCAAGATGGTGCGCTATTTCACACTGCCGGTGGCGCGCGCCTATATGCGTCACGTCCAGGACAACGCCGCCGAAAGCGTGCGCCGCGTCATCGACCGGCTCCACGACAGCGCGTTTGCCATCGAAACCGATCAGGGCAATCGGATCGCGGTCCGCATCACGGTGGACAAGAAGAAACGCGAGGCGACCGTCGACTTTACCGGCACGAGCCCGCAGCAGCCGTCGAACTTCAACGCGCCGGAGCCGGTGACGCGCGCGGCCGTGCTCTATGTGTTCCGCGTCATGGTCGACGACGATATCCCGATGAATGCCGGCTGCTTGCGCCCGATCCGCATCGTCATCCCGAAGCGATCGATGCTGACGCCGGAATTTCCCGCCGCCGTCGTTGCCGGCAATGTCGAGACCTCGCAGGAAGTGACCAACTGTCTGTTCGGCGCGCTCGGCGCCATGGCGGCGGCGCAGGGCACCATGAATAATCTCAATTTCGGCAATGCACGCTACCAATATTACGAAACGATCTGCTCCGGTTCGCCGGCTGGGCCCGGCTTTCCCGGCACCGACGCCGTGCACACCCATATGACCAATACGCGACTCACCGATCCGGAAATTTTGGAATTCCGCTATCCGGTGCTGCTGGAGGACTTTCATATCAGGAAAGATTCCGGCGGCCGCGGCGAGTGGAACGCCGGCAGCGGCATTCTCCGCACCATTCGCTTCTTGGAAAAAATGGAATGTACGATCCTATCGGGTCACCGCCGAGTGGCGCCGTTCGGGCTGGCCGGCGGCGGCGACGGCCAAGTCGGGGAGAACTGGGCGCGGCGGCTCGACGGCCGCATGGAAAATCTGCAAGGTTGCGATGCCACCGTCATCGACGCCGGCGAAGCCATCATCATCCAGACGCCGACCGCGGGAGGCTATGGCAAATCGCGCCGCTGAGACGGTCTAGGCCCTTGCGGCATGACGGCAGTGGCGCGACGCGCCGTTGCTTCGATGAGCTCAAAAAACCCGAAGGCCAGCAGACCGAGCGCGGCGATGCCAAGCAAGACGCCGCCATAGACCTGTTCCTGCATCGCGCGCAGCACGCCGGCCAAACCCAGCGCCTCGAACGAATTGCCGTCATAGGCGGCAAAGCCGAGAAAGCCGGCGAGCAAGAGGAACACCATGGCGCGCGTCAGAATGCCGAACGATCCGAGCACGACCGCCATATTGCGTTGCGCCTCGGTTGCATCGAGATGATCCCGATACGGCGCGCGGAACGCCTTCACTACGAGGCCGATCGCAACCAACGCAAATCCTAGTGCGACCATCGCAATTATGACGCGTCCCAGCGGCTCGGCCATGACCCATGCGGTCCACTCGCGCGCCGACTGATCTTCGCTCACGCGGCGGTGCTCAAGCGTGATGCGGCCGGTGGCCGCGGCGAGCACCAAATAGAACAGGCCGCTGCCGCCCAGCATGGCGCGGCGCATTAGGCCGTATAGGCTGCTGCCGTGCCGGTCGGCATCAAAAATGGATTGCAGAAGACGCCAGCCGGCAAAGCAAGCCAAACCCACGGCGAGCGTCCAGAGAAAATAGGCGCCGAGCGGCCGTTCAGACACAAGTTCGAGAGCGTCACGCGGACCTTGCGGGTGCGGGCCGAGACCACCCGCCGCAAGCAGCGCAAATCCGCCGACGATAAGGAAAACAATCCCGCGGGCGGTGTAGCCAATCCGTATCATCCAGACCAAGGGCCAGCGCGCCAGATGCTTCGGCCTGATCCCCAGTGTGCCTTGCGCCATGGACAGACAAGGGCCAAAACACAGGTAAGTTCCATGGCAGCGAAAGTTCTGTGCGTAGAGGATCTTACGCCGAGTTTTCAAGACGATTTTCGTGAAATCGAATACTTCATGTTCGCCTTGTTGCCCTGCCAATAGAAACTGTATTCGACCGTGACGATGGCGCCGTCGGACAGCGGCAGAACCGCGCGGCAGGCGACCAGATTCTGGCTGCTCGATACAGTCGTGATCGGCTCGAAGCGCAGCGGCTTAACGTCCAGTTCGGTAAGCACTTCGGACAATGTTTTCTTGGCGCGTCCAGAGTCGCATTCCGGAAGCACAAAATGATCGCGCAGGCCGCTGTAAATCAAAACCCCGGCGACAGCCACCGCCGGTATGCCGATCAATCGTAGAGCGAAACGGTAAGGCCGCGGCCGGCCGGTCGATGCCGGCGGCCGGGACCAGCGCCGCGCCCGGATCGGAACAGGTGGTTTCGGTGGACCGTCTGACATCGCCGCGCGATACTACAGGACGATTTCAAGACGCGCGCGGCGCTCTTCGGGCCGGGTCGCGCGCCCTCAAATCGCCTTGACGATCTCTTCCGTCATCTTTTTGGCGTCGCCGAGCAGCATCATGGTGTTGTCGCGGTAGAACAGCGGATTGTCGATGCCGGCATAACCCGAGGCGAGCGAGCGCTTGTTGAACATCACGGTGCCCGCCTTCCATACCTGTAGCACCGGCATACCGTAGATCGGCGACTTCGGATCGTCTTCGGCGGCCGGATTGGTGACGTCGTTGGCGCCGATGACATAAGCGACGTCGGCTTGGGCGAATTCCGAATTGATATTTTCCAGTTCGAAAACTTCGTCATACGGCACATTGGCCTCGGCCAACAGCACGTTCATATGTCCCGGCATGCGGCCGGCCACCGGATGAATGGCGTATTTGATCTCGACGCCCGCCGCTTTGAGCTTTTCCCCCATCTCGCGCAACGCGTGCTGCGCCTGCGCCACCGCCATCCCGTAGCCGGGCACAATGATGACTTTGCCTGCGTTTTTCAGGATATAGGCGGCATCCTCCGCCGATCCGATCTTGACCGGGCGGTCGCCGGCCGCCGCCGCCGGCCCCGCCACTTCGCCGCCGAAGCCGCCGAGGATCACCGAGATGAACGAGCGGTTCATGCCCTTGCACATGATGTAGGACAAGATCGCGCCCGAGGAACCGACCAGCGCGCCGGTGATGATCAGCGCCGAATTTCCGAGCGTAAAGCCGATACCCGCCGCAGCCCAGCCGGAATAGGAATTGAGCATCGAGATCACGACCGGCATGTCGGCGCCGCCGATCGGCACGATGATCA
>Ga0181525_10001880_pt1 | contig 17666 bp, 15 predicted proteins | sample PEATcosm2014_Bin_48_FD_121100 | JGI IMG/M metagenome (GOLD analysis project Ga0181525, IMG submission 121100) | Peatland microbial communities from MTU Mesocosm Facility, Houghton, MI, USA - PEATcosm2014_Bin06_10_metaG | ecosystem: Environmental > Terrestrial > Soil > Wetlands > Peat | place...
AGGACGACGCGGTGGCCTTCTTCGTGCAGCGCGCGACACGCCTGGACGCCCGCGTAGTCGAATTCAGCTGCCTGACCGATGATGATTGGGCCGGAGCCGATGACGAGGACGTTCCGCCGGGGCATTCGCTGGGTGGTTTCGCGCAAGGCCGAGCCTTCCTCGGAGGAGTCCCGTGCTGCGGCGAAAGGGCACTCGTGAATGCCGTGATAACCGCCGGCGGCCTCGTCGACGGCGACTTTGCTCGCACGATCGGAACGAGCGTGAAGGCGCTCGCGCCCATCGGTGGCTCGACGATGCTGGATCGCGCGATCGACGCGGCGCGCGGTGCCGGCGCGGTGAAACTCGCCGTTATCGGAGGTGGCGCGGTACGCGAACACTGCGCGGCGCGTGTCGAGCGCGTCATCGACGCATCGGAAGACGGCGGCGAAAACGTCCTGCGCGCACTCGGCGCATGGAGCGGCGCACCTCTCCTGTACCTGACCAGCGACATTCCATTCGTCACCGCACAGGCCGTAGGTGAATTCGTGCAGCGGAGCGCGTCGTATTCCGTTACGATGCCGCTGGCCAAACATGAGGTCTACGTACACCGATTCCCGAGCGCACCTGAGCACGTCGTAGAGTTGGGCGGCGAACGCGTTGCAAACGGCAACGTGTTCTTCGTCGCACCCGAGGCAATCGAACCGCTGCAATCCTGGGCGACGCGCTTCTTCGCAGCCCGCAAGAGCAAACTCGGCATGGCAAAACTCTTAGGACCCGGCTTGTTGCTTCGTTTCGTCTTTGGGAAGCTGACGATCGGAGCGATCGAGCGCAAGGCAGTTCGAACGCTCGGGATGCAAGTTGCCGCCATCCGCGACGCCGCGCCGGAGCTGTGTTACGACGTCGATACGCTCGATGAGTATCTCTACGCGCGCGAACAGCTTCGGGCGCACGTATGAACGGGAAGCCCGCGGCGATCGGGGCGCTGTGGCTTGGGATTCAAGTCGTTTGGGGAGCAATATTGGGAATCTCGCTGCAAGCGCGAACGCTTGAGCTTGGTCTCCCGAGTCCGATTACGGCGTATGCCGTCGTCGCCGCGTGCGGCGCAACGCTTGCGGCAATCACGCAGGTCATCGTCGGATTTCTCTCCGACAGACGGCGCGCCGACGTCGGGCATCGCCGCGAATTCTATATTGCCGGAATGCTGATCGCTCTGCCGGCGCTCGTCGCGTTCTATCTCGCTCCGGCATACGGCGGGTTTCTGATCGCGTTCGTTGCGCTCCAGATCGGCATGAACGTCTTCGGCGGACCGTATCAGGCCGCCGTTCCCGATCACGTTCCATCCGCACGCAGCGGCGCGGCCTCGGCCTGGATGAGCGGCTATCAGTTCATCGGCCAATGCATCGGTCTCGCAATCGCGAGCTTCGCGAACGATCTCCTCGCGGGCTTCGCAATTGCCGGCGTCCTTGCGGTAACCTTTGCGGTGACGTTCGCGCATCTGCGTGGCTTGCGTCCCGAGCACGTGGAGCGCGCACCGGTCCGTATCGACGCAGATTTTCGTACGCTGCTGGCTTCGCGCGCGCTGATCAATCTCGGCTTCTACACGTTTGTCGGCTTCTTGTTCTTCTTCGTGCGCGAAGTCTTCGGCCCGGCCGGTGCGCGCCAGACGACCGGTATCTTATTTCTGTGCTTCACGTTGGCGGGGATCGCGGGCGCTTTTCTCGCCGGACGCGCCTCCGACCGGACCGACAAACGCATTATCGTCAGTATTGCGGGCGGCGCCGTTGCCGTGACGCTGATCGCACTCGCGCTCTCGCATTCACTCATCATGGTGCTTATTAGCGGCACGCTGGCGGGCATCGCTTGGGGCGCGTTCTTCACGGCAGATTGGGCGATCGCGTACGTCGTGTTGCCGGCGGACGCGATGGCGACGGCGATGGGCGTGTGGAACCTCGCGGCGGCTTTACCCCAAATCATCGCACCGGTCATCGGCGCAGCAATCGTTGCGTCGGCCGGTAGCCGCTTCGTGCACGTCGCGATCGTAATCGAATTTGTTCTTGGCACGCTTTGGCTCTGGCGTCTGCCGCCGTTACGGAGCCAACCGTTCCAGCACCCAGAGCTCACCGTCGCGACGGTACGCGAACCGGTCGTGTAACCGGTTGGGTCTCCCTTCCCAAAATTCAAAACGATCCGGGCGAACACGATATCCGCCCCAATGCGGCGGACGCGGCACCTCATCCGGAAAACGCGCTTCCATCTCGCGCATGCGTGCCTCCAACTCTTCCCGGCCGGAAATCACGCGACTCTGCTCGGAGATCCACGCGCTGAGGCGATGGCCGCGTGGGCGCGTCTCGAAATACTCGTCGGATTCGGTGGGCTTTAGCTTTTCGATCGGGCCTTCGATCCTAATCTGGCGCGAAAGCTTATCCCAAAAAAAGAGTAACGCGGCATGCGGGTTCGATGCGATCTCGTTGCCTTTGCGGCTTTCGTAGTTCGTGTAGAAGTTGAAGCCGCTGCCATCCCATTTGCGCATTAAAACCGTGCGCACGGACGGATGTCCTCGCGCGTCGGCAGTCGCGAGCGCCATCGCATTCGGCTCGAGGAAATCGGCGTTGCTCGCGTCTTGGAGCCAGATGCCGAACTGCTCGAATGGATCGGCCTTCAAGGAAATCTCCCCGCCGCAAGTGCGCCGACGCATCCGAGCACGAGGGCGCCGGCACCGGCGACGGCGAGTCCGAACGAGACGTCGACTCGGCGACGCTCCCACACCGTTGTGCGGGCCAGATCGCGGAACGTTGCGGCTATCGCTGCCGCGTCGACGGTGCGGGTGTACGTTCCGTGGCCGGCCGTCGCGATCTCACGCAAGGCGTCTTCGTCGATCGATGCTTCTTCCGTCGTCCCCGGAATGGCAAGACCGCTTCCGTTGGTGCCGACCCCGACGGTGTAGATGGTGATGCCGCGACCGCCCAGCTGCTGTGCCGTTTGGAGCGGGTCAACGCCGTTGTTGTTGACGCCATCCGTTACAAGCACGATCGCACGGTGACCACGAGCGGGGAGCATTTGTCCCGCAAGCGCTAACGCATCGCCGATGGCAGTCGCACCATTTGCCGGTGGAACGGTATCGAGTGCAGCCAGAACGGCGTCCTTATCGTCGTTGAGATCCGCGACGCGCTGCGCAGACGTCGAGAACGAAACGATCCCGATGCGAGTTCCCGCAGGCGTGTCTTGCACGAACGCTCGCGCGGCTGCGCGCACGGCGGCTTCGCGCGACGGCTCGACGTCCGTCGCACGCATGGATCCGGACGTGTCGAGACACACGACAATGCTGCCGTCGCGGGCGGGCACGGGCAACACGAGACCGATGCCTGCAAACGCGATGCCACCCAACAGGACTCCGAAAGCGATGACCGCAGCCAGCACGCGCATCGGCCAAACCGAGATGCGTGCAGCGTCGAGCAAGAACGCGAGATTCGAGTACGTGAACGCATCGCGCCGCCGGCGCCGCCCAAGCTGCACGATGATCCACGCCACCGCGCACGCGACGAGGACGCCGATGACGAGCGCCGGCGGTCGCTCGACGCTCATATGCCGAAGGCTGCATGGAGCGAGCCGGAGCCGCTCCGTTCGTCGAGCAACCCGGCGCGCCAGCCAAACGCGGTAAACCGCTGCATCAGCTCGGCTTCGCGACGCAGGGTCGCGCTACGCAACCGGCGGCCTGCGCCGCCACCCAGAAAGATCGAACGCGTGTTACCGTTCTCCGCGTCGCGCAACGTGACGAATCCGCGCAGCGGCATTCCCTCTGCCCATGGATCGTGCGCGACGAGCGCCGTAGCATCGACGTGCACGGCAATCTCCCGCAGCAGCTCTTCATCCATCGGCGCAAAGAAATCGCTGATCACGAGCAGCGCGGCGTCGCGCGGGAGCGCAGCCTGTGCAAGGCGCAGCGCCGACTCGAGGTCGAACGCCGCAAGGTCGCGCCGTTCGCGCAAATGGCCGGCGGCACGAATTCCAAAAAGACGCGGTGCATCGACGGAATCCGGAAAAATTCGCGCGGCGCGGTCTTCACGCGAGAGCGCATCTGCCCACGCGTCCAGGGCGTCGTAAGCCGCCGTGCGCAAGGTCTGATTTCGTCCAACGTTCAGCGACGCCGAATCGTCGACGATTGCCCCAAAGCACATCGCGTGTTCTTCCAGCAAAACGCGAACTTGTAAGCCCCCGGCGCGGGCCGTCGCGGCCCAGTCGATGCGCCGGGGATCGTCACCTTCGACGTAACCACGTAGCTCGGAGATCTCGAAACCGTCGCCGCGGCGCGGATACGGCCGTGAACCCCCGCGCACAACCGGCCGGCGGCGACCCGCCAGTAGCGCATTACGAATCGCTCGGCTCACGGCGCAGGAACCTGCGTGATGAACGACTCGAGCAGCTCCTCGACGTTGACGCGTTCGCTTGTGACGCGATACGTGAAACCGACGCGATGCCGCAGCGCCGGGACCGCAAGCGAACGGATATCGTCCGGGACGACGTAACTGCGCCCGTCGAAGACGGCGCGCGCCTTCGCAAGCTGCGCCAGAATCAAGGCCGCACGCGGACTCGCTCCGCGCTCGACGTAGCGTCCGCGCGTTCCGTCGGAATCGCGCGTTGCGCGGATCATGTCGACGATGTAGGCGCGCAGGCGTGGCTCGAGATGCACGCGGTCGGCTTCATGTTTCCACTCTCGGATGTCGTCGAGCGTCACCGCATCACGTACGGGGTGGACATCGCCTGCGCCGAACCGCTCGAGGATCGCGATCTCCTCGTCACGCGAGGGATAATCGACGTATAAGTTGATCGCGAACCGATCGCGCTGCGCCAGCGGAAGCGCATACGTCCCATCGTCGTCGAGCGGATTCATGGTGGCAAGGACGATGAACGGTTCGGGAAACGGCAGCGTATCCGGCCCGATCGTGGCTTGCCGCTCTTGCATCCCTTCGAGTAAGGCCGACTGTACTTTGGCCGGCGAACGATTGATCTCGTCGGCCAGAACGATGTTGGCGAAAATGGGTCCGGTAACGGTTGAAAAGCCACCGGTGCGTTGGTCAAAGATGCGAGTCCCGACGATATCGCTCGGAAGCAGGTCGGGCGTAAATTGAATGCGCTTGAACGTACCGCCGATGGCTTGTGCGAGGCTGCGCGCCGCCAGCGTCTTCGCGACGCCGGGTGGCCCTTCGAGCAGGACGTGGCCGTTCGCAATCAAGGCGACCAACATCCCTTCCACAACGGTACGTTGACCGACGATTGTCTGCTCGACGGCGGCGCGCAAGGCGCTCGGACGCGCGGTCATGTGAAAACCATGGCGCGAACCGCATCCAACAGGTCGTCGATCGCTCCCTGCAGCTGCGACTCGTCGACGAATGCGGCCCGCTCGGCTGCGCGCAGGGCTGCACGCAAGGCTCGCTGTTCGTTCGGTATGCGTTTGAGCAGTGACGCGAGGGTTTCGTTGTGACGCGCGCCGGCGAGCGCGAAGAGCGCTGCGCGCACCTGCGTTGCCGCAGGACGCGTTCGCGTGCTCGCGAGCACCAGCGTCGCATCGCGCACTTCGGGGCGATGATCGACCGGCTTTGCAACGGGCCGCGCTTGCGGAAGTGTGACGTATGTTTTGCGTTTGCCGGCTAGCGAACGCGCGCGAACGATGAGAAACCCGAGCGTCACCAGCGCGATGACCGCGATGAGAACCCCAAGCGCGATCCGGACCGCATGCATCGCTGCATCCGCTATCGACTGAGTTCCGGAAGCGGTCGCGGCCGTGATACGAAAACGAAGACGATTCGATGAAAACCGGAATGGCTTGTCGCTGCGTGACGGATCGCGCGCGTCGATGTATGCCGGCGAAACGGTCGCTTCTCCCGGACTCACGCCCGCGACCGTCAATGTCTCGACGTAGTCCGTACCGTCGCCCGCGGGCGCCGTCCGTTTCTCATCGCCGAGGATCGTAAGGTTGACGACATCCGGAAGCACCAGGGACGACAGCTGTGCTCCACGTTGTTTGGTGTGTACGTGAATGCGCAGGTGAAAGGCTTCACCCTCCGGCGCTGCTGTCCGGTCGCTCGTGATCGAGAGCGCCGTTATCGTAAGATCGGGTAAGCTTTGCGCCGACGCGCGCCCGACCGCGAGAACGATTACGCTCGCGAGGAGCGCGATTCGGAGCACGCCAGCGACCCGTACCAATCGGCGAACAGATGCCGCGCGTCGAGTGGACCCGGCGCAGCTTCAGGATGGAATTGCACGCCGACGACGGGCAAGGTGCGATGCCGGAAGCCTTCGTTCGTTCCGTCGTTCAGGTTGATCATCGTGGATTCGAGCTCGTCCGGTAAGGAACCACCGTCGACCGCGTATCCGTGGTTGTGCGCGGTGATAAGAACGCCGCCACTGCGCAGATCCTTAACCGGTTGATTGCCGCCGCGATGCCCGTATGGAAGCTTGAACGTCTTTGCCCCGCATGCGAGCGCAAGCAGCTGATGCCCGAGGCACACACCGAACATCGGGATTTTGCCGATCAACGCGCGCAGCGTATCGATCGTGGCGTTCAAATCCGTCGGATCTCCTGGTCCCGGTGAGATGACGATTGCCTCGGGATTGCTTTCTTCGATTTGCGCGAGGGATGCGGAATACGGCAACACCTCGACATGTGCACCCAAGCCTGCCAGCTGTTGGAGAATTGCGCGTTTGACGCCGCAATCGAGGACGATGATCCGCGGACCGTTGCCGTTTTGCGGAGCATAGTCGTCTTCGGCAGCGACCGACGCGACGAGACCAACGGTGGAATGCCGTCGCGCATATTCGGTCAAGAGTTTTTCGGCGTGCGAAAGCGCAGTGTCGCCGACGGCGAGCGCGGCCGCGATCGTGCCGTGTTCGCGCAATGCGATCACGAGCGAGCGCGTGTCGATGCCGAGCAACGTCGGGATCCGCTGTGACTCCAGCCAACTTCCTAAGTCGATGCGGCTGGTATAGTGTGAGGGCTTGCGCGCGATGCGTTTGATGACCGCGCCGGCGACGCACACGCGATTGTGCTGCATCGACTCGCCGCAGACGCCGTAGTTTCCGATCATCGGATACGTGAACGTGAGAATCTGTCCCGCGTAGGACGGATCGGTCAACGCCTCTTCGTAGCCGGTCATCCCGGTGTAGAACACCGCTTCGCCGAGCGCGACGCCTTCAACGTTCAGTCCCTCGCCGTCATAGCGGGAACCATCCGCGAGCAATAACGCCGCCTTCATGCGTAGGCCAGCGGCTCGATGATGCCGCGATCGACGTGATAGGCGAGGCGGCCGCCCACGACCGTCGCGATGACGCGGCGCCCGAATTTCGAACCGTCAAAGGGCGTGTTTTTGCCCTTCGAATAGAACGCGCGCGCATCGACCGTCCAAGGCCGTTCGCCGAAGATCGTGACGTCGGCACGCGCTCCGACGGCGAGCGTCCCGCCTTCGACGCCGAGAATTTGTGCGGGGCGCGTCGAGATCAGCGTGATGAACCGAGTCAACGGAAGATCGGGAAGCGCGTGCGCGTACGCGCCGACGGCAATCTCCAGTCCCGAGAATCCGACCGGCGCAATCGAAAGCAACTGCGCCTTCTCTTCCAGCGTGTGCGGGGCGTGATCGGTTGCGAATACATCGATCGTTCCGTCGCGGACGCCGGCGCGCAAGGCAGCCGAGTCGTTCTCGCCGCGCAGCGGCGGCGCGACTTTGGCACGTGCGTGATAGTCAATGAACAGATCGTCGTGCAACAAGAGATGGTGCGGCGTCACTTCGCAAGTTAGGGTCGTCGAGCGCGAGCGAGCCCAGCGAATGATGTCGAGCGACGTCGCGGTCGAGACGTGCGCGATGTGCCACGCTTTACGCGTGTCGGCGGCCACGAGAACGTCGCGAGCCACGATCACGTCTTCTGCAAGCCGCGGACTCGCGGGCAATCCGAGGATCGCTGACTGCATTCCCTCGTTCATAACCGCGTCGCCGTGCAGCTCATCATCGAGACAGTGGGAGATGAATGGTCCGCGTACGTCGCGTGAATACAGCGCGGCGTTGCGCAGCACGCGAACGTTCTCGACCGTGTTGCCGTCGTCGCTGAACGCCACCGCGCCGGCAGCCGCCAGCTCGTGATAGGGTGCGAGCTGCTTGCCTTCGCGACCGCGCGTAATCGCGCCGATCGGATACACGCGCGCCATGCCCGCTTGCGCGACGCGTTGCGCGATCTCTGCGATGACTGCCGGCGTGTCGATTGCCGGCGTGGTGTTCGGCATGCATGCGACGGCCGTGAAACCTCCGGCGACGGCTGCAGCCGTTCCGGTGGCAATCGTCTCTTTATGCGTTTGTCCCGGCTCGCGCAAGTGGACGTGCATATCGATGAAGCCGGGTGCGACGACGCAATTGCTCGCGTCGATGATCTCATGACCGCGCTCTTCGATATGCTCGGAGATCGCGCGGATGATCCCACCGTCGATGGCGACGTCGCGGACTGCGTCGAGCCCACGCGACGGATCGATAACCCGCCCACCGCGAATCAAAACTCTCAAGCGCCCACCGCTAAACCGTTCACGAGCAGGTCGAGCGCCGCCATTCGGATGTAGACGCCGTTTGTCACCTGTGCTTCGTATCGCGAGCGCGGATCAGCGAGTGCCTCGTCAGTCAGCTCGACTCCGCGATTATACGGACCCGGATGCAAGATGACGGCGCCCTTCGGGAGCAGCCGTAGGCGCTGAGTGCCGAGCTGGTAGCCGATCGTGTAGTCGGCCAGCGCCGGCAGCAGGGACGCCGCGATTCGCTCGCGTTGGACGCGCAACATCATGACTGCGTCGACGCGCGGGAGCACGGCGTCGAAATCGCGCTCGATGCGTACGCCGTCCTGCGCGAAATCATCGGGGAGCAGCGTCGGCGGCCCGACGAGCGTGACGTCGATGCCGAGCATCTTCATGCCGACGATGTTCGAGCGCGCAACGCGCGAGTGGAGAATGTCACCGACGATTGCGACACGCAGCCCTTCGAACCGGCCGAATTCGGCGTGCAGCGTCGCAAGATCGAGCAGCGCTTGCGTCGGGTGTGCGCGAGTCCCGTCGCCCGCGTTGACGACGTGACCGTCGAACGATTCCGCGAGCCTGCGCGGAAAGCCCGATTCGTTGTGACGCACGACGATGACGCGAACGCCGATCGCGCGCAGGGTAATCGCCGTATCCGCGATCGTTTCACCCTTGCCTAAGCTCGACGTGCCGGGTGCAAACGAGATCACGTCGGCGCCGACGCGCTGCTCGGCGAGCGTGAACGACGTCGCGGTGCGCGTGCTGGCTTCGAAAAAGAGATTGAGAACCGGAACGCCCGCGAGGAGCGATCGATCGGGCAGCTTGGTCCGGAATTCGCCGGAACGGCGGATGACCGACGCGATTTCGTCACGCGAAAGGTCGTCGATATCGAGTAGGCTACGCGTCGAAGAAGGCCTAGTTTGCATGCTCCCAGTCGGCGACTGACACATCATCGCTCGGTGAAGGTTGCGCGGCGAGGGTTACGTCGATGCGCTCGCGGCGGCTGGTTGGGATGACGCGACCGGCATAATCCGGCTGAATCGGCAGCTCGCGCTGACCCCGATCGACCAGCACGGCCAGACGAATCGCTTTCGGACGGCCAAGATCGGTCACCGCGTCGAGCGCGGACCGGACGGTCCGGCCGGTGTACAGGACGTCGTCGACGATCACGACGGTGCGCCCGCGCACGTCTTGCCGGATGTCCGACTCGGGAAGCTCGTGGGTGACGTCGTCGTCGCGATACAGGTTGATATTGAGGAAACCGAGCCCCGGTTCGGTTCCGGAGATCTCGCCGATCTTCGCGGCGAGACGCCGGGCTAGGCTTTCGCCGCCACGGCGAATGCCGATCAGCATCAGGCCGCCCTGGGCTTCTTCGGGCTCGACCATTTGATGGGCCATGCGGGCGATCGCGCGCTCGATCTCCTCCGCATTCATCAGCGTCCTGCGCCTCGCGGCGGGGGCCCGTACCGACATTACCGGCTCACTTCGACCAAGAGGCGCTCGGTCCGCTCCAGGTCGCGACGATATCCCTCGAGCTTCTCGCGCTCTTTCGCGACGACGTCAGCCGGTGCGCGCGCTACGAAGTTCTCGGAAGCGAGCTTCTTCTCGCCGCGATCGACCTCGGCGCGTAGGCGCGTGACCTCTTTCGTGTAGCGCTCGCGCAGCTGCGCGGTCGGCGCCTCCACGCGAATCGCGCTCATCATCTCATCGAAGCTTAGGCCTTCGGGCGCACCGTCCGCGATAATTTCTGCACCGGCATGCAATGCCACGAGATCGAGGACCTCGGGCTGATGACTTAGAGGAGCCGGAACGAAAATGCTCAGCTTCTGCCGATCCGCGAGTCCGAAATCGTGACGCGCGTTCCGCAAGCGGTCTACGGTTGCGCGGACGACTTCATAGCGTGCCGCCGCTTCTTCATCTGCGGGGATCTCAGCCGGGTCGGGCCAGGATGCGGTGACGATGGTGTCGCCGTCATGCGGCAGCGACAGCCAGATTTCTTCGGTGACGAACGGCGCGATCGGGTGCATGATGCGCGCAAGCGTGTTAAGCGTGAACGAGAGAACGCTTGCGCGTGTCGTGCCGCCGAGCTTCGTCGACTCCAGGTACCAATCGCAAAACTCATACCAGCCGAACTGAATTATGCGATCGGCGGCAACACCGAAGTGGAAGCTGTCCAGAGCATCTTGTACGCCGGCGACGGCTTGGTGCAATCGGGTGAGAATCCAGCGATCGGCGAGCGTGAGCTCGCTGTGCGGCGGGAGCATTCCGGATTTCGGCAATCCCTCCGGAAGCGAATGAATGTAACGGAGCGCGTTCCAGAGCTTGTTCGCGAAGCGCCGCGCTTCATCGCAATAGCGTTCGTCAAGGCGCAGCTCTTGCGATTCGAGCCGCATCTGACGCAGAATTCCGAAGCGAGTGCCGTCTGCGCCGTAGTTCGCGATCATATCGATCGGATCGATCACGTTTCCAAGACTCTTGCTCATCTTTCGTCCGTGAATGTCGAAGACGAGCGGCGTCACAAACACGGTGTGGAACGGAATGTTTTCGGTGAAGTGCATGCCGAGCATAACCATGCGCGCGACCCACAAGAAAATGATGTCGCGACTCGTGATCATAACCTGATTGGGATACCAGTTCTTCATCTCCGGCGTCGATTCGGGCCAGCCGAGGATCGAGAAGGGCCACAAACCGCTCGAGAACCACGTGTCGAGCGTATCCGGATCGCGCCGCAGCTCATCCGTTCCGTACGTCTCCCGCGCGATGCGTTTGGCTTCTTCTTCGGATTCCGCGACGACGACGCTTTCGTCGGGCATGTACCAAACCGGCAGCTGGTGCCCCCACCAAATCTGGCGCGAGACGTTCCAATCCCGTATGTTTTCGAGCCATTGCTCGTAGGTGCGTCCGAAACGCTCGGGGACGAAACGAATCCGTCCGTCGCGATAGGCTTCCAGTGCCGGCTTAGCGAGCGATTTCATCTTGCAAAACCACTGCAGCGACAACAAGGGCTCGACGACTTCGCCGGAGCGTGAGCTGATCGGGACCTTGTGAACGTAATCCTCGATACGCACGAGCGCGCCATCGGCCTCGAGTCGCTTGACGACGGCGTCGCGCGCTGCGATGCGGTCCATGCCCACGAACGGCCCGGCTTCTTCCGTCATCTTCCCGTCGAAGCCGATCACCGTCGGCATGTCGAGCTTGTGGCGCACGCCAATCTCGTTGTCGAGTTGATCGTGCGCCGGCGTCACCTTGACCGCGCCGGTTCCGAACTCGCGCTCGACCGCCGCATCCGCGACGATCGGAATCTTGCGCCCGAGGATCGGCAGGACCACCGTCTTTCCGACGAGCCCGGTGTAGCGCTCGTCTTCGGGGTGAACGGCAACGGCGGTGTCGCCCAACATCGTTTCAGGACGCGTCGTCGCAATGACGAGTTCGTATGAACCGTCTTCACTGCGATAGCGCACGTGATACAGCTTACCGGAGCGCTCTTCGTTTTCGACTTCGGCGTCTGAGAGCGTCGACTTCGAACCGATGTCCCAGTTAACCAGGCGAACGCCGCGATAGATCAGACCTTCGCGATATAGCTGAACGAATACACGATTGACCGCAGCCGACAGACCGATATCCATCGTGAAGCGATCGCGTTGCCAATCCGGACCGAATCCAAGCCTACGAAACGCGTCGTAGATCTCGCCGCCGTACTTTTCGCGCCACTGCCAGGCACGTTCGAGATATTTTTCGCGTCCGAGTCCGTCGCGTGTGAGGCCTTCTTTTGCGAGTTCGCGTACGAGAACGGTTTCGGTTGCGATCGCAGCGTGATCTTGTCCGGGGATCCAATCCGCGTTTTCGCCGAGCATCCGGTGATAGCGCGTGAGCACGTCCATCGATGTGTACGTCGATGCGTGGCCTAAATGGGCGCGTCCCGTAACGTTGGGTGGCGGCATCGAGATGATGAACGGCGGCCGCGCGGGATCGGGCTCCTCGTGAAAGACGCCGCTTTTTTCCCACTCTGCATATAGTCGAGGCTCGACCCGCGCCGGATCGTACGATTTAGCAAGTTCCGGCATTACAGTAGTTCCAGCGCGTCTATTTCCGGCATATAGCCTTGCTGCGCGAGCCATGCGCCGTCGTAGAGCCTCGAACGGTAGCGCTCGCCGCCGTCGCAGAGAATCGTGCAGACAACGCTATCTTTTGGAAGCGTCTTTGCATAGCGTGCGGCTGCAACGACGTTCAACGCAGCCGAACCGCCGAGGTATAACCCCTCGTTGTGCAGCAGCCATTGCGACATCGCGATCCAGGCGCGGTCTTCGACACGGACGGCGTCGTCCAGCGGCGTATCTTTGAAATTGTCGGTGATGCGTTTGATGCCGATGCCTTCGACTTCGGAATCACCCTCGGCCGCGAGCTCACCGGTCTTGACATACGAATAAATCGACGATCCCATCGGATCGGCCGCGACCGTTTTCACGTTTGGATTGCGAGCCTTGAGTGCGCGGGCGACGCCGCCCAGCGTTCCGCCGGTCCCCGACGCCGTTACGAACGCGCTGAGCGAGCTCCCGAGCGCATCCCAAATTTCGACGCCGGTCGTCGCCTCGTGTATCTTGCGGTTGGCCGTGTTGTTGAATTGGTCGGCCCAAATCGAATTAGGCGTCTGCTCAGCAATACGACGCGCGACGTGATAATAGTTTTGCTCGTTCGTAAACGGTGCGCTCTTTACGACGCGCACGTCCGCGCCGAAGATACGGAGCAGAGCGATCTTTTCCGGCGACTGATCGTCGGGAATCACGATGATCGCGCGATAACCCCGCGCGGCGGCAAGCAAAGCAATTGCGATACCGGTGTTCCCGGCCGTCCCTTCGACGATCGTTCCGCCGGGCGGAAGACGTCCCGACTGCTCGGCATTATCAATGATGCCGAGCGCTGCGCGGTCTTTGACCGAGCCTCCAGGATTGAGAAACTCCGCTTTGCCGATGATCGTCCGGCCGACTTTGGCCGACAGCTTCTCGAGGACGATGTGCGGCGTGTTGCCGATGGTCCCCGAAAAGCCGCGACGGGCATCGAATTGGGCGTGCATATTATTCTTGCTCCACTACAGTCAGCGCTGATTCGAGCACAGATGCGTATCTGGCCTTTTGCGACGCCGAAAGGAACGCGGCTTCGAAGCTATTGCGTGCGAGCGTCACCGCCGCTTGCTCCGGCAGATGGAGCGCTCCGCACACGCCGCGTAAATTATCGGCGACATAGCCTCCGAAATACGCGGGATCGTCGGAGTTGCACGTCACGACCAGTCCTTCGGCGAGCATCTTCGCCATCGGGTGCGCGCGCAGATCCGGAACGACGCGCAGTTTGACGTTCGAAAACGGGCAGACGGTCAGCGGAATGCGCTCCGTGCGCAATCGCGCGACCACGGCTGCATCCTCGAGACAACGTACGCCGTGATCGATCCGCTCGACTTGCAGTAGATCGAGCGCCTCCGTGATATAGGACGGTGGCCCTTCTTCACCCGCGTGCGCTACACAGCGCCATCCCGCGATACGCGCGCGCTCGAAAACCTCAGTGTAAAGCGAGGGCGGATATCCGACTTCAGTCGAGTCGAGGCCGACGGCGATGATCTTCTCGGAATGCGGCAACGCGGCCGTTAGTGCGTGATGCGCCGACTCGGCGCCGAGGTCGCGCAGAAAACACATGATCAGCGCACTCGAAATGCCGTATCGCTCTTCGCTGCGCGACACGATAGACCACAGTCCGTCAAAAAACGTTTCGAAGGTGAGTCCACGGCCGAGGTGCGCTTGCGGATCAAAAAAGATTTCGGCGTGTACGACGCCTTGCGCTTTCGCCTTTTGAAAATACGCGTCGGCGAGGTCGGCAAAATCGGCCTCGGTCCGCAGCACGTTCATCCCTTTGTAGTAGAGATCGAGAAACGACTGCAGATCGCTGAACTGGTAGGCTGCGTGCGCAGCCTCGACGGTTGGGTACGGTGGTTCTAGTCCGTTGCGCTCGGCGAAGAAAAACATCTGCTCCGGTTCGAGCGTCCCCTCGATGTGCAGATGGAGCTCGGCCTTGGGTAGCCGGGCAAAAAAATCCGCCAGTGCTACGCGGTTTGGTCTTTGGGCCGTTCGGCGTACACGAGCGTGGGCTGCTCGCGTTTCTCGATCGTGTCTTTGGTGATCACGCACTTTTTGACGTTTTGCAGCGACGGCAAATCGTACATGACGTCGAGCATCACTTCTTCGAGAATCGAACGGAGACCGCGCGCGCCCGTCTTACGGCCTTGCGCTTTGATGGCGATCGCAACGAGCGCGTCTTTGGTGAACGTGAGCTCAACGCCGTCCATGCCCAGGATCTTCTGGAACTGGCGGACGAGCGCGTTGCGCGGCTCGACCAGGATTCGCCGCAACGCGAGCTCGTCCAGCGCATCGAGGGTCACGACGATCGGCAGACGGCCGATGAACTCGGGGATCAAGCCGAATTTCAGGAGATCTTCCGGCATGAGCTGCTGCAGCAGACGGCCCGTACGTAAATCGTTGCGCTTCGATTCGGGATTCGACCGGAACCCCAGCGCGTTGCTCGAGACGCGTGACTCGATGATCTTCTCGAGCCCGTCAAACGCTCCGCCGCAGATGAACAACACGTTGGTCGTATCGATCTGGATGAACTCTTGATGCGGATGTTTACGTCCGCCTTGGGGCGGGACGTTCGCCGTCGTTCCCTCGAGAATCTTGAGGAGCGCCTGCTGCACGCCTTCGCCGGAGACGTCGCGCGTGATCGACGGGTTCTCGCTCTTGCGCGCGATCTTGTCGATCTCGTCGATGTAGACGATGCCTTTTTCCGCGCGCTTGACGTCGTAGTCCGCGGCTTGGATGAGCTTCAGCAGAATGTTCTCGACGTCTTCGCCGACATAGCCCGCCTCGGTCAGCGAGGTCGCATCGGCCATCGCCAGCGGAACGTCGAGAATCTTTGCAAGCGTCTGGGCGAGATACGTCTTTCCCGAGCCGGTTGGACCGACGAGCAAGATGTTCGATTTTTGCAGCTCGACGTCGTCGCTCGAACCGCCCGCATTCACGCGCTTATAGTGGTTGTAGACGGCGACCGCAAGCGACTTCTTCGCGCGCTCTTGACCAATCACGTACTGGTTGAGTATGTGATTGATCTCTTTGGGCTTCGGAATGTTCCGGAGCCGCAGATTCTCATCGACGTTCTTGTAGAGCTCTTCCTCGATGATCTCGTTACAGAGCTCGATGCACTCGTCGCAGATGTACACGCCCGGTCCGGCGATTAATTTCCGAACTTGCTCCTGCGACTTGCCGCAGAAGCTGCACTTCAATTGCCCTTTTTCATCGCCGAAACGGAACATGAGTTTCCTATTGAATCGGGGTGGTGCTCGGGGTTACGGATCGCGTGTCCTTTTGGAGGACCGTATCGACCAGCCCGTACTCAACTGCTTCCTGCGAGGTCATGTAGTAGTCGCGTTCGATGTCGCGCAGAATATCGTCGATCGGCTTCTTCGTGTGCTTCTCGTAGATGCTCGCAAGCGTACGACGAGTCGCAATGAGGTCCCGAGCGTGGATTTCGATATCCGTTGCCTGGCCACCCACTTGCGAGACCCACGGCTGGTGGATCAGGATCTTCGCATATTGCAGGGCGAGCCGCTTACCCGGGGCTCCGCCCGCCAACAGAATCGACGCCATCGATGCGGCCATGCCCTGGCAAATCGTGGCGATGTCGGGGCGAATGACCTGCATCGTGTCATAGATCGCCAGGCCCGCAGTCACGCTGCCACCCGGCGAGTTGATGTACATGTCGATGTCTTTGTCGGGATCTTCCTTTTCAAGGAAGAGCAGCTGCGCGATCACCAGATTCGCCAGTCCATCATCGATCGGACCGCCAACGAAAACGATGCGCTCCTTGAGTAGGCGCGAATAAATGTCGAACGCGCGCTCGCCGCGCGCCGTCTGTTCGACGACCATTGGGACTAAGTGACCCATCGAATCTCCTGTTCCGGACGCACCTAGAGACTACGCTGACGCATCCGGGGTTGCTGCAACGAGCTTCGCCGAGTCAAGCAGCAAATCGATCGTCTTCGTCCGCACGATGCCGGCCGCAAGCGACGGCAGATTCGGACGAAGCAGCTCGAGCATTCGCTCCTTGGGTTGATGATATTGCGCGCCGAGCGATTCAAGCTCGTTCTCGATGTCCTCGCGCGTTGCTTCGACGCCTTCGGCGCGGGCAACGGCGGCAAGCAGCAGTGAGGTCTTCACGCGGCGTTCCGCCTCGGCACGAAATCCCTCACGCAGCTCCGTATCGGACTTGCCGATGTCTTTGAGGTACGTGGTCCAGCGGCGCTCGATCTCGGCTTGCGCATCGGGTCCTTCGCCCGGATCGCCACCGTACGTGCGCGCGACCCAGCTGCGCGTATCTTCGAGGAGTGCCTCGATCTCGCGCTCGATCAGGACTTCCGGAAGCGGAAAATCGTGCAGGTCCAGGACTTTCTCGAGGACCTTTGCGGACATCGTGCGCCGGGCGCGCGCCGCTGCGACCGAGTCCAGACGGCGCCGGATGTCGACCTTCAGCTCGAGCAGCGTCATCGGACGGCCGGCTACGCGCTCGGCAAATGCATCGTCGACCACAGGCAGCTCGCGCTCTTTGACTTCATGGACGGTGACGGTGAACTGCGCGTCTTTCGCAGCCAGCTCGGCCTTCGGAAAATCGTCGGGGAACTTCACGTCAAAGGTTTTGGTCTCGCCCGCCTTCATGTCGACGATCGACTCGACGAAGCCCGGGATGAACCGGCCGTTCTCGATCTCGGTGGCCGACTGCTCTGCCTTCCCGCCCTCGAACGGCTCGCCGTCGATCTTTCCTTCATAGTCGAGCGTGGCGACGTCGCCGATCTTGATTCCGCGGTCGACGGGCACCAGCACGGCTGCGTCGCGACGCAGCGACTCAAGGCTCGAGTCCACTTCCTCATCGCTTGCGGCCTCGCTCTCTTGCGGGACCTCGACGCCCTTGTATTCCCCAAGGGTAATATCCGGGCGGACCGTCACGGTCGCCTTAACGCGAACGTTGCCGCCTTCGGACTCGGGTGGGAGCAGTTCCAGATCAGGGTTTGCGACCGGGTAGAGGTCCAGCTCCTCGATGGCTTTTGAGTAAG
>Ga0181525_10001882_pt1 | contig 17664 bp, 12 predicted proteins | sample PEATcosm2014_Bin_48_FD_121100 | JGI IMG/M metagenome (GOLD analysis project Ga0181525, IMG submission 121100) | Peatland microbial communities from MTU Mesocosm Facility, Houghton, MI, USA - PEATcosm2014_Bin06_10_metaG | ecosystem: Environmental > Terrestrial > Soil > Wetlands > Peat | place...
GACGGGGTAATGCGGTTGGCATCAGCCTTGCACGTTAAGAAACCGCTCGCTATTTCAAAAACGTTGTTAGCTGGTTACGGAAACGCACGTTTTAAAGCGCCAACATGCAGCCAATCGCTAAGTCGGAGCCAATAAGATGGCGCCCGGACTTATCGATAAGCCCGAACAACCGCCACGAAATGAAAAAGCGTCTCGCAATGACACTCTTTATTCTGTTAGGGAGCGTATCTGTCTACGGCTCGCAGAGCCGCCGCGACTATCGCAGCCAATTTAATATCCCTAAAGCCACGAAACAAAACCGCGCGCGGGCTGAAGCGAGAGAAACAATCAACCCGAAGAATTTTGCCGCCACATCCCATCACCCGCAAGAACAGGCGAAGGCCTCGAGCAAAGCTCTTGCTCCGCGTGCTAACGCCACACGTAGTTCCGTGAGCACACTGGGTTTTGTGAGCGCGACCCAAATTCCTGCTGGCGGCGCAGCATACAACCAAGGATATACGGGGGAATTCAACGGAGGTGGCAAGGAGGGTGTACTCACCATCGTCCAAAACTATGTGAATAATGACTACGTCTATTCCATCTCTGCTGTTCTCGGGAATGGCGACGGTACGTTTAAGGCTCCCGTGCTTACAACAGTGTTGACTCAGGATCCGCTTTTAGTTGCGGACGTCAACGGCGACGGCAAGGACGACATCATTCAGGTTCACGCTGGGAACACGCCGTCCACGTTCGACGTTTGGTTGAGCAACGGAGATGGCACCTTCAGTCCAGGCGAAAGCTACCAAGTATCCCCTACCACGCTCCAAGGCGGACTGATGACCGATGTAGACGGCGATGGCAAGATGGATATGCTAGCTATCGACTCCCAGACTCCTGGTCTGGTTTGCACTCTGCGGGGAAACGGCGACGGCACTTTCCAGGCCGCGACATCCGTGACAATGCCCAACCAGGCTCCTACTGACCTCGTATTTGCAGACTTCAATGGCGACGGCAAACCGGATTTTGCTGGAATCGCCACAACGGGCCAGGTGGTCATCTACCTGCAGGAAGAGGGGAATTTCGTTTTGACCGGGTCACCCCTGACTACTCCGGACAGCAACTACGGCATCTGCGGCCTCAGCGCTGGAGATCTGACCGGCGACGGGAAGGCCGATGTTGTAACTGTGAACTGCGAGGATGGAAACGACAACAAGATATCCGTGTATGTCAACGTTGGTGACGGAATTTTTGCTACTGGAGTGTATTACGCCGAGGCTGCTTCGGGGGGTGCCAGTCCCACGAATGTATATGCGCAAGCGTCAACCATTGTCGACGTCAATGGCGACGGCAAAGCCGACATCGTCCTCAGCAATTCCGACGGCGGCGACGTTACTATCCTGTTGGGCAACGGCGACGGCACCGTCAATGTACCCAATGTTGGCTACGCGACCGGCGGTTATCCACAGTTCCCGGCTTTGGTAGCTGATTTCGACGGTGATGGCCTTGCTGACATCATGGTGATCAACGATAACTACAGCTATGCCTACTTGCGAGGCTATGGGGATGGTACTTTCCGCGCTGGTCTGGATTACTATGCACCGATCAGCGACGACGGCTGGCCCGAAGCCGTAACCATTGCTACCGGCGACTTTAACGACGATGGCATTAAGGATTTTGCCGTTGGCAACTGTTGTTCTAGTTCGACCGGAATGACGATATTCCTGTCACGCGGAGACGGCTCACTTAGGCCCGGCGTCAACTATGGCGCGGGCGGCGCCCTGGAGTTCGTTGCGGTCGCGGACTTTGACAACGATGGCAACCTGGACGTAGCTGCAACTGTTTGGGACACCGGAAGCTTGCAGATCTTTCACGGCAATGGCGATGGCACGTTTACTGTCGGGTCCAGCTATTCCACTGGCGGGGAGGGATCCTGCACCGGAGGCCTCGTGACGAGTGATTTCAACCACGACCAGCATATCGATATCGCGGTGGTCAACGAGGGTTGCGGGGAAGGTGGTAACAACGTTGCAGTGCTGTTGAATGATGGCACTGGAGGATTTCTTTCCGCGGTAACCTATCCGGTTTCCAATTTGGTCTGGCAGATCGCCGCCGGAGACGTAAACGGGGACGGTTATCCGGACCTCCTGTTGCCGCTTCGCAATAGCAGCCAAGTCGCGGTCTTGCTGGCTAATAACGACAACAGCGGAACCTTCCGAGCGGAAACTGATGTAAATCTGGTGAATGGCGGAACTACTTACTTTGAACCGGAATTTATCACTCTTGGCGATTTCAACGGCGATGGGAAGCTGGACTTTGCCGTTTCCATCGATGACCGGGAAGGCACCGAACAGGGAATCGTGGTTGCTTTGGGAAAAGGGGACGGCACCTTCGAAACTCCTTCCCTCTATTCATCAACCCAGCAGAACTACCTGAACTTTGATTGGCCCTATCCCGCGTTCCTGCAGTCGGCGGATATCAACGGCGATGGCATTCTGGACCTGGTCTACACCAACTCCAACTATTCAACGGTTGGTGTTCTGTTAGGCAACGGGGACGGAACGTTCGGTACGCCGAGCGAGTATCCGGCCGGCGGTGATGCGTTCGGTATCGCCGTGGCCGATATTAATGGCGATGGAGCTTTGGATGTTGTTACTGCCAACGAATATTCGGACGCAGTGACCGTTCTGTTAAACGCTAACGGCAACACCGAAACTCCGAACTACTCTTTCACGACCAACACTATTAGCAACACAGTCAATGCGGGCTCTTCCGGCGCATACAACCTTGTTGTAACCGGCAGAAATGGTTACGCAGGGACGGTAACATTCATGTGCCGCGGCTTGCCGGCGGGAGCCGCTTGCTCGTTTGGTCCAGCTTCGGTTGCAACCGCGGGCAATGTACCACAACCAACAGTTCTTACCATCAGCACGACTGGCTCGACGACGGCGTTCTTGTTTCCGGTTACATTTCCTGACTTGAACTCCGGAGCTTGGGCAATCCTGGCGAGTTTGGGCGGGCTGGGTCTCTTTGGATTCGTCATCGTCGCGAGTCAAAAGCCGAACCGCCGCCAGACTTCGATCGCACTGAGCCTTCTGCTGATGGCGACGACCTTGGAACTGGTTGGGTGTTCTGAAATCAGCAGGACCGCCAGCACTCCCCCTCCACCCGTAACTCCAGCTGGCACGTACGCAGTGACGGTAACTTCAACGGGCACGGGCGCGAACACACCCACCCACTTCCTGAATGTCACTTTGGTGATTCAATAAATGCTCCGGTGCCGACATCTGTACGGCGGGAATTTAACCCGGCCGTCGCCTCTCAACTCAAGCGGGCAAGGCCCTAGCTGTCCGGCCTCCTCTTATGGCGGCAGGAGGCTAAATGCCTAAACCGGCCGTGGCTCGCGAGATCAATGCCCCCAAGCAGAATGCGGAGGCGTTACAAAGCATTGAAAATAAATTCCAACTGTTGGTTCGGGGAGTCACAGATTACGCCATCGTGATGCTCGATCCGCAAGGCCTGGTGGTGACCTGGAATGAAGGGGCGGAGCGCATTAAGGGCTACTGCGCGGAAGAGATTATCGGGCAACACTTCTCGCGGTTTTACACACCGGAAGCGGTGAATGCGGGGCAGCCCTCGCTGGAATTGAAGATAGCTTCAGAGCAGGGGCGGTTTGAGGATGAAGGCTGGCGCGTTCGCAAAGACGGTTCGCGGTTTTGGGCGAATGTGGTCCTCACCGTCGTGCGCGGGGACAACGGTCAACTGGACGGCTTCAGCAGAGTAACCCGCGACATTACAGCTCGCAAGGAGGCGGAAGAGGCACTGCGACAAAGCGAGGAAAAGTTCCGGCTTTTGGTGCAGGGAGTTAAGGATTGCGCCATCCTGATGCTCGATCCGCAGGGCCGGGTGACGAATTGGAATGAAGGGGCTGAGCGCATTAAAGGCTATCGAGCTGAGGAGATCGTCGGCCAACACTTCTCAAGGTTCTATACAGCGGAGGCGGTGGCATCGGGTCACCCGTTGCTGGAATTGAAGATCGCCACCGAACAGGGGCACTTTGAAGAGGAAGGCTGGCGCGTTCGCAAAGACGGTTCATGCTTTTGGGCGAGTGTGGTGATCACCGCCCTACGCGACGAGAAGAACCATCTACGAGGCTTCGCCAAAGTGACCCGGGACATCACTGCCCACAAGCAAGCGGAGTCGAAGCTGAGATTGCTGACCGAACGCTTGTCGTTGGCCACCGCCGTCGCCAGGGTCGGCGTATGGGAATGGGACTTAGCCGGCGGCAGCGTCGCCTGGGACAAAACAATGTTTGAAATCTATGGTCTGCCGCCCACCGACCCCGCGGCGCGAGAAAATTGGTCGGAGCCAATGCCGTATGAGAGATGGTCGTCGGCAGTTTATCCCGAAGACCTGCTGGCGGCCGAATCCGCATTACAGAAAACAATCGCGGATAAGGGGCAGAGATCTTCGGAGTTCCGCGTCACCCTCCCCGATGGTGAGGTAAGGAACATTCTGGCGATGCAGAAAGCCGTACTTGACCGGCACGGGAAGGTCGCCCGGCTGGTAGGAGTGAACATCGATATCACTGAACGAAGAAGGGAGGAGCAGGTCCGCGAGCAGCGCGGCAAGGATCAACTCCGGCTCAAGGACGAGTTCCTCTCCCAGGTGTCTCACGAAATTCGTTCGCCTCTTTCCGCCATCATGCAATTTACGGGCATTGTTCTGGATGGGTTGGCAGGCAAGATCAACGAAGAGCAGCGTGAGTATGAGCAGATTGTCCTGCAAAACGCTCGCCAGCTGCAATCGATGATTGATGACTTATTGGAGGTTACGCGGCTTGAGAACGGGAAACTTAGAGTGGACCTCGAAAGTTTGTCGGTGACCGATGTCGTAGCCAATACCTTAGACACCCACCGCGGAAATGCTTGTGCCAAAGGTGTGACCCTGTCGAGTGGCCGGGCGCCAGCTTTACCCGCAGTCTACGCCGATCCGGTCCGGCTTCGGCAAATCTTGAGCATTCTCACCGACAACGCAATCAAGTTCACCCCATCCGGCGGCACTGTCAAGATTGAAGTACAGCCGTGGGGGAGAGCTCGGGAGTTCCTGTGTATCGAAGTTTCGGACACCGGATCCGGAATCGATTCTAAGAATGTCGAAAAGATTTTCGAACGTCTCTACCAGTCGCCGGATCCAGCGCAGCTTAACCGCCAGGGTCTAGGACTCGGGTTGTTTATTTGCAAAGAGTTGGTCACTCGACACGGTGGCCAAATTTGGGTTCAGAGCACGTTGCAGAAAGGCAGCACCTTTTCATTTACCCTCCCGATCTTCTCCCTGAAGAAGTTGATGGCTCCTCTGCTTAAGGGCAACAAGTGGCCGCGCGAGTCAGCAGCCCTCGTCACGGTCGATGTCCACGATCGAAAAAAATTTCCGTCCAAACAAGATCAGAAAGAATGGACCCGCAAGATACGGGAATTGATTCGCAGTTGTCTGATGCCCAATCTCGACGTGCTTTTGCCGCAAATGAAAGGCGGAGATAAAAAACTGCGTTTCCATGTTGCAGCCTTTGCGGATGAGCAAGGTGCGTCGGTCTTATCAAGCCGTATTCGGGAGCAGCTAGAAAGCTCTCAGATCATCGGCAGCGGATCGACTGCTACAGTCTTCCAGACCATTTTGAATCCGTTCGTGCTCGATGAGGGAGAACCGACGGACGACATGGTGGCTACGCTCGTCGCCAACCTCGAAGAAGCGATCCGATCTCCCAACAGCCCAGAAGAGGTCGAGGACTAGATATCAATGTGTTCATGCATGAAAAATGGACATTGTCAGCACTTCAAGACAGCTCTGAGCAATATTCGGGGAGGTGGAATAAGTGAGTAATGCTTCTGCCCGCAAGGCCCAGCTTCCGACGATGCGTTTCGAAGGAGCGGAAGAGGCACTGCGACAAAGCGAGGAAAAATTCCGGCTCCTGGTGCAGGGAGTCAAGGACTATGCCATCTTTATCCTCGATCCGCAGGGTCTGGTGACGACCTGGAATGAAGGGGCTGAGCGCATTAAAGGTTATCGCGCCGAGGAGATTATCGGCGAACATTTCTCGCGTTCCTATACGCCGGAAGATGTGGCAACCGGTCACCCTGCCCTGGAATTGAAGATCGCGGCGGAGCAGGGTCGATTTGAGGAGGAAGGCTGGCGCGTTCGCAGTGACGGATCCCGGTTTTGGGCGAACGTGGTAATCACCGCAATGCGCGACGAAACCGGTCAACTGCGCGGCTTCGGCAAGATTACCCGCGACATCACAGCCCATAAGCAGGCGCAAGAGGTATTGCGACAAAGCGAAGAGAAATTCCGGCTGCTGGTGCAGGAAGTGAAGGACTATGCAATTTTCATGCTCGACCCGGAGGGGCGGGTAGTGACCTGGAATGAAGGAGCGCAGCGCATAAAAGGTTTTCGCGCCGACGAAATCGTCGGCCAACATTTCTCCCGCTTCTATACCCCGGAGGCAGTGGCTACCGGTCATCCCGCATTCGAATTGAGGGTCGCAACGGACCAGGGGCGATTTGAGGAAGAAGGATGGCGCGTCCACAAAGACGGCTCACGGTTTTGGGCCAATGTAGTGATCACCGCGCTGCGCGACGAAGGCGGCCACCTGCGCGGTTTTGGCAAGGTAACTCGGGACATTACTGCGCGCAAACAGGCAGAATCCAACCTGCGCTTGCTTTCTGAACGCCTGTCGCTCGCAACCGGGGTTGCCAAGGTAGGTGTGTGGGAATGGGACTTGGTCACAGACACCCTCACCTGGGATGACACCATGTTCGAAATCTATGGGTTGCCCTCTGTCGTACCTATGCCGTATAAAAAATGGTCCGCAGCAGTCCATCCTGACGATCTGCCGGATTCCGAGGCGAGGTTGCGAAGAGCCATCGACGAAGGAGGCGGAGCGACCTTGGAATTCCGAATCCTGCGAACGGATGGTTCGCTAAGAAATGTTTCGGCAATTTGCCGGGTAGTTTTTGATGAGCCGACGAATGTCACTCGGCTTATCGGCGTTAATACAGACGTTACCGAGCGCACGAACACCGAGACGGCCCTGCGAGAGAGCGAAGCACGGATGGCAAAGTCGGCCCAGCACGATTTTCTGACGGGCTTGCCTAATCGCGTACTACTGAACGACCGGGTTAACCAAGCGATCGCGATGGCATCCCGCCACGGAAAGAGAATAGCTGTACTGTCTCTAGACCTCGATGGATTCAAAGACATCAACGACACTTTGGGACACGCCATCGGCGACAAGGTCCTGCAATCGATTGCCAAACGACTCGCGGGTTGCGTCCGCGCCTCGGACACGGTTAGCCGGCTGGGCGGCGATGAGTTCGTGGTGTTGCTTTCCGAAGTAGAGGAAATGAGGGACGTAGCCATTACAACCAAAAAAATTCTCGAGGCGGTGTCAAACGCACGTTGGGTCGACCTCTACGATCTTTACGTCACTATCAGCATTGGGGTAAGCGTCTATCCAGACAATGGCCTGGATGCGGAGACGCTCATCCACAACGCAGACGCGGCCATGTATCAAATCAAGAAAAACGGCCGAAAAGGGTATCAGTTCTTCAGCCCGGACATGAACAATATTCCGGAAGGTGGAAGAGATGCTTGACGCTGCTGCTGTCCGCGAGGTCCGGCCCCCGACGGTGCGCTTCAAAGGGACCGATCTGGGCGTTTCCACCTGCCGCATCATTGGCGATGGCGAAATGGCAGAGATGATTCGAGGCTTCAGATGGGCCGGAAGCCCGCTGGGCAGAATTGAAACCTGGCCGGATACGCTGGTGACTACCGTTAACCTAGTGCTGGCCGCCAGGCATCCCATGTTTCTGTGGTGGGGGCCGGATCTCATCCAGTTCTACAACGATGGCTACCGCCCCAGCATCAGCGCCGATAAACACCCTGGCGCACTTGGACAGCGCGGCAAAGAGTGCTGGCCTGAGATATGGCCGATCATCGGCCCCCAGATTGACAGAGTGATGGCGCAAGGCGACTCTACTTTCCACACAAACCAGATGGTCCCCATCCTGCGAAATGGAAAGCTGGAAGAAGTGTTCTGGACCTATAGTTACAGCCCGGTTCGCTGCAGCGATGGTCGCGTCGAAGGCACGCTGGTGGTGTGCAGCGAGACTACAGAACAAGTTCTTAACGAACGCCGCTTGCTCACGCTCCTGGGAATTAACGACGACATGCTGGAGGATATTCACCCAGCCGAGTCTCAACAGCGAGAGCCGCTGTCTATCGTCCAGGCCGTCGCAAAAGGCCTGGGAAGCGACCCGGCGGACCTTCCTTTTGCGGTTCTATATCTTTCGCCTGTCGATGGTGTTATCCAAACAGGAAGCTGCGGCGCGAATCGTGCCTTGGACGATCCTAGCCGGTGGCCGCTGGCGAAACTCACGAATTCCCAGACACCGCTCCTGCTGAAAGATTTGCGTGAGCGGTTCACCGACTTAGTGTGTGAGCCCTGGCCCGAGCCCGTGACCTCCGCCTACCTGTTGCCGTTCTGCATCCCCGGATACACCAGCCATGCTGTCCTTGTCTTGGGTATCAGTCCGCGCTTGCCATTCGACCGGGGGTACGAAACATTCTTCAGGTTGGTGGGAACGCGGGTTGCCAGCATTCTTCAAAACGAATTTCTTCAATTGGAACGCATCGAGAGGACGACGGCGTTGGAGCAGCAAACCGCGGCTCTGGCCGAAAAGGCAGCCTTAGTCGATCTCGCGCAAGATGCGATCGTGGTGCGCGAGGTCGACGGCCGCGTCCTGTTCTGGAACCGCGGGGCGGAAGCCCTCTATGGCTGGTCCAGCCAGAATATGGTGGGGCAAAATAGCATAGACCAGCTGAAAACAGAATTTCCTGAGCCTTTCGAAACCGTTAAAGCCAAGACCTTGGCCGAAGGCCGCTGGGAAGGCGAGGTCACTCAACGAAAACGCGATGGCACACCAATGATCGCTTACAGTCGCACCGCTTTGCTACGCGGAGCGAATGGCAAACGGCATCGAGTTCTTACGATCAGCCATGACATCACTAACCTCAAGCAAGCTGAGGCTGAGCTTCGGCTATTGAACGAGCGCCTCTCCTTAGCTACCACCATTGCCAATATCGGGATTTGGGAATGGGATCTCGCTACGAATATGCTCGCGTGGGACGCGACAATGTTTGCCATCTATGGCCTGGCGCCAGTCGTTCCAATGCCATATGAAAGATGGGCTTCGGCAGTTCATCCCGAGGATCTGCCGCGAGTTGAGGCTGCGTTGCACCGAGCCGTGGGCGAACAGGAGAAGAGTTCCGGGGAGTTCCGGATTATTCTGCCTGACGGTTTGGTTAGGGAGGTTTCGGTCGTACGGACTGCTGTCGTGGACGAGTTTGGTGGGGTTACCAGGCTGGTCGGCGTGTGCATCGACGTTACGGAACGAAAGCAGTCCGAGGATGCCCTGCGGAGAAGCGAAGCGGCCATGAGCCATTTGGCAGAGCACGACTTTCTTACTGGTTTGCCCAATCGATTGCTCATGAATGACCGAATCAACCAGGCCATCATTTCGGCACCCCGCCACGGCAAGAAGGTCGCAGTATTATTCCTGGACTTGGACGGTTTCAAGCACATCAACGATTCTCTGGGACACTCAATCGGAGACAAGCTCCTTCAATTAATCTCGAAACGACTGGTGACTTGCATACGCACTTCCGACACGGTCAGCCGCCAGGGCGGTGACGAGTTCATCGTACTACTTTCAGAAGTATATCCTCCGGAAGACACAGGCATTGCAGCGAGAAGATTTTTGAAGGAGTTGTCGAAGGGCTTCTCCATTGATGGCCACGATCTACACGTGACAGCCAGCATTGGTGTCAGTGTGTACCCGGACGACGGCCTCGATGCGGAAACATTGATCAAGCATGCAGACACTGCCATGTATCAGGTTAAGGAAAATGGGCGCCAGGGCATTCAGTTTTTCAAACCGGTGATGAACGTCCGGGCTGTGGAACGGCAATCCATCGAAGAGAATCTTCGACGTGCCTTGGAACGGCAGGAATTTGCTGTGCACTATCAGCCCAAGATCAATCTTAGAACAGGAAAAATTACTAGTGCGGAAGCATTGGTGCGTTGGACTCACCCCACTCGAGGGCCGATCTCGCCGGCACAATTTATACCGGTGGCTGAGGATTGCGGCTTAATCCTTCCCATCGGCAAGTGGGTTCTTCATGCGGCATGTCAGCAGGCGCGCATCTGGATCGATGCGGGGCTGCCTCTGGCCACGATAGCGGTCAACATATCCACTGTGGAGTTCGGCAACACCAAGTTTCTTGAAGACGTGTTCGCCATTCTCGAAGAGACGGGCTTACATCCGAATTTCCTTGAACTGGAGCTAACAGAAAGCGTTCTGATGAGACACACGGCGGCGACCGAGTCCATCCTCAAGACACTGCGAGCAAGCGGAATCAAGTTGGCGATCGATGACTTCGGCACCGGTTATTCCAGCTTGAGTTACCTTAGAAAGTTTCCTCTCGATACTCTAAAGATCGATCAGTCCTTCGCCCGTGAAGTTAATAGTGCCTCCGGTCAGTCGGCGATCGTGACTACGATCATCAACATGGGACGAAGTCTCAATCTGCGAGTGGTTGCGGAGGGCGTGGAAACCCTTGAAGAAGTGGTATTTCTTCAGGCCCAGGGATGCGAGGAGGGGCAAGGGTACTATTTCAGCCGGCCCGTGACCCACCAGGAGTTTACGCACCTGCTCGAAACCGGCATACCCTTTACTCCGAGTTGTCTGGAACTGTTCACTGGCTGATGCTGAATTGCCGCGTGCGTAAACATCCCCCAAGCGATAGCCAAGTCCGTAAAGGACGGATGATAGGAGTGCGGAACCCTCCTCTTTTCTGCGTGGGATGCTCGGGGAGAACAACACGCAACCCTCGGCAGCCGCTACATTGGAGAAACTTTACTTTTCCTTAACACTTGAAAGGATCATTAATTGGAAACTGCGGAAAAAAAAGAAATTACGCCACAAGCGACGGCGTCGAAGCCCGTGCCCACGCCTGCTCTTCTGCTAGCTATGCTCCAGGTTTCTAGCAAGGTGAGTGACCTGATCCTATCGCCTGGGAGCTTTCCGATGGTAGAACTTTCCGGAAAGCTAACCGCGGTTAAAATATCTGGGATGCCCCGGCTCACGCCTGCAGATACTCTTCGCATTGCCCACGAGCTGATCGGGAGCAACAAACAAGCAACTGAGTCGCTACAGAACTTGGGATCTTGTGACATTTCTTACTGCGTTCCGGGAAAGTGCCGCTTTCGGGTAAACATATTTCACCAGCGCGGCAGCCACGCTATTGTGATGCGCGTAATACCGCAGGTCGCCCCAACTCTCGCTGACCTGAATTTGCCCTCGCAACTCGCTGAACTCGCCGACCTCCAAAACGGAATCGTTCTGGTTACGGGACCAACCGGATCAGGAAAATCCTCGACATTGGCGGCGGTGCTCGATCGGATCAACGAAACCCACGCCTATCACATTTTAACCATCGAAGACCCGATCGAGTTCATGCATCGGCATAAGCGTTCGATCATTCACCAACGAGAACTACACAGCGATACTCCCAGTTTTGCACTGGCCTTGCGCGCCGCATTGCGACAGGCCCCCAAAGTTATTCTTCTGGGAGAAATGCGTGACAAAGAAACCATTGAAATCGCATTGGAGGCAGCGGAAACCGGCCATTTAGTTCTTTCTACCCTCCACACAATTGACGCCTCGAAGACCGTGGAGCGAATTATTGGGGCTTTTGCAATGGGGGAACAACATACCATTCGTAACCGACTGGCGAAGAGTTTCCGAGCCATCATTTCCCAGCGCCTAATACCGCGGAAAGACGGAAGCGGGCGGGTGGCGATGGTGGAAATTCTGAAATCCACGCTGCGGACGCGAGAGTATGTGGAGAAAGGCGAACAGGATGGCAAGACTCTCCTTGAGGCCATGACGGACGGCGAAAGCGAGGGAATGCAGCACTTCGATGGGGAGATCGAAAAGCTAGTTCGTGCGGGAGTCGTGGATTTCAGTACTGGACTTGCCTATGCTACGAATCCCGGTAACTTGCGTCTGATACTGACAGACATGGAGAGTGATCCAGCGCAGGACTCGAATGCCATCGCTGATCAGACCCTACTTTCTACGCAGTAGGGCATACGGTACGCCTGAATTGGGCGACATCGATCGGCGAACGGTATCCTGTAAAGCGTTGCGCCGGGCCGGAAGCGCACCACCCAGACTGCTTTTTCGCGCCGCAACCGCCGTAGCCGAAGCTGCTGTCCGTGTCGCCGCATGATCGTTGCCCAGTTGCAGGTCAGCGAGCACACAAGCGCGCAGCTTGGCTTCTGGCCCGCGACAGTTGCCAACCCCATACTCAAACTCCTAGTCGGTCTGTGCACAGGTTCTGGAACCGCGTCCACCCTGGAGACAAACGTAGCTCCTTTCTAATCCTTTATTGCCGTTCGGACGTTGTTGAATCAACGGATTAGCGTGAAATTGAAACTGGCCGCCCAAATGCAACTCCTACCAGGAGGGCCACTCATGAGGATGACCGCCTTGCTTGCTCTACTATTCGCGTCGAGTCTAACTGTTGCTCAGACGCTAGTCGATGCACCAAGTGCGATCCGGCCAGCCTACCTGAACACCGAAGTTCACCAGACGACAAACTACGCTCCGTTTAAAGCTGAGAGCCGTCATCCGCGTCTACTGTTGGCCTTCACGGGTGCTGTCGCATTTGCTGTCGCAGCAGATGTCTACGATGTCACCGAAACAGAGAAGGGCCTGAAGTCCGGAATTGCCCTTGAGGGCAATACCTGGTTATTACCGTCCGACAAACCAACCACAGGACAACTCTACCGGCGTGATCTGCTGGTAGTCGGATTGTCGGCATCCCCATCGGTGGTTGCTTGGGTATTTCGCAGGCCTGAGTTTTTCTTCGCGGGATTTGCAGGGCCGGTTGCTCTGGGAATACACCACATCGGCGGTGGGAACGCCTGGAAGCGACTGCTTGAGGGCCAACCAGCAACGGGTGGTGAGCAAGTTCTGCCGTCCACGACAAAGAGATGATTTAATATCAAAAAGGGTTGACCCGCCCACGACGAATTCGACTGTTTAACCATTAACAAATCCTGGTGTTCGGGAACGAAAGCGGAATCGCAAAACTACGCGCCGTCTTCGTCGTGTTCTTCGTCGTGGAAATTCTTGACCTGATCGTCACTCACCCTATCAAATGCGTCACCCAGACGGGCACGAATCCTATAAACCCGACGCCACGCAAACTAAATTCGCCGCCAATCCTTAGTACTAACCCAAAAATTCGCGTTGGTCCATTCGACACAGGTGCGCTCTATCGCAACGCCTGCCCAGTGTTCGGCAATTACCAAAAGCTCCGTACAGGTGGGCACAAAATTCGTCACCTCCTGCGCCCAAAGTCCATTGACCTCGGGAACGTTGCCGACGGGAAGTTTCTCCGAGGGGCCCAAGTCGTGATTGTCAGCATTTCCACAATTGGCTTCGCGAGTCTCTTCGGCGCCAACAATGCCAGCAACAGCGGCATGCTTGTCGTTGTTCATTTGCTTCCTCCTCTTCGTTGTTTTTCATGGCTCGATCTGTGCGTTTACCTCCCATGTTCAGCCGGGGGATCGGACAGAGTCGCGATGACTGCTCGAAGGCGGCACCGAAACTGAGAGCCCACCACGGATTTGAAATCACCCACCGTACTCGCCCACGTCCGTCTCTCTTGCTCGTACTTTCCTTGGCAGTCCGATGGCAACCATTGAAGTTATTGGAAACACTGGAAATACGAGTTCTGAAAAGGCTGGCGTCGGCGGTTCAACTCCGTCCCCGGCCACCATATTTTGCAGGCACTTAGCGACATTGTTTACCTGGTTTGGCTCCAATTGGCTCCGCAATTCTAGTTGACCGTGCGGCTCAGGCTACTGCGTTTTGCCACTACTCGCTGCTGTGCTTCAGGAACAAGGTAGGGCCAAGTGTGCCACATTGCGGGGGGAGCGAGGCGAGTTCGTTTGGGATAACTAGGAATTATCCAATTACCGGGCACGTCTAGCGTCGGCGTTGTGGTGGAACGACAGCGGGCAGCCAAACCCGAAGGCCGGCAGAAAGGTCGCTGGCGCCCGTACCATATCGTGGCGCAGAAATAGGTAGCCCCCACTTTCAACCCCAGTCAGTATGCTGGGCGGAAAAATGAGATTGAATGCACTGGGCTCAAGCAACGGTTCCAGCGGTTGGTTGGGCTGGTGCAGTTCGTTTCGAGCGGTTCGCGCCAGCCAGGTTCGGATGTCCTCGAGAAATCGCACCGGACTCCACTTGAAGCTGAACTCCGGGAACGCATCTTCATATACGCACAAAGATCTCGGGAACTCGGGGGAACGACTGTTGAGATGGGGAACCAGCGGAAAATCCTGGCGCAGCGCGAACGTGTCCGGCAAAACGGAAGCGTCCCCTCGGAAGACGACCGCCAGGATCTCCCGAGGACGAATGTCGAGGACCGGGTGCTGGGGAATCTGGACTTCGGTCTCGAACGCCACCGCCTCAAAAGCCGGCGATTCGCTCCGCCGGCACTCAGTGAGACGCACAAACGGTAAACGGCGCAACGCGCGCGCGAATTCTCGGGCTTTGGCGATCTTGAGCTGTCCAGCGGTGATGACCGCGTCGCCAGGAACCGGAAGACAGCTGAAATCCTCTACCAAGACCCGGCTCGCGGCGCCGGGCGGCTAACGATGGACGCCCCGCCCCCGACAATTTTTTTCACGATCGTCGTGCCGAACCCGTCGATCTTGATCACCAGCGGCTCGGGCTTCGCGACGCTCGGGTGCTCCATCGTAACCTTGAACTCTCCTGACTTCGGAGTTGCCACTGTGTTCTTGTGATAATTGGCGGCTTGGCGGTGAGGAGGTTGATCATCGCTATCATCGGCAGGAATCGTTTGCTGGTGGAAACAACGGTGCAACCGCTCTGAGACTGGGTTTCGAATAACCACTTGACTGGCTTCGTCGGCACCGTCTCGTTCTTGCCCTTCTCCGGGCTAAGAGCAAAGATAGCTGCAATGATGGGGCAATTTGAAGATATCCCAGGCGAGTCGGTCCTCGTTTTTGTGAAAGCGAGTCATCCGGATGATCGCATCCCATAAGTCGTGAGTCGTGTCGGAGCTAAGCATCAAACGCACTTCGCGCCCGTCAATCCGAAACCAAGCCTGCATCACGAGCGAGCAGTCATTCCGGTCGATGACATCGCCGGCATCGGTGCGCTCTGCGAACGGAGAGTGCACGAAGAACTCCACCCCGTCCGTATCTTTGGACCATCCGGGGACCAGCTGACCGGCGTCAGTGATTAGATGCTTATGCGCCTCGAAGTCGAGGTTTTCTTGTGCCATCCATTCCTTTAGTCGATCCGGTCGCGAGAATACACGAATGCCGCGCTTGGCCTTGAATCGGTATCGCGCTTCGCTGCGAATAATACGTGCATCGCCTTCGAGCCCTTCTTCCACCAGTGCGGCCGTAGGAACCCACAGTTCTCCGATTTTCGGGCGACCATTCACCCGGTACTTCTCCGCGTGTTCCAGATAGAAGAAGTCCGGGGCTCCGCAAACATGGTCGTCGTCCAGATGAGTAAATGCCGTAACATCGAAGTCGCTCTTGTCCGCCGATTCCAGATCTTCCATCAGAATGGTCGACAGGTCGCAACGTCGGTCGTCCTCATCATCTGGGTTTCGGGTGTTTGCGTAGTCGAAGAGAATCTTGCGACCGTCGTGCAGATCGATACGGCAACAATCAGCGTTCCCAAGGGGGAAAAACGTTACTTTGTGCACGCGTGCTTAGAACGGCGAAATCGGCCCGGTATTGACTTTCATGTCCCTCCGTTCGATTTTTGTGCCGTTGCCTCTCTCGAACGGTATTCTAATGTTAGCACAGCATTGTTGCTCATTGTCAATGCTGTTCGACTCTAGCATCAACGGGGAACATGGTGCAAAAACTCATAGATGTGGACGCAGTAATCGCCGCGCTCGACTCGGAGCGCCGGGCGAAAAACCTGTCTTGGCGTCAGGTGGCCAAGGCGGCTGGCGTAAGCCCCTCGACCTTGACCCGAATGCAACAGGGAAAATCACCTGACGTAAATACATTCACAGCTCTCTCACAATGGCTCAACATTCCCGCTGAGAAGTTTCATACCGAGAAATCTCATCCAGCTCATGCCACAAACGACCCCATGGCGGTGGTATCAACTCTGCTCCGGGGACGGAAGAAGATGAATCCGAAGGCCCTGGCTGCGCTGCAGGAACTCGTAAACGCAGCTTTCAAACTTTCTAGGGAGCTCAAGTGAAGTGAAGCGCGGGTTCAAGGCCGAAGCCGAAAGGATTGCGACAGATACGCGGATGGAGTTGGGGTTGAAGTGCTCGGATCGATTGGACCCGATCGACCTCGCGAAGCGTCTGGAGATTCCAGTTGTCACAATGAAGGAACTCGAGTTGCACTACGGTGGGAGATCCAGGTTCCGCCATTATTTCTCCGCCACTGATCCCGATTCCTTCTCTGCCGTCACCATTTTCGTCAGTAACTACCGGCGGCTGATCGTCACCAACGAGAACCATCACCCTCACCGGCAAGCCAGCAACATTGCTCACGAGATATCCCACACGCTCTTAGGGCACTTACCAACTGCAATTGTTGGCAGCAACGGCCAGCGGTTTTGGGATTCGGAGATGGAGCAGGAAGCGAATTGGCTTGGAGCAGCTTTGCTGGTTCCTCGTGACGGGGCGCTTGAATTGGCACGGGGTGGGGCGACGGCGCTCGAAATCGCGGTTCACTATGGAGTCAGCGCATCACTCGGTACTTGGCGTCTGGGTCAAACCGGGATCTATCAGCAATTGGAACGTACTAGGCGTTGGTATGGTTAGTTTGTCGGAGCCTAGGAATTGCAAGAACAATGTGCCTTTTTTCTGGCAGCTCCAGCGCTAGTGACCGCCCTTCTTTCGATGACGGGCCCGAGTTCGATGAGCATCGGGGTTGCTCTTTTTTACCTGCGGACGCCTCTGAGCGCGAAAGGAATGTTTTCAGGGAGTGATGTACCGCCCCGTTTTAACGAAACCTCGACGGCTTTCTGCAGAGCCTTCATCTCGAACTCCCTGTCGTGCACTGCCTTTTCGACTTTTGATTTTCAGGGGACTTTTGTGCGAACCTGAGGCTAAATCGCACTTGCTACCCAAGTGCGGCCAAAATATTGAAGGGATGCGTTATTGGCAAGATTGAAGTGTGCCGGTTTGAAATCGTGCAGGCGGAGAAACGTATATGGTTCTTTCCTTAGCGGATGCTGTCGCAATCTTCAACAAGTGGAAGGAAGACTCCGCCGAGATCCTTGTGGTCATAGAAAGCCCATTTCAGCAGTCCCGGCGCGGCATCCTTGAGCAGGGGATTGATTGGGCCTTGGGGCTGCAAAGCCAGATGTCGGAGGCCTCACTCGATCCCATCAAGAAAGGAAAGAAGGCTAGCACAGTTATGTTACAAGCGCCGACCGGAAATCTCTCGCTGAGTATTGGTCTTTGCACTTTTGTGTACGAAGAACCACGGGAAGCGAAGCCAGTTGTGCGAGCAGAAGCTGAGGATACGACCGTTTCAGC